>JACADM010000135.1_pt1 | contig 82707 bp, 83 predicted proteins | sample 7512371 | NCBI WGS metagenome assembly JACADM01 (sample SAMN14389041, study PRJNA612141) | algae metagenome | isolation source: non-axenic algae culture | place: India: Navi Mumbai | collected 2017-01
CGCCCCTGCAAGTCAGGCAGGGGGAAACGCGATGCAGCAAAACGAGATCGATGCCGTCGCCGAGAAGTTGGGCGCGCTGGCTGAAAGCCGCCCGGCTCCGCCTCCCCCGCGACCTGCTCAGCTCCCGGATACCGACGATGATGCGGCGCTTGCGATGGATGATGCCGAGCGAGTGCCGGACCCGGATGGCATCGCCGAGGGTCAGACCTTCATGATCGAGTACATGGACACAAAGGGCGATGTTTCGACGCGTCGCATCACGGTGCTTGAGGTCATTACCAACAAGCGCGGCGACCCGTCGCTTAAGGCACGCTGCCACGAGCGAAAGGCACAGCGGCGCTTCCGGGTAGACAGCATCCTGTCCTGCATCGACCTCGACGGCGAGGTACACGACCACCCGTCACGTTCCTCAACGCCGCCCTCGGCCTTGATCTCGATCCCGCCATCCAGCCGCCCGACAGGGACGACGCCGAGGACGACTACACACCGCCCAAACCGCCGCAGGACTGGCACAAGATCAACCGGATGATCGTTCCGCACTTCTCCGTGCTTGCAGCCCTGTCCCGCAGCGACGGGACCATGCGGGATGCGGAGGTGCGGGCGCCGCTCGCGACCATTGCGCCCGCCTGGCCCGCCGAGGAAGGTTTTCCCGTCAGTGACCTGACGCTTGAATGGATCGAAAAATCCATCCGCCGCCGCCACCCGACGCGCGGCTACATCAAGCGAACAATGAACGACATGCGCCTCTGGCCGCCCCATCATGTGACGGACCTGCTGATCGCCGCGCTGGAGTTGATCGACGTCGACGGCCAGCGGGATCCGGCCGAGGTTGCCCTCGTAAACGAAATCTCCGTCGCGGTGACAGGCATGAAGATGGCGTGAGGTCATGACGCCACCACAAGACCGCAAGTCATCTCAGGAAGTGGAACGCCGTTCGGCCAGTCAACGCCCTGCGGCCAGCGTTGCGCAAACCATGCGAGTGCATGCTCGTAACTCGCAGTGGTCACGTCGGCGCCTGCCTCAATTGCGTCGATCTTGCCGCCACGCCGGAAAACGAGGGTGCTCACTCGTGCACGGACAGGCCCACAGCCTGGCAATACTCGTCTGACAAGATCAGGATATGGTCGACCATCTTCATGCGGTTATTTGTGCGGCTGTTTACCCGCATTGTCAACGGGTGCTCCACCGCTAACCGCAATGTTGCGATGCGGCTATAATGCCGCCCCATGAGCAAGGTCTTGAAAGAACGCATCAACGCCGGCTGGCCGAACTCGGCCTGACGGCCCGAAAGGCGTCACTGTCAGTCAGCAACAACCCGGACCTGATACGCACCTTGCTTCGCGAGGACGGGACAGCACACCCTCGCGCCGACACGCTGGCGAAGGTGGCAATGGCACTTCAGGTGCAAACTGACTGGCTCCTTGAGGCGAGACACCAATGCCACCACCCCCCTCAAGTCAGACGTCACTCCAAGAGGCAACGCCACCGCACGGCGCCCGCTCCCGGATGTGCCCGTCATGGGAACCGTCCACGGCTCGATCGTAAGCAGCGGCGTGGAAGGCACCATAATCGAGGGGGCAATTGATTACGTGCGCCGACCGCCAGCGCTTGAGCACGCCAAGGACATTTACGCTATCTATGTCTCTGGCGACTCGATGACGCCGGCTCACAATCCGGGCGACCTTCGCTTTGTTCATCCACACAAAGCATGCAGACCCGGCGACACCGTGATCGTAAAGACCCGAGCCCACGCCGGCGACCCGGAACAATCGTATATCAAGCGCCTGACCAAACGGATGCCCGGTAAGATACTGCTTGAGCAGTTAAACCCGCCGGCCAACCTCGAGATCCCCACCGACTTCATCGTCCACATGCACCGAGTGCTTACGACGAACGAGCTGTTCGGCGCTTAGTTCATACTATCAAATGCATTCAACACAGAGACGTCGCAGCGCCCCGCGTCGCTGATGACGCCGCGTGAAAGTCCGGCCGCATGGCCCCACCTTGCGGCACAGGCTGAGTGCGGCTATTCAACCGCATATTATTGACGCGGCTGAAAACCCGCATTATTGTGCCATCCCATCGCAACCCGATGGGGAGCACCTATGTCACCCGATCCCGACACGCCTGCCACGATCGACGGAAGTCGTATCGCCGACGTCAACCGCTTCGGCCGCACCGTGGCGGTTCTCGATCTCGACGCGGGAAAATTGATCTTTCCGGATGAGCCGATCTCGCCTGAAGAAGCCGCATGGAACGCGAAGAGGCGCCGCGAGATGGCCATCCAGACGTTGGCCGAGCTCTCCCGACAGGCAACGGACTTCCGCAAGCTGTCCGAGCTTTCACTGATCGCGGCCGAGGCCGCCGAACTGCTGTTCCGCGAAATCCGTCCGGACAATATCGGCGCCTTCGATTTCGCGACGCCCGCGTGGAGACACGCCGTGGACAGCACCAGCGTCCGCAGCCAGCCGTTCACACACACTACGTGCCGGACGATCTGGATTACGGCGAGACTTGGAGACGGCGGCCCCCTCGCCGCCGCCCTGCTGGAGATCCTGCGCGACCAGTGTCTTACCCCGTCTCGTCGAGCATTTGGCACCGCACGCCAGCGGGCCCTTTATCGATCTGATCGCCAGGATCAACGCGGGCATCAGGTCGGCAACACACCTGTGCAGGCGGACGGCGAATGACCGCAGCTTCCCGCTCAGGCCGTGCGGTAGAGTTTGATCGCACCAACCACATCGGCGCACCATCGCTGCATGTTGCGGGTGAGCGCGACAATCTCATCAACGTGGACCGCGTTCCTGAAGATGTAGCCGCGCAAGTAGTGCCTGTTTACGTCTTTCTCGCGGGTTACCATCGTCGGAGCAGGCTTGGCCGCACAAGCACCAGAGTGGGCTCAGAGCCCTCTATCGACATCCAGCCGAGCGGTCTGTGCACATAGTCGTTCCGCGCCTCGGACAGTGCGCCGAAGCGCATTGCCAGGGCGCAGAACCGCTGCACCCCATACTCGCTCAGCATGCCGGCATTGGCGGCTTCGCGCGCCTTCTTGCTGACCAGCTGCGCTCTTCCCTTGGCCCCCATGTCTTTTCCAGAAGGGCGGATGCATCGGGCAGCCGGTAGAATGGATTGTCTCCTGCCGAGAGAAGAACCGCCAGACATCCGGCCAATTCCATCTCGCACCTGGCGTGGGTCGCGGTCATCCGCCCAAGCGCGCTCATGATCGGGGTCAGCACGATCTCGTTCTGATCAGCCAGATCTATGCCCACCGCAGCTCCAAGCCGCGACCGCCACCCGCCATCCGATTCCCCCATACGTCGACACCCGCCGCCATTCAACCGGCGCGCGCACCGTCCGTCGAGAGGCAATTGCCATGACCGCCCTGCCCGCGCCGAGCTGACCATGAACCACGCGATCCCCCTTCACACCCGGCATGTGCCGACGATCCTCGCAGCCTTGCGCGGCGCACGCGAGCGCAAGGCCGCCGTCCTCCTCCTATGCGGACAGGGCAGATGCACCCCCACGCATGCTTAGCCATGGCGAGCGCGCGATGACGCAGATCGACATTGCCGACCTGGACGAGGCAATCGCCGCCATCGAGGCCGCGCGATGACCGGCCAGATCCCCCTGTCCTGTCACCCGTCGTCGGCGAGGTCGCAGGCCGGCCCGGCTGGCTCGACGTGGCGATGATCCGCCACCGCGCCACCGAGCGCGCGGTGCTGGTCAGCCCCGATGGAAACACCCGTCGCGCCGTCTGGCTGCCCCTGTCGCAGGTCGAGGTGACCTGCCGCGAGACGGACGAATTGCAGATGACCGGCGGCGTGCCGGTGATCGTCACCATGCCCGATTGGCTGGCCGCGAGCGCGGGCTCAGTGAGAGAAAACCCATGACCGAACCCAACACAGCAGCACGGCAACGGCATTTCCGGCGATCAGCTGCGTGCCTTCATCGAGCGGATCGAGCGGCTGGAGGAAGAAAAGAAGGTCATTGGCGACGACATCAAGGATGTCTACGCCGAGGCCAAGGCACGGGTTTCAAACACCAAGATCCTTCGCAAGGTCATCGCCCTGCGCAAGAAGACGGCGGCCGAGCGCGAGGAAGAGGCGGCGATCCTCGACCTGTACATGCACGCCCTCGGGCATGGCGGGTCGGACTGATGGACCGCGCGCCACCTTCAGCCATAATCGGCGGGTGCGGCCGTGCAGCATCGAGGACCGGTTCACTGTCACGTGCACCGCGACGCGCCGGCCGGCGCGGCATCACGCGCCGGGACAAAGGGGCCGCAGGATCCGCCCTGCCCGCGTGGCCAGCCTCCTCGCCTACATGGCAGACGCCCCGCACCATAAGCGCCTGCATGATTTTTTGACCTATCGGGAGCGCTTGCGGGCGCTGCGACAGGGCCGTGCCGAGCGCGAGTTGTCACTCAAAATCAAGCTCGGCGACTCCTAAAACCCGCGCCCTGCCCGGACCACCGGCGCGGGCCTGCCGCCGGCAGCGGGGTATCTCCTCCCGCCCCGCTGCCGGCGGCGCCACCACCAACACGACGAGGCGATGTTCGATGCACACCCCCACCGTCAATCGCTATCTGAAGAACAAGGCGATGGACGGATCGACCATGCGCCTCGGTCGCCCGGTCGATCCCATGGGTAAGACCTATCGCGACCACTACGCCACCGACAGCGCTGAGCGAATTGCCGAACTGACTGCATCGCCGTACTGGAAGCCTGGCGGGCAGGCACTCGGCATGCAGTTTTTTTCTATGTGACGCAAGCCGGACGCGAGGTGCTTGCCACGCACCTGCGCGAGATCGCCGATCCGCACCGTGCGTACCGCATCCGGTTCGACGGCGATGAATGGTCCTTTGCGGCGAAGAGCCACGGAAAGGCGCGCTACCAAGCCTATCTGAATATCTCCGATTGCTGGGACCTGACATTCGGACAGAGTTTTGCCGCCGTGCATCCGTCAGGTTGGACCCCGCCAATGGCTGACGCTCAATCTTCCCGCACCTGCCCAAGCGGCGCGAAGCTCGGCACGATGCCGGCCGCCGCCAGCTGGATCTGCTGACACAGGGCGCGCGCGCTGGCCGACCAGGCGTCGAACTCATCGGCGAGCGCGCGACAAGCGCGCCAGGCGCACAGCGTGTCGCTCAACGAAAGCGGCCATCCGCGCCCTCGTCTCGTCTTCTGTCTCGCGGATCGCGGGCTCGAGATGTCCAGTTCGCAGCTCCTGCTGATCCCAGACCAGCACCGGGTCGGCGCCCTGCACCTCGAGGCGCAGGATCGCGCACCCGGCCGTTGTGCCATACCGTTCGTCGAGCGCCCTGTGTTGCCGCAACAGATCATGGCGCTCGCGACAGCGCATCACCGATGATACCCGCGGGGCACGCGCGCGAGACCGGCACGGCCTCGCTTCGGCCGCGGTGCTGCCGAGCGCGGCGAAGATCGCAACAGGCCCCGGCGGCGTCCGGTACGTCCGCCGCCTTGTCGAGGGACAGAAGCCCGGCGCAGATATCGCGCAACGACGCCTCGCCAAGCGCGCGGCAAGCGGTCAGCCGGCCGAGCCCGGCCAGCAGCTCGGCACCGACATCCTCGGGCAGCCGCGCCGGCACCACCCTAAACGTCCTGCCCTCGCGCTCCGCTGCCATGGCCACACACTTTCTCGATCCGCTTTACTGCCGATCCTGCAACGGACACGCCCGCCCGCGCCAGTCCGACACCGAACCTTTCAGGGGAGGGCCGGGTCGATTTCTTGTCCAGCCTGGAGAACCCAAAAACTGTGAGGGGAGCGGGATGAGCGCAACGCAGGCCGAGATCAAGCGCGCCATCGAGGGCGCCCGCAAGGCAGGCTTTCCAATCGGAACGTCGAGATAACCAAAGACGGCACGATCAGGATCATCACACGGACGAGGCCAAGCCCAAGGCTCAGCCTGTAGAGGACTTCCGACTCTGATGCGCAAAAAGCCCCCCTACATGGTCAGGGAGAAGGATCGGCATGGGAAAGTCCGCTGGTACTTCCGCCGGAAGAACGGCAAGCGGGTGGTCCTGCCGGGCGCATATGGATCCGAGGAATTCATGGCGGCCTATCGAGCGGCTTTGGCGGGGACAGTGCCGCCGCCTTCGCGCCACAAGGCTCAGACCATTGGCTGGTTGTTTGCAGAATACGCGGCAAGTCAGGAGTTCAAGGCATTGGCCCCGCGGACAAGGCGGGTGCGCAAAACCTCCTGGACGGGATCGCGCAACGTGTCGGCGACAAGCCGATCGACGCGATTACGTCCAAGGTCATCAGGGCAAGCAGAGATGACAGGGCAGACAAGGTCGAAGCTGCCAACGCCTTTCTGAAGGTCATGCGAGCCGTCTTCAAATGGGCTGCAGCGCACGAGCATGTGCCGGCGGATCCTGCGAAGGACGTACCATACCTCAAGGCGAAGGGTGAGGGCTGGACCCCGTGGACGGCCAGAGATGTCGCTGCATACCGCACGCACTGGCAGATCGGCACGAAGGAGCGGCTTGCCTTCGAACTGCTGTATCACACCGGGCTAAGGCGATCCCGATCTCGTCCGTCTTGGGCAGCAGCATGTCAGCAATGGCGTCATCGAGATTCCGACCGCGAAGACTGGTGAAATGGCCTATATCGAGGCCAACTCGGAACTCATGGCTATCCTAGACGCATCCCGACCGGAGACACCGTTTTCTTCGTCACGCAGAGCGGCAAGCCATACTCGTCGATGGCTTCGGCAACTGGTTTCGGCGAAAGTGCCGCGCAGCCGGCCTCGAGGGCTTGTCCGCCCACGGCATCCGCAAGCGGCCGCGGTGGAGACAGCGGAAAGCGGGGCAACGGAACACGAGCTGATGGCTCAATTCGCATGGGCAAGCCCCAAGCAGGCGGCCAGGTACACACGGTCAGCAAGTCGGAAAAAGCTCGCCAGGCGGCCGGCAAAAAGCGCAGCGCGAAAGCGGCGAAGCGGGTTGATTATTCCAAACCTAAGCCACGGTTATTCAAAACGGGCAAAAAGTAATTTGGTTTCAATGTCGTGGGGGAGTGGTGGTGCCCAGGGCCGGAATCGAACCAGCGACACGCGGATTTTCAATCCGCTGCTCTACCAACTGAGCTACCTGGGCCCGCGAAGCGTGTCGCGGCAGGTCCGCGTCGCATCGAAGTGCCGGTCTTATAGAGGCTGGAACAGAACCTGTCCAGTTCCCTCGCCAAAGTTTTGCACAAGCGCGAGCGGTGCAGCACGCACGCCCTTGCGCGAGGTGCGGGCACCAAGCCTTCGCCCGGCAACCCCTTGACGAAACTCGCCTACTGCTGGCCGACGACGACGCCGGTGGCGGTGTAGGAACCCGACGGGTCCGAGACGCCGAAGCTGCCGACGACGCCCTGTGCCGGGCCGGCCGGGCACGCACGAAGGAGCCGGTCAGGACGCCGGACAAGGTCTCCTCGGGATTGCCGAGCCCGCCGGCAAGAGGTTCAATCCCTCGAGGCTGCCGGTCGGCGCGGCCACCGATTCCGCCGAAATTGTAGCCGTCGAAATTGGTGATGCTGGCGCTGCCGCTGCGCGACCCGAAATCGTAGGTCATGTTGAAATTGCCGGCGGCCAGATACTGCACCGGACCGTCGGTGGTCGTGCGCGCCACGTTGCCGACCGCATGGCCGGCATAGGAGGCGGTGCCCACCGTCGGCAGCTCGCCATAGGTCGAGACATCGCCTGCCGCCCAGGTGCCCAGATGCACGAAGTCGCGCCGGCGCGGATCGAACGGCGCCGTCTCGGACACGTCCTCGCCGCGGAAGCGCGTGCCCCAGTACCCCACTCCATGAAGGCGCAGGTGCAGCGGGCGACATCGGTGAACAGCGCATTGTCCGCCCGGCCACCAGCGTGGAGGGCACCATGTAGCTGCGCGGATTGCTGTCCGGTGCGATGACCGACCCCTCTTCGGTGATCGCGAAGGTCTCGCCGAAATTGTAGGTCAGCGCATAGCGGTCGTCGTCGATCAGGGCCGACTGGCCGTTGGGACCGGTGGTGAACAGGCTGTCGCCGAAACCGAGCACCAGCGCGGCGATGTGGTCGTCCCCCTCCAGCGCGTCCAGAACGGTCATGCTGGCGCCGACCGAATTGTTGACCGCGTCGAAGCCGATGGTCAGCATCTCGGGCGTCAGCGACCAGAACGGCACGGCAACGCCGTTGTTGGTCCCGACCTCGACCATGCCGGACGCAAAACCGTTGAGCAGCCGTGTGGTGCGGGTGAACTCGCCGACCGGCGAGGTCGAGGCGAGCTGGCCCACATGCGTGTAGCCGGAGACGGTGTCGGTGATGGACCCGTAGGGGAGCGGCAGGCGCGGCGAACTGTCGTTGCCGGTGTCGAGATCGCCGACGCCGAAGCCGAGGACGAAGTTTTCGCCGTTCGGGCCGAAGACATGGCCGCCATCGCCCCCGCCGACGGAGGAGACGGGCCCGGCATAGAGCACGGAGGGGTCGTAGCCGGAGGCGCGGAAGCCGCCGCGCCGGGGCCCGCCGATGACCAAGCCGTCGACTTCGTCCTCATAGATCCGGCCCGTCGAAACGGAAATCGCCGAGGACTGGAAGGCGCCCTGCCCCTGGATCAGCATGGAGGAGACCAGGAAGCGCGGATCCTCGTCGGCGAGGGTGTTGTTGCCGGTCACCACCAGGAAGTCGCTGGTGCGCACGTTCTGCAGGAAATACGAGCCGAGCATCTCGCCGGCCAGCGGATTGAGGAAATACAGGTCATGGGCGACGCCCGACCGGGCGACCTGGATCGGGTCTGCCGACAGGTGATAGCGGCGGATCTGGTTGGCGCCGGTGACGCGCACCGCGTTCGGATCGGTGGGCACGCCCCACAAGCCGAAGACCGGCTGGTTGACCGCCAGCGGCACGGGGATCTCGCCGGGCCCCTCCGAGGGGATGAGCAGCGGCGCGGAGATCTCTTCGAAATAGGTGAAGGCGAGGAAATGGTTGCCGTTGCGATGGACCGTGCCGGCCACGGCGCGCCCGCCCGAGGTGACGACGCGGAACGCCGCTTCGCCGCCCGTCGGCAGCGGAATGGTGATGGTCTCGCCGCCGATCGTGCCGGTGAGCTGGGTGCCGCCGCCGGTCACCGTGAAGGTGGCGGTGGTGTCGCTGCCCGGGGTGCCGCCGATGAGGCCCTGGCGGCCGGGATCGGTGACGGTGAAGGTCTCGAAGGCCGGAGCATAGGACGAGGCGGCGGTGAGCACGCGCATCTCCACCTCGCCGCCTTCGACCGGCGGCGGCGGATCGGTGACGACCACGTCGCGGATGATGTCGCCGGTGGCGCCGTGGTTGATCTCGTTGACGACCTGACCGCCCTCGGTGATGCGGGTCGACTGGACGACCTCCGGGCGCGGGCGCGGCATGACGGTGACGATCGGCTGGCCGGAATTGGCCGGGCCGATCCCGGACGTGCGGACCTGGGTGTCGGTCGGCGGGCTGGAGATGCCGCCGGTCTGGCCCGGGCGACCGCCGAGCCCCTGCTGCACGCCGGCGATGTCCGACTGGTTGGTGCGGCGGATCTCCGGCCGGTAGTTGCCGGCCTGCGCCGAGGCGATGGCGAGCGTGTAGCCGCGCTCGTAAATGCGCCGGGTCTCGCCGTTGAGGCCGGTGAAGCTGAGCTCGTCGCCGAAGAGCAGCGAGAAGCGCGCGCCGCCGCCCAGAAGGTTGAGATTGGCGATGCCGCCGCGAATGCCGATGGTGCCGACCGGCGTCTTGACCGTGACGCCGCCGGCATTCTTGCTGAGCCGGCCGCCGACGAAGCGGGCGACGCCCTTGCCGAACGTGGCAACCAGCTTGCCGGTGCCGGCATTGGGGTCGTAGACGAACTCGTCGATGACGAGATCGGAATTGGCGCCGACGGTGAAGGTGGACCCGTCGACCAGCAGGATCTGCACCAGCCCCTCGCCGGCCGTCTCGATCCGCTCGCGGTAGATCAGGTTGTCGCCGAGAACGACGGTGCGGGTGCCGGCGCCCGGCGGCGTGCGCAGGGCGTCCTGGTTGACGGCGGCGGCGACGCCCACGTCGTTGCGGGCCATGGCGGACCCGGGCACCGCGACAAGGGCAGCCCCCAGGGCCGCCATCACATATTGCCTGCGCATATCAGCCCCCTATGAACGGCGCGTCTCATGCCGTGTGTCAGGCGATGTCAGAACGTCTTGATAAGGCTCAGCGTCAGCGACGTGTTGGAATAGTCGCGCGTCTGATAGTTCGATTGCATGCGGCGGAACTCCGCCGCCAGCGACATGGCGATGTCCTGGCGGAACGGCACGTTGAGCGCGCCGCGCACCCACAGCTCGTTGTCGGTCTGGCTCTCGGTCGCGCTGATCGCCGGATCCGGCGCATCGAACTCGCGGCGGATGTAGCCGACATCCGCGTCCACCGACCAGACGGTGCGCAGCATCTCCACCGGCGAGGCGAAGCGATAGGTGAGACCGGCGGACAGACCCGCCTCCCAGCTCTGCTCGTAGCGCACGGAGGCGTGCTCGTAATCGCCGAGCAAGGTCACGCGGCCCGCCCAAGCGGAGGAGAACTGGTAGCTGTTGGTGAGTTGCGCCAGGATCTGGTAGCCGTTGCGGTCGCTGACGGTCGGATAGGTGCGGCTGTCGCGATACCAGCGATAGCGGTACTCGACCTTGGCGTTGACGCTGGACAGCGGGCTCGGCTGGATGCCGAACCGCGCGCCGAAGCCGGCTGCGCCCGAATAGTTGGAATTGTCGAGCCGCACGCCGGTCAGGATGCCGTAGAGGCCGAGCCGGGCATTGTCGATGTCGAAGCGGGCCATGTTGAACGAGGGGCCGAAGGTCAGCTCCGCAAGCTCGGTGTTGAGCCGCGTGCTGTCGAAATAGCGCCCGCCGTAGAACAGCAGGTCCGCCTCCAGCAGGTCGCCCTGGGTGCCCAGGTCATAGGCCGCATGCACGTTGCCGGCGACGAAGGCGTTCCAGTCGGCGCGGCCGATGGCCGTATCGTCGAGCAGGAAGGTGACGCCGTTCAGCGTGACCTGCCGGCCGCCGGGGCCGGCATTGGCATTGGACTGCCAGCGCAGGCCCGTCATCACCGTCGCCGAGAACTTGGTCGGGTCCTCGGCGTTGTCGATGGCGGTCAGGAAGGTTTGCACGCGCTCGGCGACTTCCGGGGGCACGTTCGGCGTCTGCAGGGCCTGCTCGAAATAGGAGCGCGCGGCATCGAAGGAGCCGAGGCGGAAGTAGAGGACGCCGAGCTCCAGCTGGATGCGCGGCAGGCCCGGCGCGTAGATCAGCATTCGCTCGAAGGTGCCGATGGCCGCCTCGTAGTCGCCCATGCGGGCCGAAAGCGTCGCGTATTCGAAGGCGATGTCGAGATTGGCGGGGTCGCGCATCATCGCGGCCAGAAGCTCGGTCTGGCGGGCGCGCAGCTGCTCCGGCGACACGGAAGCTCCGGCGACCATAGGCTGATCGTGCGCCTGGGCGACGACGTCCTGCGCCTGCGCCGAACCGGCGACAGCGATCAGACCGGCTGCAGCAACACCAGCAATACGCAGTACCCCACGCCGGGCAACAACCGCCACGTCCACGAGCCCCCTCCGGAAAAACATGTATTGAACGGTGGGGAGATTACGTTACGTGCCCGGCGAGAGTCCCGCCCAAAGGATAGGCCCTGTCAAATAATGAGGGTCATGTTGCATTCCGGGCACATGCGCCCTGAAGGACCGCAAAGGCGTCCTTGAGGGCGTGCGGTGCCGGAAAGGCATCGGCGAGGCAGGGCGCGCCGGATCGAAGGCTGGCGCGAAGGTCGTCTTACTTGACCTCTCGCACGCGGCCGTCGGTGTAGGGCTTGTAGCCGTCGGGGCGCGCCGCGATGTAATCGGCGAGCACCGTCTCCAGTCCCGGCCCGTAATCGTAGGCATTGGTCCCGGCCTCGGAGAAGATCTTGTAACCGTCGCCGCCGCCGCGCATGTAGTTGTTGGTGGCGACCACATAGGTCTTGTCCATGTCGAGCGGTTCCCAGCCGTTTTCGCCTTCGACCTCGACCTGGATGATGCGGCCGTCGCCCGGCTTGCGCGCGCGGGTCCAGGTGAAGCGGATGCCGGCGACCTGCGGGAAGCGGCCGGCGCCCTCCTCCACCTGCGAGACGCCGTTTTCCAGCGCCGTGACCAGATCGCGGCCCTTGAGCTGGAAGGTGGCGAGCGTGTTCTGGAACGGCAGCACCGTCAGAACCTCGCCCATGGTCACCTCACCGGCGTCGATGGAGGCGCGGATGCCGCCGCCGTTCTGGATGGCGATCTGCACGCCCTGGCCGCGCGTGCGCTCCAGCATGGCATCGGCAATGAGGGTGCCCATGGTGCACTCGCCGGCCCGGCAGGTGTCGCGCGAGCCGTCGATGGTCTCGCTCGTGCTGCCGATCACCTTGGCCCGCAGCTCCTCCAGCGGCGCGGCAAGCTCGGCAAGACGGGCGCTCGCTGTCTTGTCGGCCGGCACCGAAGCGTCGAGCAGGATCGGATTGCCGGTCGCGGAGGTGACGTTGCCGGCATCGTCGAAGACGATCTCGATCTCGCCGAGGAACTTGCCGTAGGCATAGGCCTGGACGATCGGCACCTGGCGGCCGACCGGGTTCTGCACCAGCACCGGATAGGGCCCTGCGGCCCCTTCGAACGTGTTGGACAAGAGCGTGTGCGAGTGGCCGCCGACGATGACGTCGATGCCCGGCACGCGCGCTGCGATCTCCATGTCGCGCGGCAGGCCCATGTGGGTCAGCGCGATGATCTTGTCGACGCCGGCCGCCTGCAGCCCCTCGACCGCGCCCTTCAGATAGGTTTCGGCGCGCTGGAAGAAGACGTTGGGGCCGGGCGAGGACGTTTCGACCGTATCCTCGGCCAGCACCGAGACGATACCGACCTTCTGGCCGCCGATCTCGAGCACTAGCGTTCCGGGCACCCTGCCCTTCAGCGTCGGCTCGTTCTCCACCTCGATATTACCGGACAGGACCTTGGTTTCGACCTTGTCGAGGAAGCCGGCAAGGCCGGCCGGGCCGTCGTCGAACTCATGATTGCCGACGGCCATCGCATCGAAGCCGATCATGTTCATGAACTCGGCCGCGGCGGCGCCCCGGTAGGTGGAATAGAACAGCGAGCCCTGGAACTGGTCGCCGGCGTCCAGCGTCAGCACATTGCGACCCGACGCGGCCAGCGCCGCGCGCCGCTCGTCGATCTTGCTCTTGACGCGGGCGATGCCGCCGAAGCACTTGCCGGCCGCGTCGTCCTCGGCGCTGCAGGTGGAATCGTACTTGTTGATCGGCTCGAGGCGCGAATGCAGGTCGTTGATGTGCAGGATGGTCAGGGCGTAATCGGCCTGCGCCGGCGCCACCGCAACAGAGGCCGACAACACCATGCCGCTCGCAGCGGCCAGCATGGCCGCGCGGAAAGAAGCAACCCGCATACTGTCCACTCCCCATACGATGAGGCCGCGCACCGTCGATGCGGCGACTGCCCAGGCTGCCGGGAAGGGAAAAGGCACCGTGCCCCGTCTCCCGGCATTCGCAATTGCGAGACTGCCAGCTTGCCGGGGGCAGATCAACCGTTCCCGAAGCCGTGCGGGCAGCGGGGACGCACTCATCCCCGCAAAGTCGAGGACCTCAGTAGCAATAGTAGCCGCAATAGGTGGTGGTGTTCGACTTGATGTAGACGGAATTGGCGTGGTTGACGTCGCGCGGATCCGGCCCCTGCGGTCCGCTGCTGAGCACCGGCGCGGGATACTGCGCCTCGGACTTGGGCGGCAGCGCGGAATTGACCGCGGCGAAGCGGGCAATCTGGCTGGCGCTCGGCCGGCTGCCGGAAGGACGGTTGGCCGACAGGATCTGGTTGACGCTGGCGACGACCGAGCCGGGCGTGCGCTGGGAACCCCCCTGCCCGCCATTGGCGACGATGGAGAAGCCCGGCCGGTAGACGCGGGTCTTCTTGCCGTTGCGGCCGACGAAGGTCAGGTCCTTGCCATACAGGAAGGAGAAAACCGTCTGTCCGTCGCGGTCGACCAGGTTGGTCATGCCGCCGCGCACGCCGATGGTGCCCTGGCGGGTGTTGATCGTGACGCCGCCGCGCTGCTTGGAGATGCGGCCGCCGACATAGCGGGCGACGCCGCGGCCGAAGGTGGCGACGATGCGCCCCGTGCCGGCGGAGGGCGAATAGACGAACTCGTCGATCACGAGGCTCGAATTGGGTCCGACGACGAAGTTGGACCCGTCGGCGAGCAGGATCTGCACCAGGCCCGAGGCGCCGGTCTCGATCTTCTCGCGGTTCGCGAAATCGGTGCCGATGCGGATGGTGCGCATGCCCGCCCCGCCGCGCTGGCTCTGGGCGCTCTGGTTGACGGCGCTGGCGACGCCGACGGGCTCGCTGGCGAGCGCCGGCTGGCCGGCCATGGCGAAAAGGGCCGCAACGGCGACGGCAAGGGGGCGGAAGGTCGTGACCATGTCCAGTCTCCTGTCGGCAAGCAGCTTCGCCGCTCGTCTCGTTGCTACCCTACCCGTTTGCGCGGATCGCGGGGTGACACGGGTCACAAACCGGCGAAATCCCGTGCGTCAATCGCGATTTTCCAGATTTTCCTGCGCCGCCTCGAGCGCGGCAAGGTCCTCCGGCTCCAGCTCGACCACCGGCACGCTGTAGCTTCCCGAAAGCCAGCGGTTGAGATCGACATCGGCGCAGCGCGCCGAACAGAAGGGACGGTAGCGCTCCACCGACAGCTTGCCGCAGCTAGGACAGGGCCGCGCCCGCCTTTGCTGTTTGCCTTCGTCCTGTGCGCTCGTCATGGTCTCTCCCTCGGCCCGAAGCAGGCCGGTTGGTGTCGGTTCAGCTATACTGGAGCGGCCCGCCGACGTCGACCGCAACGTCCGCGGGCGGCGCTCAGCCGCCGCGCCGGACGCGGCGCTGGTCCATCGCCCTCAGCTCGGTCTTGAGGATCTTGCCGTAGTTGTTCTTCGGCAGCTCGGGCAGCTGCAGATAGTCCTTCGGCCGCTTGAAGCGGGCGATATGCTCCAGACAGAGCGCATCGAGTTCGGCAGGCTCGGCATCGCCGGCATAGCAGGCGACGATGCTTTCGCCCCATTCCGCGTCCGGCCTGCCAATGACCGAGACTTCGCGCACGCCCGGATGGGCCAGCAGCACCTCCTCCACCTCGCGCGGATAGATGTTGGTACCGCCGGAGATGATCACGTCCTTGGAGCGGTCGAGCAGCGTCAGATAGCCGTCCGCGTCGAAACTGCCGACATCGCCGGTGTGGAGCCAGCCGCCGCGCAGCGCCTCGGCACTCGCGTCCGGATTGTCCCAGTAGCCGAGCATCACCGTATCGCCGCGCACCAGGATCTCGCCGGTCTCGCCGTGATCCGCCTCCGCGCCGTCGATCCGCATCTCGACAACGGAACTGACGAGGCCGGCGCTGGCAAGGCGCGCCTCCCAGCGCGGATGGTCGCGGTTGGCGATATCCGCCTTCGACAGGACGGTGCCGGTCATCGGCGTCTCGCCCTGGCCGTAGATCTGCGCAAAGCGCGGGCCGAAGCGGTCGATGGCACGGCGGGTGTCGGCGACATGCATCGGCGCGCCGCCCCAGACGATGGTGCGGATGTTCTCCGTCATCGCCTCCATCGGGCATTCCGTCAGGCGGCGAACCATGGTGGGCGCGGCGAACATCGACACGCCGCGGCTGCGCGAGACGATCTCCAGCACCTCGTCCGCCTCGAAGCCGCCCGACTCGGCCACCGCATTGATGCCGAAGCGCATGACATGAGCCATGGCATAGAGGCCCGAGCCGTGGCTCATCGGCGCGGCATGGAGCAGCGTGTCGCCCTCCGCCACCGGATCGACATCGGTGAGATAGGCAAGGCTCATGGCGACGAGGTTGCGGTGGCTGAGCATCGCGCCCTTGGGCCGGCCGGTGGTGCCGGAAGTGTAGAACAGCCAGGCGAGATCGTCGGGCGCGGCCTCGGCGAGCGGCGCCGGATCGCCGGCGACCAGCGACCAGAACTGCGGCCCGCCGAGCGTCACCACGTCGCGCAGGCCCTCGGGCGCATAGGCGGCGACATCAGCCTCCATCCCGGAGCTGACGAGGGCAAGGCGCGCCCCGCAATTCTCCAGGATCCAGCCGATCTCGGCACTGTGCAGCTTGACGTTGACCGGCACGGCGACCAGGCCCGCCCACCAGATCGCGTAGAGCGCCTCCAGGTAATGCGGGCCGTTCTTGGCGACGATGGCAACCCGATCGCCGCGGGCAAGGCCGTAGTGGGTGAGGAGGCTGCCGGCGAGACGGGCCGAACGGCCGGCAAAATCGCGGTAGCTGGCGATCGGCGAGCTGCCGCGCGCCAGCGCGACCGCATCCGCACGCGACCTTCCGGCCCGCGCCAGCCAGGCTGCGAGATTCATCGGCATTCCCCGCTTTGCAAGATCACCCCGAGGCGGACGGCACGCACGCGCCGTCTTCCGCCTCAAGACCACCGGTTTGGACTGCGCCCGTTATGGCAAGGAACCGCCGGCAAGGCCAAGCGGGAATTGCCCCTCGCCGCAGCGAAGGGCATGCCGGGAATGCGCGAGGCGGATCAGGGACGGATCGCGGCGGGGTCGGCCCAGCCGGCGAGCACCGGATACTTGAGCCCGGCCAGCATGTTGGCCGTCTCGTGCAGGGGCAGGCCGACCACGTTGGAATAGGAGCCGACCAGCTTGGCGACGAAGGCGCCCGCCAGTCCCTGGATGGCGTAGCCGCCAGCCTTGCCGCGCCACTCGCCGCTGTCGAGATAGGCGTTGATCTCGGCGCGCGACAGGCGCTTGAAGCGCACGCGCGTCTCGACGAGGCGCTGGCGCACCACGTCCTTCGGCGCGCTGATGCACAGCGCGGTGTAGACCCGGTGGCCGCGGCCCGACAACAGCTCCAGGCAGGCGCGGGCCTGCTCGTGGGTTTCCGCCTTGGGCAGGATGCGGCGACCGACCGCGACAACGGTATCCGCGGCAAGCACCAGCCCGTCGACATTGGCCGCATTGCGGTCGGCGGCGCGCCGCGCCACCTCGGCCTTGGTGCGGGCCAGGCGCTGCGCCAGCGCACGCGGGGTCTCGCCCCGGCGCGGCGTCTCGTCGATGTCGGCAGGCAGGAGCGTGTCGGGGTCGATGCCGATCTGCTGGAGCAGCGCCAGACGGCGCGGCGAGCCGGAGGCAAGCACAAGCGTCGGGCGCGCGCCCTTGGCACGGGTCCCGTCGGTATTGCTCTCGTCGGAAGCTGCGGCGATCATCGGACCGCTGTCTCTCTGTCGCGGGTGACGGGCCGGGCCGGACGGCCCTGCGGCATCACTTGAAACGGTAGGTGATGCGACCCTTGGTCAGGTCGTAGGGCGTCATTTCGACAAGCACGCGGTCGCCGGCGAGAACGCGAATACGGTTCTTGCGCATGCGCCCTGCCGTGTGGGCAATGATTTCGTGGTCGTTTTCGAGCTTCACGCGGAACGTCGCGTTCGGAAGCAGTTCGGTGACCACCCCCGGAAATTCAAGTACTTCTTCCTTGGCCATATGGATTCCTGATTATCGAGCCAGATGTGGCGGGAACCTAACGGATCGGGCCGAGAAAGGGAACAGAAGGATTCGCGAAAATCCGCGGCTGTGCAGAGGCCCGCCGCGGGCCCTATCCGCCCGGGGTCGCGGTCCAGCCGAAACGCTTCTTGATGCGGGTCATCAGCAGGTCGCGGACGGCGCGGTAGCTGTCGAGGATCTGGTCGCGCGAGCCGGTGGCGAGCGTTGGATCGGGCGTCGGCCAGTATTCGACCTCGACCGCGTCCGTGCGCGTCATCTCCAGCGCCTTGTGATGGGCCTCCGGCGCCAGCGTCAGCACCAGGTCGAAGCCCGACTCGTCGAGATCCTCGAAGGTCTTGGGCCGATGCGCGGCAAGATCGCAGCCGATCTCGCTCATCACCGCCTCGACGAAGGGGTCGGGCTCGCCGGCCCGCACGCCGCAGGACTTCACGTAGACGCGGCCGGGGAACAGCTTGGCAAGGATCGCCGCCGCCATCGGCGAGCGCACCGCATTCATGCCGCAGGCGAACAGCACCGCACCCGGCGCCGCGGACGGCACGGTGCCGGGTACGTTTCCGGGCGTCTCCCCCGGTCCCGACACGCTGCTAGCCCTTCCAGTGCAGGGCGCAGACGAGGGTGAAGAGGCGGCGGGCGGTCTGCATGTCCACCCGGATCTTGCCCTCCAGACGCTCCATCAGGATGCGCGAACCCTCGTTGTGAACACCGCGGCGGCCCATGTCGATCGCCTCGATCTGGCTGGGTGTCGCCGTCTTGATCGCCTCGAAATAGCTCTCGCAGATCAGGAAGTAGTCCTTCACCACCTTGCGCAGCGGGGTCAGCGACAGGATGTGGGTGACGACCGGATCGCCCTCCTCCCGCTCGACCAGAAAGACGAGGCGCTTTTCGACGAGCGACAACCGCAGCCGGTAGGGACCGCCGGCATCGCCCAGCGGCTCGAACTCGTTTTCCTCGATGAGGTCGTAGATCGCGACCGCGCGTTCGTGCTCGACATCGGGCGTCGAGCGCAGGATGGAGCCCTCGTCGAGCTCCACCGCAACCAGCCGGGCGCTGTTGTTCTGTGCCATGACCTGCGCTTGCGCCCTCCATTGCCTGCACCGTGGTCCCGGTGCCCGTCAGCGGCTGCCCAACACCTATCGCGTCGAGGGGCCATCCGACAAGCCGCCCGAACTGCGATGCGGCGGCGGGCCCGGCTCAAAGATTGAGGCGGATGGCGACCGAGCGGCCGTGGGCGGCAAGGCCCTCCGCCTCGGCGAGCGCGATCGCGGCAGGGCCGAGCGCGCGCAGGTTCTCCGCGTTGCAGCGCAGGATCGAGGTGCGCTTGACGAAGTCGAGCACCGAGAGGCCGGAGGAAAAGCGCGCCGAGCGGGCCGTCGGCAGCACGTGGTTGGAGCCGCCGACATAATCGCCGATGGCCTCGGGCGTGTGGCGGCCGAGGAAAACCGCGCCGACATTGCGGATGCGCGCGAACAGGGCCTCGGGATCCTCCACCGCCAGCTCCAGATGCTCCGGCGCGATGGCATCGACCAGCGCCGGCGCCTCGTCCATCGAGGCAACGGTGATGACCGCGCCGAAATCGGCCCAGCTGGGGCCGGCGACATCGGCGCGCGGCAGGGTCTTAAGCTGGCGCTCGACCGCCTTCTCGACGGCCTCGGCGAAACCTGCATCGTCGGTGATCAGGATCGACTGGGCGCTGGTGTCGTGCTCGGCCTGGGACAGGAGGTCGGCGGCGATCCAGTCGGGATCGTTGGCCCCGTCCGCAACCACCAGGATCTCGGAGGGACCGGCGATCATGTCGATGCCGACAGTACCGAACACCCGGCGCTTGGCGGCGGCGACATAGGCATTGCCGGGGCCGACGATCTTGGAGACCGGGCGGATGGTCTTAGTCCCGAAGGCGAGCGCGGCAACGGCCTGCGCGCCGCCGATGCGGTAGATCTCGGTGACGCCGGCAAGGTGGGCGGCGGCGAGCACCAGCGGGTTCAGCGCGCCGTCCGGGCTCGGCACGCACATGACCATGCGAGACACGCCCGCAACACCAGCGGGCACCGCGTTCATCAGCACGGACGAGGGATAGCTGGCCGTGCCGCCGGGCACATAGAGGCCGACCGCCTCGATGGCCGTCCAGCGCGAGCCGAGTTCGACGCCGAGCGGATCGGTGTAGCGGTCGTCCGCCGGCATCTGGCGGGCGTGATGAGAGGCGATGCGGTCGCGGGCCAGCTTCAGCGCGTCGAGCGTGCGCGGGTCGACCTTCTTCACCGCCTCTTCGATCTCTTCGGCGGTGACGGTCAGGTCGGCGAGGCTTTCCGCTTCCAGCCGGTCGAAACGGCGGGTGTAGTCGAGCAGAGCCGCATCGCCGCGCTGCTTCACGTCCTCGATGATGTCGCGCACCGCCGTGTCGACATCGGCGGACGCTTCACGCTTGCTGGACAGGAGGGCCGAGAAGTCGGCCGCAAAACCGGTTGCGCTGGTGGACAGGCGGATCGCCACGGGCGGAAGCTCCACAATTGGCCGGGCCGGGCCCGGAAGGTCTGCAAGAAAGTCAGTCGGTCTCGTGGCTGGGGCGATGCTCGGTCGCCCAGGCGGCGCCGAGATCGGCGAGCTGCGCCTCGATGCACTCCACGTCGAAGGAGAGCGTGGCCCCGCCGGCGAAGACGAGATCGATGCGGCCTGCCGGCTCCTCGGCGGCGACGAAGTTGATCGCGAGCAGCGACAGGACGGCGTCCTTGGCGTCCTGGCGGATGTTCTGCGCGCGCGGGCGCTCGGCCCGGGCGAAGGACAGCGCGGAACGGCGGCGCTCGTTGGAGGCGCGGGCGCCGGTGCCCTCGCCGTCCCAGGCGAAGCGGTTCATGGCGAGCACCAGATGGCGGTCAGCGGGATAGTAGCGGATGTCGCCGACCTTCAGGACCGCGTCCTGGACCTGCGCGGAGATCACCGACAGGTCTTCCTCGTCCAGTGCCGCCAGCTTCAGTTGCTGCATGGATCAGCCGCCTCTTGGGTTGTGCCCGGGGATTATGCCCGCGGCCGGCGCGACAACAGGCGACCGGCCCTCGGCCCTTACCTAATGAATTCACGCGCCAAAGCAACCGCCGAGTTGGCGCGGTCGCACGGCGCGCGGGTCACGCGGAACGTTCAGGCGACGGAGAGGAAGGCCTCGATGGGGCCGGGCGGGCCGAAAAGGCCTCCCTGCCCCTGGACGCAGCCGCAGGCCCGCAACAGCTCCGCCGTCTCCTCGGTGTCGATGCCGTCGACGGCGACATCGATCTCGAACGTTCTGGCCACGGCGACCAGCGCCCGGATCACCGTTTCGCCCCGCCCGCCGGACATCATGTCGTGCAGGGCGCTGCGGTCGATGCGCAGGGAATCGAAGCCGAAGCGGCCGAGCAGCTGCAGCGAGGACGAGTCGGAGCCGAAACGGTCGAGAACCAGCCGCACGCCGATGGCCCGCAGCGCCTCGAACTGGCGCAGCGCCGCGGCGGAATCGACCAGGAAGTAGCTGTCCGCCACCTGAAGATGGATGCGCTCGGGCGCGATGCCGGCGATATCGATCTCGTTCTCGACGATGGAGGCAAGGGTCTCCAGTCCGAACTGCCGCACGCTCAAGGACAGGGCGAACTTCCGCTCGTCGCAGGTCCGCGCGGCCGCGGCAAAGACCCCGCGCAGCAAGGTCGAGGTGGCCCGTTCGAGCGCGGCGTTTTCCTGCGGCCCGTCGCCGGGCGCCCTGCCCTGGCCCGACCCCGGCTGCAGGACCTGATAGCCGCGGAGCTCGCGGCTGTGCAGGCAGACGATGGGCTGGTACTGGACGACCGCCCCGCCATGCAGCGCGGTGGTGCGCGCCTCGACGCCCGCCGAGGCGAAGGCCGGCCAGACATCGGCGGCATTGTCCTGATCAGCGGCCGCCTCCGGCGCGCTGCCCGCAGGCCGGTAGGCGCGAAAGCCGTTCCGCCCCTGGTTCTTGACCTCGTAGAGGGCGGCATCGGCCTGGCGCATCAGCTCCGACAGATTGGCGCCCGGCAGGATCGGAGCGATGCCGATGCTGGCGCCGATCTGGACACTGCTGCCGTCGATGGAAAACCGTGCGGAGATCGAGGTCAGCATCCGATGCGCCACCGCCTCGGCGATATCGGACGGGCGCTCGCAATCCGGCTCGCAGGCGAGCAGCACCGCGAATTCGTCGCCGCCGATCCGGGCGATGAAGTCGTTTTCGCGCGCGCAGCGTCGCAGCCGCCCCGCCACCTCGCGCAGCAGGAGGTCGCCGGCATTGTGGCCCAGCGCATCGTTGACCGGCTTGAAGCGGTCGAGATCGATCAGCATGAGAATGCCGAGGCATGGCTGGCCCGTCGCACCGTTTGCGACCAGCTTTTCCAGCTGTTCGGTCAGATAGGTGCGATTGGCAAGGCCGGTCAGCGTGTCGTGCCGCGCCGCATGCAGGACCTTGTCCGCCGCCTTCTCGCGCTCGGTGACGTCCTCGTGGGTGCCGACCCAGCCGCCGTCGGGCAGCGGGGCATGGACGGTGGAAATGATCCGCCCGGAGCGCAGGCGGAACATGGAGCGGACCGTCTCGCCCGCCGAGAGCTGCTGCATCAGCTGCGACACCCGCTCGTCGACAACCGCACGCGAGGTTGCGCAGGCATTGGTCTCGAAGATCAGCTCGTCCAGCGTCCGACCCGCATGGCTGCGGCCACCGTCGGGAAGTCCGAACAGGACATTGTATTGTTCATTCCACAGGGTGAGGCGCCCCTTGCGGTCGAAGACGCTGACACCCTGGTTCATGTTGGCGAGCACGGCGCCGAGCTCGTCCGAACGCTCGCGCGCCAGCCGTTCCTTCTCGATCAGCTGCCGCTCGATCCGCTTGCGGTCGGAAATGTCGGTGAAGGTCGACAGCAAGCCGCCGCCGGGCAGAAAGGTGCCGCGAATGTCGATGATGTCGCCGTTGGGGCGGCTGCGCTCGTAGCCATGCTCCGGGCCGCCGAGGATCGCCTTCAGCCGCTCGCGGGCAAGCTCCTGAGGATCGCCTTCGCCATATTCGCCGCGCTCGGCGTTCATCAGCACGTAGTCGGCGAGCGACGGCCCCGCCGAGAGATACTCCGGCGACACGTCGAGCAGCTTCTCGAACGTCTTGTTCCAGCCGGCAACGACGAGGTCCTGGTCGAAATAGACCACCGCGCCGGGATAGTTCTGGAACACGCCCTCGATGGTCATGGCCTGGCGCACGGTCCGGGTCACGTCGGTGAGCGAGATCACCACGCCCCCGCCCGCCCCCTCGACGGGACTGCTGAAGGCGACGGCGTTGAGGTTCAGCCAGCGCGGGCCGCCTTCGGCGAGCGTCAGACCCGCGACGGTGCTGGACAGGCGAGCCGGATCTTCCGCGCCGAGGGCGAGAAGATTGCCGAGCCGGGCGCCGTCTCCCCCCTTGTCGATGAAATCGAGATCGAGCGCGGCAAGGGAAAGCCCGGTGATCTCACGTCCTTCGAGACCGAGCATGGCCAGGGCTGCCGGATTGTGGGACAGGACCCGGCCTTCGGCATCGACGACGACCACGCCTTCGGACAAGGACACGAGGGTCGTGCGGTAGAGCGCTTCCGAATGCTGCAGCCGGATCTCGGCCATCTTGCGGTCGGTCACGTCGCGGATGGCGCCGACGATGCGCACGACCTTGTCGCCGCGCGTCAGCGGCTTGCCGGCAAGACGGACCCAGCGCTCGCGCCCCTTCGCGGTGCGCGCGGGCAATTCGAGGCTGAACGGAAAGCCGCGCAGGCGCGCCTCGTCCAGCGCATGGCGCAGGTCGCCCCGCGCCTCCGGCAGGAAGAAGCACAGCGCCTTCTTCATCTCCGGAACGTAGTCCTCGTCCACCTCCAGCAGGCGGCGCACCTGGTCGGTCCACAGGAGCCGGTCCTGCTCCAGGTCGAGTTCCCAGCCGCCGACGCCGGAAATGCTGGTGGTCTGGGCAATGAGCTGAGACTGCGTCTGCACCAGCGCCTGCTGGCGCTGCGCCTCTTCGCGCAGAGTCACCGCCTCCGCCTGTGCGGCATAGGCGCGGATCAGCCCCTCGGCCGCAACGCCGAGATGGCGCAGCTGCTGCAGCTGCTCGGCAGAAGGAGTGTGCGGTTCGGTATCGATAACGCAAAGCGAGCCGAGCCGGTGCACGCCGTCGATCGACAAGGGATAGCCGGCATAGAAGCGGGCATGCGGTGCCCCGGTCACGAGCGGATCTTCGCGGAAACGCGGATCTTTCGAAAGATCGGGAACGACCAGCAGATCCGGCTGCAGAATGGTGTGCCGGCAGATGGCAGCGCTTCTTGCCGTGCCATCCATTTCCAGGCCGCAGCGAGCCTTGAACCATTGCTGGTGCTCGTCGACGAACGTCACCAGCGCGATGGGACAGCCGAAGACGGCGGCGGCGGTCTCGACGAGCGCGTCGAATTCCGCCGAGCGGCCGGAATGGAGGATGCCCAGGCGGTGCAGCGCCTGCAGACGGCCCTCTTCGTTGTCGGGCAGCACGTCGAGGATCATCGAGCTCATGCGCCCATTATGCCTGCAATAAGTAAACGTTTCCAAATGAAGACCGACAACTTATCAACAAACTATGAAGGAGCGCTGAACGCCATCTATTCTGCGGCCACGCCAAGAAAAAACGATAGAATTTTCTAAAAATCATCATAAAAAACATGCAACCGGACAGGCAACCGCCACACGTCGCTGCAACAGAAGAGGCGGGTGACCGGGAGCAGAAGGACCGGAGAAACAAGAAGAAATATGAGGGTCCGGTTCCGCAGGCGGCCCGAAGTCTCACTCCAAGGCAGATGCGCTGGTCCTACTGCCTCAGCAAATAAGGTGAACGAGCCCGGCAGCAGACAGGACGGCGCGCGGAGCGTGGCGATAAGGAATGCGGCCGGCAAAAAACCATCGCCGGCCGCGGGACGCGACTCAGCCCTTCTCCATGACCAGAAGGACGGTCGCGGGCAGCTTGCCGCGGTTCTCCAGCTTGCGGGCCTCGCCGCGGGAGATGACGCAGGAATCGAGCGGGCCGAGCACGGCCTCCTCCTCGCCGTTGCCGATGGTGACCTCGCCGGCGATCACGACGTAGATCTTCTCGTGCGGCGAAGCCTTCAGCGAGGTGTGACCGCCCGGCAGGAGGTGGGAGAGGCCCGCCCACATGGCGGCCGTTTCGCTCGCCTCGTGTCCCTGCAGGCGGGCCATCGCCATGTCGTAATGCTCCGGCGCCTGGTAGGCCGGCGCCTCGCCGATACGGGTGACCTTCATCCCTGCGGCCTCAGGATCACGCGATCCGGCGTGGACCGCAGAACGGAGGCGTAAGCGGTGGCGGCATCCTTGAGACCGTAGACGGCGCGCTCGTTGATCGGGAAGGGCTTCAGGAGACCCTGCTCGAACTTCGGCTTCAGCTTGTCGAAGATGCGCGCGCCGTAGACGCTGTCGAGCGCCAGCGTGTCGATGCCGATGAACTTGTGGCGGCCGCGGAAGAAATTGAAGATGTCGAAGGGCACCGCCCGGTCGAAGGTGGAAATGAAGATCTGCCGCCCTGCTTGGCTAGCGCTGCGTTGCCGATCTCGAAATAGGGGCTGCCGACCGTGTTGAACACGATGTCAGCGCCCTGGCCGCCGGTCTTCTCGCGCACGATGGCGGCGATGTCCTGCGAAGAGCTGTCGAGCATCTCGATCTCGGAATTCGCGTGGCCGAGATAGGGCGTCGGCTTGTATTCCGCCGCGAAGACCCGGGCGCCGGCGAGCGTCGCCAGCTGGATCGCCGCCTGGCCGACCTTGCCGTTGGCCCCGCACACCAGGACGTTGTCCCAGGGCTGGACGCCGCCGGCCTCGCGCAGGCCCTCGAAAGCGGTGATGAAGGGCACGCCGATGGCGCCGGCTTCCTCGAAGCTCATGCCCGAAGGCTTCGCCCGCACGGCCGCCTGCGGCAGCACCATGTAGCGGGCATGGCTGCCGTTCTGGGTGATGCCGAGCTCGCCGCCGCCGCCCCAGACCTCGGTGCCGAGCAGCGCCTGCGGCCCCTCGACGACGACGCCCGCAAAGTCGCGGCCGGGGATGCGCGGCCAGACCGCATGCGGCATGTGGCCGAGCGAGGCCTTGACGTCGGACGGGTTGACGCCGGCCGCGCGGATCTCGACCAGCACCTGGCCGGGGCCGGGCGCGGGAACGGCCGGCTCGACCAGCTCGATGCGCAGGTTGTCGAGATCGGGCGACTTTTCGGAGACCCGCAGCGCCGGGCCGGTCTTGGGGGTGGTCTGGATGTTCATGTGACTGGTTCCCTGAAAATGAAGGAAGATCAGGCCGCAAGGCCGAGGATCTGGCGGGCCTCGCCGCAGCTGGCGATCTCGCCGCCGAGTTTTTCGATGAGGTCGCGGGCGCGCTCGGTGAGCTCGCCATTGCCGGCGGTCAGCCGGCCGCGCGCGATGTAGCTGGTGTCTTCCATGCCGATTCGCACATGCCCGCCGAGCAACCAGGACTGGACGAGCATGGGAAAGGCCATGCGGCCGACGCCGAAGCCCGTCCACTGGCTGCCGGGGCGCAGCATGCGCACCGCCGTCGCCATGGCGTCCGGCGTCGAAGGCAGCCCGTACTTGATGCCGGTGACGATGGAGCACATCGCCGGCTCGCGCAGCCGCCCCTCGCGCAGGAAGTCGTTGGCCATGGAGATGTCGCCGGTGTCGAACAGCTCCAGCTCGGGTCTCACCCCGCAGTCGGAGATGATCTGCGCCATGATCCCGACATTGCGCGGCGTGTTGATCACCACCTGGCCGCCGGAATTCATGGTGTTGAAGTCCAGCGTGCAGATCTCCGGGCGCAGGGCGACGACGTGCTCCACCCGCTTTTCCGGCGCCAGCAGCGTGGTGCCGGGACCGGCAACGGCCGGATCCTCGTCCGACGGCACATAGCGGCCGCCGGGTCCCGTGGTGAGGTTGAGGATCAGGTCGGTGTTGCGGGCGCGGATTAGCTCGACCACCTCGCGGTAGAGCTGCAGCTCCATGGAGGGCTTCGCGGTCTGCGGATCGCGCACATGGATATGGGCGATGGCCGCCCCCGCATCCGCCGCCTCCAGGCAGGCATCGGCGATCTCCCGCGGGGTCGCCGGCAGGCCGGGATGATGCTCGCGGGTGGTGAGATTGCCGGTGACCGCGCAGGTGATGATGACCTTCGGCTGCATCACAGCGCCCTCCCCGCGTCGACCGCAATGCGGATGCCCGTGGACAGCGGCATGTAGCGGATCGCGGCGTAGATCGTTTCCGCCACATGCTCCGGCTGGGCGACCTGGCCGAGCGGCGTTGCCGCGCCGGCGCGCTCGATCTCCTCGCTGGTGCGGCCGGGCACGAAGCCGGTCGCGACCATGCCGGGAGACACCGACAGCACCCGGATTTCCGGTGCCAGCGCCAGCGCCAGCGTATGCGTCATGGAATCGAGCGCGGCCTTCGCCCCGCAATAGGCGACGGACGAGCCGAAGCCCTTGAAGGCGGCGATGGAGGAGACGTTGACGATCACCCCCGCCCCGCTCGCCTTCAGCGCCGGGGCGAAGGCCCGGATCGTCGCGAAGACGCCGCGCCAGTTGGACGCGAAGACCTCGTCGATGATCTCGTCGGTAAGAGCGTCGAGATTGCGATGCGGCACGGGTGTCGTCGTTCCGGCGGAATTGACCAGGATGTCGACCCGGCCGATGGCGGACAGGACCGCATCGCGGAATGCCTCGATCGAAGCGGTGTCGGTGACGCCGACCGGCAGCGCCAGATGCCCGGCGCCCGGCAGTTCGGCAACGAGAGCCTCCGCCGCCTGCGCATTCGAGCGGTAGCCGACGACGACCCGCGCGCCCTGCCCGGCCAGCAGCCGGCAGGTGGCGGCGCCGATGCCGCCCGAGCCGCCGACGACGACGGCGACCTTGCCGTCCAGTTCACGGCCCGTCGGCTCACGCATGTTCGGCCTCCTTGCGCGCCTTGCCGGAGATCGGCGGCACCGGGAAGGTGGGCGTGCCCGGCTTCAGCACGAAGTCGTAGCGGCAGGTGTAGAAGGGGAGCGAAGCGCCCGGGTGGTCGGGATGGGGCTCGTCGTGGCGCTGCAGGTTGCCGCTGATCTGGCGCTTGGCGCCGAAGACCACATCGTCGGCCATCGCCTCCTCGGTGTCGGTAAAGATCTGGGTGACGAGCGTCTTGCGCCCCGGGGCGGAGACGATGAAATGCACATGCGCCGGACGCATGGGATTGCGGTTCTGCGCCTTGAGCAGGTCGCCGGCCGGGCCGAAGGTCGGCACCGGATAACCGGCCGGACGCACCGAGTGGAACAGGTAGGTGCCGTCCTCGCCGGTGGTCTGGACGCCGCGCAGGTTGTAGTCGGCCTGCTCCGGGTCCTGGTTCTCGTAGAGCCCGTCGGGCGAGGCCTGCCAGATGTCGAGCCTGGCACCGGCGATCGGCTCGCCGTCGAGACCGACGACGCGGCCTGATATGAACAGTTCGTGGCCGGGCGTGTGCGAGCGGGCGATGGACTCGCCGTGGCAGCACTCGGGACTGTTGCCGCGATAGAAGGGGCCGAGCAGCGCCGACATGGTCTCGCCCTGCATCCCGTCATTGTTGATCAGGTCGATCAGGGTCGAGATGCCGAGGATGTCGGCGGCAAGCACCGTCTCGTTGTGGCTCTCGTTGGTGTACTGGCCGAGCCGGGTGATCCAGCGCAGGCCCGCCTCGAATTCCTCCTCCGTCGGGCGCACCTCGCGCACGAAGGCATGGGCGTGGCGCACGAGGCCCTCGACGATTTCGCGCAGGCGCGCGTCGCTCGTCTCGGCCATCGCGTTGAGCACCTTTGGCGTGACCTCCTCCTCCCGGGAGATGATCAGCCGCGTCAGTTCGGGGTCCTTCATGCCGACCTCCTGGTCTCGTCCCCGGCCGTGCCGGCGCGCTGCGCGGCAAGGTGGGGGTATTTTTCGGTGAGCAGCGAGCCGTGGTAGTAGGTCGCCGCGAAGGGAGCGCTGGCGCGGATCCGCTCCAGCCAGCGGCCGATCTCGGGCCGGTCGTCCCAGGCCGTGTCGAGATTGATGTCCGCCATGCGCACGATCACCGGCATCACGGCGATGTCGGCCTGGGTCAGGCTCTCCCCCATCAGCCAGGGTCCGCCGTTCTCTTCCAGCCAGTCGGCCATGCGCAGCACCGCGCGACGGAGACGGCCGAGCGCCTCGTCCATCTCCTCCTTGGGGAAGCCGGTCCGGCCCATCTTCAGCAGGAATTCGCGGCGCAGCGGCTTGCTGTCGGCAAGCGCCTGGAACTCCTCCTCGCTCATCGAGCGGAAGTGCGGCAGGAAGGCCAGATTGTAGGAGGGCACGCGGATCGCCGGTGTCGGGATCTCGTCGATGAAGCGGATCATCGCACGCATGCGCGCCGCCTCATGGGGCTCTGCCGGGCGCGAGGGCGCCACGTCCGGCAGGATGTCCTCCAGGTATTCCATGATCACGGCGCTGTCGATGACGGTGCGCCCGTCATGGACGAGGGCCGGGACCACGCCATTGGGGTTGATCGCCAGATAGTCCGGCTTCAGCTGGTCGCCGCGGAAGAGGTCGAGCCTATGCTCCGCGAAGGCCAGTCCCTTGGCGTGCAGCAGGTAGCGCACGCGCTGGGAACAGGTCGACTGGGGCGCGTTGTAGAGCGTGAAGGCCATCGGCTCAGTCCCAGTTCAGCACGCGCGGGAGCCGGCCGTTGCGCGCCAGCGTTCCGATGATGCCGAGGGGGAAGAACATCAGGGCGAGCGCCATCACCGCGCCAGTGGCCAGGATGTTGATCTCCGAGGCGCCGAGCGTTGCCACGAACAGCTCGTTGAAGATGACGATCAGCACCGCCCCGATCACCGGTCCGGCGACCGTGCCCTTGCCGCCGAGGATGCACATGAGGACCATGTTCACGCTGACGAGAATGAGCAGGAAGATGTTGGGCCGGATATAGGTGAGGTATTCGCCCCAGATCGCACCCGCCATGCCGACGAAGGCGCCGGAGATGGCGAAGGCCAGGACCTTGTAGGTGCGGGTGTCGATGCCGGCGCTTTCCGCCTTGATCTCGTCCTTGGAGATGGCGCGCAGGCCGAGCCCGAACTTGGAGTGCTTGATCTTGTAGGACGCCCAGACCGAGAACGCGGCCAGCACGATGAACGCGTAGTAGTAGGGCAGCTTGGCCCATGCCAGCGGCAGCTCGGTCGCCGGCAGCGCCACGCCGTTGGCTCCGCCGACGAAGCTCCAGTGGTCGAACAGGATGCGGGCGATCATCACCAGCGCGAGCGAGGAGATGATGAAGCTGGGGCCCCTCGTCTTCAGCGTCACCCGGCCGATCAGGTAGCCGAAGGCCGCGCAGACGACGCCGGCGAGCGGTGCCAGCAGGATCGTCGAGATGCCGTAGCGCGCGAGGATCATGCCGGCGAAGTAGCCGCCGATGGCGAAGAAGACGTTGTGGCCGAGGCTGATATAGCCGGTGAAGCCGCCGAGGATGTTCCAGCCCGAGGCCATGGTCACATAGCAGGCGGTGAACAGCACCAGGTGCAGGACGTAGTTGTAGTTGCCGATGAACTGCAGGGCCGGCAGGGCCAGGAACAGCGCGAGCACCGTCCAGGGGAACCACACCGCGCGGGTCTTGTCGGCGCGGGCGGCAAGCTTCTCGTTGTGGGCCTTGCGCGCGGCAAGGACGGACGAGGTCTGGTCGAGGGACATGGTCATCAGGCCAGCTCCGGTTTTCTCGCCGAACAGGCCCTGGGGCCTCAGCAGGAGGATGAGGAACAGCGCGAGGAAGAAGGTCAGCGTCGACCAGGTCGAGCCGATGTAGTCGCCGACGAAGGCGGCCACCACGCTGAGCATGAACGCTGCAAGGACGGTACCGAGGATCGAGCCCATGCCGCCGAGAACGACCAGCGACATCAGCACCGCTATCCACTCCCAGTGCTTGGCCGGGAAGAAGGAGAAGACGAAGGAGACGAGCGCCCCGGCCGCGCCGGCAAGGCCGATGCCGATGGCGAAGCTCGCCATGCTGACCAGGTTGACGTTGACGCCGAGCAGCTCGGCCGCCTCGCGGTTCTGGGTGGTGGCGCGGATCGCGTAGCCGAAGCGCGAGTACTTCAGGAACAGCGCCAGGCCGCCGATGATCGCCAGCGAGGCGAGCCCCGCATAGAGCTGGCCGGTGGGGATGAAGATGTCGCCGATGAAGATCGCATCGGTGGCATAGGCCGGCGAGGTCACGCGCTGGGTGTTGGTGAACATGCCGCCGAGGGCGCCTTCCACCACCATCGCCAGGGCGAAGGTGAGCAGTACCGTCATCTCCGAATACTTGGCCGAGCGGGCCTCGCGCTCGAAGACGAAGCGGTAGAGAAGGACGCCGATCGCCGCCAGGATCACCGCCGCGACCGGCAGCATGACGAGCGGATCAATGCCCCACAGCCGGAAGCCCCAGTAGGCGATATAGGCGCCGACGATGATGAGCGAGGGATGCGCGAGATTGACGATGCGCATGACGCCGAAGACGAGGCTGAGGCCCGAGCCCATCAGCGCCAGAACGCCGCCGAGCGCCAGTCCCAGGATCAAGGTCTGGATGAAGTCTGCCATGGTGATGCTCCCGCTCAGGCCGCCTTGCGGCCGCCGAGATAGAGTTCCTGGATGCGGGGATCGGCGAGCACGTCGGCCGCCGGCCCCTCGAACAGGGTGCGACCGAGGTCGAGCACGACGCCCCAGTCGGAATTCTTCAGCCCCATCAGGGCGTTCTGCTCGACGAGCAGGATCGTGATGCCTTCCGAGGCCATCACCCGCATGATGTCGAACATCTCCTGGACGATCTTCGGCGCGAGGCCGAGCGAAGGCTCGTCCAGCATGACGATGTCCGGCTTGATGATCAGGGTACGGGCCATGGCGAGCGTCTGCTGCTGGCCGCCCGACATGGTGCCGGCATGCTGGTCGCGGCGCTCGCGCAGGATCGGGAAGCGCTCCTCGATCTCGTCGATGCGGCGCTCCAGCCCCGACTTGTCGGCGAGCGAATAGCCGCCCATGCGCAGGTTCTCGCGCACGGTCATCTTGGGAAACAGCGCCCGCTCCTGCGGAACGAAGCAGATGCCGCGGCGCAGGACCTGGTCGGGCCGCAGCCCCTTGAGGCTCTCGCCGCGGAACCGCACGTCGCCCTGGCGGATCTTCAGCATGCCGCAGATCGCCTTGAGCAGGGTCGACTTGCCGGCGCCGTTGGGGCCAATGATGCAGTGGACCTTGCCGGGCTGGACGGTGAGATGTGCCCCGTCGAGGATCGCCGGGCCATCGCCATAGCCTGCGGTCAGGCTTTCGACTTCGAGAAGTTCGGCCATCACGCAGCCTCCTCCAGAACGCCGCCCAGATAGGCATCGAGGACGGCCGGGTTCTCGCGCACCTCGTCCGGGCGGCCGTCGGCGATGACGGTGCCCTGCGCCATGACAACGATGCGGTGGGACAGGCGCATGATCAGGTCCATGTTGTGCTCGACGATGAGCACGGTGAGGCCCTGATCGTTGAGCCGGCGGATATGGCCGACGATCTCCTCCAGCAGCGACGGGTTGACGCCGCCGGCCGGTTCGTCGAGCAGGATGATCTTCGGATCGCTCATCAAGAGCGCGGCCAGGTCCATCAGCTTCTTCTGGCCATAGGACAGGTTGGAACCGTCCTCGTGGGCGATGCGGGTGATGCCGAGGAAGTCGAGCAGGCCCATCGCCTTGTCGATTTCCGAGGTGCTCATCGCCGGCTTGAACAGGTCGCGCCAGCCGTCCACGCGGGACTGGGCGATGACGTTTTCCAGAACCGTCATGTCCGCCAGGTTGCGGCTGATCTGGAACGTCCGGCTGAGGCCGAGACGGGTGATGCGGTGCGGCCGCAGCTGGTCGATGCGCTCGCCGTCGAGCCAGACCTCGCCGCTGGTGGGACGGGTGGTGCGGCTGATGCAGTTGAAGGCGGTGGTCTTGCCGGCGCCGTTGGGGCCGATCAAGGCGGTGATCGAGCCGCGCTCGACGCTGAAGCTGCAATCGTCGACGGCGCGAATGCCACCGAAATGCTTGCAAAGGCCCTTGACCTCAAGCATGGCGAAATCCTCTTCGTCAGTCCGGGCGGACCCGCACGACAGCGCGGGTCCGGTGGGGAGAGGCGATGGCTCAGAAGCCGTTCTTGGGGTGGGTCAGCTTGTCGACGCCGACGAACTCGTCGGTCGGGTAGACGAACTGCAGCTCGCCGTCGTTCCACTGGGTCATCAAGAACGGCTTGTCGGCGGGAAGTCCGCGGTCATCCCAGTTGAAGCGGCCGAGGATGGTGCGAACCGGCTCCTCGCGGGTGCGGGCCGAAAGCCACTCGCCCATGGCCGCATTGTCGGTGCTGCCGGCGCCCAGGATCGCCTGTTCGATACCCTGGCAGACGGCGAAGGGAATGGCCGCGTCCTCGTCCGGAACCTCGCCGAAGCGCTCCTGATAGGCCGCCACGAAGTCGAGGTTGGAGAAAGGCTGGCCGCCGAGCACCGCCTCGAAGGGCGCGTCCTTGTGCCAGGAGGTGTGGACCAGCACGCCTTCGGCGCTGGCGCCGGTGCCTTCCAGGAACTCGGCCTGGGTGCCCTGGCTGAAATAGACCATCTTCGGCGTCGCCCGGACGGTCTTCAGCGCGCGGGTCAGCTGGACGGCCTCCTCGGCGGACGCGGTCAGGCCGATGATGAGGTCCGGATTGGCGCGCTTCACCTGGTTGGCGAGGTTCAGCCAGTCGTTGAAGCCCTCTTCCGGCCAGCGCTCGGAGAACACGACCTCGATGCCGCTGTCGGCCAGATAGCCGGGAGCGAGATCGGCGACCTCGCTGCCGTCGGCCGGGTCCATCACCTTCTCGCCGAGAAGGCCGGCCCACACGCCGTTGGCGAAGAAGTCGTCGGCGGAGATCACGGCCGCGGTCTTCGGGCGCTCGCCCTCGGGAACCAGGTCGCGGATCACGCCGGCCAGCGAGGCGCCGACATATTCGGCCGCATTCGGCTGGAAGTAGAAGATGTTCTTGTGGCCCTGCGTGTAGATGCGCAGCGCGCCGCCGGCCGGCAGCGGGTGCACCATGTTGTTCTTCGCAAGGATGTTGGCGACTGGGAACGACAGGCGCGAGGAGAAGGTGCCGTAGACCGCCTCCACGCCGTCGACATTGATGAAGCGCTCGTACTGGTTGATGGCGGTGGCCGGATCGGAGCGGTTGTCGGAGACGACCAGCTCGACGTTGCGGCCGAGAATGCCGCCCCGCTCGTTGATCATGTCGATGCACAGCTCGTAGCCGGCACGGTGCTTGGCGCCGGCGATCGAGAAATTGCCCGTCAGCGGCAGCGAGGCGCCGATCTTGAGCGGGGCCGTGTCCTGCGCGAAAGCCGTACCGGCGAGCAGAAGGGCAGCCGCGCTGCAAAGCGCAGTCAGATGTTTCATGGTTTCCTCCTCCCATGCCGCGACCGGAGGGCCGCGGTCTTGCAGATGCGACAGGACCCGTGTCCGCCGACTGCAGCAAACCTCCCCGTGGAGGGTTTATGCAATCGATTGCACGTGTTCGCCTGCCTTTGCCGGATCCCTAAAGTCCGTCCTGGATCCGGAGATGCCGGCCGCGACCTCCTCCGTCGCGGCACCGCGTGTCGAAATGCCCGCCCGTCGTCGGCCCTCGAGGGCCTTTGCGGCGAAGCTGCAAGTCGCATGATGGCGTCGGCCAACCCCGAAGGGCCTGCTGGGCCGAATGCACGCCCGGGATTGCGGAAGCTCTCCGCCGGCAGATCGCATTGCGGCACGACAGCCATTGATCGATGCAATTTACGCAATCGATTGCATATCGCTATCACCCGATTTCGCATGCGTCAATATGGAATATGCAATCGATTGCAGAATACCCCTGCGGCCGGTATATCATGAGACCGGATCGCAACCAGGCAGCGCGCGACATGAGAAAACGGCCCACACTCAAGGACATCGCCCGGGCAACGGGCGTGCATCCCTCGACCGTCTCCAGGGCGCTCGATGCCTCTGCCCGCTCCTCGCTCTCGGAAGAAGTGGTGGAGCGGGTGCGCGAGGCCGCCCGCACGCTCGGCTATCGGCCCAATCGCGTCGCCTTCAGCCTGCGCAAGCAGAAGACCATGACGGTCGGGGTGATGATCCCCGACATCACCAACATGATCTTTCCGCCCATCGTGCGCGGCATCGAGAGTGTGATGGAGGCGGCCGGCTACGCCTCGATCCTGGTCAACACGGACAGCCAGCCGCGACGCGAACAGCGGCTGGTGGAGATCCTTCAGGAGCGCGGCGTCGACGGCATCATCCACACCGCCGTGCTGCGCAGCGATCCCGGCATCGTCGAGGCGGCACGTCAGGGCCTGCCCGTTGTGACGCTGAACCGGCGCATCGAGGAAACCAACATTCCCTACGTCATCAACGACGAGGAGGAAGGCATCCGCCTCGTCTTCGACCTGCTGCGCCGGCAGGGACACCGCAGGATCGCGCACCTGGCCGGCCCGGCGGAGCTGTCCACCGGCCGGCTGCGGCTCAATGCGTTCCAGGCGATGGTGGACGCGGCGGGGCTCGGTCCGGACGACACGGTGATCACCGAGGCCGAACGGTTCGACGAGGAAGAAGGCCGGCGCTGCGCCGCCGAGATCCACGCCCGCGCACCCGGCACCACGGCGGTGCTGTGCGCCAACGACCGTCTCGCGCTCGGCGCCATGTCGTTCTTCCAGTCGGTCGGCCGCTCGTGCCCGAAGGACATCTCGATCACCGGCTTCAACGACATGCCGCTGCTGGAGTTGATCCCGCCGGGGCTGACGACCGTGCGCATCCAGCAGTTCGAGGCCGGCGCCATCGCCGCCCGGCTGCTGCTGTCGCTGATCGAGCGGCCGGACGAGAGCGTGCCGCAGGCGACGATCCTGCCGGTCGGCCTCGTCGAGCGCGGCACTGTCGCGCGCCCTGCCCTTGCCTGAGGGCTCGCCAGAACGGACCGCGCCGGACAAGCGGCTTCCGTGCAGGGACGAAAGCGCCGGTCCGGCGGCTTGGGAGGACTGGTCCGGCCACCGCCCGGCGGGCGGCGGCGTGACGGTTATTTCGCCAGGGCGAGCGGGATGTAGAGCGCGACCTGCGGCCAGTAGATCACTGCGGCCAGCGCGACGATCTGCAGGATCACGAAGGGAATGACGCCCCGGTAGATCGTTCCGATGGAAACGCCCGCCGGCGCGATGCCGCGCAGGTAGAACAGCGCGTAGCCGAAGGGCGGCGTCAGGAACGAGGTCTGCAGGTTCACCGCCAGCGCGATGGCGAACCAGATCAGCGTCTGCTCCGGCGTCAGGCCGAAGTCGAGCCCGGCCACCACGGGCGCGACAATGGGCACCACCACCAGCGTGATCTCGACCCATTCCAGGAAGAAGCCGAGAACGAAGACCAGCGCCATGATCATGATGATCACGACGTAGGGATTGCCCTCGTGCACCGCGAAAAGGTCGGCGATCAGCGCATCGCCGCCGAGCTTGCGGAAGACGACGGAAAAGACGGTCGCGCCGAGCATCACGAAGATGATCATCGCGGTGGTCTTGGTGGTGTCGCGCAGGGCCGCGTAGAGCGTCGCCCAGTCGAGCTGCCGCGAGACCAGCGCCAGCACCATGGCGCCCAGCGCGCCGATGGCGGCGGACTCGGTCGGCGTGGCGATGCCTGCGACGATGGTGCCGAGCACCGAGACGATCAGCAGCACGGGCGCGAGCAGGTCGAGCGCCAGCGTTCCGGCCGCTCGCCAGAAAGGCTGCGGGTCCGCGACCTCGGCCGGCGGCATGCGGTGCGGCTGGAAGATCGCGACGCAGACCAGATAGAGGATGTAGAGCGCACCGAGCAGCAGGCCCGGCCCGACCGCCGCCATGAACAGGTCGCCGACCGACACCCGCAACTGGTCGCCGAGGACGATCAGCATGATGCTCGGCGGGATGAGGATGCCGAGCGTGCCGCTGGCCGCGATCAGGCCGGTGGAGATCTTCGGGTCGTAGCGGTTCTGCAGCATGGTCGGCAGCGCCATCATGCCCATCAGCACGACGGAGGCGCCGATGATGCCGGTCGAGGCGGCCATCACCACGCCGATGATGGCGACGGCGAAGGCGTAGCCGCCGGGCATGCCGCGAAACACCGAGGCCAGCGACTTCAGCAGCCGCTCTGCAACGCCCGAGCGCTCCAGCATCAGCCCCATGAAGACGAAGAGCGGGATGGCGATCAGCAGCCAGTTGGTCAGCGTGCCGGAATAGATGCGCGCCACCGTCGTCGACAGGAAGACGAGCGGCACGCCGGCCATGACGGCGAAGAGGATGCCGATGCCCCCGAGGACGAAGGCGACGGGATAGCCCGCGAAGATGCCGCCCATCAGCCCGAGCAGCATCAGCAGCGGCCAGAATGCGTCTTCCATCACGAGCCGGTCCTGTCCTTGGCAGAAGAGAAGTCGCCGCGCACCAGTCCGATCAGGGTGCCGATGATGCGGTTCACCGCCGCAAGCCCCAGCAGCGAAAAGGCGATGGGAATGCAGGCCTTGATCATCCAGCGGTCGATCATGCCGCCATAGGTCGAGCCCTCGCCCGTCACAAAGGCGCGGTGGGCAAAGCGCGTTCCGAACCAGACGACGATGGCGCAGAACGGCAGCAGGAAGATGAGGTCGCAGACCAGATCGACAATGGCCCGGGTGCGGGGCGAGAAGTTCGCGGCGAGGAAGTCGACGCTCACATGGCTGCGGTCGCGATAGGCGTAGACCCCGCCGAACAGCACCACCAGCGCGAAGACATGCCATTGCAGGTCGAGCAGCGTGTTGACGGTAATGCCGGCGTCGAACAGCGGGATGCTGGTGCCCCAGTCGGCCAGGCGATTGACGCCGAGCTTGGCGGCGAGCACTCCGGCGCAGACGGACAGGATCAGCGGCAGCACCAGCCATCCGACGATCTTGCCGGGAAAGGCGAGAACCTCCCCCGCCTTGCGGCTCAGTTCGGACACGGCGACCTCCGTAGGCTTGTGCGGCGTATCATTGCGAAAGGACGGCATCCTTCATGAGGATGCCGTCCGATCCGTTTGTTCCGAAGAGTTTCGGGAGATCAGCGCGGCAGGGCCTGCAGCTCGCCCCACTCGCCGACGCGCTCGATATAGGCGTTGAGCGAGTCGAGCGCCTCCTTGAAGATCGGATCCTTGGCGGCTTCCTCGGCCATCACTTCCTGGGACGCGGCACGCAGGGCGACCAGCACCTCGTCGGGGAAGCGCTTGATCGTGACACCGGCATCGCGGATCTTGCCGATGGCCACGGCCTGCTGGTGGATCTGGTCGCCCAGGTTCGCCGTGATGTTGGCCTTGCAGGCCTCGATCATGATCTGCTGCTGGCCTTCGGTGAAGCCGTTCCACACATCCATGTTGACGATGATGGAGTCCCAGCTCGACGGCTGGTGCCAGCCCGGGAAGTAATAGGTCTTGGCGACCTTCTCGAAGCCGAAGCCGATGTCGAGCTGCGGCGCGGAGAACTCGGTCGCGTCGATGCGGCCGGTCTCGAGCGACACGAAGATCTCGCCGGCCGGCACGAGCTGGGTGTTGGCGCCGAGACGGGCCAGCGCCTGACCGCCGAGGCCGGCGATGCGCATGTTGAGGCCCTTGAAGTCCTCGGCCGTGTTGATCTCCTTGTTGAACCAGCCGCCGGCCTCCGGCACGACGAGATGGCACGGGATGATCTTCACGCCATGCGGGTCATAGGCCTTCTGGATGATCTCCAGACCGCCGCCCTCGAACATCCAGCCGAGCGCCACGTCCGGGGTCGGGCCGAAGGGCATGGAGCCCACGAGGTTGGCGACGGGAATGGAGCTTGCCCAGTAACCGATCCAGTCGAAGCCCATCGGGATCGAGCCGTTGCTGACCGCCTCGAACACCTCGAACGGCGGCACGAAGTCGCCGGCGCCGTGCACCTTGATGTCGATGGCACCGTCGGTCATCAGCTTGACGCGCTCGGCCCACTTGACCGGGCTCTGGCCGATCGAGGGTACCTGCAGGCCGAAAACGCTCTGCAGGTCGTAGCTGTCGGCGAGCGCCGGAGCAGCCGTAAGCATGGTAGCCGCCAACGCGGCGGATGCGAGCCGTGCCTTCATCAGGACCTCCCTAACGCGCCCCGATACGGGGCGTCTCTTTGATCTTGTTTGCCGCGCCGTCCGGCGGCCTCCCGGCCCAGCGTTCGGCTTTTTTCAACCTCCCGCTTGCCTAACTCAAGTGTTATCTATAATCAAACGGATTAGCAATACACTAATTTAGGGAGAGGCCCATGATTGGAGTCGAGGGCTCCGTCGCCATCGTGACGGGCGCGGGACAGGGCAACGGCCGGGCAATTGCGCTGGGTCTTGCAAGGGCTGGCGCGCATGTCGCGGTCTGCGACATCAACGCCGACGCCGCTGCGGAAACGGCCGCTCTTGCCGCCGAGGCGGGCGTCAGATCGATGAGCGCGCAGTGCGACGTGTCGGACCTGCAGTCCGCCCGCGGCTTCGCCGAGAAGACCCGCGCGGAGCTGGGCAATGCTCGCATCCTGGTGAACAATGCCGGCATCTTGAAGCGCCATCGTTTCGGCGATCCGGGCTTCGAGAGCGAGTGGGACCAGACGTTCCGCGTCAATGTCGACGGGCCGCGCAACATGGTTCTGGCCTATGCAGCGCAGCTGGAGGCGACCGGCGGGCGAATCGTCAACCTCGCCTCGATCATGTCGCTGTCCGCCGGGTTCGGCATCTCCGCCTATATCGCCAGCAAGGGCGCCGTCGGTCAGCTCACCAAGGCGCTGGCCCACGAGTTCGCCCCGCGCGGCGTCCGGGTGAACGCCATCGCCCCCGGCGTCATCGACACGCCGATGACGGAGCACACGCGCGGCAACGAGGCGGCCATCGGCAAGTTCATGGCCCACACCCCGCTCGGGCGGACCGGCCAGCCGGACGAACTCGTCGGCCCCGTCCTGTTCCTCGTCTCGGACATGTCCAGCTACGTGACCGGCACCATCCTGCCCGTCGACGGCGGCTATCTGGCGGCCTGACCCGCCTCGCCTTTCAAGGAATTGCACCAATGAAGAAGCACAGCTGCGACGTTCTCGTCGTCGGATCGGGCGCCGGCGGCCTCGCCAGCGCCGTCTCGGCCGCCCACCGCCGGCTCGATGTCCTGGTGGTGGAGAAGGAGCCGGTCTTCGGCGGCACCACCGCCCGCTCCGGCGGGTGGATGTGGGTCCCCTGCAACGGCCCGGCCAAGCGCGCCGGCGTCGAGGATTCGCCCGAGAAGGCCCGCACCTATCTCCAGCACGAGGCGGGCGACTTCTTCGATCCGGCCCGTGTCGACGCCTTTCTGGAGGCCGGTCCGAAGGCGGTCGAGTTCTTCGAGGAGAAGACCTCGCTGCAGTTCGACCTCGGCCCGACCTTCGCCGACTATCACCCCGACGCGCCGGGCGGCATGCCGGGTGGCCGCTCCATCGTCGCCCGCCCCTTCGACGGGCGCGAGCTCGGCAAGGAGATCCGCCGTCTTCGCCCACCGCTCGCCGAGATCACCTTCCTCGGCATGATGATCGGCTCGGGCAAGGAGCTTCTGCACTTCTTCCGCGTCACCAAGTCGCCGATCTCGGCCTTCTATGTGGCGAAGCTGTTCATCAAGTTCCTCAAGGACATGGCGTTCCACGGCCGGCCGATGCGCCTGGTCAACGGCAACGCGCTGGTCGCGCGGCTCGCCAAGTCCTGCTTCGACATGAACGTGCCGATCTGGACCCGTGCCGGCGTGCGCGAGCTGCTGCGCGACGAACGCGGCATCGTCACCGGCGCCATCGTCGACACGGCGGAAGGTCCGGTAGAAGTCACCGCGCGCAAGGGCGTGGTGCTGGCGGCCGGCGGCTTCCCGCAGGACGCGGTACGCCGCAAGGAGCTGTTTCCGCATTCCCCGTCCGGCCACGAGCATGTCTCGCCGGCGCCTCCGGGCAACACCGGCGACGGCCTGCGCCTTGGAGCTGCGGCGGGCGCCGCCATCAAGGACGATCTGCCCAACAACGCCGCCTGGGTGCCGGTGTCGCGTCCCCCGCGCCGCGACGGCACGCTCGGCGTCTTCCCGCATTTCGTCGACCGGTCCAAGCCCGGCGTCATCGCGGTGACCCGGTCGGGCAAGCGCTTCGTCAACGAGGCGGATTCCTACCACGACTTCTGCCAGGCGATGCGCAAGGCCTGCGAGGCCGAGGGCGGCGAGATCTGCGCCTATTTCATCGCCGACCACAAGACGCTGCGCAAATACGGCCTCGGCTTCGTCAAGCCGGCGCCGGTGCCCTATCGCGGCCTGATCCGCTCCGGCTACCTGTTCGAAGGCAAGAGCCTGCGCGAGCTGGCCGAGAAGATCGGCGCGGACGGGGCGCAGCTCGAGCGGACCGTCGCCACCTTCAACGAGCATGCGCGCAAGGGCGAGGACCCGGAGTTCCACAAGGGTTCGACCTCCTACAACCGCTCGCTCGGCGATCCGGAGCACCAGCCCAACCCCTGCGTCGCGCCGGTTGAGAACGGCCCGTTCTACGCGGTCAAGCTGGTGATCGGGGATCTCGGCACCTTCGCCGGTCTCAAGACCGACGAGAATGCCCGCGTGCTGGACGAGGCCGGCCGGCCGATCCCCGGCCTTTATGCCGCCGGCAACGATGCGCTCAGCATCATGGGCGGCAACTATCCGGGCGGCGGCATCACCCTCGGCCCGGCCATCACCTTCGGCTACATCGCCGCGCGCCACATGGCCGGGGCCAACACCTGACCATGCCTCCCTCCTCACGGGACACGGGCGGCCCGGGACTCCCGGGCCGTCTGCTGCCGGGTGTCCTGCTCGGCCTGTCGGCCTCCATCGCCTGGGCCTTCTACAATATCGGCGTCGATATCGGCCGGTCGGACGGCTTCACCAGCGCCGACCTCGCCATCCTGCGCTACGGCGTGGCAGCGCTGCTGCTGGTTCCGGTGATGCTGTGGCGCGGCTCGCGGCTGGGCGGCCTGTCCCTGCCCCGCCTGGCGCTGATCACCGTCGCCATCGGCCCGCCCTTCGCTTTCCTGTTCAACACCGGCTTCGGCATCGCACCGCTGGCCCATGCGGTCGTGATCTCGCCGGGCATGACCATCATCGTCGCCAACCTGCTGCCGGTGCTGCTCGACGGGCAGAAGATGAGCCTCAACCGCAAGATCGGCATGGCCGTGCTGATCGCCGGCCTCGTAGCCATTGCGGCGGACAATGCACCGGCCAAGACGGCCGACACCTCGACGCTGGTCGGCGACCTGTGCTTCGTCGGGTCGGGCTCGCTCTGGGGGCTGTTCACCTATCTGATCAGCCGCTGGCGCCTTCCGGCGGTCGAGGCCATCGGCGCCGCCTCGGCAACGACCACAATCGTGCTGCTGCCGGCCTACCTGCTGTTCTTCGAGCCGGCGGCGCTGCCGGCCGCCAAATGGCTGGAACAGGGCTTCTATCAGGGCATGCTCGGCGGCAGCCTGGCGATCATCCTTTACGCCGCCGCGATCGGCCGGCTCGGATCGGGGCTTGCGGGTCTCTTCCCGGCGATGATCCCGCCGCTGGCGGTGCTGCTGGCCATTCCCATCGCCGGCCAGTGGCCGACGGCGTTGCAGCTTGCCGGCGTCGCCATCGCGGCGAGCGGGCTGGTGATCTCGCTCGACATCGCCGGCGCGCTGGTCAGGCGGGCGGCACGTGGCCGAGATCGCGCGACAGGTCCTTCGTGAACTCGATCAGCCGTTTCAGGCAGGGCCCGTCCTCGGCGAGATCGATGAAGTTGGTCGGGCCGATCACCGTCACCGAAAGCTGGATGGTGCCGGTGTGGTCGAACACCGGCGCCGCAATGGCGCTGACGCCGGGGATCGGCGCGTCGCGGGTGATCGAGTAGCCCTTGGTGCAGGCGGAGGCGACTTCCTTGCGGAACGTCGCCTCATCGACCATCGGGATGCCGTAGAGCGACGGCTCGACGCCCTGCAGCTCGGCGCGGGCGAGCGGTTCCGTCGTCGACCTCGGCAGGAAGGCGGCGAAGATCTTGCCCGTCGCCGTCATGGTCAGCATGAACGTGCCGCCGACCGCCACGTTGGAGTGGATGCGCGCCGCCGTCTCCTCGATATAGACGATGGTCGGGCCGTGCAGGCCCCAGACGCTGATCGCCACCATCAGCCCCAGTTCCTCGGCCAGCGCCGGAACCCGCCGCAGCGTCTCGCGATAGGCGTTCTGGTTGCGCAGGCGCGTCAGACCGAGCCACAGGGCGAACGGACCGAGCTGGTACTGGCCGGTCTCGGTCTGCTCGACCATGTTGATGTTGCGGAAGCTGACGAGATAGGGATGCAGCTGCGCAGGCGCCATGCCGAGCGTCTCGGCAAGGTCCTTCAGCTTCAGCGGCCCACCGGCCTGCGCCAATGCCATCAGGATGGCGCCGCCGGTCTCGACGGACTGGACGCCGCGCGGCGTGCGCGGCTTTGACGTTGCGTCGGCGCTCAAGCGCAACTCCTTCAACTGCCTTGCAGAAACGGATCAACAGACCGCAACACTCTTAGCGGCAATTCTCCCGTCGGTCGAGAATATCGCCTGCTGCACGCACGCTCACAGGATTTCCCTCGGGTGAGCCTCTTCTTGCCTCTTCCGCGCACGGCAAACGGCGCTATGTTCCTGCCGTCGAATCGGTCCGTTCCCTGTCGCAGACGCCGTGCGCGCGACAGACGCCGGACACCCGGTCGATGCCGTACCGGGCGCCCGCGCCGTCCGGCAGGCGTGTCCTTGCGCTGGCGGTGGATCCCCCGATGCCGTTTGCCAATCTCTCCTACGTGCCCTTCGCCACGATCGGCCTGCTGCTCGCCTCCAACATCTTCATGACCTTCGCCTGGTACGGGCACCTGAAGTTCAAGAGCTCGCCGCTCCTCATCGTCATCCTGGCGAGCTGGGGCATCGCCTTCTTCGAATACGTGCTGCAGGTCCCGGCGAACCGCATCGGCCACGGCTATTTCAGCGCCGCCGAGCTGAAGACCATCCAGGAGGTCATCACGCTCAGCGTCTTCGCCGTGTTCTCGATCTGGTTTCTGGGCGAGCCGCTGCGCTGGACGCATCTGGCCGGCTTCACGCTGATCGTCGCCGGTGCCGGGCTGATCTTCTACAAGCCGTGAGGGCCCATCTGCTGCCGTTCAGTAGCCGCCGGACAGGACGATGCTCTCGCCGGTCATGAAGCTGCAGGCATCGGAGGCGAGGAAGATCGCCGCGCCGACCATCTCGTCTGCCTGCCCGGCCCGCCCCATCCAGTTGAGCGTGCGCACATAGTCGTCCCAGCCCTGCGGGTCCGCCGCCTTGCGCCCCGCATTGCGGTCGGTGTCGACGAGGCCGGGCGCCAGCGTGTTGAGCAGCACGCCATGGCGGGCATAGTCGCGCGCCTGGCTCTGGATCAGGTTGTGCTGGGCGGCCTTGGTGGCGGCATAGGCCGTGACGATGGCCTTGGGCCGGAGCTGGTTGATCGAGCCGATGCTGACGACCCGGCCCCAGCCGCGCGCGGCCATGCGCGGCAGGCCGGCCTGCAGCATCTCCACCGTGGAGCGCAGGTTGACGGCCACCTGCAGTTCGAAATCTTCCTCGGTAAGATCGGCAAGCTCGGCGTTGACCTGCGCCGAGGCATTGACGACGAGGATGTCGAGATGCCCGAGCCGGGCCTCCACCTCCTCGACCAGGCGGCGTCCCGCGCCGCGCCCGGCAAGGTCCGCGGCAAGGGCGAGCGCCGTGCCGCCGCGCTCCTCGATGGCGGCAACGGTTGCGGCCGTCGCTGCCAGGCTCTGGCCGTGCACGACCACCGTGGCGCCGGCTCCGGCAAGGCCGACAGCGATGGCAGCGCCAATGCCCCGGCTCGAGCCGGTGACCAGCGCAACGCGGCCATGAAGGCCGAAAATCGTCTCGAGCGTGCTCATGCGGCGCCTTGCCCCTTGTCGAACAGGGTGATCGGCACGCCGCTGAGGCCAGGCGTACAGGCGAAGAGGCCACCGGACAGCGGCGCCTCGGACAGGGTCGAGGCCGGCAGGCGCGTGCGGGCGCTGGTGATGTAGAGCGTCGCCAGATCCTCGCCGCCGAAGGCGACGCTGGTCGGGCGGGGGACGGGCATCTCGATGCTGCGCTCGTGCCGGCCGTCCGGCAGGTAGCGGTTGACCCGCCAGCCGTCCCAGATCGCGCACCACACGCCGCCTTCCCTGTCGACGGCGATGCCGTCCGGGCGCCCCTCGCCTTCCGGGATGCGCGCAAGCACGCGGCGGTTGCCGAGGACGCCCTTTCCGGGCTCGAAATCATAGGCATAGATCAGGCCCGGCACCGTATCGACGAAATAGAAGACCCGGTTGTCCGGGCTCCACGCCATGCCGTTGCTGACCGAGATGCCGCTTTCCTTGCGCGTCACGGTGCCGTCGGCGGCGACCCGGTAGAGCGCGCCGCTCGGCTTGCTGGCGTCGAGCCGCATGGAGCCGACCCAGATCGCCCCGCCGGGGCCGACCTTGGCGTCGTTGAGACGGTTCTCGGGAATGCCCGCTTCCGGGTCGACCAGCGGCTGCAGGGTGCCGGAGGCGAAGTCCAGGAACTCGATACCATCCTGCGTCGCCACCGCCAGCGAGCCGTCGGCGCAGGGCATCACCGAACTGACCAGCTTGCCGGTCTCGCAGGTCTCGTTGACGCCGGTCGCCGGATCGAAGCGGTAGACCGCCGGGTGCAGGATATCGACCCAGTAGAGGCTGCGTGTGGCCGGATCCCAGACCGGCGCCTCGCCGAGCTGCGCGCCCCAGGGCAACACGCAGGCGAGATCGTCCGGCGTCTGCGACTGGCTGGTGCGCGGGCGCGGGCGGGAGCTGATGGCGATGGCGCCGGCCGCGCCCGTTATCCTGCGGGCGGCGGCGATCAGCTCGCGTCCGACCGGGTGGATATGAGAGGCATCGAGCCGCGACGACGGGCCCAGCGCAACCAGCGCGCCGATGGGCGTGCCGTCCTTGCCGGCAATGGCGACGGCGACGGAGTTCACGCCGTTGAGGTGCTCCTCATACGACACGGAATAGCCGCGCGCGCGGGTCAGCGTCAGGTCGGCCTGCAAGGCCTCCAGTGTGGTGATGGTGCGCGGCGTGTAGCGGTCGAGGTGAAGGCGCTCCAGCAGAGCGCGGGCGAAACCCGGCTCCTGAAACGCGACCAGCACCTTGCCGGCGGCAGTGCAATGCAGCGGCACGCGGCGGCCGGTGTCGACCCGGACGCCGAGCCCGTCGCCCGAGCGCTCGTCGAGATACTGCACCTGATCGCCGTCGAGCCGGCACAGCGCCACCGTCTCGCCGAGCTCGGCCGACAGGCGCTCCAGCTCGGGGGCGGCGGCGGTCGGCAGGTCGAACGTGTCCCACACCCGGTGCGACAGTTCCAGGAAGCGCGGCCCGATGACATAGGTGCCGCGTTCCTCGTTCTGGCGCACGAGGCCGAAGGCGATCAGCGTGCGCAGGATGCGCGCGAAGGTGGGCTTGGGCAGGCCGGACTGGCGCAACAGGTCGGCGAAGCGCAGCGGCGTCTCGGCATCGGCCACCATGTCCAGCAGCGTCAGGCCCTTGGCGAGCGCCGCCGTGCCGGAGGGGACGTCCTTGCGGGCCTGGCTCAGGCCTGTGCTCGCGTCCGCCATGTCCGCGCCGCCTCCTGCAACATCCGATCGATCGTCCATTCCGGCTCGAACCCCAGCGTCTCGCGTATTTTTGCGTTCGAGGTCTGGTAATCGACGCCGGCGCCGGGCAGGTCAACGGTCACGACGGGCAATCCCGTGATTTCGGCCATCGCCGGCAGCGCCTGCGCGAAATCGACGGGCTCCGTCGCACCAAGGTTGAAGATCCCGCCGGCCGCCCGGTCCGATTCCAGCGCCAGAAGCAAGCCCTGCACCATATCCCTGGTGTCGGTGATGTGCATCCGGAACGGTTTGCCGGCGGCATTGCGGGCGAGCACATGGGCGGGCCGTCCGGGATCGGCGGCGCGCAACAACTCGGCGACGGCGGTGTTGCCCATGCGCTCCTGCTGGCGAATGCGCGGTTGCAGGAAGAAGCGCGGGCCGGAGAAGAAGCTGTCGGGGTCGAGCAGCTCGCTGGCATCCTGCGTGTGGGAAAAGCGCAGGATCACCGTCTCGAAACTGCCGATGCGCTGGTGGAAGGAGACGAGATCCTCGCCCAGCAGCTTGGTCAGACCGTAGGGGCTGTTCGCCCGCAGCGGATGCTCCTCGGTGACGGGCAGGAACAGCGGCGCGTTCTCCGGATAGACCTCGCCCGAGCTGGCGAAGACGAAGCGCCGTACGCCGGCTTGCGCCGCTGCGTCGAGCAGCACCCGCGTTCCCTCGACATTGGCGCGGAACATCGCCGTGCGCTCGGCCGCAACCCAGGACATGAAGGCGCCCAGATGCAGCACCGCGTCGGTGCCTGCGACCGCGCGGGCGCAGGCCTCGGCATCATCGAAGCTGCCGACCACCTCGTCGAGCTCGGTGCCCGATTGGTTCGGATTGGACGCGCGCAGGTCGAAGCCGCGCACCCGGTGGCCGGCGGTGCGCAGCGCCGCAACCGCCGCCCGGCCGACGCGGCCCGAGCTTCCCGTGACAAGAACCAGCATCAGCGCAGCGCCTTTTCGCTCTTTGCATCGAAGAGATGGAGTTCGGCCGGATCGAAGGACAGGACAAGATCCTTTCCCTCTGCCATCGGCCCGGAATGGGCGAGCCGGGCGATCAGACCCTTCGACTTGTCGTCCTCGCTCTCGCCGGCCGAGACCATGTGCCCCCCGCCGTCGAAATAGACGTATTTCTCGGAGCCGAGGCTTTCGACCAGGCTCGGGCGCACGGTGAAGGTCGCGGGCCCCTCGCCGAGGCGGAAATGCTCCGGCCGGATGCCGGCGATGACGGTCGAGGCGCCGGCAAGCCGTGCCTCGTCGACGGCGATCCGGTTGCCGAACAGGGTGATGGTCGCCCCGCCAGCCGACCGCTCCACATCGGCGGAAAGGAAGTTCATCCCGGGCGAGCCGATGAAGCCGGCGACGAAGAGATTGTCGGGCCGCTGAAACAGCGTGTCGGGATCGGCGATCTGCTGGATCTCGCCGTCGCGCATGATCACAACCCGGTCGGCCATGGTCATCGCCTCGATCTGGTCGTGCGTGACATAGACCGTCGTGACGCCGAGGCGCTGGTGCAGGGCACCGATCTCGGCCCGCATGTGGACGCGCAGCTTGGCGTCGAGGTTGGACAGCGGCTCGTCCATCAGGAAGGCCTGGGGCTGGCGCACGATGGCCCGGCCCAGCGCAACGCGCTGGCGCTGGCCGCCGGACAGGTCCTTCGGGCGGCGCTCGAGATATTTCTCCACCTCCAGGGTGCGCGCGGCCTCCAGCACCCGGCGCTCGATCTCCGCCTTGGGCGTGCCGCGCATCTTCAGCCCGAAGCCGATGTTCTCGCGTACGGTCAGGTGCGGATAGAGCGCGTAGTTCTGGAACACCATGGCGATGTCGCGGTCGCCGGGGGCAAGGTCGGTGACCTCCCGCTCGCCGAGGTAAATGTCGCCGCCGGTCGCCGGCTCGAGGCCTGCCAGGATCTTGAGCATCGTCGACTTGCCGCAGCCCGACGGGCCGACCAGCACGATGAACTCGCCGTCCGCGATCTCGAGGGAGAACGGCTTCAGCACCTCGTGCGCGCCGTAGCTCTTGTGGACGTTTCGAATGGAGATATTGGCCATGGATTACTTCTCCGCGCCCGCGGTCAGTCCGCCGACCAGGTAGCGCTCAAGGAACAGGTAGATGACGATGATCGGAACGGCGACGAAGACGGCCGCGGCCGAGATCTCGTTCCAGTCGGTGCTGTACTCGCCGCGCATCGTCGTGATGCCGAGATTGGCGGTCCAGCTGTCGGGTGCATTGACCAGGAACGTCCGCGCATAGGCGTAGTCGGCCCAGCTCAGCACGAAGGCATAGAGCGAGGTCGCCGCCAGTCCGGGCGTTGCCACGGGCAGCACGACCCGCACCATCGCGCCCATGGGCGAGCAGCCGTCGACCATCGCCGCCTGTTCCAGCTCGCGCGGGATCGTGTCGAAATAGCCCTTCAGCATCCAGGTGGTGAAGGGAATGATCAGCGTCGAATGCGCCAGCACCAGCGTCCACAGGCTGCCGATCATCCCGAAGTTGCGGAAGATCGAGAAGAGCGGAATCACCAGCAGCGTCGCCGGCAGCATCTTCGCCGTCAGGATGAACAGGCCGAGCGAATGGCCACCGCGGATCGAGAAGCGCGACAGGGCATAGCCCGCCAGCACTGAGACCACCATCGACAGGGTGACAGAGCCGATGGCCGCCAGCATCGAGTTGAGCAGCCAGAGCGGGATCGGCCGCTCCTCCCAGACCTTGGCGAAGGTGCCCCACTGGGCATCGTCCGGCCAGAAGCTGGGCGGCAGCTGCGACAGGTCCGCCGAGGTGGAGACCGCCGTCACCAGCAGCCAGTAGATGGGAAACAGGATCAGCGCGCCGAGCAGGATGACGGTGCCGTAGAGCGCCAGGCTTTGCAGGGGTGTGCGGTTCATGGGGTCCCCTCCTCAATACATGGCGCGGGTCTGGCGACCGAGCATCAGCAGGCTCGCGACGACGCAGATGACCAGCGTGACGACGCCCACCGCCGAGGCATAGCCGAAGTTGAAGAAGCCGAAGGCCTGGTCGTAGGTCATGATCGACAGGGTCTGGGTCGACTTCAGCGGCCCGCCCTCGGTCAGCACCTTGATGATCGAGAAGTCCCGGAACACCCACAGGATGACCAGCACCAGGGTGACGCCGAGCACCGGCATCAGGAGCGGCAGCGTGATCCAGCGGAAGCGCTGGAAGACGTTGGCGCCATCAACCTTGGCGGCATTGTAGAAATCGGTCGGGATCGACTGCAGGCCGGCCAGCGTCATGATCGAGACGAAGGGGAAGCCTTTCCAGATCATGGTGATCGCCACGGCCCAGAATGCGGCGCCCGGCGTCGACACCCAGGCGATCATGCCGTCCGACAGGCCGAGCGTGACCAGCAGCCAACTCATCAACCCGAAGGAGCTGTCGAAGATCCAGGCGAAGATCACCACCGCGATCACTTCCGGCACGGCCCAGGGCAGCGCCATGGCAAGGCGGGCGAGCGTGCGCCCGCGGAAGCGGTTGTTGACCAGAAGCGCGGTCGAGACGCCGGTGATCAGGCTGCCGGCGGTCACGACGACAACGAGTTTCAGCGTCACCCAGCACGCCATCCAGAATTCGCTGGAGGCAAAGAGCTTCTGGTAGTTCGCCGTGGTGAAGGGCGCGCGCGGGGCGCCCATTCGCGGCAGCTTGACCGCCTGCAGCGACAGGTCGATCGAGATGATCAGGGGATAGACGATGATCAGGCCGACCAGCAGCACCGCGGGGGCAAGCAGAATGTAGCCCAGCAGATGTTGACGGCTCGGCCTGGCCAGATCGAAGAGCCGGACTCGGGACATGCAACCTCCTGCCGCGGGCGCGGTGCCGCGGCGCAGGAACGAAAAGACAAGCCGGCCCCCGTGGCGGGGGCCGGCTGCGAAAGTGCGGTCAGCCGCCGTTCTTGATGGTCTCGGCCCGCTCCTGCATGACCTTGACCACCTCAGCCGGATCGAGATCCTCGATCAGCATGCGCTGGACCTCCTCCTGCACCATCTTGCCGAACTCGTTGTACTGGAGCTCCAGCCCGGTCGGGATACGGTCGACGCCGGCATCCGAGGCCGCCTTCATCGTCTTGATGAGCAGCGGGAAATGCGGCACCTCCTGCTCGACGCCGGAGACGTCGGCAGCCGGGCTCGGCGGGGTGTTCTTGCCGATGGTGGCATATTTGCGCTGCCACTCCGGCGACATCACCAGCTTGATGAAGTCCCAGACGAGCGCCTTTTCCTCATCGGAAATCTCGCTCGCCATGCCCAGCACGTTGGACGAGCCGCCGACCGGCGGGGTGAAGGCCGGCTCTGCGACCGCCGTGTCGGCGGACGCGGCGCCCTTCTGCATGATGCCGTAGAGCCACGGGCCGTCGAGGCGCAGGGCCATCTTGCCGTCGGCGAAGAGCTTGCGGATGTCGCCGGCGGACAGGTCGATGGGGGTGAGGCCTTCCTTGACGACGGTCTTCCAGCGGGTCAGGCCCTCGACCATCTCCGGCGTGTCGATGGTGATGTTGCCGTCCTTGTCGGTCCAGTAGGCGCCGGCGTCGAGGATGTAGCTCAGCATCTCGGTCAGGTACTGGCCGGCGCCGCCCTTGGTCTCGTGGCCGGTGCCGTACTGGTCGGTGATGCCGTCGCCGTTGACATCCTTGGTCGTCTTGCGGGCGACATCGAGGAACTCGGCATAGGTGGTGGGAACCGACAGGCCTTCCTTCTCCAGGATCGCCTTGTTGTAGGCCATGATGAAGCCGAAGTAGTTCATCATGATGCAGGCGGTTTCGCCGTTCCACATGCACTTGCCCTGACCGGCCCAGCCGGTCATGTCGATGCCGTCCTTGTCGAGCCAGGGACCGAGGTTCTCCATCCAGCCGTTCTCGGCGAAGGCCTGGAACTCGAACGAGGCGAGATGGACGATATGCGGCGGCTGGCCGCCGGCGAACAGGGTCGTCATCGTGTCGGCATAGGCCGCGCGCTCGACCTTGGTGAACTCCACGTTCACGCCCGGATGAGCCTCCTCGAAGGCGGCGATGGCGGCCTTCCACCAGTCGCCGGTGCCGGCATCGTCCACCTGCCAGGAGACGAACTTGAGCGTCGTGTCGGCCAGCGCCGGCGACAGCATGGTCGCCGAGAGCATGGCAGCTGCGGTTGCGGTCCTGACGAACCGTCCGAAAGTCGTGGTCATCGCGTTTCCTCCACTTGGCTTTTATATCCGCTGCATCAGCCGCAGCGCTTCCTCCGACGGACGCACCCCTAGACCTGGACCGGTCGGGAGGCGGTAGACGCCGTCCGCGCAGTCCATGTCACCTGCAAGGAGGCGCCGGTTAGGTTCGAAGATCGAATGCTGGAATTCGTGGCCGGTCAGCGTCGGCAGCGATGCGCTCGCCTGCAGGCTGGCGGCCAGGAAGATGCCGGCGCCGATGGTCGCATGCGGGATCACCTCGATGCCCCGCTCCGCCGCCAGCGCGCCGATGCGGGTGAAATTGGTGATGCCCTTGTGTCCCATCTCCGGCTGGACGATGGCGATGCGGCAGCGCTCCACCCGGTGCCGCATGTCCCAGACCGTGCGCCATTCCTCGCCGACGGCGATGGGCACGTCCGTGCCCTTGGACACCGCCTCCAGACCGGCAATGTCCTCGGTGTAGACCGGCGCCTCGGCGAACCACAACCCGTGCGGCTTCATCGCCTCGATCAGGGCCAGCGCCTCGTCCGCGCTCTGGTTCCAGTGCATGTCGGCGGCGATCCGCGCGTTCGGGCCCAGCGCCGCACGCAAGCTCTCCATCTCCGCCGCCGGGCCGTCGTCGGCGACCGGCGTTGCGAACTTGAACGCATCGAACCCGCGCGCCTGCCAGGACAGGGCGAGCTCGGCGCGGGCCTTGCGGGTCGCCTCGGGCAGGCCCGAGACATAGGCGGGAATGGTCTTCGAGCGGTCGCCGCCCAGAAGCTCCGCCACCGGCTTGCCGGCGATCTGCCCGGCGATGTCCCACAGGGCGATGTCGATGGCGGCGAGAGCGTCGACGTAGAAGCCCCCCGTATAGCCGCGCACCCGCATCAGGTCGTAGAGGTCGTCGTAGATGGCCGACGGATCGGCCGGATCGCGGCCGATGGTGAAGTCGGCGAGCAGATCCTTGACGATCTCGGCAACGGCGCCGGGCGCGACGAGGCCGTAGGTCTCGCCCCAGCCGGTAACGCCGTCGCGCGTCTCGACGCGCAGCAGCACGCTGCGGTCGAAGGTCGGATAGACGGTGCGGTTGCCCTTGCGCACGAGATAGCCGCGCGCATTCGGCTCCTCGCCCTTGCGGGCCGTCCCGAGATAGGGCGTGTCCCGCGTCTGCGTCAGCGTGAAGACCTCGATGCTGCGGACAGCGTCGCTCATCGGGCGCCCCCGGCGGCAGCCGCCCGTGGCGCACCGATGCCGAGCGCGGCAAGGTTGGCGTCGATGTCCGAACAGGCCGGGCCGTCGAGCTCCGGCGTCGGTGCGCGCACGATGGTGTTTTCCAGAATACCGCGACGGACCATCACATACTTGGTCAGGCGCATCCGATAGACCGCCTGCAGCGTCAGCAACGGCAGGGTGCGCACATAGACCTCCCGCGCCTCGGCGATGCGCCCTTCCCGCCAGGCCCGGTCGAGCGCGACATGCTCGTCGGCGATCTCGATGGCCGGCATCGCCGCGCAGGCGCCGCGCGCATATTCATCGAGGATGTAACGCGCCCCGCCGCCGCCGATGACGCCGGCCAGCGTCTGCGGCCGATGGGCCAGCAGATGGCTGATTGCCGGCCCGGCCGGCAGGGTCTCTTCCTTGACATAGGCGATCTGCGGCACGGCGCGCGCCACCTCGACCAGCACCTGCGGCGCGATGTCCGAGCCGCGCGGCGCCGGGGCGTTCTGCAGCACGATGCGCGCCTCCGGCAGACCCGCCGCGACCTCGCTGAAGAAAGCCGTCACCGCCGCCGCCTCGCGGCCGATGGACACCGGCGGCTGGATCATCAGCCAAGTGACGCCGACGGAGGCCGCCACGCGGCCATGGGCAATCACGTCCGCGGCGGTCGGCGCACTGGCGCCGGCAACCACCGGCACCTTGCCGCCGACCTCCTGCGCCACCAGGCCCAGCAACTCGGCACGCTCGTCCGCCTCCAGCTGCTCCACCTCGCTGGCAAAGCCCGGAAGACCACACCATCCACGTCGCAATCGAGCGCGAAGCGCACCAGGCGGCGCATCGCCTGAAGATCCACCTTCCCGTCTTGCGTGAAGGGCGTGGGGAGAACCGGAAGGATGCCGGCGAGATCAGCCATGTCGTCTATGTCCAATATGTGAGACTATGTTTCATAAATTGACACTATCTTGTTTCTGGGCTAAGACAAGCATGAATGCTCGCCCTACCGCCGCTCCCCGAAAGGACTGATTCATGCCTTCAGCCTCCGCCCTCAATGCGCCGCATGTCGTGGTCGACTGGGGCACCACCTCCTTCCGCGCGGTGTTGCTTGCCGCCGACGGCACGCAGCGCGACCGCATCGAGACGGGCGACGGCATCCAGTTTGTGGAAAAGCACGCCTTCGAGGATCGCCTGCTGGCCCTGCTCGCGCCGTGGCTTGCGGCGGAAGGTCCGCTCGACATCGTGCTGGTCGGCATGGTCACCAGCCGCAACGGCTGGATCGAGGTGCCCTATGTCCCCTGCCCGTGCTCGGTCGAGGATCTCGCGAAAGGCACGATCACCCGCACTCTCGCCAACGGCTCGCGCGCCATCCTGCTCGCCGGCATCAACGATCCGGCCCGCGCGCCCTTCCCCGATGTGATGCGCGGCGAGGAGACCCAGATCGTCGGCTTCGGCCTGGAAAAGGACGCAACGCTCGTGCTGCCCGGCACCCACAGCAAGTGGGCGCGGGTTGCGGGCGGACGGATCTCGGGCTTCCGCACCTTCGTCACCGGCGAGTTCTTCGCGCTCCTGACGCAGCATTCCTTCATTGCCCGCGCGGCCGCCGACTCGGAAACCGCCGGGGAAGACATGGCCGCCTTCGAGCGCGGCATCCAGGACGGCTCGCCCGAGGGCGCGGAGGGCGATGCCATGCTCTCGCTGGTCTTTGCCGCACGCACCGGCATGCTCGCCGGCAAGCTTGCCCCCGGCGAAATTCGCGACTACGTCTCGGGGCTCCTGATCGCGCAGGAGTTCCGCCAGGCCCGCAATTGCGGCTTCTTCGCTACGGGCGAGCTCATCGGCATCGTCGGCAATGACGGGCTCAACCGCCGCTATGCCATCGTCGCCCGCCATTTCGGACTGGATGTCGTGGAGGGCAGCGACCATGCCGCGATCGACGGTGCCCGGCAGATCCTCGCCGCGGCCATGGGAGACCTGACATGACCTTGCGCGAAGCACTCGCCGCCTGCCCGCTCGTCGCCATCCTGCGCGGCGTCACGCCGGCGGAAATCACCGATGTCGCCGACGTCCTGTTCGAGGCCGGCTTCCGCATCATCGAGGTTCCGCTCAACTCGCCCGATCCCTTCGCCAGCATCGGCAAGCTGGCGAAATCCCACGGCGAACGCGCGCTGATCGGCGCCGGAACGGTGCTCGAGCCCGAGCAGTGCCGCCGGCTTGCCGATGTCGGCGGCCGGCTGATGGTCGCGCCGAACTATGCTCCCGACGTGGTAGCGGAAGCCCAGGCGAGCGGACTGGCGACGCTTCCGGGCGTTGCCACCCCGTCGGAGGCCTTCGCCGCGCTGCGCCAGGGGGCGGATGCGCTGAAGCTCTTCCCGGCCGAGGCGATGGAGCCCCGCGCGCTGAAGGCCTGGCGCAGCGTCATGCCGAAGGACGCGCTGCTGCTGCCCGTCGGCGGCATCGACACCACGACGATGGCGCCCTGGTGCCAGGCCGGCGCCAGCGGCTTCGGCCTCGGCTCCTCGCTCTACCGGCCGGGCCTCTCCCTCGACGAGCTTGCGGACAAGGCCCGCGGCCTCGTAGCGGCTGCCCGCAAGGCCTTCCCCGGCACCTGATTGCCCCTCGTCCTCCCTTCGGGATTCCCACCGCCATGCCGTCAGATGCCGGCCGATTACCCGGCCAGCCCACATCCGGCCAGCCCCTCCCTGATCAGCGGCCGCCGCCCGCCCCCGGCGACCGGCGGCCGCTGATCGAGGGCTTGCTGGCGACAGGCGCCGGCAACATCAACAATGCCTGCGTCAAGCTGCTGGCGGTGATGCCGACCAGCCAGCTGATCCTGCTGCGGGCGGTCGGCACGATCTTCATCCTGCTGCCGCTGATGATCCGGCGCGGCCTGCGCTGGCCGCCGCGCGTGGTGCTGGCGCGTGCCGCGCTGGAGGCCATCGCGACGGCCGGGTTGATGCACGCGCTCACCCTCGCCCCGCTCAGCTTCGTCGCCACGGTGATGATGACCATTCCCATCGGGGTCATGGCGATGAACTGGCTGCTGGCGGGCGAGCCCCTGTCGCCGCGTGGGCGCATCCTGCTGCTGCTGGCGTTTTCCGGCGCGTTGATCGCCACCGGCCCGGCGCTGGCCGGCAGCATGGAAGGCGCCCTCTCCGCTGTCGGGTCGGCCGCCTTCTACGTCGCCCGCGACATGCTGACGAGCCGGCGCGCCTCGAGCGTGCCGAGCCTCGAGCTGTCCTTCACGGCCAGCGTCGCGACGCTGATCCTGGCGCTTGCCATGGGCGTTGTCGGCGACTGGCGGCCGCTGGTCGCGGGAGAGACGGGCATCATCGCGGCGATGATCGTCTTCTACATCCTCAGCAACCTGCTGATCGCCTCGGCGACGCGGGCCCGCCATTCGACCATGGTCGCCGCCACCCGCTATTCGGCGGTCATCTGGGCCGCCCTGTTCGATTTTCTGCTGTTCGACCTGCCGCCGCGCCCGCTGACGCTGGTCGGCGCCGCGCTGATCGCGGCCTGCGGCATCGGCCTCGTCTTCACCGAAAGAAAACGGCGCGACCCGTGAGAGCCGCGCCGCCGAGATGCAAAGGGAAAGCGAGGAGGCTTATTCGGCCGCCGGCTTCAGCCGGTAGCGGAAGTCGCAATGGGACGCGCCCTTCATGATCGTCTGGGTGCGCGTCAGCTCCATCTTCGGATTGTAGCCGATGCAGAAGTCGCCATCGCGATTGCAGGAGAGCAGGTGGCCGATATCGCCGAGCCCCATCTCCTTGTAGACCTCGGAATAGCGGCAGCGCTTGACGTTGAAGTCGAGCCGGTCCGGTCCCTTCTCCAGCACCTCGATCTGCAGCGCGTCGTCCATCTGCCAGAGCGGCAGCAGGTCGGCGAAGTTCTCGAGGTTGGGCTCTTGCGGCTCCTTCTCCCGGAACTCCTTGCCCTGCGCGATGGCGGAGTTGGAGACGGCCTCGCCGATCACCTTTTCCGCTTCCTCGCGCCCGTGCCGCTCCACCAGCACATCGAAGACGTGCTTGAGGACCGCGGCCTCGATGCGGCGTTTCTCGATCATCGGCAGCGTCATCGTGGATCCCTCTTTCGTGTGTCGTGCCCGATGTCGCGGCTCAATGCGCCGCGACATGCCCACCCAGATAGGCGTCGGCGACGCGGCTGTCACTGGCCAGCTCCTTGGCGGAGCCTTCCATGACGATCTTGCCGCCCTCGATGACGGCGGCCCGGTCGGCGATCCGCAGCGCCGCCTTGGCGTTCTGCTCGACGATCAGGATCGAGTAGCCCTGCGCGCGGATCTCTTCGACCAGGTCGAAGATGAAGCGCACCAGCATCGGCGCAAGGCCGAGCGAGGGCTCGTCGAGCAGCAGCACCTTGGGCCGGCGCATCAGCGCACGGCCGATGCACAGCATCTGCTGCTCGCCGCCCGAAAGGGAGCCCGCGCCCTGCTTGAGCCGTTCCTTCAGCTTCGGGAACAGCCCCAGCACCCGGTCCAGCTCGGCCGTCTTCAGCGGTCCGCCGCCGATGGTCAGGTTCTCCAGCACACTCATGTTGGAGAAGATCTGCCGCCCCTCGGGGGCCTGGAGAATGCCCAGATCGACGATCTGGTGGCTCTTCAGGCCGACGATGTTCTTGCCCTCGTAGCGGATCTCGCCGCCGGTCGGGTGGTAGATGCCGGAGATGCAGCGCATCAGGCTGGTCTTGCCGACACCGTTGGCGCCGAGAATGGCGTAGATGCCCTTCTCGGGGAGGTCCAGGCTGATGTCGTGCAGGATGTCCTGGACGCCGATCCGCAGGGACAGGTTTGCGATTTCGAGAACGTTCACTCGTCCACCCCCAGATAGGCTTCCAGCACCTCGCGGTTCTGCCGGACGACCGACGGTTCCGCATCGGCGATCTTCTTGCCCGACGCCAGCACGACGATGCGCTCGCAGATGCTCATCACCAGGCCCATGTCGTGCTCGACGAGCATCACGGTGATGCCGCTGGAATGCAGGTCCTTGATGAAGGAGGCCAGCTCCGCCGTCTCGGAATCGTTCAGTCCCGCGGCCGGTTCGTCAAGGATCAGCAGGTCCGGGTTCATCGCCAGCGCGCGGGCGATCTCCAGATACTTGCGCTTGCCATAGGCAAGGTTGGCCGCAAGATCGTTGGCATACTGGGTCAGCTGGACCTTCTCCAGCGCCTCCCAGCTGCGCTCGGATATCTGCTTCGAGCCCTTCGACCCGCCGGCGATCGCCTGCCAGGGGCTCTGGCCGATAGCCCCGACCGCGCCGACGGACACGTTGTCGAACACGGTCATGTTCGGGAACACGCGCAGGTTCTGGAACGTGCGCGAGATGCCCTTCGAGGCGATGACCGACGGCTTGAGGCCGCTGATCTTCTCGCCGCGATAGCGGATCTCGCCCGACGAGACCGGGGTGAAGCCGGAGATCAGGTTGAAGAGCGTCGTCTTGCCGGCGCCGTTCGGTCCGATCAGGCCGACGAGTTCCCGCTCTCCGACGGTGGTGGTGACGCTGTCGACAGCCATGAGGCCGCCGAAGCGCCGGGACACGTTGTCCACCTCGAGCATGGCGGTCATTTCCAGCCCACCTTCTGCTTGTCGGGATTGTCCTGCCAGGCGGAGCCGAACTGACGGCGGATGAAGTTGAGCGAGGGCACCTCCCCGAACAGTCCCTTGGGCAGGAACAGGATCGAGAAGAACAGCACGAAGCCGACGATGACATTGCGCATGTCGCCGACGTCGCGCAGGACCTCGGGCAGCAGGATCAAGAGCAGCGCACCGATGACGGCGCCGGGAATGCTGCCCAGCCCGCCGACCACGACCATGGCGAGGATCAGGATCGATTCCGCGAAGTCGAAGTCCACCGGCGAGATGTAGCCCGTGGTGTAGGCCCACAGGGCGCCCGCGATGCCGGCGAAGAAGGACGAGATCATGAAGGACTCGATCTTCAGCCGCACCGTGTTGATGCCCATCGCATCGGCGCACTGGTCGTCCTCGCGCAGGCTGCGCAGGGCGTTGCCGTAGTAGGAATGGCTCAGCCGGTGGATGATCCAGATCGAGATGCAGACGATGGTCGCCACCACGAAGTAGATGCCCAGCTCGCTGTCGACGTTGTAGCCGAACAGGTCGATGCCGGTGAACAGGCTGACGCCGTTCGGCCCCTTCGTCACATCGACCCAGTTCTGCAGGACGAGGAAGATCATCTGGCCGATGCCGAGCGTGGCGACGGCGAAGTAGATGCTGACGAGACGCATGGTCGGCAGCGCGACGACGAAGGCGATGGCCGCCGCGCCCAGGCCCGCCAGCGGCAGGCCGATGGTGAAGCCGATGCCGTAGTCGGCCCCGGCCAGCGCCGCGATATAGGCGCCGACACCGTAGAAGGCGGCATGGCCCAGATGCAGCAGACCGGCAATGCCCGTGACCAGTTGCAGCGACACGGCCAGCAGCGAGAAGATCAGGGCCAGCATGACCACCTGATAGATATAGCCCTTGCTGAGATATTCGAGCAGGACCGGCAGGGCGACGAAGATCACCGCCAGGATGGCGAGCTTCAGGCCCGCCGACTGAATGAAGTCCTTAGACACGTTCCCTCCTCGCTCCGAAGAGCCCCTGCGGGAAGAACACCAAGGTGACGATGAGGAAGAGATACGCGACCATGTCGGCCCACACCGACGACACGAAGGTCGTCGACAGGCTCTCCGCCACGCCCAGCACCAGCGCCGCGATGACGGCACCCGGAATGGAGCTCAACCCACCCATGACCATGGCGACGAACGCCTTGACGCCGGGGATGAAGCCCATCGAGGGGAACACCGCGCCGTAGTAGAGGCCGACGAGAATGCCGGCGAGCGCGCCCATCATCGAGCCGATGACGAAGGTCAGCACGATGGTGCGGTCGGTGTTGATGCCGACATATTTCGCGCCCAGCGGATTGTTCGACACCGCGCGGATCGACAGGCCGATGGAGCTGTAGCGCAGCAGCCACTGCAGGCCGCCCAGCATCAGCACCGAGACCACGAAGATGATGATGTCGCCGTTGACGATGGTGACCGGGCCGAGGGAGATCGGCTTGTTGATCAGGTAGCTGATGTCGATGGTCTGGAACTCGGACCCGAACAGCAGCTCCATGGCCTCGCGGGCGATGATCGACATGGCCAGCGAGGACATCAGCGTCGCCTCGCGCATGGCCCGCGATTTCAGCGAGGCTTCGTCCGAGAATCTTCGGAATGGTCTGAACGCCACCCTTTCCAGGCTGAAGCCCGCCAGCGCACCGACCGCCAGGACGATGAAGACGATGACGAGGAACGGCGGGCCGAAGGCGGCAATCGCCATGATGCCGGCGAAGGCGCCGATCGTGTAGACCTCGCCATGGGCGAAGTTGACGACGTTGAGAACGCCGAAGATCAGCGTGAAACCGATGGCCATCAGGGCATAGACCATGCCCAGCGATATGCCGATCGTCAGCTGCTGGAGGTAGTAGGGATCGATCACGGGTGTCTGTCCTGGCTAGGAACACGGGGACCAGGCGAAAGGGTGACGCTCCCCGCCCCCGGGGTCCGGGTGATGGCGGCGGCAGGTCACCGATACGCGCAGGCCTGCGGAGCCCGGCTGCGTCTTCCCTCCCCGGGCCATGGGCGCCCGGAGAGGGAAAAGCGCGAACGTTACTTGAGCGGGACGAACTGGCCGTCGGTCACCGTCGCCTTGGTGAGCTGCTTCAGGGCCTCGCCGTTCTCGTCGAAGGACGTGACGCCGGTGACGCCCGGGAAGTCCTTGGTCTTGGCCAGCTCGTCGCGGACGTTCTGGCGCGAGACATCCGGATAGGCGCGGGCAACGGCCTCCAGCATGATGTTCACCGCGTCGTAGGCCTGGGCCGGGAACTGGCCGGGCTCGGCGCCGTCGCGGGCGGCCTTCCACTCGTCGACGAAGGTCTTGACGTTCTCGTTCTCGCTGTTGGGCAGGAAGGTGACCGTCAGGAACAGGCCTTCGGCGGCCGGACCGGCCAGCTCGACGAGCTTCTGGTTGTAGGCGGCCGAGGTCGAATAGACCGGGGTCTCGACGTTCAGCTGCTTCATCTGCTTCAGGAACTGGGCGCCGTCCTCATAGAAGAAGCCCGTGTAGATCGCGTCCGGCTTGGCGCGCTCGATCTTGGTGATGATCGAACGGAAGTCCGGCAGGCCGCGGTTGAAGAACTCGGTGAAGACCACCTCGCCGCCATTGGCCTTCACCTTCTCGGCGAAGTCCTTGACCACCGACTGGCCCCAGTCGGTCTGCTCGGCGATCACCGCGATCTTCTTCAGGCCCTGCTCGTTCATCCAGTCGGCGTTGTAGACGCCTTCCTGGGCCTGCGTGGTGATGTTGCGGAACTGCCACTCGGAGATCTTGGCGAAATCCGGATGCGAGGCGGTCTGGCTCAGCTGGGCCATCTCGGCGCGCTTGTAGACCTGGGCAGCGGCCATCGAGACGGTGGAGGTGAAGTCGCCGAGCGCCGCGACGATGCGATCGTCATCGACGAACTTGCGGGCGATGGCCACGCCTTCCTTGGCGTCGGAGCGGGAGTCCTCGAAGATGATCTCCACCGGCACCTTGAGCTTGCCAGAGGCGTTGAAGTCCTTAAGGGCGATCTCGGCGGCGGTCTTGAAGTCCTGGCCGTACTGGGCGGTGTTGCCGGTCAGCGGCAGCTGGTAGCCGAGATAGATCGGCCCTTCGGCCATCGCGCCGAAGGGAACGGCGAGCATGCCGGCAACGCCGGCGAGCAACCCGAGAGTGGTCCTGCGAGACATCGTCATAGTGATCTACTCCTGTCTTCTGGAAGAGCTTTTGGTTTGTCGTTGGATGGGGTCATCCCGCAGCCGGGATGACGGTCAGCTCAGCCTGCATTCGCGCCCGGTTCCACCCGCAGCAGGCAGCAACCGGTCTTGCCCTTTGTCCAGGTTTCTCCCTTGAAGGTAAACCCGGCCTCGGTGAAGAGGCCACCGTCGATGGCTCCGGCAGCCTTGCAGAGCAGCTCGAGGTCTTCCTCGTTGCGGCCCTGCTCCGTCCACGTGTCCTTCAGCGGGCAGCGGTGGAACTGGATTTCCAGACTCTCGTCGTCGCACTTCTTGATCTCGGGCGCAAACATCTGTGCCGAGCACGGGATGCCGCCGATGAAGGCGTCCTTCAGGCCCGGCAGGTTGTCGGGGCCCAGATGCGCGAACTTCTTGCCCATGTCCTGGCCGAGACGACGGGTGGACTCGGCGATCAGCTCGACGGCGCGGTCGGCGCCATAGGCCTCGCGCAGGACGTCGAACATGTGCGCATAGGCCTTGGCGCGCATGGCGAAGGCAGCCTTCAGCATCTCGAGCGTGACGACCGGCTCGTTGGTGGTTTCCTGGGTCATATGGGGCATCGTCCTCTTGCTTGTCGTTGCCTGGGTCAGTCGCGGCCGTCGCGCCACCGGTACAGCTGAAGCATGGCCGGCGGGGCGAAGGTCTTGACGAGACCGTGCATGGGGATTGGCTTTGGATCGGACATCGGCAGGGCGAGCTGAGAGACCGGCGTGCCGGCGATCGCCGCTGCGAATTCCCGGCCGAGCGACACCGAAAGGGCGACGCCGCGGCCGTTGCAGCCGGCCCAGCACCAGAAATCGGGGCCGAGCTGGCAGATGAAGGGGAAGCGGTCCTCGGTCATGCCGATATAGCCGTTCCACACGAAGTCGAACTCCGGCTTGCCGAGCACCGGGAACGCCGTCTGCAGGCGGCGGCCGACGATCTCGCGCAGCCGGTCCGGGCCGTTGTGATCGAGCGCCAGCGCGCCGCCGGTCACCAGGCGACCCCGCTTGTCGTAGCGGAAGAAATGCAGGTCGCCGTGGGTGTCGGAAACCGCCTGACGGCCGGGCACCACCACCTTGCGCTGCGCGTCCGTGAGCGGACGCGTCGCCATCTGCCAGGACAGAACCGGCACGACGGAGCGCGCCACCTTCGGCGCCAGCTGTGAGGACAGGAAGCCCGTATAGGCATTGCTGGCCAGCATCACCGCGCGGGCAACGACCTCGCCAGAGGGCGTGCGCAGGTGCCAGCGGCCGTCGCGGCGTTCCACCGCCTCGACCGGGCTTTTCTCGCGGATCGCGACGCCCTTCGCCTCGCAGGCGCTCGCCAGGCCGCGCGCCAGTGCCAGCGGATTGATATGGCCGCCGGTCGGGTTGTACATGCCGCCGAACCAGCGATCCGAGCCGAGCAGCTCGGCGCATTCGGCCGCCTCCACCAGGCGCGCCGGCGCGCCGCGCTTTGCCCAGGCGTCGACGCGGGCCCGGCTCAGCTTCAGCCGGCTTTCCCGGTGCGCGGGCTGGAACCAGCCCGTCTGCTCGCCCTCGCAGTCGATCCCCTCCTCGCGGACGGTGTCGAACAGGTAGGAGGCGCTGTCGCGCACCAGGGCGACGAACCGCTCGCCGGCCTCGCCGAATCGCGTTTCGATCGCGTCCGGCTCGGCCGCCGTCATGGTCGGGATCACCTGGCCGTTGTTGCGGCCCGATCCGCCGAAGCCGACCTCCATGCCTTCCAGAACCGTGACCTGATGCCCTGCCCTTGCCAGGTGCAGCGCCGTGGAAAGGCCCGAGAATCCCCCGCCGATGACCGCAACGTCGGTGTCGATGCGGCCGGCGACGGCCGGAGCCGCCTGACGCGACGGGGCGGTGTCCGCCCAAAGGGATGCCGAGATCTGTTTGCTGGAAAACATGGATGGTCCGTCTTCAGGAGACCCGTGATGGGGGTTTGTGGATAGAAGTTCTCGCCCCGGCGATCAACTGGCTGTGGAGAAGCGGCAGCTCCTCGGGACGCCAGAACCAGCGCAGGCTGTCGGCCTCGCCGCAGTCCCCGCAAGGCCCCTCGCTCAGGCCCGCGAGCTTCGCCTCCTGCTCGTCCGCCAGCCGGCGCGCCGTTGCCAGGCAAGCTTCGAAGTCCGGCACCTCGGCTTCGGCAACCGCAGGCGACGCAGCGTCCGGAGCCAGCGCCTCGAGCAGCGTTTCGGGCCGCGCCTTGGCGCCCTTGGCCTCGCTCATCGTCCACACGCCCGACTGCGGGTTGACCTTGTACAGCGACATGAAGGCCGCGCCATGGGCGGCAACGAACCGCACCGCCTCGATGATGTAGTCCGTGGTGCGCTCGTCGAAGAAGTAGTTGAAACCGAGCCGCACCCAGCCCGGCCGCAGCACGCTCTGCCCGCCGCGCACCTCCTGCTGGTGGCGCAGCGCATCGTCGTCGCCGATCCCCAGCAGCGCATGGCCGTAAGGTCCGGCGCAGGAGCAGCCGCCGCGCGCCTGGATGCCGAACAGGTCGTTCAGCAGGGCGACGACGAGGCCGTAATGCAGCTTCTTGGTGCCGCTGCGGATGTTCAGCGCGAAGACGCCGATGCGCTCGGCCTCGAGCGGGCCCAGCAGCTCGATGTTCGGATCCTGCGCCCAGTTGCGCATGGCGCGGGCCACCATCGCCGCCTCGCGGCGCTCGATCTCGTGCGCGCCGACGCGGTCCTTCAGTTCCAGCGCAAGGCCGGCCTTGATGTCGCCGACGATGTTGGGCGTACCCGCTTCCTCGCGCCGCTCGACGCTGGAGACGTAGCAATGCCCTTCCGCGGTCACGTAGCTGACCGTGCCGCCGCCCGTGGTGGTCGGCTCGATGCCCTCGAACAGCGCCTTGTCGCAGATCAGCAGGCCGGATGCACCCGGCCCGCCGACGAACTTGTGCGGCGACAGGAACAGCGCGTCGATATGGTCGCCCGCACCCTCGGCAGTTCCGGAAATGCAGATCGGCATGTAGGGGGCGCCGGCCGCATAGTCGCAAAAGAACAGCGCATCATGCGCATGCAGCAGCTTCGCAATCGCCCGCACATCGCTCTTGACGCCGGTGACGTTGGAGGCGGCCGAAAACACGCCGATGCGCGGCACGCCCTCGCCGACGGCGGCAAGCTCGCTCGCCAGCGTGTCGAGGCAGATCCCGCCCGCGGCATTCAGCGGGATGCGGCGGATGCGGGCGCCGGTCTCGCGCCAGGGCAGATCGTTGGAATGGTGCTCGTAGGGGCCGACGAAGACCACCGGCAGCTCGCTCTCAGGGATCGCCGCCGCCGTCGCGCGTCGCGGCAGGCGCCCCTGCAGCTGCAGCGCGCGCACCAGCTTGTTGACGCCGGAGGTGGCGCCGGAGCCGGTGAAGATCACCGCATGGCGCTGGTCGGCGCCGACCGCCTTGCGGATCGTCTCGCGGGCGGCCTCGCGCAGCACCGTCGTCTGCCGGCCGGTATAGGAGGTTTCGGTGTGGGTGTTGCCGTAGTCGGGGAGGATGCGGTCGCGGATCAGATCCTCGATGAAGGACAGCCCGCGCCCGGAGGCGACATAGTCGGCATAGACGAGGGGCCGCACGCCGAAGGGGGTTTCGATCGCCCGGCCCTCGCCGATGACGCTGGCGCGGATCCGCGCGATGCGCGCGTCAGCGTCCGCCATCGACAGCGTCGAGTGGTAGTCGGGTACTTCGCTTGATTTGTTCCATTGAGAAACAGGATGTGACATCATTGAGCTCGATGAGATTGATGAACTTCTTGTAGAAGGCGTCGTAGGACGAATTGCTCTTGGTGATTACTTTCAAGAGATAGTCATACTCGCCCGCCAGTCGGTTCACTTCCACGATTTCCGGGAATAAGCTCACGACGCTATTGAACTTCTCCAGCCAGGCTGTGTTATGCTGGCTGGTCCGTATCATAACGAAAACCGTGAGCTCGAGGCCGATCCTGCTTTGATTCAAAAGCGTTACACGGCCGTCGATATACCCCTCTCGCTCGAGCTTCTGGAGGCGACGCCAACACGGCGTTGTCGAGAGACCTACCTTCTCAGAAACCTGAGCTATAGATAGGCTAGCATCATCTTGAATTACAGAAAGTATTTTCCTATCAAACTCATCAATTTGCATCGCTCGTTCTACCTCTGGAATTTTTATTAGGATGAATATCCTACGAAATGCGGAATCGAAGTCCAGCGGAGAATGAGCCTTCTAAACTTCAAAGCCGTCGAAAAAAGCCCCTAGGCAGTGCCTGCCCAAAATGCGGGCAGACATTTCAACTCCTGCGGGTTTTCGGAAAATTCCCTTCGCGCTTAACGCGTTGGCAGGCGAGTCATGTCGCCGCACCCGTCTCGGCGCCCGCATCGACGCCCCCATCGACGCCCCCATCGACGCCCCCGTCGACGCCCACGGGCGTGCGGAACAGCAGATCCGCCAGCAGCGGATTGGGAAACCGCCGCTCCACCGTCACCGCCAGGAACACCTCGGTGATACCGGGCAGCGGGCCGGCCTCCACCAGAACGCCGTTCGCCAGTTCGTCCCGCACGACGATCGGCGGAATGACCGCAAGCCCCGCGTCCTCGCGGGCGAGCAGGCGGATCATCGTCATGTCGTCGACCTCCGCCGCGATGCGCGGGACCACGCCGAGGCGTGCGGCCAGCACGTCGAAGCCGGCGCGGATCGCCGTCTCGCGGGTCGGCAGCACCAGCGGTTCGCGCGCCAGCAGCTCCACCAGCGGGCGCCCTTGTCCCGCCCGCTCCGGCGTTCCGATCAGGCCGGCCGCCTGTTCGGCGACGCGGTGGACGAGATAACGGCGGGCCTCGTCGCGCGGCGGCGCCACATTGGTCAGCACCACGTCCAGCGCCAGCGATTCCAGCCCGGCCAGCAGCTCCTTCTGGCTGCCCGAGCGCACCACCACGTCGACATCGGGCTTGCCGATCACCGGCATCAGGAACTGGATCTGCAGGTTGCGCGACAGGGTGCTCAGCGCGCCGACGCGCAGGGCTCGAGGTTTCTGTCCGCCGCCCTTCAGCGTCGCCGACAGGTCTTCCGCCGTGCGGAAGATCGCCTGCGCATGGTCGAGCGCGATGCGCCCCGCCTCGGTCAGCACCAGCCCGCGCCCGCGCCGCTCGAAGAGGTCGTGCCCCAGCGATCCCTCCAGCGCCTTCACCTGCGCCGACAGGGCGGAGGCCGACAGGTTCAGCCGGCGCGCCGCGCCGGTCAGCGTGCCGTCCTCGGCGACGGCGCTGAACAGCCGGAGGTGATGGAGATTGAGCGGCGGCATCGGTCTTCCCGCTGATTGTTCTATTCAGTAGAATGATTTCAGCTTAAATATGTAATTTTCTTGAATATTGGCAAGCGGTATCTCCGGCGCGCACTTCACTTGCGGAGACCTCACATGTTCGCCACAGCGCTCGCCCCCCTGCCCCTGCTGATCCTTGCCGCCTGCGCCATCGCCCGCCCCGGCCGCCGCCCGGGTGCGCTGCCGCGCCTGGCGGAAGGGGCCGCGCTGTTCTCCCTCGCGCTTGCCCTTGCCGGCGCGCTCCAGCTGGTGTTTGGCGGCCCGGCGATGCTCGCCATCGGCGGCGACGCCTTCGCCCTGGCGCTCGGTCTCGACACCGTGTCGGCGGTCATGTCGGTCCTGGTCGCCTTCGTCGGCTGGGTGGTCGTGCGCTTCTCGCGCAGCTATCTCGACGGCGAGGCGCGGGAGGGCGCCTTCCACGGCCTGTTGCTCGCCGCCGTCGCCGCCGTCCTCGTGCTGGTACAGGCTGCCACCCTGCCGGTGCTGATCCTCAGCTTCGTCCTCGTCGGCGTGCTGCTGCGGCAGCTGCTGCTGTTCTACCGCGAGCGGCCGCAGGCCCGGCGGGCCGCGGCCAAGTTCACCCTCGCCTGGACCGCCGGCGACGCCGCGCTCCTCCTTGCCGCGCTCGGCTTCTGGGCCGCCTTCGGCACGCTGTCGCTCGCCGGCATCGGTGAGGCCGCCCGGGCCGGCGACATGCCGCTTGCCGCCGACATCGCCGTGCTGCTGGTCGTGCTCGCCGCGCTGCTGAAGACGGCGGCCTTTCCCCTGCATGGCTGGCTGACGGAGGTGATGGAGGCCCCCACCCCGGTCTCGGCGCTGCTGCATGCGGGCATCATCAATGCCGGCGGCCTGCTGCTCATCCGCCTTGCCGAGCCGGTGCAGGCGAGCCCGGCGGCGATGACGCTGCTGGTCATGCTCGGCGGCTTCTCGGCCCTGTTCGGCGCGCTGGTCATGCTGACCCAGAGCGCGGTGAAGACGGCGCTCGCCTGGTCGACGGTCGCGCAGATGGGCTTCATGCTGCTGCAATGCGGCCTCGGCCTGTGGCCGCTCGCGCTGCTGCACATCGTGGCCCACTCGCTCTACAAGGCGCACGCCTTCCTCTCCTCCGGCACGGCGGTGCGCGCCGTGCAGGCGACGCGGCGGCCCGGCCCCGTCGCCGCGCCCGGCCTTGCGGCGGTGGCGCGCGCCTTCCTGCTCGCCCTCGCTCTTTATGCGGCCGTTGCCGGTGCCTTCTCGCTGCTGCCGCTGGAAAAGTCGGCACAGGCGCTGGCCTTGGGCGCGATCCTGATCTTCGGCGTCGCCTATCTGGTCGCGCAGGGACTGGCCGATGCCGCCCCCGCCGCCCTCACTCGCAAGACCGCCAAGGCCTCGGTCGCGGCTGCCATCGGCTATTTCGGCTTCCACGTGCTGGCCGGGCTGGTGGTCGGCGGCGCGCTGCCGGCCCCGCCGCAGGCCGGCCCGCTGGAATGGGCGCTGATCGCCCTGGCGCTCGCCTCCTTCGGCGGTGTCGCCGTGGCACAGGCGCTGTTCCCGCACTGGGCGCACCACCCGGCGACCGCCGGGCTGCGGGTCCACTTCGCCAACGGCTTCTACGTGAATGCCGCCGTCGACCGCCTGATCGGCGGCTTCCGGCTCCCCTCGTCCCACTGATCCTCGGAAGGTTCCATCATGCTCACGCCTCCGACTTCCCTTGCCACGCCGCAAGTGACCGCACTTCTCCAGGCGGCCGACCGGGCCGCCCGGCGGGTGCCGCCGGCCTTCCCGCTGGATGCGACCGTCGCCGTCAATCCGTTCCTCGGCCAGACCGGCGAGGACATGGCAGAAGCCGCCGCGCGCCTTGCCCGGGTCGCCGGCAGCGACATCGTGCCGGCACGGCGGCTGCATGCCGGCGCGCTCAGCGCGCACAAGATCACCGCGCAGGACCTGCAGGACGCGCTCGATGCCGCCCCCTTCGCCGACAAGCCGGCGGACATAGAGAGTTTGCGGGCGCAGCTTGCGCAGCCCGCTGCCGCCCCCTCGCCGCTGCCGACGCTCGCCGATCTTGCCGCCGGCGCCACCGGCACCGACTGGCCGGAGATCGTCGCCCGCACCACCGGGCTTTGGGCCGCCGGCCATTTCGACCGGGGACAGGCGCTGTGGACGCCCGCGCCCGGCCGCTCCGCCTTTGCCGCCTGGCGGGAATGGGCGCAGCACGACCTGACGCCCGAGCTTGCCGGACTTTCCGGCTTCTGCCGGCATGTCGCCGCCTGTCCCGACACGCCGGAGCGGGCGATCCTGCGCGCCTCCGCTGCGCTCGGTGTGACCGGCACTGCGGCGGAAACCCTCTACCACCGGCTGCTGGTCGATCTCGGCGGCTGGGCCCAGCACGCCCGCTACCTGCTCTGGCAGGCGGAGCTTGCGGGGAGCACCGACACCACCCTGACGGACCTTCTCGCCATCCGGCTGGTCTTCGAGGAGGCGTTGTTCCTCACCTTCGGCGATGCCGTGAAGGAAGACTGGCAGGCCGTGCTCGCCGCCCATGCCGAGGCACCCGGCGCCAGCGCCGACCAGATCGCCGACGCTGTCCTGCAGGATGCGGCCGAGCGCTCGTTCCAGCGGCGGCTCGCCGCCCGTCTCCAGGCGACGGAGACCCATGAGACCGGCGAACGGCCCGCCCTGCAGGCGGCCTTCTGCATCGACGTGCGCTCGGAAGTCTTCCGGCGGGCGCTGGAAAGCCAGAACGCCGGCATCAGGACGCTCGGCTTTGCCGGCTTCTTCGGCCTGCCGGTCGCCCATCATCCGCACGGCTCGGTGGAGAGCGAGGCGCATCTGCCCGTGCTGCTGACGCCGGGCATGACCTCGACCGCCCAGCTGGAGCCGCAGGCCGAGACGGCCGGGCGGATCACGGCGCGGGCGCGGCGGGCGTGGAACCGCTTCCGGCAGGCCGCCGTGTCCTCCTTCGCCTTCGTCGAAGCCGCCGGCCCGCTCTATGCGGCCAAGCTGCTGCGCGACGCGCTGTCGCTGGCGCCCGCACATCACCACGCCCACCACCACGGCTGCGCGCCGCGGCTCGATCCGGCGCTGACCGCCCGGCAAAAGGCCGAGACGGCGGCGACCGTGCTCAAGGCAATGTCGATGACGCAGGGCCATGCCCGGCTGGTGCTGCTGCTCGGCCACGGCGCCAGCACGACCAACAACCCGCAGGAGAGCGCCTATCATTGCGGAGCCTGCGGCGGTCACACCGGCGAGGTCTCCGCACGGCTGCTGGCGCAGCTTCTCAACGATCCCGAGACTCGCGCCGGCCTTGCCGAGATGGGCCTTGCGATCGCCGACGACACGCTGTTCGTCGCCGGCCTGCACGACACCACCACCGACGAGGTGACGCTCTTTGCGAAGGATGCCCCGTCGCAGGAGCATGCGGCGGATCTCGCCTTCGCGCGGGAAAAGCTCGCCGAGGCGGGACGGCTCGCCCGGATCGAGCGGGCAGCCCGGCTGCCGGGCGCCAGCCACGACCGGCTGGCCCTGCGGGCGCGCAACTGGGCCGAAACCCGGCCCGAGTGGGGCCTTGCCGGCTGCTCCGCCTTCATCGCCGCGCCGCGCGGCGTCACCGCCGGGGCGGATCTCGGCGGGCGGGTCTTCCTGCATTCCTACGACTGGCGGGCGGACGAGGGCATGAAGGTGCTGGAGCTCATCCTCACCGCGCCGGTGGTCGTGGCGAGCTGGATCTCGCTGCAATATTACGGCTCGACCGTCGCGCCCGACCTCTTCGGCGGGGGCAACAAGCTGCTGCACAACGTGGTCGGCGGCATCGGCGTCGTGGAGGGCAATGGCGGGCGGCTGCGCGCCGGCCTGCCGCTGCAGGCGGTCAGCGACGGGGCGCGGCTGATGCACGAGCCGCTGCGGCTGTCGGTTCTGGTGGAAGCCCCGCGCGAGGCGGTGCACGACATCCTGTCCCGGCACGAGGGCCTGCGCGCCCTGTTCGACAAGGGTTGGATGCACCTGTTGCTACTGGAAGACGGGAAGGTCACGGCCCGCTACCGGCCCGGCCTTGCCTTTGAAACCGTGACATCGCCGCTGCAGGAAGCGGCCTGACAGAGAGGTTCCGGCCCGCCGCGCGCGGGCCGGATGCCGACGGCAGGACGGCTCAGCCGGCCTCTGCCGCCAGGTCCTGGCGACCGTCGATCACCTGCTCGAAGTCCGACAGCATGGCGATGGTGGACAGCGCCGAGCGGCCGAACTTGCTCGCCGTCGCCAGCAGCAGCGACTTGCGCGCCGCCTGCATCGCCACCTTCTTCACGGCGATTTTCGACAGGTCGTAGTCCATCACCCGCCCCTCGGCATCCACCGCCGAGCAGCCGATCAGCGCATAGTCGAGCCGCAGGCCCTGCAGCGCCAGCATCGTCTCCTCGCCGACCAGCGAGCCGTCGCGTCCGGCCACCCGCCGGCCGATCACGTTGACGTCGTGGCGCGAGGGATCGAAGGCGAGCGCGGCGCGCATGCTGTTGGTGAAGACGCGAAAGCCCGGGCGAGCATTGAGCGCCTTGGCGGCCATCTCGACCGTGGTCCCGACATCGAGGAAGAGGCTCGCCCCGTCGGGCACGCAGGCCGCGGCCGTCTGCGCGACCCGCACCTTGTCCTCCACGGAGAGCTGTTCCTTCTGCCCGTGGTCGAGCCGCAGCGTCTCGGTCTGGCCGGTAACGCCCGCCCCGCCGTGGAAGCGCTGCAGCCGGCCGGCATCGGCCAGCGCGATGATGTCGCGCCGGATCGTCTGCGCCGACACGCCGAACTCCTCGGCAAGGCTCTCGATGGTGACGAACCCGTTGCGCTCGGTGAGCGCCAGGATCTCGCGCTGGCGGGGGCTGAAGGCCGACAAGGGCTCGACTCGATTCATGGTCTTGTCGTACTCCGCTATTTGAATGTAAAAAAGTTTACATCAACGATCGGAGCCGGCCAATGGGTAACACGCGTTATTTTCTGTCTGATGACACCGTCCACAGCGAGCAGGGCCGCCTCGATGCATGGGACTGGCGCTGGCAGGCCTGCGCGCTTCCCGCGGATGCCCGCGCCATTTCCGCCCGCGAGGCGCTGGCCGCCATCGGTGCGAAGGGCGGCGCCCGCCGTGTGCCCGTCGGCATCATCGGGCCGCGTGCGGCAACGCCGGAACAGTATGCCGGGGCCGAGGCCGTGGGCCGGGCGCTCGGCGCCCTCGGCCTGACCGTCATCTGCGGCGGCAAGAGCGGCGTCATGGAGGCTGCAGCCAAGGGTTGCCGCGAGGCCGGCGGCCTCACCATCGGCATGCTGCCGGACCATGACTGGCGCTGCGCCAACGACCACATCGCCATTCCGATCGCCACCGGCCTCAGCGAGGGCCGCAACATGATCATCGCCAAGTCGTCGGCCGTTCTGGTCGCCGTCGGCGGGTCCTACGGCACCCTGTCGGAGATCGCCTACGGCCTGCATTTCTCCAAGCCCGTCATCGGCCTGCTCGGCGCGCCGGCGGTCGAGGGACTGGAAATGGCGAGCGATCCGGACGATGCGGTCGAGCGGCTTTGCGGGCATCTGATGGCAATGGCGAGTTCGTCATAAAAGTTACACGCACGCCCCTCACAATGTAAGAAAGCTTACAAGGCTGGCACACACGATGAGCACCACCCCGACACTGGAACTGAAGGGCGTCACGCGCCGGTTCGGACCGCAGACCGTCCTCGACCGCGTCAACGTCTCCATTCCCTCCGGCAGCTTCACCGCGCTGCTGGGCGCGTCCGGCTGCGGCAAGTCGACGACCTTGCGCATCATGGCCGGGCTCGACCGGCCGAGCGAGGGGGCCGTGCTTCTGAACGGCGCGGATGTCGCCGACCGAACCGCCCACGAGCGCAATGTCGCGATGGTGTTCCAGTCCTATGCGCTCTATCCGCATCTGAGCGTGGAGCAGAACATCGCCCTGCCGCTGGCCATGCGCCACCTGACGACGCTCGGGCGCATGCCGGTCGTCGGCCGCTTCGCTCCCGGCAGCGGCGAGGCGCGCGCGAAGATCCGCCGCGCCGTCGGCGAGGTCGCGGAAATGCTCGGCCTGGAGCAGCTGCTGCACCGCAAGCCGGCGCAGCTCTCCGGCGGTCAGAAGCAGCGCGTCGCGCTCGGCCGCGCATTGGTGCGCGATCCCGTGCTCTTCCTGCTCGACGAGCCGCTGTCCAATCTCGATGCCCGGCTGCGCGTGAAGATGCGCTCCGAGCTCGTCGCCCTGCACAAGCGCACCGGCCGGCCCTTCGTCTACGTCACCCACGACCAGTCCGAGGCCATGGCGATGGCCGACCAGATCGTCGTGATGATCGGCGGACGGGTCGCCCAGGCCGGCACCCCGCAGGACCTTTACGAGCGTCCCGCCTCGCGCGAGGTCGCCGGCTTCATCGGCACCAATGCCATCAACTTCTTCGAACCCGGCAGCGCGCCGGCCGGCCTGCACCCGGCGGCCGGCTCGGCGGTGATCGCGCTGCGGCCCGAGCATCTGAGCCCAGCCGCCTCCGGCACGGTCGAGGCCCGGCTCGAGACGGCGGAATATCTCGGCTCGGAGGTGGTGCTGGCCCTGCGGGCGGAGAGCGGTGCGGAGCTGCGGGCCATTGCGCCCGGCAACTACGCCATTCCCGCCCCCGGCAGCGCCGTGCGCCTCGGCTTCGACCCGGCGCAGGTGCATGTCTTCGACGCCGCATCCGGCCAGCGCATCGGAGAAGCGGCATGAGGCGCATGTCGATTGCCCGCCGCGAGGCCCTGACCACGCTCTGGCTCGCCGGCCCCGCGACGCTGGCGATGGTGCTGTTCATCTTCCTGCCCGTCGCCATCGTCGCCCTGCTCTCCTTTACCGACTACCAGTTCGGCGCCACCACGCTGAACTGGACGGGGCTGGAGAACTACCAGCGCCTGCTCGGCTCGACGCTGGGACAGCGGGCCATCACCAACACCCTGCTTTACGTCGCCATCGTCATTCCGGCCTCCGTCGCGCTCGGCCTGCTGGTCGCGCTCGGCCTGCACCGGATGACCGGCTGGGCACCGGGTCTCGCCCATGCGCTGCGCGCCGTCTACTTCCTGCCCGTCGCCGCGACGCTGGTCGCCATGTCGGTCGCCTGGCAGATGGTGCTGCATCCCTCGCTCGGCGTGGTCAACCACGTGCTCGCGGCCCTTGGCGGCGAGCCGCGCAACTGGCTCAGCGACCGGGGCCTGGTGCTCTACACGCTGGCGGTGATCGGCATCTGGCAGACCGTCGGATACAACATGGTGCTGTTCCTGGCCGGCCTCGTCACCATCCCGCCGGAGCTCTACGACGCGGCAGAGGTCGACGGAGCCGGCGGCGACTGGTCGCGCTTCTGGACCGTCACCTGGCCGATGCTCGGGCCCACCACCCTCTTCGTGCTGGTGGTGACCGCGACCAACGCCTTCCGGGTGTTCGAGACCGTCGCCACGCTGACGCGCGGCGGCCCGGCCTTCGCCTCCGACACGCTGGTCTACGCGCTCTACCGGGAAGGCTTCGTCTACTTCAAGGCGGGCTATGCCAGCGCCATCACGATGGTCTTCTTCGCCTTCCTGCTGATCCTGACCTTCGCGCAGATCCGCATCGTCGAGAAGAAGGTGCATTACAGATGATCCGCAAGCTCGTCGGCCGTGCCGTTTCCACCGCGCTGCTGCTCGTCGGAGCCGCCGCGATCCTCCTGCCCTTCGTCTGGATGCTGTCGCTGTCGGTGAAGCCGCGCGACGAGATCTTCAGCACCGAGATCGCCCTGCTGCCCTCGCGGCTGGAATGGCGCAATTTCGTCGTGGCGCTGACCAGCACCGACGTGCCGCTGTTCCTGTGGAACGGGCTGGTCGTCGTTGTCGGCATCCTCGTCTTCCAGCTGCTGTTCGCCGTGCCTTGCGCCTATGCGCTGGCGCAGCGGACCTTCCGGGCCCGCGCGCTGGTCTTCGGCCTCGTTCTGGCGGGCCTGCTGGTGCCGTTCCACGTCACCGCGATCCCGATCTTCCTCGGCTTCGCCCAGGCCGGCATCCTCAACACCTACTGGGCGCTGATCCTGCCGTTCATCCCGACCGCCTTCGGCATCTTCCTGTTCCGCCAGGCGATTTCGCAGCTCCCCACGGAGCTGTTCGAGGCGGCGCGCGTCGACGGGTTGAGCGAGACGGCCATCGTCTGGCGCATCACCTTCCCCTTGGTGCTGCCGGCGGCGACCGCCTTTGCGATCTTCTCGGTGACGGCGCACTGGAACGACCTGTTCTGGCCGCTGATCGCCACCACCGATCCGCAGCTCGCCACGCCGCCGCGCGGCATTCTCTACTTCCGCGACGAGGAGTCGGGCGACGATGTCGGCCCGCTCATGGCCGCGGCTCTCATCATCACTGCGCCACTGGTCATCGCGTTCCTGCTGGCGCAGCGCAAGTTCACGCAAGGTCTCGCCGCAAGCGGCCTGAAGTGATGCGGGTAACCGACAACCACAGACGCGGGACAAACCGCGCAACGAGAAACGTCAACCAGGAGTGTCAAGCATGAGACGTGCCCTATTCGCCGCGGCTTTCGCGCTCGTCGCCAGCAGCGCCACTGCCCAGGAGACCGAGATCCGCGTGCACTATGCGATCCCGACCATCTGGGCCGATACGCAGAAGGCGCTTGCCGAGGCCTTCATGGCCAAGCATCCCGACATCAAGGTCACCCTGGACGGCCCGGCCGAGGGCTATCCGGAAGGCGTGCAGCGCCTGCTGCGCGAGGCCGTCGCCGGCACTGCGCCGGACGTTGCCTATGTCGGCCTCAACCGCTGGCGCATCCTGCAGGATCGCGGCCTGACCCAGCCGCTCGACGGCTTCCTCGGCGACAACCCGGCAGAGCAGGGCTACACCCCGGCGCTGCTGTCGCTCGGCAGCTTCAAGGGCCAGCAGCACGCGCTGGCGACCTCCGCCTCGACGCTGGTCATGTATGTGAACCCGAAGCTGGTCGAGCAGGCCGGCGGGTCCATGGACAACTTCCCGACCACCTTCGACGGGGTGATCGAGCTCGCCGCCAAGATCAACGCGCTCAGCGACACGATCGACGGCGTGTGGATCGACCGGCATGACTGGCGCTACCAGTCGCTGCTCGGTGCCTTCGGCGGGCGTCCGATGAACGAGGACGAGACCGACATCACCTTCGACAGCGAGGCCGGCATCGAGGCTGCGCGCCTCTACCAGCGCTTCGCCAAGGAAGCGGGCATGAAGTCCTACGCCGACAGCGACGCACGCCAGGCCCTTCCGGCCGGCACGCTCGGCATCATGTTCGAGAGCTCCTCGCTGCAGACCCGCTTCGAGCAGGGCGCGGGCGATGCCTTCAAGGTCACCGTCAAGCCGCTGCCGCTGGGCACCGACGACGAGGCCTCCGTCTACTTCCCGACCGGCGGCTCGGGCATCGTCATGCTGACCAAGGACGAGGCCAAGCAGAAGGCGGCGTGGGAGTACATTTCCTTCGTCACCGGGCCTGAGGGCCAGAAGATCATCGTGGAGAACACCGGCTATGCTCCGGCCAACTCCATCGTGGTCGAGGACAAGGAGTATCTCGGCGCCTTCTACGAGAAGGACCCGAACGCGCTCGTCGCCCACACCCAGATCGCCCGCCATGCCGGCCCCTGGTACGCCTATCCGGGCGCCGAGGGCGTCGCGGTCACCGACCTGATCGCCGCCGCCCTGGTGGAAGTGACGGAAGGCGCCGATGCCGAGGCGACCATCAAGGATCTTGCCGAAACGCTGCGCGTCCAGCTCGGCATGAAGTAAGCATCCCGCACTAAACCGGTCTCTCCCAAGACCGGATTGGAGACGGTCGCGCCTTCCGGGTGCGGCCGTTTTCGTTTTTTCGTCAGTCGTCTTGATACCCGCGCACGTAGCGCTCGAACCCGTCCACCAGCGCCAGCGCCTCCGGGCTCAGCTTGTCGCCATGCGGCTTGATGATCGAATATTCGAAGCGGTCGGGGATCTCGACCGGGCGCATCACCCCGCCCATGCGCAGGTGGTCGCGCGCGGTGAACGCATCGACGATCCCGACGCCCAGCCCCCGCATCACCAGCGCCGAGACGATGTGCGAGAGGTAGGACTTCATCTTCTGCACCGGCGGCCGGCGCATCTTGGCGAACACCCGGTCGAAGGCGCGGCCCGACATGGTGGAGTCCACGAAGCCGACGAAATCGACGCCGGACAGATCCTCCTCGCGCACGATGTCCCGCTCGCCGAGCGGATGGCCCGGCGGACCGATGAAGCGGAACGGCACCGAGCCGCTGCCCACCACATCCACCTCGTGCTTGTGGCGCGTGGGAATGCCGAAGCCGATCTGGCACTGGCGCAGCGCCACCTGCCGCACCACCGGCAGCGTCGTCATCGACAGGAATTCGGCGCGGAACTCGGCCCGCTCCTGCGACAGCATCGCGATCACGCCGGGCAGCGCCGACTGGGCGATGGCCGGGGCCGCAGCGATGGTCAGCGTCGCCCGGTAGCCCTGGCGGATCTGGGTCGCGGCCCGCTCGATCTGGCCGAGGCCGACGAAGCTGCGCTCCACCTCGGTCCACAGCTCGTGCGCCTCGCGGGTGGCGACGACGCGCCCGCCCCTGCGGCTGAACAGCGGCAGCTGCAACCGCTCCTCAAGATCGCGGATCAGACGGCTGACGGCAGGTTGCGAGATCGCCATCTCGTCGGCGGCGGCGGAGACCGTTCCCGCGCGCATGACGCAGCGAAAAGCTTCGAGGGAGCGCTGCGAAATCGACGAGACCATAACATTTCCGCATATTCGTGAAAGGAAACGGTATTTGCCTTATACCCGGCGCCTTCGCACTCTGACAATACGAGACAGTCTGGAGGGGCGACGTGAGCGCGGCAGACGATCACCGGCAGGTTCCGGCAAGCACGCAGGTCGTGGTCATCGGCGGAGGCATCGTCGGTGTCTGCACCGCCCTCTTCCTCGCCGAGAAGGGCATCCCCGTCGTCCTGTGCGAGAAGGGCCACATCGCCGGCGAACAGTCCTCGCGCAACTGGGGCTGGATCCGCAAGGCCGGCCGCGACAACCGCGAACTCCAGCTGATGATCGAGAGCGCCGCCATGTGGCGCGACCTCGCCCCGCGCCTTGGCGAGGACATCGGCTACGGCATTCGCGGCACCACCTATCTCGCGGCCAACGAGAAGGAGCTGGAGAAGCACCAGACCTGGCTGCGCGACAATGCCGGTTTCAACCACGGCTCCGTTCTCCTCAGCCCGCAGGAGACGGACGACCTTCTCAAGCGCAACGACCGCCAGTTCGCCGGCGCCCTGCACACCCCGTCCGACGCCACCGCCGAGCCGTCCCTTGCCGTTCCGGCGATGGCGCGCTACGCTTCGCGTCTCGGCGCCACGATCATCGAGGGCTGCGCCGTCCGCTCCATCGAGCGCGCCGGCGGCAAGGTCCGCTCCGTCGTCACGGAGCATGGCGAGATCGCCTGCCAGAGCGTGGTTCTGGCCGGCGGCGTGTGGTCGCGCACCTTCCTGGAAAATCTCGGCCTGTCGCTGCCGCAGCTGGCGGTGAAGTCCTCGTCCTGCGCACGACGCCCGGTCCCGAGGTCATCGCCGGTGCGGTCGGCGCCACCAGGGCCTCGCTGCGCCGGCGCGCCGACGGCGGCTACACCATCGCCCGCTCGGGCGCGGCGGAGTTCCAGCTGGTGCCGGCCGCCTTCCGTCATTTCCTCGACTTCCTGCCCGTGCTGGCCGACCGCTGGCAGATGATGAAGATCCGTCTCAGCGGCGACTTCTTCGGTCCGCTCGGCCGCCATCGCTGGCAGGCCGACGAGGTTACGCCGTTCGAACAGGTGCGGGTGATGGATCCGGTGCCCGATCCGCGCCTTCTCGCCGATGTGCTGGCCGGCGCCAAGGCGCTGCATCCGCGCCTCGACGGCGTCGAGATCGCCCATAGCTGGGGCGGGTTGATCGACGTCATGCCCGACGAGATCCCCGTCATCGACGAGCCCGCCGGCTGGTCGGGCCTCGTCGTCGCCACGGGCCTCTCCGGCCACGGCTTCGGCATCGGCCCCGGCGTTGCCCGCCTGGTGGTCCAGCAGATCGAGGGCGACACGCCGCTGGTCGACATGAAGCCCTTCTCCTACACCCGTTTCGGCAGAAAATCGAAGGCGGCCGCATGAACCATCCCGCCCTCGCCACGCCCGACGTGCTCGTCATCGGCGCCGGTATCACCGGCACCTCGGCGGCGCTCGAAATCGCCAGGGCGGGCGGGAGTGTGGAGGTCATCGACACCTACGGCCCGGCCGCCATGGCCTCGGGCTGGACGCTGGCCGGCGTGCGCCAGTCGGGCCGCCATCCGGCGGAACTGCCGCTGGCACTCGCCGCCGTCGAGCTCTGGCAGGATCTCCACGAAGACCTCGGCGCGCCGACCGGCTATCGCCGCTCCGGCAACCTGCGCCTTGCCCGCACGGACAGCGAGATCGCCACCATCCGCGCCCTCGTCGCAGACCAGACGCGGGCCGGCTTGCAGCTTTCCTTCCTGCCGGACCTCACCAGCGTGCGCGAGATCGCCCCGGCCCTTTCGGACCGGGTGCTTGCCGCCTCGTTCTGTCCCTCCGACGGCCATGCCGACCCGCTTGCCACCGTCACCGCCTATGCGACCCGTGCCGAGAGCCTCGGTGCGCGCCTTCCTTCGGCGAGCGGGTCTTGCGGCTGGAGGCGGAGGCGGGCGCATCGTGCGCGTCGTCACCAACCGCCGCACCCTGAGCCCCGGCACGGTGCTGATCGCCGCCGGGTTCCTCGTCAACGAGCTGCTCGCCCCGCTCGGCCACGGCATCCCCTTGCGCCGGCCGATGGTCACCGTGCTGCGCAGCGTGCCTTGCCCGCCCCTGCTCACCCCCGTGCTCGGCGTCGCCAATGCCAACATGGCGGCGCGCCAGGAGAATGACGGGCGCATGCGCGTCACCAGCGGCATGGAGGAGTGGGCCGGCGAGATCGTCGAGACCGGCGGGCGCCCCACCATCCGCCCGCGCATGCGGGCGCTTGGCGAGACCATCGCCAAGGTCGCCGAGGTGCTGCCGGGCTTTGCCGAGGTCGAACTGGCCGAGTGCTGGGCCGGCGCGCTCGACCTGACGCCGGATGCCCTCCCCGTGATCGACCGGCTGCCGGGCTTCGACAATGCGGTCGTGGCCGCGGGCTTTTCCGGCCACGGCTTCGGCATCGGCCCTGTTACCGGTCCCATCGCCGCGCGGCTGGCGCTCGGGCGCGATCCGGGTCACGATGTATCCGCCTTCCGCTACGGACGCTTCGCCGCCCAGTCCGGCCCCGATGCACCGCTGACCCTGCACGGATAGAGGAGACAGGCCCATGCTCAATCCCGAAGGCCGCGTGGTCATGGTGTCCGGCGCCAGCCGGGGCATCGGTCTGGCCATCGTCCGCAAGCTTCTCGACAAGGGCTACAGCGTCAGCGCCGGCGCGCGGAACCCGGATGCGCTCGCCGAGCTCCTGTCGGATGCGCCCGGCGACCGGTTCATGTGCGCCCGCTACGAGGCCGGCGACCGGGCCACGCATGCCGACTGGCTGGCGGCGACGCTTGCCCGCTTCGGCCGGCTCGACGGGCTGGTCAACAATGCCGGCACCTCCAACACCTTCTCCATCGAGAGCGGCGAGGAGGAGGAGCTCGACGCCCTGTGGACCATCAACGTCAAGGGACCGCTGTTCCTGACGCGCGCCTGCCTGCCGCATCTGAAGGCCGCCGGCAGCGGCCGGGTAATCAATGTCGCCTCGCTGTCGGGCAAGCGCGTGCGCAACGAGAACATCGCCTACAACATGACCAAGCACGCCGTGATGGCGCTGACCCACGGCACCCGCCGCATCGGCTGGGAGCACGGGGTGCGCGCCACTGCGGTCTGCCCGAGTTTCGTTGCGACGGATCTGACCGACGGGGTCACCAAGATCTCGCGGGAGGAGATGATCCATCCCGACGATTTCGCCGAGATCACCGCCCTGGCGCTGGCCCTGCCAAACACGGCAGCCATGGCGGAAATGCTGGTAAACTGCCGGCTTGAAGACACGCTGTGAGGAGCAGCGTGAAGACCAAAAGGGCCCCATAGACAAAAATAAACAAACAAAACAACGACCAGAGGACAGGACCATGAAAACCGGACTGGGAATTGCACTTGCAGCCTTGCTGGCGACAGGACAGGCCTATGCCGCCGGAACGACCCTGAATGTGGGTATGGCGAGCGCGGATGCGGGCAAGCTCGACCCGCATGTGGCGACCTCCCCCCCGACAAGGGCCTCCTTCACTGGATGTTCAACGGTCTGGTGCGGATCAAGCCGGGCGAGGCGAGCCCGGAATTCATCGAGCCGGACATCGCCAGCAGCTGGACCACGTCCGAGGACGGCCTGACCTGGGTCTTCTCCTTGCGCGACGACGTGGAATGCCACGGCGACTACGGCAAGATCGACGCCGAGGACGTCGTCTATTCGCTGAACCGCTCGGCCAATGCCGACGTCTCCGCCTTCGCCAAGGACTACACCGCCTTCGACAGCGTCGAGGCGACCGGTCCGCTGGAAGTCACCATCAAGCTCAAGAACAAGATCCCCAGCCTGCTCGGCCTCCTGGTGCCGTATCACGGCGGCAACATCGTCTGTAAGGACGCGGTCGAGGCGCTCGGCGACGAATACCAGCGCACCCCATTGGTACCGGTCCCTTCATGTTCGCCGAGTACCAGCCGCAGCAATATGTGAAGCTGGTCGCCAATCCGGAATATTTCCGCGGCGAGCCGAAGATCAAGGAGATCTTCTACCGCTACATCCCGTCCGACTCCTCGCGCGATCTCGCCTTCCAGTCCGGCGAGGTCGACATGATCTACGGCAAGCAGGAGCAGACCTGGTCGAGCGCATCAAGCAGGTGCCGGGCACGGTCGTCTCGGTGATGACGCCGGGCGAGATGTCGGTGATCCACCTCAACATGACGATGCCGCCGCTCGACGACCTGCGCGTGCGCCAGGCCGTCGCCCATGCGATCAGCCCGCGACGCCATGGTCCAGTTCAAGGGCCCGGACGTCACGCTTGCGGCGATCTCGCCGGTGCCCGAGGGGCATCTGGGCTACACTGCCGACGTGCCGACCTACGAGTATTCGGTGGAAAGGCCAAGGCCCTGCTCGCCGAGGCCGGCCATCCGGACGGCGTGACGATCAAGGCGATCCACACCACGCTGCCGGCATGCTGACCACCATGGAGGCGATCCAGGCCCTGCTGCGCGAGGCGAACATCAACCTGGAGATCGAGACCGTCGAGCACGCGACGTTCCACGAGCAGATCCGCAAGGACATGAGCCAGGTGACGCATTACGCGGCCGCCCGCTTCCCCGTCGCGGACGTCTACCTGACGCAGTTCTTCTACTCCCCGTCGATCGTCGGCACGCCGACGGCCATCACCAACTTCTCCCATTGCGCGGTTGCCGATGCGGAGATCGAGGCCGCGCGCGTGGAAGGCGACAAGCAGAAGCAGCTCGAGTACTGGGCCGAGGCCCAGCGCAAGATCATGGCGGAAGTCTGCGCCGTGCCGATCGTGCAGAGCATGCAGCTGTGGGCCTGGAAGGACACGCTCGTACCTCGGCGTCGATGTGAAGGGTTCGCTGAACCTCAGCCCGCCCGTCACCGAAGCCGCGTCCTTCTCGCAGTGAGAAGCGCGTAAGCTCCGCACCGGAGGGCCCTGACCGCCTTGCGGCAGTGACGACGCTTCTTCCGCCGGGCGCCCAGCGCGTGCCCGGCGGGGGCAGCGATCTCATCCGCCACGGTGGCTGCGTGCAGGCGCATCCCGACCGTGGGCGACGGAGGCTCGCCTTACATGACCGCATTCGTTCTCAAGCGGCTTGGTTTCGCGGCGATCACGCTTTTCGCCGTGCTGACCATCGTCTTCTTTCATCGTCCGCGTGCTGCGGGCGATCCGGCGCTGGCGATCCTGGGCGACCAGGCAGCCAGTCGGCGCTGGAGGCCCTGCGCATCCGCCTTGGCCTCGATGTCCCGCTCTACCAGCAGTATTTCGTCTT
>JACADM010000004.1_pt1 | contig 79050 bp, 100 predicted proteins | sample 7512371 | NCBI WGS metagenome assembly JACADM01 (sample SAMN14389041, study PRJNA612141) | algae metagenome | isolation source: non-axenic algae culture | place: India: Navi Mumbai | collected 2017-01
AAAACTGTCAGATTTCAAGGGGAATAAAAAAAGCCTTTCCGTGATTTTTTTCGGAAAGGCTTGTAAATGAGGCTTGTTTTATAAGCTATTCGGCTTCGATATACGCTTCTATCGGGGCACAGGTACACATGAGATTACGATCGCCATAGGCATCATCTACACGTCTTACCGAAGGCCAGAATTTATTTTCTGCAACATAATCCAGCGGATACGCTGCCTCTTTCCTCGAGTAGGGAAGATCCCATTGATCTGCGGTAAGCATCTCGAGTGTATGTGGTGCATTTTTCAATACGTTATTTGTATCTTCTGCAGTAGCGTGGTCTATTTCCTTGCGTATAGAGATCATGGCATCACAGAAGCGATCGAGTTCATCGAGATTTTCACTTTCTGTCGGTTCTATCATCAGTGTTCCTGCTACCGGGAATGATACGGTAGGGGAGTGAAAGCCATAGTCCATAAGGCGTTTGGCGATATCGGTCACCTCAATACCGTTTTTCTTGAATGGCCTGCAGTCCACGATCATTTCGTGTGCAGCCCTGCCTCTTTCTCCGGTGTAGAGCACATCAAAATGCCCGCTCAACCTGTTTTTAATATAATTTGCATTAAGGATGGCATGCCTGGTAGCATTGGTGAGACCGTTGACCCCGAGCATTTTTATGTATCCGTAGGAGATCAGGCAGACCAGGGCACTTCCCCATGGTGCGGCTGAAATTGCAGTGATACCGTTTTCTCCGCCTGTTTTTACTACGGATTCGACGGAAGGAACTGCACGAGGTGTTTTGCCACGCAGATCGGGCCTACTCCCGGGCCACCGCCACCATGAGGGATGCAAAGGTTTTGTGGAGGTTGAGGTGACATACGTCTGCGCCTATGGTCGCCGGATTCGTCAGGCCGACCTGAGCATTCATATTGGCACCGTCCATATACACCTGACCGCCGTTATCGTGGATGATCCTCGTGATCTCCTTAATGGAGGATTCGAATACACCGTGTGTGGACGGATAGGTAACCATAAGGGCTGCGAGGTTTTCGTGATGCTTTTCTGCTTTTTCCCTGAGGTCGTCAATATCTATATTTCCTTTTTCATCGGTTTTGGTTACTACGACCTTCATTCCTGCCATCACTGCGGAAGCGGGGTTGGTACCATGTGCCGATGCGGGATGAGACAGATGTTGCGATTGGTATCTCCGTTGGCTTCGTGATAGGCACGTATTACCATAAGTCCTGCAAATTCACCCTGTGCGCCGGAATTGGGTTGCAACGATGTGCCTGCAAAGCCGGTAATGACATTGAGTTGTTGTTCCAGTTCGCTGAGGACTTCCTGGTAACCTCCGACCTGGTCTACCGGAACGAAAGGGTGAATGTTGGCCCATTGCGCCATACTCACCGGTAACATCTCCGAAGCGGCGTTGAGTTTCATGGTACATGAACCCAGCGAAATCATAGAGTGATTAAGGGAGAGGTCTTTCCGCTCCAGTTTTCTGAGGTACCGCATCAGGGCGGTCTCGGAATGGTAGGCATGAAAAACTTCATTTTCCAGGAAATCCGATGTTCTTTGCAGGTTTTCCGGGATAACAGTAGCCTCTTCCAGGGTATGGAGAACGATAGTTTCTTTACCTGCGACTTCAGCGAAGACAGCGATGATATCATTGAGGTCATCGACCGATGTAGCCTCATTAATGGCTATAGATACTGTATTGTCATCTATATAAAGGAAATTGATTTCGTGATTTTCTGCTGTTTTGCGTATAGCGACAGCATTGGTTCGGATGACAAGGGTGTCAAAATAAGACGGGTTTGTCTGCTCATAGCCCAGTTGTTCCAGAGCTTTTTCAAGGGTAATTGCTGAGTGATGAACTTTGGTACTGATGTATTTTAGCCCTTCCGGACCGTGATAAACCGCGTACATGCCCGCCATAACGGCGAGAAGAACCTGTGCTGTACAGATGTTGGAGGTCGCTTTATCTCTCTTAATGTGCTGTTCACGGGTTTGCAGGGCCATACGAAGTGCGCGGTTTCCGTTAACATCTTTGGTGACGCCTATAATTCGTCCCGGAACATTTCGTTTGTATTCTTCCCTGGTAGCAAAATATGCGGCATGAGGTCCGCCGTATCCCATCGGGATACCGAATCGTTGCGTGGTTCCTACCACGACATCCACACCGAATTCTCCTGGAGGTGTGAGCATGACAAGGCTGAGGATATCAGCCGCTACGGCAACTTTGATATTATTGTCATTAGCTTTTGCCACAAATTCTTTATAGTCATAAACCTGGCCGTACTTACCGGGGTATTGAAGAATAGCTCCAAAGAAATCCGCAGAAAATTCAAAGTTCGCATGATCTCCGATAACGAGTTCTATGTCGAGTGGAATGGCCCTGGTCTTAAGGATGGAAAGGGTTTGCGGTAAAATTTCTTCAGATACGAAAAACTTACAGGTGTTATTTTTTTTCTGATCTCTGGAACGAAGTTCGAAGAGCATAGTCATAGCTTCAGCAGCGGCTGTCCCTTCGTCGAGCAGTGATGCATTGGCCAGTGGCATACCGGTAAGGTCGCAGATCATCGTCTGGTAATTGAGCAGGGCTTCGAGCCTTCCCTGGGCAATTTCAGCCTGGTAAGGTGTATACGCAGTGTACCATCCCGGACTTTCGAGGACATTTCTCTTGATCACGGAAGGGGTGAAAGTTTCGTGATAACCCAGTCCGATATATGATTTGAACATCTTATTCCTTGCAGCGAGTTTTTGAATATGGTAAAGGAATTCGTTTTCACTGAGGGCTCTCGGAAGATCGAGTTTTCTTTTAGTAAAATGTCATCCGGAATAGTCTCAAAAATCAATTGATCCAGGCTTTCTGCGCCAATGACATTCAGCATTTTATCCAGGTCGCCTTCTTGCGGCCCAATATGACGTACTGCAAAGGAGTCTGTTCTCATTCTCTAAAATTAAATGTATGTGTAAATCGTTGTGTTTGCGGCGCAAAAATACGTATTATATTTGTTAAAAATAACCTTTTGTATCTACTTGTACACAAAGTTTTTAACGGTCGTAAACCGGAATGTTCAGGGTAGATTATGTGTGAATAAAGTCTATTTTCTATTTTTGTCCGATGAGCTTTTTAACAAAGGTATTCAACTTCTATATCGAGGCAAGTATACATGTGGCCCTGTCTGTATATTCGCTAACGGTTATAACACTGCTGAACTTCGGGATACCCTATGATGAAAATGTTTGTTATGTCGTTTTTTACGGAACCATTGTCGGGTATAATTTTATAAAATACGGAAGTGAAGCCAGGCGATTTTACGTGGTAAAACCCGGTATGTAAAAAGTATACAATACTTTAGTTTTATCTGCTTTCTGCTTTGTGGATATTACCTTTTGCATTTAAATGCAGCTGCTTTTATCGTGCTGGGCGTATTGATGGTCCTTTCTTTTTTTATGCGGTTCCGTTATCTTCTTCTTTCCGCAACATCCGGAATTCTCCCGGTATTAAGATATTTATTGTTGCTTTGGTGTGGAGCGGTGCAACGGTGGTACTTCCGGTAGTAAATAATGCGGATATTATGGCTTTCGGAGAAGCCTCGGTACAGGATGTGGTCCTCGAATGGTTACAACGTTTTCTCTTTGTTATGGTGTTGACGATTCCTTTTGAGATCAGGGACATGGCGGTAGATAACCTTTCTTTGGGAACCATACCGCAAAAAATAGGCATAAAAAATGCCAGAAAACTCGGGATATATGTACTGGTTGTCGTATTTGCCCTGGAATTATTAAAACAGAACTGGTTAGGAACGGATGCGATGACATTGCTTGTCGTGATCGTACTGTTAGTACTTGCCCTGATTTACTCAAGGGTAAAACAACATCGTTACTACTGTAGTTTTTGGTGGAAGGCATCCCGGTAGTTTGGGCAGTATTACTGGTATTGTTTAAGAACTGGAAATAAAATAGTTATTTTTGAAGATCAAAATACGTGTAATCATGAAATACTTATTATTGGTTTTATGTGGTTTTGTCGGGTTATCTGTTCAGGCGCAGGTAGCGGATGTAGATATTACCAAGCTTAGTGAAAAAGACCTGGCTGGAAAATTCCTGGTCGATGTGCGTACACCGGATGAATACGGAGAGGGGCATTTTGCAGGAGCCCTGAATCTGGATAGCTCGGAGCCTGACTTTCTTTCGCAATGGAAGGGCATTGATAAAAGCACGCCGGTGTATGTGTATTGCCGCACAGGTAAGCGAAGTGCCAGGGTTACCAAATCTCTGGACTCACTGGGGTTTAAGGAGGTGTATAACCTTCAGGGTGGATATCAGGCCTGGGAAAAGGAGCAGGCTAAAAAGGAAAAGCACAAGAACTGATTTTTAGGGTTCTTATGCTTTTCTTGTTTTAGAAGGGTCAGGATACTTTCTCCAGTAGGCCGGCTCTGCGAAGGAGTGCGTCCGGTTTGGGCTCCTGTCCCCGGAAGCGTTTGTAGAGTATCATAGGGTCTTCGGTACCACCCCTGGATAGTATATTCTCCTTAAAACTCACAGCTACTTCTTTATTGAAAATTCCTTTTTCCCTGAAGAGTTCGAAGGCATCGGCATCGAGTACTTCTGCCCATTTGTAACTGTAATAGCCCGATGAGTACCCGCCCTGAAAGATGTGTGAAAAGGCTGTGCTCATGCAGGTTTCCGGTGTTTCAGGATAGAGGTTTGTAGCGCTGAAGGCCTTGTTTTCATGTGCCTTTACGTCTTTTATTGTGGTCGGATCGATACCGTGCCAGCTCATATCCAAAAGCCCGAAACTGAGTTGTCTCAATGTTTGAATTCCTTCCATAAAGCTCGAAGATTTCCTGATCTTCTCTACATATTCCATGGGGAGATCTTCTCCGGTTTCGTAGTGCCTGGCAAAAAGTTTTAACGCCTCTTTTTCGTAACACCAGTTTTCCAGAACCTGGCTCGGAAGTTCTACAAAGTCCCAGTACACACTGGTTCCGCTAAGAGAAGGATAGGTGGTGTTAGCAAGCATACCGTGAAGGGCATGTCCGAATTCGTGAAATAAGGTGGTGACTTCATTGAAAGTAAGTAATGAAGGCTTGGTCTTTGTCGGTTTGGTAAAGTTACAGACGATAGATATGTGCGGGCGGTCATTAATACCGTCTTTTATGCATTGAGGTTTGTATGAAGTCATCCATGCGCCGTTGCGCTTGCCCGGGCGAGGGAAAAAATCGGCATAAAAAAGGGCTGTGAAATTTCCGGAGTTATCTGTTACCTTATAAGTTTTTACATCTTCGTGATAGGTGTCCACATCGTGTACCTCTTCAAAGTTCAGATCATATAATTGATGAGCTATGGTGAAAACCCCGCGAACCACATTTTCCAGTTTGAAGTAGGGTTTTAGTTTTTCGTCGTCGAGATCAAAAAGTTTTTGTTTTAGTTTTTCGGTGTAATAGGCTCCGTCCCATTTTTCCAATTGTTCGATGCCATCCCGTTCCGGGCGAAATCCTGTAATTGTATGAACTCCTTTTGTGCAGCGGGTTTTGCTTTTTCGAGTAATTCTTTTAAAAAGTCGTTAACCTTTCCGGGAGTCTTTGCCATCCGTTCTTCGAGAACATAATGGGCATGGGTTTTATATCCCAGAAGATTCGCGCGCTCAAAGCGGAGACGTGCTATACTTAATACGGTTTCACGGTTGTCGAGTTCATCATTGTGAAATCCCTTACTACCTGAAGCGAGCAGCATTTTTTTTCTTAACTCCCTGTTGTCGGCATAGGTGAGGAAGGGGACCAGGCTGGGGTATTCAAGTCGAATACCCATCCTTTTTTGTCTTTGCTTTCGGCAAGGTTTTTGCGGCTTCCAGGGCACCTTCCGGAATCCCCGAAATATCCTTTTCATCGGTGAGATGGAGCTCGAAAGCGTTGGTCTCGGCGAGTACGTTTTCTCCGAACTTCAGACTGAGTGACGAAAGTTTCTTGTCGATTTCGCGGAGTTTGTTTTTGTCCTCGGATAGTGCGGCTCCGTTCCGGGCAAAGCTCTTATAGCGGTTCTCTAAAAGGGTTGTCTGTTCGGCGTTGAGGTCGAGTTCTTTCTGCTGCAGATAGACAGCTTCAACACGTTGAAAGAGTTTCTGGTTCAGCCGGATGTCATTGCCGAATTCCGAAAGCATCGGAGAAATTTTCTGTGCCAGCTTCTGGATCTCATCATTTGTTTCGGCACTGTTCAGGTTGAAAAACATGCTGGTCATTCTGTCCAGGTATTTTCCTGAGAATTCCAGGGCTTCTATAGTGTTCTTAAAGGTAGGTGACTCCGTATTGGATGTGATAAGGTCTATTTCTCTTTTGGCCTCTTGTATTTCATTCTCAATAAGTGGCAGGTAGTCTGCAGCCTGAATTTTTTGGAAAGGAGCAGATTCGTATATAGTGTCAAATAGTTTTCTGATGTCTGGCATGATATAGTTTTTCTGATTACGAATATAGGATTTATGCGGGAGAAGAAAAAGCAAAGCGGAGATGGTATAAAAGAAGAAGCTGCCTAAAAGACAGCTTCTTGAATTACTGAGTTTATTAATTAACATTTGCATGTTAAACTACCCCAAAAATAAACTACAGTAAAAGTCTAAACCAACCATGAATCTTAAAACAACTAACTAATCCAGAAACTTTAATCGAATAAAGTGTATTCTGTTTTTTAGTGACCATCCAGCGTATGTTTCTGAATGACGTTTCAAATATCCGATAAGTTGATGTCTTGATGTTTTTGGCGAAAACCTGATTTCATGAAAATCGATAAAATGCATGTTTTTATCGATAAAATACACGGTGTGTTCGTGATCTTCGTTTTTTTGAGGACGATTACGTGTTGATGTGTATAAAGAAAATGGAAGTTTTTGATGAGGGGAAACAACCAGTTGCTTTCTCGGATTGTGAGTGGTTCAGACCTTTTGGAAGGTAAGAATTACATTTTTTTATGGAGAATATGGGGATGATTGTGGTTATTTTACTGCGAATGGTAGTATTACTTTACGGATAGAATGTCTCTGTTGTTAATGTGAACCAAAAACGAAGAAGCTGATCAGTAAAAATGAGAAACTTCTTCGTTTATTATGTAAATAGGTTAAAGACTATAAGTCGTTACACCTGGGTTCACATGACCATTGGCCGGTTTCCGGATCTCGGCACGGGACGTAATTAGGTGGGTAATCGTCACATTTTGGAGCGCTTCCACCCTTAATTGTTGACTGTTCGTTCTTGTCAAGTTTTTTTGCACCATTTAAGTTTAGAATTGATTTTAACATAAGTAAATAATTTAGGATAATTAAATTCCTGAACATTTAATGACACTCAGGTTTGTGTCCTTGTTTTATACCCCGCATAGTTCTTGCTGGGAAAGTATGGGATATTTCCCTAAATATAGTAAAAAATCATATTGATTCCTATTGTATTTTGTGGAGCTTATAAGCTTTATTGAGTTACACACTTAAATTCTCTATTATTTGAGTATGAAAGTATGGTTTATGATCAAGCATTCTTTCGATGGTCTTATGAAAAATGGATTGTTTGAATTGTGAACGGTTCAACCTAAAGGAAAATTCGTTTAGATAGCTGTCCATATGGTGTTTTGATGCGTGGGAGGGAATCGTCCTTAACCATGATTTTATTTGATGTATAACAAGATGTAGTTCTTTGAAATTTTTCCCTTTACTGCTTGGCACTTGGGTAATGTCATACGTTTGCTTCAAGGGATTGTAACCTGTCCATTTATCGGTTACCACCGAAGCTTTTTTAGAGATGTGCCGCTCAAAGAAAGGGGTAAACGATTTGGCGGAATAATCGTCGATGACTTGGGCATAGGCCCTTTTGATGCCTCGTTTTTCGCTAAGCTCAACACCTACTATAATCCTGGTCTTCTTAGTGTTGTAGCTACGTCCTTTCTTGCCTTCCTCTTGTCCGCCCACGACGAACTCATCCACATGGACCAGTTCTGACAAGGGCCATCTTTGGCTGCTTTCCATAGCCTTGCGCACCTTTTGCATGAAGAACCACGCTGTCCCTTGCCGTATACCGAAGCGCTTGCCCATTTGAATACTGGACACTCCTTTGCTGGAGGTACTCATTTCAAAGGCAATACAAAAAGCCTTGTGAAGACCGAACTTGACCTTGTGGAAAAGGGTTCCTGCGGTAGCACTTTCAACATGTTGGCACTTATAGCAAAAGTAGCTGTGGTCTTTTCGCCGGTGCCCACTATCATGCCCGCATTTAGAGCATTCAAAGCCGTCATGCCACTTTAAATCTGCCAAATAACCTTTGCAAGAAGCATCATTGGGGAAGACTTTCATAAAGTCTATAATATTTTGACCCTTAAATTGTTCCATTTCCCTTGATTTTTAGGACTTAAAAATATGGAAATTATATGTGTAACTCAAAAGCTTTAATATACTTTATTTATGATCTCATAAAACGGAGGGAGAATCATAAGGTGGTAAAAATATAACTTCCAAAAATTATATTTCCTGAAGAGTTATGTGTTTAAAGTTTCTTTCCAAGAGGTTTGTTAAAAAAGGAGGGGGTGTCTAAAATATTTTTATCGTCCCTCTGAAATTTACGTATTTTGAATTTCATTCATACATCTATTTTGTCTGTTTGGTTCTGAAGTTGTGATACATAAAAAAGATCGTTGTGGAAGAAAATTAGATTTCTTAAAGTATCTCGAGAGATATTGTATATTAAGATTTAAATTTTAAGTGGTTAAATAGGTAGAGTCATGGGTTCTCATTATTGCCCAAGATCAACGCAAATATGGTGTTCATGGAGATAGATAATATTGCCGAACTAAAAGTTGTAAAATATAAAATAAGTAAAGGAGAGGATACTCATATGAAAATACAATAGGCACTTTCAGAATTAAATAAACATTTGTAATTCAGCGGATTAATCCGTAATTTAGAGAAACAAAACCCCGAAAATTGGCCAAAGTGCCAAAAAACGGGGTTTTTCTATTTTACGTACCCATGAAATTACAAAGAATCTCGGAATTACAACACACATTTTTCATTTTTATCTTCCACGGAACAATTAGCAGCCTATCGAGAACGCTTTTTTGAGAGTGACCTGGGGAAAATCTACCAGGCTATCCCCTGGGATGAGTTAGTCAGGGAATTTGGTTTGAAGCCTTGCGGCAAAGGCCCTGGTTTTATGTTCAGTCCCCGAGGGCGGATCGCTTTAATGGTTTTAAAACATCATGCGGGCTGTTCGGATCGAAAACTTATCGAACAACTTAACAGTAATATCGATTACCAATTCTTTTGTGATATCCATTTGGGATTACAGCGGATCACCAACTACAAGATCGTCAGCCAAATCCGCTGTGAACTCTCCCGGGTATTGGAGATCGATGCGTTAGAAAAGGTATTCTATACCCATTGGAAGCCCTATATTGATGAAGCTGAAAAAGCTGTCGTGGATGCCACCTGCTATGAGAGTGAAGTCCGTTACCCGACCAATCAAAACTGCTCTGGGAAGCTGTAGAGTGGCTTTACAAAGCCCTCAGGCGGCTATGCCGGGCCCTAAAGGTGAAGCTTCCCCGTAGCAAATACCTCAAATGGAAGAAACGCTATATCGGTTACAGCAAGATGCGCAAGAAAACAATCAAGAAACGTCGCTCACTTACCCGGGCACTGCTACGACTCTTGGAGAAGTTCCTGAGTTTTGAAAAGCAGTTGCTCAAAGTGCACTCCGTGGAACTGCCCAAGCGCTACTATAAGACCATGTACACCATCCGGAAGGTCTACCGGCAGCAATGGAACCTGTTCACCACCGGGGAAAAGCCTAAAGGTCGTATTGTGAGTATCGGCAAGGACTACCTGCGTCCCATTGTCCGGGGTAAGGAGATCAAGAAAGTAGAGTTTGGTGCCAAGGTCAACAAGTTACAGATAGACGGGATCAACTTTATAGAACTCATCAGTTTTGATAATTTTAACGAAGGCACCCGGCTGAAGAGTTCCGTGTATAAAGCACAAGGTCTTACCCGAAGAAGACTAAAGGTTCTTGGAGCCGATGCCATCTACGCCACCAATGCCAACCGCAGGTTCGTGACCAGGCATGGGATCAAGACTGATTTTAAACCCAAAGGTCCTAAAGGCAAACACCGTAAACAGCAAGCCCAACTCAAGGGACAAATCACCAAAGAACGGGCTTCCAGGCTGGAAGGCAGTTTTGGTAAGGAAAAGGAACATTATCACTTGAAAAAGATAAAAGCCAAAACCAGGGCTACCGAAATCTTGTGGATCTTCTTCGGCATCCATACGGCTAACTGTCTGGAAATCGGTAGGCGTATGACAGGACAACTCCACCAGCAAGCAGCCTAATATGTTTTTAGAATAAGAGCAAAAACTACAGGACACCTATGTCTTTTTGGTACGACAATCCGGCTAAAACACCTAAAGTATCCTCAAAAAAGAAAAAACTCCGGTGATCCATATAAAATCACCAGAGTTTGTTGTCTATTTTTTTGGAAATTAGCTTACTTCTGAAAGCGCCTACAATAGCAGAAAGAGCACACCAATTGTTCTTTTAAATAAGGATGTATGAGAGCGACCTGTCTCCTGAATTTGCTCATTATTAAAGAAATCGTAAAAGGGGTAATTCGTGTAATATAGCAAAAAAAACAGCAGTAAACTTTTGTCTACTGCTGCTTAATAATCTAATTTTATTTATATAGAATCCAGTAAAATTATTTCCGGACTAGATAGAGTATATGATGTCTTTTGTTAATCCACGTCCCAGAAAAGTCTGGTTTGTTGAGTGTCTCCTCCTATAGCAGCGGCAGCAGCAGCATAATTATCTGGATTTAAATTTTGCTCATCTACGGGATAAGTGTAACGAAGTGGAACCGGGTTTCCTGTGTCTACCGGTAGGTTGAGTTGAGGAGCATCATATTTTCTCCATGAATTCCAACCTTCCATAGGATTGTCATACATAGCAATCCAGTACTGGAGTCCTATTTTTTCTTTCCAGTCGGAAGAAGTGTATACTACATCTGTCTGAGAAAGGTAGCTCGCGGCTTCAGCTTCCGTACCTCCCCAAAATACAATTGAAGCGGTAACTGCATCATTATAATGACTCGCTGCGTTCGTTAAACCTGCGATGCCTCTTTCGGCTGCTTCAGCCATAAGAAATTTAACTTCCGCATAATCCAGTAAGATAGCAGGATGTTCAGGATTTCTGAAATCTTCTCCCATATGAGAGAAGTTTGCAAATGTATTTGAGTCACCATACTCTCCTCCGGTGTAAACGTCTTCTCCCAAGTTGTTATCAAAATATGATGCCCTCCGCGGATCCTGAAGATCATTCATGTAATCGACCAGAGTGTTAGCTGCTACGTAATCTGCTCTTCCACTTTGTACCAAATTTTGCCATAAAGGATTTGAGTTAGTGGGGAGACTCTCATAGTATATCAATGCATTGTCATCATTAGAGTCGAGTACTCCATTATTTATGGCGGTTTCAACTGCAGTTTCTGCCAAACTTGGATTGGCATCTACAATACGCATTCCCAAACGTAATAAAACAGAGTTTGAGAGTTTTTTCCATTTTAACATGTCACCACTGTATAGAACATCAGCGGTCTCAAAACCCTGTGCAGCATCAAAATAATCATTAATAGCAATGAGACGATTTATAAGGTCTTCGTAGATTGCAGCAGCTTTATCGTATGCCGGTAGAGTATTGTCAATGTCTAAAGCTTCGGAATATGGTATATCTCCAAAGGTGTCAACCATAACCTGCCATGTATAAACCATTAAGACCTCTATTTGTGCTTTTCTTGCATTTTTTGATCCTGAGTAAGGAACTCTGTTTCGGAAAGAACAATGTCATTGTCTATATTAACTTTGGCATTTTGCAGATTAAAGAGCACTCTTTGAGTTAATCTTTCCCATTGATTTCCAGGGATATTTCGATTTGTTAAATCGTAATTGGGCTCTTGTAGATATTCAGTAGATGTAAGATATTGAGATACAAAACGGAATATATTCAAATTCACATTAGGGGTTGCTGATTGATCACTCAGATTTTTAGTAGCTGATGTGAAGAGGTAATCGGCAGCAACCTGTGAAGGGTTTTTGTCATCGATATTGTAGTCTGCGTATTTGTCGTCACTACATCCGTAAAGTCCGACAGCTACCATTGCGACTAATATATATTTTTTCATGATATTTCTATTTTAGAAATTTAACTTAATGCTGGCTCCTACTTCTCTGAATGCAGGATATGCTCCTGATTGGTATCCTTGGATATTTCCTGCACTTAATCCGGCTTCAGGATCTGAATATGGTAAGTTTTTATGAATTATCCATAAGTTTCGCCCTATAAGAGAAATTGATGCACCTGTAAAGGGAGTTGCGTCCAATATTCTGTTGGAAAAAGTGTACCCTAAACTTACCTCTCTTAATTTTACAAAGGAGGCATCATATACATGGCCTTTATTGGCATCATTAGTATATCCGTAGGGAGTTTGGCTTGCTGTTTGAACGGGGATTCTTGTAGAGTTTTGCTGTCCGTCCTGAGTAACCCCAGGAAGAATGATGCCTCCACCATCTGCTAAGGAATTACGCATAGGATTTCCAAGGTCGTTATTTGCTGCGGTTCTGTCATATAAACCTGTTGCAAAGCCATACCAAGTGTCAAGGGAGAATATATCTCCTCCTTGTTGTACATCAATTAGGAAGCTCAGGTTTACATTCTTGTATTTAAAAGTGTTTCTCAAACCACCTATCCAATCAGGTTGTATGTTTCCTATAACTTCGTTATTGGTATCAGAAACAAGATAATATCCATCATCGCCAACGATTTTATTCCCACTATTGTCATATATGTAGTCAGAACCTCTAATAGACCCGTAAGCTTGCCCAGGCGTGGCATTTATAGATACTCCACCTTGAAGACTTGCTAATTGAAGATTTGCTATTCCTTCAGAGAGATCAAGTATTTCACTTCTATTTCTGGACCAGTTAACTACCATATCCCAAGTGAAGTCCGTACTTTTTATTGGGGTAATATTTAACATCACTTCCCATCCTTTATTTTCCAAAGTTCCGGCGTTTAACCATTTGTTGTTAAATCCTGTAGATAGAGAAACAGGGACTTGGGTAATTAAGTCATTTGTTTTTGTTCTGTAGTAAGTAACATTTAGACCGACTCTGTTGTCGAAGAAATTTGATTCTATACCAAACTCATAAGACTTAGAGCGTTCTGGTTTTAAGTTGGAATTATACATGTCGTTAATCCCGTCAGTATTGGTGTTACTTGCTACAGGAGCTCCCTGAAAAGGTAGGCTTACAGTATAGGTGTTCAATAGTCTGTACGGATCCGTATCGTTACCTACTTCAGCATAGTTGGCACGTAGTTTAGTGAAGTTCATCCACTCGGCATCGATGAGGTTAGAGAGTAGAACACTTCCTGAAATGGAGGGATAATAGAAGGTATTATTGTCTGTAGGTAGAGTAGAAGAACGGTCTCTTCTTATAGTGCCTTCCAAATAATAAGTTCCTTTAAAACCAAGGCTAACCCGACCATAAATACCATCGAGCATTGAAGTTGCTTGATATTCAATGGGAGCCTCCATAGGGCTGGCACTGTTTTGAAGACTGTAAAGTCCAGGTATAGTAAGACCACCATTAGTACTGGCATCAATGCTGCTTAAGTCATTTCTTCTTAGGTTCCATCCGATGTTACCATCTAGATTCAGGTCATCACCCAAGTTTTTGTTGAAGTTGAGAATTAAGTCATAGTTATATTCTGCAACTCTGTTATTATATCTTCTGTACCCTGAAACTCCGGAACTTCCTACATTACGTCTTTCTTCTCTTAACTCTTCATAAGTGTCAAAAGAAAATCTACCCATAATGCTAAATACATCGTTTAACTCATAGTTAACATTCAAGTTACCAAAATATCTATTCCGAGAATCAGTTTGGAAATTCTCATATCTAGTCCAGTAAGGATTATCCGAGTAGATCGGACTTAGGTTAGCCGGACTATTTGGGTTCCATGTAATATTTTCCTTAGTTCTCAGATAGGCATCGCGTTGGTCTTGAACATCAACGTTCATCTGCCACCACTGGCGAAATTGTTGCATTATATTTTCTGAATCATAACCAGTTCCGTACCGCCCTTTTCCGCTGGATTTGGTGTAGGTTATATTGGTAGATGCAGAAAGTTTATCTGTGAAGTCATGAGAGCCACTGAACTTTAAAGTGTTTCTCTTAATGTTGCTATTTGGAAGATTTCCGTCTTGGTTAAAATTGGTCACACTTAATCGGAAAGTGCTTTGATCGGTACCTCCATCTAAGGCTACTGAATTGATACTTGTAATTCCTGTTTCCCAAATTGAGTTCGGATTGTGCTTGGCAGCAATCCAAGGTGATGGTTGTAGATATGTGTCTGCTAATTGAGGGTATATAGAATTCCATTGGTAAATCATTCGGTTAGGATCAAAAGCAGCCCCATAAGATGCATCTGCGGTAAAAGGAGTAGTCTGTTCGTTGGATCCATCACCATCGACATCAAACAGCCAGAATCCGTCACCGGTATCGTATCCAGGAGAATAGCCCGCACCATATTTGTTTTGATATTTTGGGAGTGTCTCTTTATCGGCCTTAGAAGTCATGATAGTGGAGTTAACTGTAACTCCTATTCCTTTTTGCTTTTTACCTTTTTTGGTTTCGATAATTATAGCTCCGTTTGCAGCTCTTGCGCCATAAAGTGCAGTGGCAGCAGCCCCTTTCAGGACATTGATCGATGCAATATCATCCGGGTTTATGTCTGAAGCTGCATTACCATAATCATATCCGCCCCCACCTTCTGTTTGATCTTTGGTGTTGAATGTGTTATTCCCGATCGGGGTACCATCAATTACGAACAGAGCCTGGTTGTTTCCAGTCAAGGATGCATTACCTCTTATTACAACATTGGTCGACCCGCCCATGGTGCCTGAAGGATTTATTCGGACCCCCGATACTTTTCCGGAAAGAGAATTAGCAAAATTCACATTTGGGACGGTTGAAACCTCGTCTCCACTGACTTCTTGAGTCGCATACCCCAGTGATTTTTTCTCCCGAGCTATACCTAATGCAGTAACAACGACTTCATCCAGGCTTTGCGCATCTTCTTCGAGCTGGACAGCGATGTTCGAAGATGATCCAACTCTTACTTCGGAAGTTTTCATACCGATATAAGAGATTTGAAGGGTTTGTCCTTCACTTGCGTTTATGGTAAAGTTACCGTCGAAATCTGTTTGAGTACCCGTGCTGGTACCTTTAATGACGACATTGGCACCTGGCAGTGGCATACCGCCGGTGTCTGTAACCGTACCGGAAATCGTCTTTTCCTGTGCAAAACCGATTTGCACCATTAACGCCAGAAAAAGCGTTAAGATTCCGCTAAGTTTTGTTCTCATGTTTTGAAAATTATTTTGAATTAGTGCTCCAAATATGTGCAAAAAACCTAACGGTAACAATTTATTAACAGAAATATCTTAGGAGTTATGTGTGTCTTAGTATTATATTTTAACATAAAAAGATGTGTTAAAATTATTTTAAGGTAATGTTTTTTTAAGATTTTATGTTAAAAAAGTTATTTTTATATAGTATTTGTAAAAATAAAGGTTTTTGGTTGTAACGTTAATTTTTCTGATTTTAACAGGAAAAGTAGTGGTTTGGTGTGAATTTTATGCAAAAAAAGACGAGATTGTGAGGGTTTGCGGGAAATGCAGAGGTGAAGCTTGGTTTTGTAACAATGTCTGCGGGGTGTAATGTGTGGTTTGCGTATGCTTTTCTGAGGTTTTAATGAGTCGGACTGAATGTTGGGTTATTTGGTTTTTTTGTAAGTATTGAGCGGTCAGGGGGTTGGGTGTAGGGGGTGAAAATAGGAAATAGAGCTATTTTGAAGAAAATTAATCGTTTATGATTTGAATAGTTGGAAAATATTTCTACCTTTGCCACCCTCTAAAAAGAGGCTTTATTTAATTTAAACATTTATCGTAAAGTAAATTATGCCAACAATTTCACAATTAGTACGAAAAGGAAGAGCCAGAATTACCAAGAAGAGTAAATCGGTTGCTTTGGATTCGTGTCCTCAAAGAAGAGGGGTTTGTACGCGTGTTTACACTACTACGCCTAAGAAGCCAAACTCAGCGATGCGTAAAGTTGCTCGTGTACGTTTGACTAACGGTAATGAGGTGAACGCTTATATCCCGGGAGAAGGACATAACCTCCAGGAGCACTCGATAGTATTGGTAAGAGGTGGAAGGGTAAAAGACCTGCCTGGTGTGAGGTATCATATTGTCCGCGGGGCGCTTGATACTGCAGGTGTGCAGGGAAGGACGCAAAGAAGGTCTAAATACGGTGCAAAGCGACCTAAGGATAAGAAATAGGTGTTTTGCGGAGTGTAAGGTGATGAACCTTGCTGTGTAGAAGACGCGTTCCGTCTTTGATTAATAAAAAAGGTCGAATACAATTTAAAGAAAAGAAATGAGAAAAAGAAAGGCGAAAAAGAGGCCTCTTTTACCGGATCCAAGATTTAACGATCAATTGGTGACCCGCTTCGTGAATAACCTGATGTGGGATGGTAAGAAGTCTGTAGCGTTTAAGATATTTTACGATGCGATTGATATCGTAGACGAAAAGAAGCAAAACGAAGATAAATCTGCTTTGGAGCTTTGGAAGGATGCATTGTCTAATGTGATGCCGCACGTTGAAGTGAGGAGTCGTCGTGTTGGGGGGCTACTTTTCAGATCCCTATGCAGATAAGGCCTGACAGGAAGGTGTCTATGGCTATGAAATGGCTTATCGGGTTCTCTCGTAAGCGAAATGAAAAGTCTATGGCGCAGAAACTTGCAGGAGAAATTCTTGCTGCGGCAAAAGAAGAAGGTGCGGCTGTTAAGAAAAGGGTTGATACGCATAAGATGGCTGAAGCTAACAAGGCATTCTCTCACTTTAGATTTTAATCGCTAAGAACATAATAAAAAATGGCAAGAGATTTAAAATATACTAGAAACATCGGTATTGCCGCGCATATTGATGCGGGAAAGACAACGACTACAGAGCGTATCTTGTTCTATACCGGTGTGAGTCATAAAGTAGGAGAAGTGCACGACGGGGCGGCTACTATGGACTGGATGGAGCAGGAACAGGAACGTGGTATTACCATTACTTCGGCAGCTACAACCTGTACCTGGAATTTTCCTATGGAAAATGCGCAGCCTACACCTGATACCAAGCCGTATCACTTTAATATTATAGATACTCCCGGTCACGTTGACTTTACGGTGGAGGTAAACCGATCATTAAGGGTTCTTGATGGATTGGTTTTTTTATTTAGTGCAGTAGACGGTGTTGAGCCGCAGTCTGAAACTAACTGGAGACTTGCTGATAACTATAAGGTCCCGAGAATGGGATTTGTTAATAAAATGGATCGTCAGGGGTCTAACTTCCTCAATGTTTGTAAACAGGTGAAGGAAATGTTAGGGTCTAATGCAGTGCCGATCGTACTTCCTATCGGTGAGGAAGCTGATTTTAAGGGTATAGTCGATCTTGTTAAGAACAGGGCTGTTGTATGGCATGAGGATAATTTCGGTTCTACCTTTGATGTGGTGGCTATACCGGAAGATATGAAAGAGGAAGTGGACGAGTACAGGGCGATGTTGATCGAAGCTGTTGCCGAGTACGATGAGAGTTTGATGGAGAAGTTTTTCGAGGATGAGAATTCTATTACCGAAGATGAAATTCATGCTGCGCTTCGTGCTGCTGTTATGGATATGAGTATCATACCTATGGTGTGTGGTTCTTCCTTTAAGAACAAGGGTGTTCAGTTTCTGCTGGATGCTGTTTGCAGGTATTTGCCTTCTCCGGTAGACAAAGATGCTATTGTGGGTACCAACCCGGATACCGGTGAAGAAATTTCTCGAAAACCGGAAGTGACTGCGCCTTTTGCTGCCTTGGCATTTAAAATCGCGACAGATCCTTTTGTGGGCCGTCTGGCGTTCTTTAGAGCGTATTCCGGGAAACTGGATGCTGGTTCTTATATTTTGAATACGCGTTCCGGTAAGAAGGAGCGTATTTCCCGTATTTATCAGATGCACTCTAACAAGCAAAACGCGATAGAGTCTATTTCTGCCGGTGATATTGGAGCGGCTGTAGGTTTTAAGGAAATTAAGACCGGAGATACGTTGTGTGATGAGAAGCATCCTATAGTGTTGGAAAGTATGAACTTCCCTGATCCGGTTATCGGTATTGCGGTAGAGCCAAAAACCAAGGCAGACGTAGATAAGCTGGGTATGGCGCTTTCCAAACTGGCGGAAGAAGATCCTACCTTCCAGGTGAAAACCGATGAGGCTTCCGGTCAGACTATTATATCCGGAATGGGAGAGCTTCACTTGGATATTATCGTGGATCGTTTGAGACGTGAGTTTAAAGTGGAGGTTAGTCAGGGTCAGCCCCAGGTGGAATACAAAGAGGCTATCACGGCTTCTGCAGATCACAGGGAGGTTTATAAGAAACAAACCGGTGGACGTGGTAAATTTGCGGATATCGTGTTTACTATGGAGCCTGCCGAAGAAGGAAAAACCGGTCTTGAGTTTGTTAACATCATTAAAGGTGGTAACATCCCTAAAGAATATGTGCCTTCTGTAGAGAAGGGCTTCAGGGAAGCTATGAAAAATGGTCCTTTGGCCGGATTTGAAATGGATGCGATGAAGATTGTTCTGAAGGATGGGTCTTTCCACCCTGTGGATTCCGATTCGCTTTCTTTTGAGTTGGCTGCGAAAATGGGTTATAAAGTTGCTGCAAGAGCTGCGAAAGCTGTTTTGATGGAACCTATTATGAAGCTGGAGGTCCTTACTCCTGAAGAGAATATGGGTGATATCGTGGGTGACCTTAACCGTCGTCGCGGACAGGTGAATAACATGGATGACAGAGCCGGAGCTAAAGTTATCAAAGCTTTGGTGCCGCTTTCGGAAATGTTTGGTTATGTAACCTCGCTTCGTACCCTGTCTTCGGGTAGAGCAACTTCTACTATGGAATTTTCTCATTATGCGGAAACTCCTGCGAATATAGCTGAAGAGGTTATTAAGAAGGCAAAAGGAGTTGAAGCTTAAATTTTACGGAAATGAGTCAGAAAATAAGAATAAAATTAAAATCATACGATCATAACCTGGTTGATAAGTCTGCTGAGAAGATCGTTAAAACGGTAAAGACTACCGGAGCTGTGGTAACTGGTCCTATTCCGTTGCCAACCCATAAGAAATTGTTTACGGTTTTGCGTTCACCTCACGTTAACAAAAAATCGAGAGAGCAGTTTCAGTTGAGTTCTTACAAAAGATTGCTCGATATCTACAGCTCATCTTCCAAGACTATCGATGCTTTGATGAAACTCGAATTGCCGAGTGGAGTTGAAGTGGAGATCAAGGTGTGATGATTTCCAGTCCGGAAGCGTGTTTTTCCGGAGACATGTCCTGAGCGTTTCGCAAGGGAAAAACGGAGATAGAAAATGTATTCAGGGTTGAAATATGTTTTTTAACCCTGAATTTTTTGAAACTATAGTTTAATTAATAACAACGGGTTTGGATCTTGTTCCATGCAGTTTCGTGGACCGGGGTTTAAATCTAAAATCACAAAAATCAGTATGTCTGGGTTAATTGGTAAAAAGATTGGCATGACCAGCATTTTTGACGAGAACGGAAAAAACATTCCCTGTACCGTTATTGAGGCAGGTCCTTGCGTAGTTACCCAAGTCAGAACCAAAGAGGTTGACGGGTATGAGGCTCTTCAGCTTGGTTTCGATGACAAGGCAGAAAAACGTGCTAATAAGGCCGAATTAGGTCATTTTAAAAAAGCAGGTGTTTCTCCTAAAAAACAGATCGTCGAGTTCCAGGGCTTTGAAGGAGATTTTAAATTAGGTGACACGATCACAGTAGAGCACTTCAGTGAAGGAGAGTTTGTAGATGTGACAGGAACGTCTAAAGGTAAAGGTTTCCAGGGTGTTGTTAAGAGACACGGATTTGGCGGTGTGGGTCAGGCTACTCACGGTCAGCACAACCGTCTCAGAGCGCCCGGATCTATTGGTGCGGCATCTTATCCTGCCCGTGTATTCAAAGGAATGCGCATGGCTGGAAGAATGGGAGCTGAAAGAGTAACAGTTGAAAACCTGCGAGTGTTGAAAGTTGTTCCGGAAAAAAACCTTATCGTTATCAAAGGTTGTGTCCCCGGGCATAAAAACGCTTACGTAATAGTTCAGAAGTAATGGAAGTAGCAGTATTAGATATAAACGGAAAAGAAACAGGTAGAAAGGTTAGTCTTTCTGATGCTGTTTATGGAATAGAGCCAAACAATCATGCTGTTTATCTCGATGTAAAGCGTTACCTGGCCAATAAGCGTCAGGGTACTCATAAGGCTAAAGAAAGAGGAGAGATCGCTGGTAGTACCAGGAAGATCAAAAAGCAGAAGGGTACCGGAACGGCACGTGCCGGAAGTATCAAGTCTCCTGTTTTTGTAGGGGGTGGACGAATTTTTGGTCCGAGACCTAAAGATTACACCCAGAAGCTTAACAAAGGAGTAAAACGCCTGGCTCGGAAATCAGCTTTAAGTATAAAAGCAAAAGAAGGGGCGATCGTGGTTTTGGAAGGTTTCAATTTTGATGCTCCGAAGACCAAAGATTTTACTTCTGTGCTGAAAGCCTTAGGGTTAGAGAATAAAAAAACACTGTTTGTATTGGGTGAGCCAAATAAAAATGTATATTTGTCGTCACGCAATTTAAAAGCGTCTGAGGTTATAAGTGCTTCTGAATTAAACACTTATAAAGTGATCAACGCAAACAGTGTAGTGCTTCTTGAGGGTGCTTTAGAAGGAATTGAGTCGAATTTGAGTAAATAAATGGACCATGAGTGTGTTAATTAAGCCTATAATTACGGAAAAAGTGACCGCTGACAGCGAGGTGAATAATCGCTATGGTTTCATTGTAAACGGCCAGGCTAATAAGCTGGAGATCAAGGATGCTATAGAAGCTGCTTACGGAGTTTCTGTAGAGAAAGTCCGAACAATGAATTACGGTCCTAAGAGAAGTGTACGCTACACTAAAACCGGTATGCAATACGGTAAGACCAATGCTTATAAGAAAGCTATTGTTCAGGTGGCGGAAGGAGATACTATTGATTTTTATAGTAATATATAAGGAAAGACAAAAATGTCAGTTAGAAAATTAAAACCGGTAACCCCGGGACAGCGTTTTAGAGTAGTAAACGGATTTGACGCGATTACTACTGATAAGCCGGAGAAGAGTTTGCTCGCTCCGTTAAAAAAGTCAGGGGAAGAAACAGTCAAGGAAAGATGACTATCCGCTACAGAGGTGGTGGTCATAAAAGGAAGTATCGTGTTATAGACTTCAAGAGAGAGAAGGTTGGTGTAGAAGCTACAGTGGAGTCCATTCAGTACGATCCGAACAGAACGGCGTTTATTGCCTTGTTGAAGTACAGCGACGGTGAGAAACGTTATGTGATAGCTCAAAACGGTTTGAAAGTTGGTCAGACAGTTGTTTCCGGTCCTGGTAGTGCACCTGAGATCGGTAATGCAATGCCTTTGTCTGATCTTCCATTGGGTACAGTGATTTCTTGTATAGAGCTACGACCGGGGCAGGGAGCTGTAATGGCTCGTAGTGCCGGTGCCTTTGCTCAGTTGATGGCGAGAGAAGGGAAGTACGCTACGGTAAAACTTCCTTCTGGTGAAACCAGGATGATCCTCGGTGCTTGTTTTGCAACTGTTGGAGTAGTGTCTAACTCAGATCATCAGCTCATCGTGTCCGGTAAAGCGGGTAGAAGCAGATGGCTTGGTAGAAGACCGAGAACAAGACCTGTGGCTATGAACCCGATAGATCACCCGATGGGTGGTGGTGAAGGTAGGGCTTCAGGAGGACATCCGAGGTCTAGAAACGGAATTCCTGCAAAAGGATTTAAAACCCGTTCCAGAACCAAGGCGAGTAATAGGTATATTGTAGAACGTAGAAAGAAATAAAAGAAATTACAGATGGCACGTTCGTTAAAGAAAGGACCTTACGTTCACTATAGTCTCGAGAAAAAAGTACAACAAAATGTAGAGTCTGGGAAGAAGACGGTTATAAAAACCTGGTCCAGAGCTTCTATGATAACACCGGATTTTGTTGGTCAGACTATAGCTGTTCATAATGGTCGTCAGTTTGTTCCTGTATATGTTACAGAAAACATGGTGGGACATAAATTAGGAGAATTTTCACCGACACGATCTTTCCGAGGTCACGCCGGTGCGAAAAATAAAGGAAAAAAATAATAGGAAGCTATGGGAGTTCGCAAAAGAGAAAGAGCAGAGCAAATCAAAGCAGCTAAGAAAGAATTAGCATTTGCAAAGTTGAATAACTGCCCTACTTCCCCCAGAAAGATGCGTCTTGTTGCGGATCTGGTAAGGGGACAAAAAGTAGAAAAAGCGCTTGCTATTTTGAAATTTAGTCAAAAGGAGGCATCCCGTCGTTTGGAAAAACTGTTGTTGTCTGCTATAGCCAACTGGCAGGCCAAAAACGAGGATGTAAGCATTGAAGATGCAGACCTGTTTGTTAAGGAGATCCGTGTGGACGGAGGAAGTATGCTGAAAAGGCTTCGTCCTGCACCGCAAGGTCGTGCGCACAGGATAAGAAAACGTTCCAATCACGTAACATTGGTGCTTGGAGCTAATAATAACACACAAAGCTAGGAGATAAATGGGACAAAAAACAAATCCAATCGGAAATCGCCTTGGTATTATCAGAGGATGGGAGTCTAACTGGTATGGCGGTAAGGACTACGGCGATAAAATTGCCGAAGACGATAAGATCAGAAAATATGTTCATGCTCGTTTGTCAAAAGCTAGTGTTTCAAGAGTAATTATTGAGCGTACCCTGAAGCTTGTAACCGTTACTATCACCACTGCCCGTCCCGGGATTATTATCGGGAAAGGCGGACAGGAGGTAGACAGGCTGAAAGAAGAGCTTAAGAAAATTACGGACAAAGAGGTTCAGATTAATATTTTCGAGATTAAAAGGCCGGAACTGGACGCTAATCTCGTTGCTGCAAGTATTGCACGTCAGATAGAGAGTAGAATCAGCTACAGACGAGCTATAAAAATGGCTATTGCAGCTGCAATCAGGATGAATGCAGAAGGTGTTAAGGTGCAAATTTCCGGACGTTTGAACGGGGCGGAAATGGCGCGTTCTGAATCTTACAAAGAAGGAAGGATTCCTTTGTCTACCTTCAGAGCTGATATCGATTATGCACTTGTTGAAGCTCATACTACTTATGGTAGGCTGGGTGTGAAGGTGTGGATCATGAAAGGCGAGGTTTACGGAAAGAGGGAGTTGTCTCCGCTTGTTGGAATGTCCAAAAAGCAACAAGGAGGCGGTAAAGGCGGTGCGAAAAAAGCTCGTCGCAGAAAGTAATTTTTTAAAGTAAAGAAAAATGTTACAGCCAAAAAGAACCAAATATCGCAAGCAGCAGAAGGGGCGTATGAAAGGGAACTCCCAAAGAGGACATGAGCTTTCAAACGGAATGTTCGGTATAAAATCTATGGATTCTTCATTCATTACAGCGCGTCAGATAGAAGCTGCGCGTATTGCGGCTACCCGTTATATGAAAAGGGAAGGGCAGTTGTGGATTAAGATTTTCCCGGATAAACCGATCACCAAGAAGCCTCTTGAGGTACGTATGGGTAAAGGTAAAGGTGCAGTGGAATACTGGGCTGCAGTTGTTAAACCAGGCAGAATTATGTTTGAAGTCGGTGGAGTACCGCTGGACGTTGCGAAAGAAGCATTGCGTCTTGCAGCACAGAAGCTTCCGGTGAAAACAAAATTCATTGTGGCGAGGGATTATTCAGCTTAATACTTGAGGAATTATGAAACAGTCAGAAATTAAAGAATTATCTGTTGCTGAGCTACAGGAAAAGCTCGGTGAATTCAAAAAGAATTATGCAGACTTAAAAATGGCCCATGCTATTACGCCACTGGAAAATCCGCTTCAGCTTAGAAAGGCAAGAAGAACGGTTGCGAAATTAGCCACTGAGCTTACTAAAAGAGAATTACAATAATTCTATGCTGCTTTAAGATGGAAGAAAAAAGAAAATTAAGAAAAGAGAGAATAGGTGTTGTAACCAGTAATAAAATGGAGAAATCCATTGTCGTTTCCGAAGTGAAACGGGTAAAACACCCTATGTACGGAAAGTTCGTGTTGAAAACTAAGAAATATGTTGCGCACGACGAAAAGAACGATTGCAACATCGGTGATACTGTGAAGATAATGGAGACTCGTCCGTTGAGCAGAACCAAGTGTTGGAGATTAGTTGAAATCATTGAAAGAGCGAAGTAATTATGGTACAACAGGAATCTAGATTAAAAGTAGCGGATAATACCGGAGCCAAGGAGGTTCTGACTATCCGTGTTCTCGGAGGTACAAAAAGAAGATATGCTTCTGTAGGTGATAAGATAGTAGTTACTGTAAAAGAGGCTACCCCTAACGGAAACGTTAAGAAAGGACAAGTATCTACTGCAGTAGTTGTTCGTACCAAGAAAGAGGTGCGTAGACCTGACGGTTCTTACATTCGTTTCGATGACAATGCTTGTGTGTTGCTGAATGCTGCCGGTGAAATGCGTGGTACACGTGTTTTCGGTCCTGTAGCAAGAGAGCTTCGCGATAAGCAGTTTATGAAGATCGTATCATTAGCACCTGAGGTGCTGTAATACAAGATAGCAAAATGACAAAGCTAAAAATAAAATCAGGAGATACTGTAAGGGTTATTGCCGGAGATCATAAAGGTTCTGAAGGTAAGGTTCTGAAGGTAGATCGTGAAAAGAATAAAGCGATCGTTGAGGGAGTTAATACGGTGAAGAAACATCAAAAGCCCAGTGCTAACAACCCTCAGGGAGGAATCGTTGAAAAAGAAGCTCCTATTCATATCTCTAACCTGTCGCTGCTCGATCCTAAATCGAAAGAAGTGACACGAGTAGGGTATGAAGTTAAGGATGGAAAGAAAGTGAGAGTTTCCAAGAAATCTAATGAAGTAATTTAGTTATGGCTTACATTCCGAGATTGAAACAAGAGTATAAGGACAGGATAGTTTCTGCTCTTACAGAAGAGTTCGGGTATCAGAACGTAATGCAGGTACCTAAATTAAAAAAGATTGTAGTTAGCCGTGGTGTCGGAGCTGCTGTTGCCGATAAAAAACTCATTGACCATGCTGTGGATGAGCTTACCAGGATTACCGGCAAAAAGCAGTGTCAACCATGTCAAAAAAGGACGTTGCATCTTTTAAACTTCGTAAAGGAATGCCTATCGGGGCAAAAGTGACTTTACGGGGAGAAAGAATGTACGAATTCCTTGATAGATTGGTGACAAGTGCTTTGCCAAGGGTAAGGGACTTTAACGGTATCAAGGCCAATGGTTTTGACGGTAGAGGAAATTACAACCTGGGAGTGACAGAGCAAATTATCTTCCCGGAGATCGATATAGACAAAGTGAATAAAATATCCGGTATGGATATTACCTTTGTTACTTCTGCGGAGACCGATAAAGAAGCGAAATCATTGTTAACCGAATTGGGATTACCATTTAAAAAGAATTAAGTATGGCAAAAGAATCCATGAAAGCCCGTGAGGTAAAGAGGCAGAAACTGGTAGATAAGTATGCTGAGAAACGTAAGGCTCTTAAGGAAGCCGGTGATTTCGATGCACTTCAGAAATTACCTAAAAATGCTTCACCCGTAAGGTTACACAACCGTTGCAAACTTACAGGTAGACCAAAAGGGTATATGCGAGTTTTCGGTATTTCACGGGTAACTTTCCGTGAAATGGCTAACCAGGGATTGATCCCCGGTGTTAAAAAAGCAAGTTGGTAAATTTTTAACTGGTGGTAAGTTCGGAGTAGATCCGAAAACTGCAACCGCAAATAAATACAGATGTATACAGATCCTATAGCAGATTATTTGACAAGAATCAGGAATGCCAACAGTGCTGGTCACCGTGTAGTGGAGATTCCCGCTTCTAATTTGAAAAAAGAAATAACCAAGATCTTGTTTGATCAGGGATATATCCTGAGTTATAAATTCGAGGATAATGCCGTGCAGGGTAAAATAAAGATAGCTTTGAAATATGATAAAGCTACCAAGGAGCCCATTATCAAAAAGATACAACGTGTGAGTAAACCCGGGTTGCGTAAGTATGTTGGTTCTGCCGATCTGCCCAGAGTTCTGAATGGTCTGGGAGTAGCTATTGTCTCTACTTCTCACGGAGTAATGACCAGTAAGCAGGCTAAACAGGAGAATGTGGGTGGTGAAGTGTTGTGTTACGTTTACTAACAAATAAAGACAAAGAAAATGTCAAGAATAGGAAAAAGTCCAGTAAATGTACCTGACGGGGTTACCGTTACCGTAGAAGGGAACAACGTAACCGTTAAAGGTAAATTAGGCGAATTAACTCAAGAAGTTAAAGACATTGCTGTAAAGCAAGAGGATGGACAGATTATATTGGAAACTACCGATGAAAGCAAAGAACAAAGAGCAAAACACGGACTGTACCGTGCTTTGATCTATAATATGGTTGTTGGGGTTTCTGAAGGGTTTACCAAAGAGCTGGAACTGGTTGGTGTAGGTTACAGAGCCAGCAATCAGGGTCAGAAACTTGATCTTGCTCTTGGTTTTTCTCATAACATCGTTTTGGAGCTTGCACCTGAAGTAAAGGTGGAAACCATTTCTGAGAAAGGGAAAAATCCTATTATTAAACTGACATCGTACGATAAACAGTTGGTAGGCCAGGTTGCTGCCAAGATCCGTTCTTTCCGTAAGCCAGAGCCTTACAAAGGAAAAGGTATCAAGTTTGTCGGTGAGCAATTGAGAAGAAAAGCAGGTAAATCAGCTTAATAATTAGTATTATGGCATTATCAAAGACCGAAAGAAGACAACGTATAAAAAACAGAATCAGAAAGGTGATCAGCGGAACTGCTGTAAAGCCGAGACTGGCTGTTTTCAGAAGCAATAAAGAGATTTATGCACAACTGGTGGATGATGTTGAGGGAGTAACCCTGGCATCGGCATCTTCCAGAGATAAGGACATTGCGGACTCTAAAGGCACTAAAATAGAAATATCTGCTTTGGTAGGTAAGGCTATTGCCGAGAAAGCATTGAAATCCGGAATAGAAACTGTTTCTTTTGACAGAGGTGGTTATCTTTATCACGGAAGGGTGAAATCATTAGCAGAAGGAGCAAGGGAAGCAGGACTTAAATTCTAAGAAATTATGTATCAGAAATACAAAAACGCAGAATTGGTAAAACCCGGCGGGCTGGAACTGAAGGACCGTCTGGTTGGCGTACAGAGAGTTACTAAGGTTACTAAAGGTGGTAGAGCATTTGGTTTTTCTGCTATCGTGGTAGTCGGTGATGAGAACGGAGTTGTTGGTCACGGCCTTGGAAAATCCAAGGAAGTTGCCGATGCTATTTCCAAAGCTGTAGAAGATGCTAAAAAGAACCTGGTTCGTATCCCCCTGAACAAGGGAACGCTGCCACATGAGCAGAAAGGTAAATACGGTGGAGCAAGGGTGTATATCCAGCCTGCTTCGCACGGTACCGGGGTTATCGCAGGTGGTGCGGTTCGTTCCGTACTCGAAGCGGTAGGAGTACATGATGTATTGTCTAAGTCTCAGGGATCTTCTAACCCGCACAATGTGGTAAAAGCTACTTTCGATGCACTGTTGCAACTGAGAGGGGCCGGAACCATTGCTGCACAGCGTGGAATTTCTCTGGAGAAAGTTTTTAAAGGATAAACAAGGATAGAAATGGGAAAGATCAAAGTTACACAAGTAAAGAGTAATATTAAACGTCCTCAGGATCAAAAGAGAACGTTGGAAGCTCTTGGTCTGAAGAAAATAGGACAGGTTGTAGAACACGATGCTACACCAAATATCCTTGGTATGGTAAATAAAGTTAAACACTTAGTTTCTGTAGAAGAGGCTTAATTAACAATATAGGTATGAACTTAAGTAACTTACAACCTGCAGAAGGTTCAGTACATAAGGACGGAAAGAGAGTTGGCCGTGGAGAAGGTTCCGGAAAAGGAGGTACCGCTGCAAGAGGTCATAAAGGAGCTAAGTCTCGTTCCGGATACTCTAAAAAGATCGGTTTTGAAGGTGGACAAATGCCCCTTCAAAGACGTGTTCCTAAATTCGGTTTTAAAAACATTAACCGAAAAGAGTATGTTGGGATCAACCTTGGTACTTTACAGGACATGGTAGATAAAGGTGTTATCACCGATACCGTGGATATGGATATCTTAGTGACTAACCGAGTAGTTAAAAGATCCGACCTGGTAAAAATACTGGGTGGTGGAGAACTGAAGGCAAAGCTGAAAATATCTGTTCATAAATTTACTGCCAGCGCTAAAGCTGCCGTTGAAAAGGCAGGTGGAGAAGCGGTAACTTTATAAGAAAAAACCGACCATGAAGAAATTTTTAGAGACACTTAGCAACATTTGGAAGATAGAAGAGCTGAAGAGCCGAATAGTAGTAACCCTCGGGTTACTGCTGGTGTATCGTTTCGGTACACAGATCGTGCTTCCTGGTGTTGATTCGGTACAACTAGCGGAACTGTCCACCAAAACAGATACCGGTTTATTGGGGATTCTTAATGCTTTTACGGGAGGGGCTTTTGCCAACGCTTCCATTTTCGCTTTGGGTATTATGCCTTATATTTCTGCATCTATTGTGGTGCAGCTTATGGGGATAGCAATACCTTACCTGCAGAAATTGCAAAAAGAGGGAGAGAGCGGTAGAAAGACCATTAACCAGATCACACGATGGCTTACCATAGCAATATGTGTGGTTCAGGCACCGGCCTATCTGTACGGACTCGGAGCTCTGGGTGTGCCGGACAGTGCTTTTCTTTTGGGAAAAGGACTCGATTTTATCATCCCGTCGGTTATTATTCTGGTAACCGGAACAATTTTTGCGATGTGGCTCGGTGAAAAAATTACGGATAAAGGTATCGGTAATGGTATTTCACTGCTCATCATGGTGGGGATTATAGCCCGGTTACCTCAGTCTTTCGCTCAGGAATTTGCATCGAGAGTATCTGAGAACAACGGAGGTCTGATGCTGATTCTTATTGAGCTTGTTATCTGGTTTGTGGTTATCCTTGCAAGTATTATGCTGGTTATGGCCACACGGCAGATCCCGGTTCAGTATGCCAGAAGAACAGCTTCAGGCGGTTATGAAAAGAATGTATTCGGATCAAGACAGTATATTCCCCTTAAGCTTAATGCTTCGGGAGTAATGCCCATAATTTTTGCACAGGCCATTATGTTTGTTCCGGGAGCGCTTGCAGGATTGTCTAATTCTGAGGCTGCGCAATCCGTGAAAACTGCCTTTATGGATATTTTCGGATTCTGGTATAACCTGGTCTTTGCATTGCTGATCATAGTTTTTACGTATTTTTACACCGCCATTACGGTTCCTACCAACAAAATGGCTGACGATCTTAAACGAAGCGGAGGGTTTATTCCGGGGGTTAAACCCGGTAAGGAAACCGGTGATTATCTCGACAAAATCATGTCGCTGATCACTTTTCCCGGATCTATATTCCTGGCAATTATTGCTATTTTGCCTGCGTTTGTGGTTAAAATCGTTGGTATGCAGCAGGGATGGGCGCTTTTCTATGGAGGGACGTCGCTGCTCATTATGGTCGGAGTTGCCATTGATACCATGCAGCAAGTAAATTCGTACCTGCTGAACAGGCACTATGACGGACTGATGAAAACAGGTAAGAACAGAAAAGTAGTGGCATAAGGAAGGCGAATTATGAGCCGCATGTGGTACTCATAAATCTATAAACCTTATCTGCCCGTACAGGCAGGTTACAAAACTGAGAAGTATTTAAATGGCTAAACAATCAGCAATAGAGCAAGACGGAACAATTATCGAAGCATTGTCTAATGCAATGTTTCGTGTAGAATTGGAAAACGGTCATGTGGTTACTGCTCATATATCCGGAAAAATGCGTATGCATTATATAAAACTGTTGCCTGGAGATAAGGTAAAGCTGGAAATGAGTCCCTATGACCTTACTAAAGCAAGAATCACGTATAGATACTAAATGGTTCGGAATAGATAGCTATCTTTGCAATCCCGAACTCGAACATTGAATTATCATGAAAGTAAGAGCATCATTAAAAAAGAGAAGTCCCGAGTGCATTATTGTGCGTCGTAAGGGGAGATTGTACGTAATTAATAAAAAGAATCCTAGATTTAAACAAAGACAAGGGTAATTATGGCAAGAATCGCAGGAGTAGATGTACCAAAACATAAAAGAGGGGTTATCTCATTAACCTATATTTTTGGTATTGGAAAAAGCAGAGCCAAAGAGATACTGGCGCAGGCTGAAGTAGATGAAAATACCAAGGTGTCTGATTGGACCGATGACGAAATCAACCGTATTCGTGAAGCTGTTGGAGCTTTCAAGATCGAGGGGGAATTGCGTTCTGAAGTACAGCTTAACATCAAGCGATTGATGGATATAGGATGCTACAGAGGTATCCGTCACAGAATTGGTTTACCACTTAGAGGGCAAAGGACCAAAAATAATTCCAGGACAAGAAAAGGTAAACGAAAAACTGTTGCTAACAAGAAGAAAGCAACTAAATAATAGGTAGGGTAATATGGCAAAGTCAAATACAAAAACTTCTAAGAAACGCAAGGTCGTTGTAGAATCTGTAGGTGAAGCGCATATTTCTGCATCATTCAACAATATCATCATTTCCCTTACGAATAAAAAAGGAGATGTGGTATCCTGGTCATCTGCCGGGAAAATGGGTTTCAAAGGATCTAAGAAAAATACTCCTTACGCTGCCCAGGTAGCTGCAGAAGATGCTGCGAAGATAGCTCAGGAAGCTGGTCTCCGAAAAGTTAAGGTCTATGTTAAAGGACCGGGTAACGGAAGAGAATCTGCTATACGTACTATCCACAATGCAGGTATAGAAGTTACGGAGATCATCGATGTTACACCGTTGCCACACAACGGATGTCGTCCTCCCAAAAGAAGAAGAGTTTAAGTTAATTAACGCGTTTATACAACTGGGGATAGTTAACGATTATCGAAGGATAAGCCTTAATTCATAATCATCCTCAAAAAAAATTAAGAAATGGCAAGATATACTGGTCCAAAAACCAAGATCGCAAGAAAATTCGGAGAGCCGATCTTTGGAGATGACAAATCTTTTGAAAAGAAAAATTACCCTCCCGGACAACACGGTAACAACCGTAGACGAGGAAAGAAATCGGAGTATGCTATCCAGTTGATGGAGAAGCAAAAGGCTAAGTACACCTATGGTATCCTGGAAAAGCAATTCAGAAACCTGTTCGAAAAAGCCAACCGAAGCAAAGGAGTTACCGGTGAGGTATTATTACAATTATGTGAGTCCCGTCTGGATAACGTAGTGTACAGAATGGGCGTATCACCTTCCCGAAGAGGTGCAAGACAATTAGTTTCGCACCGTCATATTACCGTAAACGGGGAAATCGTAAACATTCCTTCTTATACTTTAAAACCCGGCGATGTTGTTGGAGTTCGCGAAAAGTCAAAATCACTGGAAGTGATCGAGAATTCTTTGGCAAACAGTTCCAGCGTTTACGAATGGATTACTTGGAATTCCGAGAAAAAAGAAGGTTCTTTTGTTGCTGTTCCGGAGCGAATTCAGATCCCGGAAAACATCAAAGAACAATTAATCGTCGAGTTATACTCTAAATAATAATCAGACAGCTGTCGTATTATGGCAATATTTAATTTTCAAAAGCCCGATAAAGTTATAATGATCGATTCCTCCGATTTCGAAGGGAAATTTGAATTTCGCCCTTTGGAACCCGGATACGGATTGACCGTTGGTAACGCATTGCGAAGAGTCTTGCTGGCTTCTTTGGACGGTTTTGCTATTACATCGGTAAAAATAGAAGGCGTGGAGCACGAATTCTCTACAATATCCGGTGTGGTGGAAGACGTCACAGAAATTATCCTGAACCTCAAACAGATCCGCTTTAAAAGGCAGATCGAGGATGTGGATAACGAAACTGTTTCGGTTTCAGTGACCGGTAAGGAGCAATTGACAGCAGGTGACTTCCAGAAATTCATTTCCGGTTTTCAGGTATTGAACCCGGATCTGGTTATCTGTAATATGGAATCCAGTGTGAATATCAACCTGGAACTTACCATAGAGAAAGGAAGAGGATATGTTCCTGCTGAAGAAAACAAGAAGCCAAACGCGCCTATTGGAACTATTTTTACAGACTCTATCTTTACTCCGATAAAGAACGTAAAATACAGCATTGAGAACTATCGTGTAGAACAGAAGACGGATTATGAAAAGCTGGTTTTTGAAATTATCACCGATGGTTCCATTCATCCTAAAGATGCCCTTACTGAGGCGGCCAAGATACTCATACACCACTTCATGTTATTCTCCGATGAGCGGATAACGCTCGAAGCCGATGAGATCGCACAGACGGAAACTTATGATGAAGAGTCTCTGCACATGAGACAATTACTGAAGACCAAACTGGTGGATATGGATTTGTCCGTACGTGCATTGAACTGTCTGAAAGCTGCCGAGGTGGATACACTGGGTGACCTCGTATCCTTTAATAAAAACGATTTAATGAAATTCCGAAACTTCGGTAAAAAGTCCCTGACTGAACTGGAAGAACTGGTAAGCGTGAAAGGGCTGAGCTTCGGAATGGATTTGTCAAAATATAAATTAGATAAAGATTAATCTTTTCCTTTTTCGAATGTATTCCCTTCACAGGGAGTACATTTCCGGAAAAGAACAATAGGGAATTAAGATGAGACACGGAAAGAAAATAAACCATTTAGGGAGGAAATCAGCACACCGAAAGGCTATGTTGGCGAATATGGCGTGCTCTTTAATAGAACACAAGCGTATCAACACTACCGTAGCCAAGGCAAAAGCGTTGAAGCAGTTCATCGAGCCTCTGGTAACAAAATCAAAAGAAGATACTACACACAACCGAAGAATAGTTTTCAGCAGACTTAGAAGTAAGGAAGCTGTCAGCGAACTTTTCAGGGATGTTGCGGTAAAAGTTGCAGATCGTCCGGGAGGATATACGCGGATTATCAAATTAGGTAACCGTCTCGGGGATAACGCGGATATGGCGCTTATCGAGCTCGTTGATTACAACGAAACTTACGATACAGGAAAAGGTAGCAAGAAAAAGACTACCCGAAGAGGTCGTAGCAAGAAGGCTCAGGACGATGCGGTTGCTGAAGCTCCCGTAAAAGAAGAGAAAAAAGCAGAAGCTCCCAAAAAGGAAACGAAAGCTGAAAAATCTGCCGAAGGAGAAGATAAGAAACCTGCATCGGAGGAATAACAAATGATAACGAAATCATTACATATCAAAAGGATAAACATTTTAGTTTATCCTTTTTTTTATGTTATTTTGTAAAACTTTTTAAAATTCTTCGGAATGTCCGGAATGACACGATCTTACTGTTACCCTGTATGGGTGGTAATATCAAAGGGTCTTATATCAAAAAGGACTTCAGAGAATTTATTTAAAATACTTATCCTTACATGAAGTATCAATCGAGAAAGAAAGCGGTCATTATCCTTGCGGATGGGACCATTTTTTATGGAAAAGCAGTAGGTAAAGAAGGAACTGCTTTCGGAGAAGTGTGTTTTAATACCGGTATGACGGGGTACCAGGAGATCTTTACGGATCCTTCCTACTTCGGCCAGATCATGGTAACAACCAACGCTCACATCGGTAATTATGGTGTAAATGCCGATGAAGTGGAATCGGATTCGGTGAAAATAGCGGGGCTTGTTTGTAAAAACTTCAGCTATAATTACTCCCGTGTCGATGCCGATGGGTCGTTAAAGGATTTTCTCGAAGAAAATAACCTTTTCGCTATTTCCGATGTCGATACCAGAGCGCTGGTAAGTTATATACGTGATAACGGAGCTATGAATGCCGTAATTTCTACGGAGGTCGATCGTATAGAGGAATTGAAAGCAAAACTTGCAGAAGTTCCGGACATGAAAGGATTGGAATTGTCTTCCAGAGTATCGGCCAAAGAGCCCTATTTCTTCGGAAATCCTGATGCTACCTATAAGGTTGCGGCACTGGATCTCGGTATCAAAAAAAATATTCTTCGGAATCTTGCCAAAAGGGATGCCTATATCAAAGTGTTCCCCTATGATGCTACTTTCGAAGAACTGAAAGCATGGAACCCGGACGGATATTTCCTTTCCAACGGGCCTGGTGACCCGGAACCCCTGGAGAGTGCTATAGATGTAGCTAAAAAGATTATAGCAGAAGATCTGCCGCTTTTTGGTATTTGTCTCGGACATCAGGTTATTGCATTGTCTCAGGGGATTTCTACGTATAAAATGCATAACGGACACCGCGGAATCAATCATCCTGTGAAGAACCTGCTTTCCGGAAAAGGAGAGATCACATCACAGAATCACGGATTTGCCGTAAACAGGGAAGAAGTCGAAAATCACGCAGGTGTGGAAATCACCCATGTACATCTCAATGACGATACTGTTGCAGGTATCCGTATTAAGAACAAAAACTGTTTTTCCGTACAATACCATCCCGAGGCGAGCCCGGGACCACACGATGCATCGTATCTGTTTGACCAGTTTGTGGAAATGATCTCAGGGAAGAATGCGGTAAACAGTTGAACTGATCGTAGTTGACAAGCCAATTATAACGAAAAAGAAAAAGATATAACAAAGCAATATTATGAGTATAATTATTAGTGTTCACGCAAGGCAGATATTAGATTCAAGAGGTAACCCCACCGTAGAGGTCGATGTTGTTACCGAAAGTGGAATTTTAGGTAGGGCAGCCGTTCCTTCCGGAGCATCTACAGGAGAGCATGAAGCTGTTGAGCTCAGAGATGGTGGTTCTTCCTATATGGGTAAAGGAGTGTCTAAAGCCGTAGATAATGTCAATAACATTCTTGCCGAGGAACTTGTAGGAACGTCTGTTTTCGAGCAGAATGCTATCGATAAGAAAATGATAGCGCTCGACGGTACGTCAAACAAGTCCAAACTTGGGGCTAATGCTATACTCGGAGTATCTCTTGCCGTGGCAAAAGCTGCAGCAAACGAACTTGGTATGCCTTTGTATCGTTACGTTGGTGGGGTAAGTGCCAATACGCTTCCCGTACCGATGATGAATATTATAAACGGAGGGTCTCACTCCGATGCCCCTATCGCGTTCCAGGAGTTCATGATCATGCCTGTAAAAGCAGAGAACTTTACACATGCCATGCAAATGGGAACAGAGATCTTCCACAACCTCAAAAAAGTATTGCACGACAGAGGGCTTAGTACAGCAGTAGGAGACGAAGGAGGATTTGCACCTACCCTCGACGGAACCGAAGATGCTCTGGAGACTATCATCAAAGCTATCGAAAAAGCAGGTTACAAAGCCGGTGATGATGTGAAGATAGCCCTGGATTGTGCTTCTGCCGAGTTCTATGTTGACGGAAAATACGATTACACCAAATTTGAAGGTGATAAAGGGAAAGTCAGAACGTCTCACGAGCAGGCAGATTATCTGGCCGAACTCGCCGGTAAATACCCTATCATCTCTATCGAGGACGGTATGGACGAGAACGACTGGGAAGGATGGAAATACCTCACCGAAAAGATAGGAGATAAGGTACAGCTGGTAGGTGATGACCTGTTTGTTACTAACGTGGAGCGCCTTTCCCGTGGTATAGAGAACGGTATAGCCAATTCCATTCTCATCAAGGTAAACCAGATAGGTACCCTGACCGAAACCATCGCTGCCGTAAATATGGCCCATAATGCAGGATATACTTCCGTAATGTCGCACCGTTCCGGTGAGACTGAAGATAATACGATTGCAGACCTTGCTGTGGCTTTGAACACAGGTCAGATCAAAACAGGTTCGGCTTCACGAAGCGATCGTATGGCCAAATACAACCAGTTACTGCGTATCGAAGAAGAATTGGAAGATGTGGCCTACTACCCCAAAGAAAAAGCCTTTAAGGTAAAATAGGGCATTCCTTTTTCGCAAGTTAATACAAAGCTCCGGAGTTCACCTTCCGGAGCTTTTCTTTTTCGGGGGTTTTCTCGGTCGGATATGGAAAGTCTAATTGCTGTGGTCTCGAAGAGCGAAGGGGTTTATATTTGTCGATGTAATTCTGAGGATTGATAATATTGACCTGTAGAAAGATCTTTGTCAGATAACCGCTTTTCAGGCGTCTCAACAAGCAAAAATAGTGGTAATTAACCTTATATTAACACATTATTTTGTATTTTCGCAACTCTCGTTCGCTTCTGTTTTTCAGAGATCTGCCGAAGAACGGAAATGAGGGAATAAGTAAATCTAAAATCTATAGAATTATTATGTCAAAAACTGCTACCTTAGAGTATAACGGTGAGAAATATGAGTTTCCAGTAACCATAGGGACTGAAGATGAAATAGCCATAGATATCAAGACACTCCGGGCAAACAGCGGGATCATCACGCTCGATCCCGGATACAAGAATACCGGGTCTTGTGAAAGTGCTATTACCTATTTGGACGGGGAAAAGGGGATTCTTCGCTATCGCGGTTATACCATCGAAGAACTGGCCGAAAAAGCCGATTTCCTTGAGGTTGCATATCTTTTGATTTTTGGCGAGTTGCCCACACAAAGTCAACTGGATAAATTCCATGACGATATAAGAGACCAGGCTGTGGTTGACGAGGAGATGAAAAAAATTCTCGACAGCTTTCCGAAGTCTGCTCACCCCATGGGAGTTCTGGCGTCTTTAACCAGTGCTCTTATCGCATTTAACCCTTCTTCGGTAAATGTATCTTCAGAGGAGGATATGTATAAAGCCATTGTAAAACTAATGGCTAAATTCCCTGTTCTGGTAGCATGGACATTGCGCAAGAAAGAGGGGCTTCCTCTGGATTACGGGGATGATACCCTGGGGTATGTGGAAAACATCGCCAAAATGATGTTCAAAAGACCTAACAAGGAATACAAGAAAAATGATATTACTATCAATGCACTGGATAAGCTGCTCATATTGCACGCCGATCACGAACAGAATTGTTCTACATCTACCGTGCGTATCGTAGGTTCTTCTCATGCCGGATTGTTTGCTTCCATTTCTGCAGGGATCTCGGCCTTGTGGGGACCACTTCACGGTGGAGCTAACCAGGCAGTGATTGAAATGCTGGAAGGTATTAAAGCCGATGGAGGAGACACCAAAAAATATATGGCAAAAGCCAAAGATAAAAATGATCCGTTCCGCTTGATGGGATTTGGTCACAGGGTGTACAAAAACTTCGATCCCCGTGCACGAATTATCAAAAAAGCAGCCGATGATGTTCTCGGAAACCTCGGAATCGTTGATCCCGTTCTCGATATTGCCAAAGGATTGGAAAAGGAAGCACTGGAAGATCAGTATTTCGTAGACCGGAAGTTGTACCCTAACGTAGACTTCTATTCCGGAATTATCTACAGAGCTCTTAACATACCTACCGAAATGTTCACGGTAATGTTCGCCATGGGAAGACTACCCGGATGGATAGCGCAATGGAGGGAAATGCGTTTGAGAAACGAACCTATCGAAGACCGAGACAGGTATATATCGGGGAAAATCAACGTGCTTTTGTTGATATAAGCAAGCGGTAATAACCATATTCCCGAAACAAAAAATAAAGTAGAGGTGCACTTTTGTGTGTCTCTACTTTTTATATTTGTAACAAATCATAATCTTTATGTTGCATCTTAACGTTAAAGACGAAACTTCCAGGTTAAGAGCTCTGGTGCTCGGTACCGCCAGAAATAATGGCCCGGTGCCGAAACCCGGGGAAACTTACGATCCTAAATCTCTTGAGCACATCCTGGCGGGACCTATCCGAAAGAGCAGGATATGGTAACGGAAATGGAAGCATTTGCAGGCGTATTGAAAAAATATGAGGTAGAGGTTTTTCGCCCCGAAGTTATTGCGGATTACAACCAGATATTTGCAAGAGATATTGCATTTGTGGTCGATGATCTCTTCATAAAATCAAACATTCTTCCAGACCGTGAGAAGGAATTGAATGCCATTGGCTATGTGATGGAAAAAATCGCTCCGGATAAATAATCACACCGCCTGAAGAAGTACACATAGAAGGAGGGGATGTCATGCTGTGGAACGATCATATTTTTGTCGGAACCTATAAAGGCGATGATTACCCGGAGCAGATTACGGCACGGACCAATATGCATGGCGTTCATTTTCTTCGCGATTTGTTTCCGAATAAAGAAGTGAAGGCATTTGATCTGGTCAAGTCCCGTACGGAAGCAAGAGATAATGCCCTGCATCTCGACTGCTGTTTTCAGCCCGTCGGGAGAGATAAAGGGATTATTTACAAAGGCGGATTCCGAAACGAAGAAGATTACAATGATCTCGTCGGGTTGTTCGGAAAGGAGAATCTCTTTCACATCACACGAGACGAAATGTATTATATGTTTTCGAATGTCTTTTCCATAGCTGCCGATGTCGTAGTTTCCGAGCGTAATTTTACCAGGCTTAATCACTGGCTCAGGGAAAACGGTTTTACCGTAGAGGAAGTCGCTTATGCCGAGATCGCCAAACAGGAAGGGCTTTTCCGATGTTCAACCATGCCATTAATACGCGAATAATGATAAACAAGCAGATAACCGATACGGTTTTGATGATCCGTCCGGTAAATTTTCGGATGAACGAACAGACCGCAGTAAACAATTATTACCAGAAAGTACTGGACGGTCTTTTACCGGAAACTGTTCAGGCCAGGGCATTGAAAGAGTTTGATGCCTTTGTGGAGAAGCTCAGAGATGCGGGAATTTCCGTCATCGTTGTGGAGGATAGCAAAGAACCGGATACCCCCGATGCTGTATTTCCCAACAACTGGATATCTTTTCATACCGATGCTACGGTAGCTTTATATCCGATGTTTGCCGAAAACCGGAGACTGGAACGACGCGAAGAAGTCCTGGATATGGTCGAAGAGCAAGGATTCCGTATAGAGACTATTGTCGATTATACAGAGGCGGAAGAAGACGGCGTGTTTCTGGAAGGCACCGGAAGTATGGTTCTGGACAGGGTAAACCGCAAAGCGTACTGCACTTTCTCCCCGAGCGGATGAAGAGCTGTTTATCGAGTTCTGTGAGAATTTCGAATATACTCCGGTAATTTTTACAGCATATCAGACGGTGGAAGGAGAACGAAAGGTCATCTATCATACTAATGTGATGATGTGTATAGCCGAAGATTTTGCCGTGGTATGTCTCGATGCAGTCGATGACAAGAAAGAAGCTAAAAATCTGGTAAGGCATTTAAAGGAAGACGAAAAAGAGATCATACGTATTACGGAAGCACAGGTAAATAGTTTTGCAGGTAATATGTTGCAGGTTGCAGGAAAAGACGGAAAGAAATTCCTGGTTATGAGTGCTGCCGCATATTCTTGTCTGACAGACGGACAGATTACGGCCATAACGAAGTATTGTGAAATTCTCTCTGTTCCGCTGGATGTCATAGAAGCTTGCGGCGGAGGAAGTGCCAGATGTATGATGGCGGAGATATTCCTGGAAAAAGACCCGTCACAAAAATAATCGTTATATTAGAGCAGGGCTTACCTATAGTAGATAAGAGGTAGAACTTTTAAGGGCAGTTTTTCAAACTATGTTATCAAAAAAAACCAAATACGGGCTGAAAGCACTGGTGTATATGACCAGAAAAGAAGATAATAAACGGTATTGATATCCGAAATTGCCGAAAGTGAAAATATTTCCAAGAAATTTCTGGAGATTATATTGTTGCAATTAAAGAATTCCGGTTTTCTCGGTTCTAAAAAAGGGAAGGGCGGAGGATACTACCTGCTGAAAGATCCGGAACAGATTACAATTGCCGCGCTGATGCGGATACTGGAAGGCCCCATAGCACCGCTGCCGTGTGTGAGCCTGCATTTTTACGAGAAATGTAGTGACTGTAAAACAGAAGAAGCATGCTCGCTAAACAGGGTTATGGTGGAGCTTAGAGACAGTATGCTCAGTGTGTTAGAGAAAAAAACACTGGCTGATCTTTCTGCGGAAGGCTAAAAAATCACTTTAAAATCTACTAAATCGATAGATTAATGGTATATTGTAGCCTATTACCATTATTATGATACTCGATTTGCTCAAAACACAAAAATTAAAACCGGCATCAAACAGTCGCAGGGTGTCTGTTTTAAAGGCTGTTTCATGGCGTTTGGTAGGTACCATAGATACCATGATCATCTCTTATATACTTACCGGTAACATCAGGATAGCTGTAGGGATAGGGAGTATAGAAGTGGTTTCGAAGATGGTACTCTACTACCTGCATGAAAGAGCCTGGTTGCGAATCACAAAAAATAAATGATCATGGATCTGAATACGATAAACGAATATCTGCAAGACAAATCGCCCGGAGAGATCGTAGCCTGGGCGCTGGAAACGGCCAATCGCCCGTAGTGACGACCAATTTCAGGCCCTATGAAGCAGCTATCCTGCATGCAACTACAGCAGTAAAAAAACGATATTCCGGTGATATGGTGCGATACCGGGTATAACACTCTCCAGACGTATAAGCATGCGGAGCGGCTTATTGAAAAGCTACAATTGAAAATAGACCTGTATGTGCCCCGGCAGACTGCGGCACACCGGGATGCGTTATGGGAATACCGGGAGTTGATTCTCCTCTACACCAGAAATTTACCGAGCAGGTAAAACTGGAACCGTTCCGCAGAGCCATGGAGGCTCATAAACCGGATGTATGGTTTACGAATCTGAGAAAGGGACAAACCGCTTTCCGCGATTCTCTGGATATTGTAACACTCGGCAGCGATGGCGTACTGAAAGTATCCCCATTCTTTTACTGGTCTGACGAAAAACTGGACGGTTACCTCGAAGAACACGGATTGGAAAATGAATTCAAATATTACGATCGACCAAAGTATTGGAGAACCGGGAATGCGGACTGCATGTTTCGACTTCCAAAAATGCTTAACAGGCCATAATAGTTAATCTTATATATTTGAAAGCCCGGAAATGTAAATTGCATTTCCGGGCTTTTCCGTACTGTATATACAGCAGTTTTATTTAATATGTAATCTGGTTAAATGTGCTCTTGGCCTGTACCATTGATTTTCCCATTCTGTAGACCACCCGAATGCGTTCTGAGCAAGAGGCTTCAGGTCTGTTCCTGCGGCACCACTCCAGAAATGAACAAATTCTCCCCAGTTCATTCTACGGGAATATTCGGTCCCCGAAGCATTTTTAGGAAAGTGCGCCGCAAGGAGTTCGAAGAAATTGTTCAGAACAGCACCTTCACCGTATTGAGAATATATAGGATAGAACCAGTCCTTGAACCATTGGGTGTTTGCCTGGGGAAATTATCATATTTATTCATCAGGTCATCATAGACTTCCTGTGCAAAATCGTCTTTGCCGAGATTTTTATAAACGTCATAGATAATATCTCTGCCCATTTGCTGTCTTTCCAGATGTCCCAGGCCGGAGAACTTTTTACACCTTTTGATGCGATCTCCACGATATGGCCCACTTCATGAACCAGCATATTGATGCCCCCGGTAGGTGTCTCATCGGTCCAGGTGTAAGGCCCGCAGTCGATGACATTTCTGTAATCGTGACTCGAATCGAAGTAGGTAGAAGGATGGCCTCCCGAATATTTTCCGGTGTGCAGTATGGTAAACAATCTCGGGTCGTCCCCGAAGCTGCCGTAATTGCTTTTTACGTATTCCCACACGTCCGAAAGAAAAGTGTTCGGCCAGGTGACAGCAGTGTCTACATCGTCGTCGAAATACAAGGCCAGGTGGTCGTCAAAAAATACTCTTTGAACGAGCTGATTGTGCTCAAACCAATGTTCCTGCCAGGTTAACGGAGGATCGGGATAGTTGACTGCTGCAGTAAGTGTCTCACTGTTCAGGGCAATGTCTTCTTTGACCTCTGAAGAACAAGAGGTCTGAAACAGACAGAGCCCGACCAGGCCCGCTGCAAATGCGAGTTTGGAAAAATTCATAGTTTTCATGATTTGGAATATTTAAAGATTAATAAATAGGTTAGGTTGTTGGGGTTAACTGATATCCGGATTTCCGTGTACTGTTGCCATAAAGTCTCGAGGTCGTACCCGGTCTCCTTCTGCCAGAAAGCATCGTTATATGTAGCATTACGCATGTTTTTATCGAGTTTTGATAGCATTCCTTTTTTGTAATTCAGGGAAAGCCAAAAGAAAAAACGGGCCGTTATCCGGTAGCTGTCCGTATAATGCTGCCCTTCTTTATACTCCGGTAGAGACCAGCCGGCACCCTCGTTATCGACACCGTATATATAACGGACATAATCTGCAATGCCCTCGGTAATCCAGCCGGGACCGCTTCCGGAAGGATAGGCCTGTACGAGGTGCATTGTTTCGTGAGTGATTACATCGAGATCTCCGGGTTTTTTCCGGAGCCATTCCGAACTGATCGTTATTTTTCCGTTGTGGGCATATGCCACCCCGGTATATGCCGTATCGATCCGGACTTCCACGTCTTTTACAGCGTTTCGGTTGAAGGTTTTAACCAGTTTGGATAAACTTTAAAAAAAGTACGGACCAGTCCGGCCTGGACCTTCGGATTCAGTTCAGGGTCCTCATTGATGAATACCAGGGTCTTCCCCTTCTTTTTAAAAGTTTCGGATTGCTGAGCGCCCAATTGTAGGGCCAGTAAAGATAGCAGGCTATAAGCAAGAATTTTTTTCATTATCATTTGTCAAGGTTTAAAATGGAACCCGGAGTGCAAAAAGATGGCCTGCCGGGTTCGCTATATAGAAAAGAATCGGGTTCAATACAATGTCACCATCCTGTGTTTTGCTGAAGAGCCGGATTAGCGTCAATTTCTCCCTGCGGAACAGGAAAGAGATAATGTTTTTTGTGAATACTCGTGTTTCGAAAGTAATGACACGATAAAAATCCGCTTCGTCAGTAGCGTTGATATCCATACTGTGTACAGGGCCATGCAGGGCATCTTCTGCCTGTTTCCAACGGATAAGGTCAAAGTATCTTACGCTCTCCAGGGCGAGTTCCACCCGGCGTTCCCGGTGTATGGCCTCTCGCATGGCATCCTGCCCTGCGGGCTGCGGTAGTCCGGAAGAACCGTAGAGGGGAATACCGGCACGTTCTCTGATCAGATTGACATATTTCAGGATATCCGGGTTTCCGGGCTCGTATTCGTTCAGGGCTTCTGCATAATCGAGGTAGATCTCCGCAAGCCGTATCATAGGAATGGCCCTGCTGGTCGATCCGTCGGGAGCAATATTTTTCCTTGCAATATATCCCGTCGGTGTATAATCGTTACCTCCGCCCGAGCCCTTCCCGGAATTCCCGGAATACCAGGTTGTGGTGATGACATCACCATGGTCCCTGTTCAGCCAGAGCGAATTATTGAAGGTAACATTGACATAGAACCGGGGTTCTCTGTTTGCCCAGGCCGCGAAGATCGTCCGGCTCTGATCGTCGTAAGGAGTTTGAAAATCGGTAAACCCCGAAGCCTGGTACCCGGATTCGGGATCATCGATAGGTCGTCCGTTTTCCGTGAAAAAGGCATCGACAAACTCCTGGGTTAGCCCTAATCCGCCAGCCCCTTTAACCCTGCTGTCTGCCCCGGCATGGTACGGGGTACAATCGTAATTGAGGTAAAAAGTTCCCCGCGGCCGTTCGTAGATCATTTCCGGATTCCAGTCCCGTAACATCACATTTCTGCAGGAGAGATAGCCATTGACAGAACCATCGTCGTTATATTCCTTGTATAGCGAAAAGGTGCCGGGCACAAATTCGTCGATAAAAGCTTTGGCGGCATCCGCTGCTGTTTTCCATTTGTTGATGTCCGGAGACTGGGGGATCAGAAAATTACCTTCTTCATCCGTTAATTCCGCATAATCGGTATTGCCGTTAAAAATAGGGCTGGCCGCAAACAACAAGGCTTTTTCCTTAATAGCCATTGCAAAGGCCGGCTCATCCTTCCTGCATTTCCGCCTTTGAAGTTGATCCCTTCCAATGCCTCTGCGCCGGTATCCAGCTCGCTGACTATATAGTTTACCACTTCATCTATGGTATTTCGTTTGAACATCGAAACATCGGAGTCTGCATTGGTCGAGGCATCACCGAGCAAAATTACGGGACCCCAGGAGCGTAATAGGGCGTAGTAGAAAAACCCCGGAGCACATGGACTTCCCCGGTATATTGTTTGATATTTGCCTCCGTACAATCCCTGCAGTTTTCTATATTCTCTATAAAGGTAGAACATTCCCGTATGCCGCGATAAAAATTGCTCCACAAGGTGCTGATATTCCCGGTTGTCGGATTCCAGTCGCCTATATTCATATAATTGGACAGGGGGAATGACCATACGTATTCTCCTTCGTCCGAAGCCCCGGTCCACGGACCTGAGTTCTGGGTTGTGGTATAACGCTGTGCGTACTCATTGGGAAGTCTTCTGTATATTGCAGCGAGGTATTCTTCTGTCGTATTCCTGCTGGAAAAGGTCTCTTCGAAAGTCAGCCGGTCATCGGGGACCTGATCCAGAAAGTCGTCATTGCATGAAAGCACCGCGCCTCCGATCGCTATGGAAACGATCAGTTTTTTCATCTTGTTATATGTGAAATACATTGTTTTCATAATCGGTTAAAATTGAAGGTTAACACCAGAGAGCACACGGAAATGTTGGGGTATGCACCCCCGTTGGAGGTATTTAATTCCGGGTCCCAGAGTTTAAACTTGGTAAAAGTCAGCAGGTTGGTACCCCTGAGGTAGAACCGGGTGGTTCCGATATGCCATTTGTTGGTCAGGGTTTTGGGGAGCGTATAGCCTATCTCGGCAGATTTTAAACGGAGAAAATCTATTTTGCGAAGCCACCAGGTACTCTCCTGGGTATTGTTGTTTTGTCCTATACCAGAGGCTCCGAAAGACAACCTCGGATACATGGCATACGGATCATCGTTGTCGGGCGTCCAGCGGTTGACAGCGATATCGTACAGGTTACCTCTTCCGCCATCGCCGTTAAAAGGTATGATGCTGTTCCCCGAGATGACGCGTGAAGCATGGAACTGACCCTGGAAAAATACGCTGGCGTCAAAACCTTTGTAGTCTCCGCCAAGCCCGAACCCTATGGTGAGCCTGGGTACATCCCCGTCACCGATAAGCTGCCTGTCGTAGGCGTCGATCTGTCCGTCACCGTTCAGGTCTTTGTATTTGACATCGCCGGGCTGTATCTGCCCGTATTGAGAAGGAAAACCATCTTCGGTAGTAATATAACCGTCCCCGTCTTTATCATCTTCGAGAGTGAATAACCGTTCGGCGACCAGGCCGTAAATGCCGAGGATAGGATTGCCTTGCCTGTTGAGCCATGTATGAGGCTGTTCCGGCTGACCGTTTTGTATGATCTTGTTTTCGTTGTATGAAAATGTTCCCCGGAATGAAAGGTTGAAGTCCCGGATCGCGGTATAGTATTCGACCGTACCATCGACTCCTTTATTTTCGGTTTCCCCGATGTTACCGAACGGATCGGAGACCAGCCCGATATAGTTGGGAATGTCCTGCCTTTGCAGGAATGCGCCTGTGGTGTGTTCCTTAAAAAGTCTACGGTCATTTTAAATTTGCTGTTAAACGCATTGAGCTCCAGTCCCAGGTCCTGCTTTCTGGACTCTGCCCAGGTAACATCTACTCCCTGGTAGGTTTCCCTGATCCCGTTACGGAAATTTATATTTTCACCGAAATCAAAACCGTAGTCATTGTCTTCTTCTACCTTACTGAGGTACGCAAAGCGTCCGGCTCCTGAGGCACCTCCCACTTTACCATCGGAATACCGGATCTTTAGGAAGTTGATCGTTTCGCTTATCGGTTCGAAGAATTTCTCATTAGAAACGACCCAACCCACGGCTACGGAAGGAAAGAAGCCGTAACGCCGGTCCGGGGCAAAATTTTCGGAACCGTTGTATCCTCCGTTCAGTTCCAGAAAATATTTACTTTCATAAGCATAAGTTACCCTGGCGGCAAATCCCTGGTTACGGAAAGGGATAGATTCGGTGAGGTCGCCGGCAAAGGCATTGACATAGTCCGTACGGTTAAACAGCAGCAGGCCTCCGAGGGTATGGGCTCCGAATGTCCGGTTATAATCTAAGGAAGCCTGAATATAGAACCTCCGGTTACCACCATTTTGTCTGCGATATCCGAGGTGGTTCTGGCCCGGATAAGTTTCCTGGAGGTTCGGGCTGCCGTCATCGTTATAGGGGTTGGCAATATCCACGTAATACGTACTTTCCCGCTTGGAGCGCAAAATGTTGTGAGCATTATAGGCATCAAAGGCGAACATACCGTTAAAGGATAAGCCTTCTGTAAAGAAATCCAGTTCCTGTGTAATGTTGAGGTTAGAATAGATCTGGTTTCGCGTGTCTGTACGGTAGCCGCTTCTGGTAACCAGGGCATATGGGTTTTTGAGATCTCCGTTGGGACTGATCCCCGGAACAAAATCTCCGGGATACATGACGGGGTACTCTACGGGAGGTACCTGCATTGCGGCATTGAATATCTCGTTGACGACATCTCTTGCGGAATCATCTTCACCGCCGAGAATTCCGGGGTATCCGCCTTCCGAGATGTATCCCTGGACCCCGAGGTTTACTTTGGTTGTCGGGGTGATATCTACCGTGAGGTTTGAAGTCACATTATACCGCTTAAATCGTGTTCGGGCATCGTCGTTTTCCATGCCATCGGTAGTAAATAATCCGGATTCGTCGTAATAACTTAGCGATACGTAGTACTGGGCGTTCTCGGCACCTCCGTTGACATTGACGTTAACCTGCCTGTTTCTTCCGAAATCCTTAAACACCTGGTCGATCCAGTCGACATTCGGGTATAATAACGGATCTTCACCCGAGGCAGTGCGGTCTATGGTTTCCTGGGAATACCTGGGAGCGAGCCCACGGGTCGTATTGGCCTCATTGGCCAGTTTCATATAGGTAATGCCGTCGGCCAGTTCGGGTACTTTGGTGAAGAAAGATATGCCTTCGTTATAATCGGCCTGAATAGAAGGTTTTCCTATTTTCCCGCGTTTGGTTTCGATGAGTACTACACCGTTTGCTCCGCGAACCCCGTATACCGCTGTTGCAGAGGCATCTTTGAGGATGGTAAAGGAAGCGATGTCCCTGGGGTCTATATTGTTCATGGACCGTTCCACGCCATCCACCAGGATGAGAGGGCCGTTCCCGGCCGAGGTAAAGGTAGATATCCCCCGGATCCAGATATCCGCACCGTCATATCCGGGTAATCCCGAGCGTTGTACTCCAGTTAATCCGGCAACACGACCTGCCAGTACGGTACTGATGTTGGATACGGGTTGTTGGAGCTCCTCGACATTTACAGAGGTCTGCGCCCCAACGACACTGATTCGCTTTTGTTTACCGAAGGCTACGGAGACTTCCACTTCTTCGAGTGAGTTCACCTCTTCCGTAAGAGCGATATTTACCGTAGTATCTGCAGCCGTTATCTTTACGGATTGAGAGGCAAACCCTATGTAGGAAAACAGTAAGGTGTCTCCCCCGGCTGCTGCGATGGCATATTTACCATTTTCATCGGTAGTAGTGCCTGTACGGGTGCCTTCTACCAGAATGGTAACTCCCATCAGGGGAATTCCGCTGCTGTCTGTGATAGTTCCCGTAATAACCCGCTGTACGGGCATTTCCGCATGGTAAACAGGTTGCGGGGCAAACGAGATTTTTTTGGTCAGTACAATTTGCCTGTCGATAATTGTAAAAGTCACCGGACTTCCCCGGAATAACCGTTCGAGTATAATTTCTACAGTCTCCCTTTCGGCTTTTAAGGAGATCCTCTCGGAGAGATCTATAACTTCCCGTTCAAAAAAGAATTTGTAGTCGGTTTGTTTTTTTATTTCCTCCAAAACCTCATTCAGTGTTACGTTCTGCAGGTCAAATACCAGCTTTTTCTGTGCAGGGGCGGAGGAAGCCGTAATCTGGAGCACCACGAAAAATAGCAAAAGCAATGATATTTTCATTCTCAGGTAATTAATTTTCATAATTTTGATAGAACTTATTCAATGGTTAGTCACTTTAATTATTAATAAGTAGCTGAGGGAAATGTTGGCGCATTTCCCTTTTTTCAGGTAATACCTCCCGTATTATCCGAAAAAAGTGTCTGTAAACAGGTTATGGCATAGGCAATAGGGTTTCATGTTCTTTTTTGTCGGCATCGGGCAGAATGGTAATAACATTGCCATTTCTTTCGTACGAAAAAGGCCTGCCGGTAGCAAATACTTTCAGCACGTCATCTACACTTTCCTTGTGGATGTCGAAATCACCGTAAAAGCGGGCGTGCTGTAGTTTTTTATTCCGGTTAATGATCTTCACATCATAACTTCTTTCAATGGTTTTCAGGATATCCCCGAACGGTTTGTCCACAAAACGCATCTTACCGTCTACCCAAGCGATATGATCTGTGACGGTCACCTGTTGCACCGAGAGCTGTTCCGACGCCCTGTTATACGTGGCTATCTGGTTCGGTACGAGTTCGCGTACGGTTCCTCCCTCCGAACGTACTTTTACCCCTCCGCTGACCAATACGGTATGTAAGAGGGAGTCTTCGGTATAGGCCGAAATATTAAATTCTGTTCCCAGGACTTTCACATCGATTTTTCCTGTGCGAACGATGAATGGACTTAGGGAATCGTGCCGGACAGTAAAATAAGCCTCGCCGTCCAGAAGTTGTACGATTCTTTTTTCACCGGGGTGAAAGGCTTCCGGATACCTGATCCTGCTTCCGGAATTGAGCAGAATACGAGTACCGTCGGATAAGATAAGCTGAAACGTTTTAGCTTTAGGTACATTTAATACGTTGTGAAGTACGGAGGTTTCCCCCGGCTGTGATACATGGTCGTAGTGAAGGGTGTTTTTTTTCTGAGATACAATGGCCCTGCCATTATTGCCGGTGATGATATTCACTGTACTCTCGTCCAGTTCCCTTACGGAGCCATCCTCAAGTTGTAACGTTATTTTAGGGGTGTTGCTTTCGGTGGTATGGTGAAAGAGATACCAGCTGTACCCGGTGATCAATATCCCGGTAAGTATGGCCGCATAGCGCATCCATGGCCGGATCCGGAGTGCTTTTTTCGGTTCGGGTTTCATGCGTTGTTTTAGCGCCAGAAGTGCCTTTTTTTCGTCCAGGTCACTTGTTTTCAGGGCGGTGGCCTCATGGTGGATGTCTTTCAGGTGCAGTAGGAAAGGTTTTAATCCCGGATCGTCACGGAGTTTTTTCACCAGTAACCGTCGTTCTTCGAAGGTCAGCGGATGGTTCTGGATCACTTTGAGGTATATTTTTTCGATATCCGTATGCATTTTTTAGCTGGTTCTTTACTAAGAGAGTCAAAAAAAAGAGAATAATGTGAAATCGTCGTTAATTTTTTTAAAAGCAGGTTCCGGGAATCGAAGTGGGACCGGTTATTTATCGTATCCCTGCCCGAAAAATCAGTTGGTTTCGAGGCAGATATCCCTGGTGAGCAGCAGGAGAAAGAGAGCAGGGTGCAGTTGCTCCCGAAGTAACCGGAAAGCTCGCGTCATGTGTGTACGCACCGTATTGATCGATACACCGAGGTCTTCTGCGGTCTCTCCGTAGGTTTTTCCGTATATGCAGCAATGGGTGAAAACCTCCCTGCACTTCTCCGGGAGGTTGTTGATGGCTGTATAAATAATTTCCTTTCGGTCGAGTTCTCTGTACAGAGGGAACTCCTGGAAATTGTCTTTCAGCGATTCGTCCGAGACCATTTTTTTTGCCCGGTCGAGATGCTTCAATGCAGCGTTTCTTATAGCGCGATACACATAAGCAGAAAGATCTGTGGTGATGGAGAGATAGCGTTTGTGCTGCCAGAAATCCAGAAAAAAATCCTGCACGATATCTTTGGCCAGATCAGGATCTTTAACAATGCTGTTTGCCCATAGCAAAACGTGATTATGGTAGCAAGAAAAAAAGATATCAAAAGATGCTTCACTCCTCTCACGCTGCAAATCGTGTAAGATATCTTTCGGCGACTTTTTCATCGTTTAAAGTTGGCATGATGACAAATATAGTTATTTTAGTTACGTAGCAAACAGGCGGTGCTGTTTTGCATATCGTCAGAAGAAATACATTTTCTGGGATTAATTCCCGGAAAATTAACACATAAATCTCATCGTTATGAAAAAAATAATCTTATTGGCTTGTTCGCTTTTCGTGTGTTTTCGGGTGTTTTGTCAGAGTCCTGCAGTCGATGAAGTCGCCGTGCGGGGCTTTGCTATTGCGGCTCCTGCACCTGACGGTGTAGGTCGCTTTGTGAATTTTATAAATGAAGAACTGGCCTTTTACCGGATAAATACTTTAATCCTGAGGGTCGATTATAATTACCGGTATACCTCACATCCGGAGCTTGTCGGTGAAAGTGCGTTATCCGCGACAGATGTAGAGCAGATTGTGAAAGCCTGTCGGGAACACGGCATACGCATTATTCCGCAAATCAACCTTCTCGGACATCAGTCCTGGGCCGGTACCGTAGGAAAATTGCTGGAAGTATACCCTGAGTTTGACGAAACTCCGCATGTCAACTTACCGGAAAACTATGAATGGCCAAATCCCGATGGTTTGTATTGTAAGAGTTATTGTCCGCTACACCCGGAAGTTCATGATATCGTATTTGCACTGATCGATGAAATCACCGGTGTTTTCGAAGCGGATGCATTCCATGCCGGAATGGATGAAGTGTTTTATATCGGCGATGAGAAATGCCCGAGATGTGGCGGACGTGACAAAGCTGTGCTCTATGCAGAAGAAGTAGCACGGATAAGAGATCATCTTTCCTTGAGCGCCAAGGAACTCTGGATATGGGGAGACCGGCTCATCGATGGAAAAACAACGGGTATAGGGATGTGGGAAGCGAGTATGAACAACACACACCGGGCCATAGATATGATCCCCAAGGATGTGATGATCTGTGACTGGCACTATGAAAGAGCAGACCCTACCGCAGTGTACTTTGCCGTAAAAGGGTTTAATGTGGTCACCTGCCCGTGGCGTAAAGAGGATGTAGCGGTAGCACAATTGGACCAGTTGCTGACAAACAGAAAAAATGCAACCCCGGAGATGCGGGATCGTTTTCGAGGTTTGGTCCATACCGTATGGACAGGGACAGAAAACTTCCTGGATGCGTATTATGGCGAAAAAGAGAATGAGGATAAGCCGGACGACCAGGTAACCTGTTTTAAGACATTGTTCGGAGCTATACGGAGAGTTCGGGGTGAAGAAACCGGAACCAAACGCGTCAGAGATCGTCGATAAAAGTAGGGTAACTGTCCGATTTGGATTTGAGTATTTTCTTTATAAAATCTCTGCCCGCTTCATTTCTCACATCGATATTCACATGGTAGTCATCTTTGTGAATAGCGTATATACTTGTGTTTATCTTGTGTATCGAAAGTTTGTAATAGGGAATAAGAAACATATACTTGTTCATCGCGGCAAAGAAACGTAAAATGATTCCGCCGGGCCTCAGTTCCAGGGTACACGACGTACTGTGCGATTTGTTGAGAATAATGAGATTGTGAAGTTTGACGGAAGACGATATGATATCCATCTCAGGGGAATGCACACCTCCGATTTTTACCCTGTCCGCAATGGTGCAGGGCTTTCCTACGATCTTTTCAATTTTTTTCTTGTTCCCGATCTCGTTACGGGGGGCGCAGAGGAGCATGAATTTTTCTTTAAAGATACGCTTTTTTCGAATACTTTGACAGGTAGTTTGCCATCAGAAATAACAACCGTGAAAGGGTGGGGAAGGGATGTAGGCCCTTTTTTTGATCCCGAAGACGGTCCGACGGAAGCAAATATGCGAAATCTGGCACCTAAAACCTAAAGTCTTTTTATCTTTGCGGGCCTGTACAGGAAAAAAATACGCAGATGGATATAAAAGATCATATTACAGCCCGGGTCAGGGAAGCCGTTAAAAAAATATTTGATGCCGATCTCGAAACGGTAGAATTACAACCTACCCGTAAAGATTTTGAAGGAGATATCACCGTAGTGGTATTTCCCATGCTGCGCCTGTTGAAAGGCAATCCGCAGGCCATAGGGGAGCAGATAGGAAGCTATCTGGAGACGCATGTGGCCGAAATAGACAGGTTTAATGTGGTGAAAGGATTTCTGAACCTCGTGATCTGTGATGATTATTACCTGGATTTTTTGGAAGTATCCGCAAGCAGGAGCAATACGGATATGTCACTCCCGATCCGGAGGGGAAAGCCGTCCTGGTCGAATATTCTTCGCCCAATACCAATAAGCCGTTGCACCTGGGGCATATCCGGAATAACCTTCTCGGATATTCGGTTGCGGAAATTCTGAAAGCTGCCGGAAAAAAAGTATACAAAACCCAGATTATCAATGACAGGGGAATACATATCTGTAAGTCCATGCTGGCCTGGCAGAAATTCGGGAATGAAGAAACCCCGGAATCTACCGGGTTAAAAGGAGATAAGCTGGTAGGGAATTACTATGTTATTTTCGATAAAGAATATAAAAAAGAGATCGAAGAGCTCGTTGCCGGTGGAATGAACAGGGAGGAAGCTGCCAGACAGGCACCGCTTTTGTTACAGGCACAGGAGATGCTCCGCAAGTGGGAAGCCGGCGATGAAGAAGTAGTGAGCCTCTGGAAAACGATGAATCAATGGGTGTATGACGGTTTTGATATTACCTACAAAAATCTCGGTGTCGATTTCGATTCCTATTATTATGAGAGTGATACCTACCTGTTGGGAAAAGATGTGGTGGAAGACGGGCTGCAACGCGGTATTTTTTACCGTAAGGAAGACGGCAGCGTATGGATAGACCTCACAGATGAGGGACTGGATGAGAAAATTGTGCTTCGTGCGGACGGAACGGCGGTGTATATGACTCAGGATATAGGTACTGCAATTCAGCGGGTTAAGGACCATCCTGATATCGGTGGGATGGTATATACGGTAGGTAATGAACAGGATTATCACTTTAAGGTGTTGTTCCTTATCCTGCAAAAGCTCGGTTATGAATGGGCGGAAAGCCTGTACCACCTCAGTTATGGTATGGTGGACCTGCCCAGTGGAAAGATGAAGAGCCGTGAAGGGACGGTAGTCGATGCCGACGATCTCATTGTGGAAATGACCAGGACCGCTGCGGAGATATCCGAAGAGCTCGGGAAGCTCGAAGGTTATTCGGAAGAAGAGAAAGAAGAGCTTTATCGCATTATAGGTTTAGGTGCCCTGAAATATTATATCCTTAAAGTGGATCCTAAAAAACGGATACTGTTCAACCCTGAAGAGTCCGTTGATTTTGCCGGAAATACCGGGCCTTTCATCCAGTACACGTATGCCCGTATACAATCTATATTGCGAAAAGCGGATGAAACTGCGCACCATAGCGACATCAAAAATATCGTGCTCCACGAGAAGGAAAAGGAATTGCTGAAACAACTGGAAGCCTTTCCGGCCGTTATAAGCAGTGCTGCGGAGGGTTACAGCCCTGCAGTTATTGCCAATTATACCTATGATCTCGTCAAAGAATTCAATTCTTTCTACCAGAACGTTTCCATTCTGGGAGCTGAAGAAGAAACCAGTAGGGCATTCCGGGTGCAATTGGCAGGAAAGGTAGGAGAAGTTATTGCATCAGGGTTTCGGTTACTGGGAATTAATGTTCCCGGGCGCATGTAGAATTTTTTCCCGGAGATCAAAAAAAAGAACCGCCTTGCTTGGGACAAGGCGGCTCCACAGTTAACCATAGATGAAAACTAATCCCGATGATTATCGGGGGCAATAAAGGGCACTATTGCATCTTTGATATCTTCAGATGAAGCACTGGTGTCCATGTCGAACAGTACCTCATAGAGTCTTTTGTCATTGGCTTTGGGCAGCAGCTTCAACGTGGTTTTTCGGGCAAATATGGCATCCCATTCCCCGCGCACTCTGGCCAGTACTCCTGGTTTTCTTTCCACCATTTTCGGGCAGGGTCACATCGGGCATCCTCCGTTTTTCTATAATAATTCATTCCTTTTTCCTGGGCGAGAACCTTGTCTTCTACCTGATCGTTACGGACAATCTTGTCATTGTCCTGTTCGTGCAACCAGCCATAAGAAGTAATTTCCTGCCTGTTGGTCCTCCGGGTTACATTATAATCATTCCTTTTGGTGTGTTCCCGGCGGGGTAGGGGAGCATCTGTGGTGTTTTCCCAGTAATGCTTACCGTCTGTATGTATCCACGTGGCCGTGCCTTCATAGCGCGGACTGTCATCGACCTGGTATACTTTCTGTGTCCATTGTCCTTTTACGTCATCAGGGTCGAGTTTTGTGTAGTTCCATTGGTTGTCTTTATAGAAGGTATACAGGTCGGTATTTTCATAAAGCCAGTCCTGTCTCCAGTGTTTGATAATCATTGTGTCGTTGATAATCATTGTGTCGTTGATGATAAGCAGATGTTGCAGAACGATTTTGTCATTACTTTCTTCCACGGGAGTTACCCATTCCAGAGCGCCGGACCTGTAACGATCGTGGAATTTATAATTCTTATCCGGTGCAAAAGTCTCGGCAAAATTAAAAGCTACCTCATAACAGCCGCACATGGCTTTTATAGCTTCGACATCTTTCTCTTTAGTGTCTTGTGCATACCCGGATATCGTAAATCCGAGTATAAATAGGAGGTGTAGCCAAAAGGAGTTTTTATTCATAATTGATGATTTTAATGAGTATGTGGTTCCCGTATTATCCCGCAAAGAACCGGGACAAATTTAATAAATTAATTTAGATTGAATAAAAATAAGTTATATATTTGCTTTAAAATTATTAATATTTATTCTTAATAAAAATAAAGATGTTCCTTAAAGTCATACATATCATATTTCGTTTGATTCTCGGTGGAATGCTGACATACGGTGGGATTGCAAAATTTACCAAACCTGTTCCGGAGCCGACACAGATGATCGAACAGGTACAAAGAGGAGAGGAACTGGGAGACAATATACCGGTTTTGAAAATCCGAAATTATATTTTCGGGATGAAACAAACGGGTTATTTCTGGCCCTTTCTCGGTACTGTCGAACTACTTGCGGGCGTATTGTTGCTCAGTCAGGTTTTTGGGATTCTCGGTGCTATAATTGCTTTACCTGTTACGTTAAATATATTTTTCTTTCACCTTTTTCTGGAACCGGAACACATCAGGGAATTGATACAGACCGGCGGATTACTCCTCATAAATATTTGGTTACTGCTGGTGTCCTATCCCCGTTGGAAATCTGTGGTTTTGGATAAGGTATGGTAGGGACAGAGAAGATAAATGCCATTTTTATACGATAATGATTATACGTTTACCTCAACATATTACATACTTTTTTACAGCAATACTCCTGCCGGTATGTGTCATGGGGCAATCCGGTGCCGATACCACTTCTGTTAAAGTAAATGAGCTTCAGGAAGTTGTGGTAACCGATCAGTTCAAGAGAGGGAATGTCCCGGCAAAACTGTTTCCGGTGAGTCGTATAGACCGGCAGACTATTGATAATATTGCCGGTAATACCCTGGCCGATGTTTTACACTACTCCCTGAATATCAACGTAGTTCCGGATCCACAGTCCGGACGATCTACCATACGTATGTTTGGCCTGGACGGCGATTATGTGAAGATCCTGATAGACAATATCCCTCTGGTGAGCGATAACGGTTATGGCAATAATATAGATGTCACCCAGATCAATCTGGACGATGTGGAGCGTATTGAAGTTGTGGAGGGGGCCATGGGAGTGTTGTACGGAGATAATGCCGTGGCAGGGGTAATTAACATCGTAACGAGGAAAGGGACAGAAGGAAAGTGGAAGATACGGGCTGCTCTACAGGAAGAAACCGTAGGCGGAGAGTATGACTGGTCTGAGCAAGGCAGACATATTCAGTCGTTGAACATAGGACATAATCTGACGGACAGGTTATATGTCTCAGCCGGATTTAACCGTAATGATTTTCAGGGTTTCTTTAATAACTACCGGGGGAAGGACTATTTTAAAGTTCAGGGCAGCAGTGTGGTCAATGACGGACTACGGGGACATGAGTGGTATCCGAAAGAACAGTTGAACCTCACCGGGGGGTGTATTATACGGCTCCGGGGATGAGCCTGTACTATAAATTCGGGTATTTCGATGAAGTCCTCGATGTATATAATCATGCTATTAATGCCAGGGTAGAGAACAGCAATTATCGCATTACGGCCAATGACCGTCAATACAGTAGTTCCCGGTTTATGCACCAGTTGTACGCCGATGGAAATCTGTATCACATGAATTATATGCTGTCGCTTTCTTTTCAGAAACAGGAAAGGGATAACAGGAATTATGTGTACGATGTAGGCGAGCGACGGGAACAGGAAGTGATCACTGATATTAAAGACCAATCCAGTAATCTTCTGTTTTCGAAAGGAACATTAAGTCGTATATTTTCGGGTTCCGGTTTTTTTGATCTTACCATGGGCTATGAGTTGACCAACCAAAGAGGTTATGATGCCTCCGCAAGCGGATATTCATCCGACATCGTAGAGAACAGGTTGGAGAATTACGATGTATTTACATCGTTGCACATCACTCCTGCAGCGCGTTTTTCCCTGTATCCTGGAGTACGTCTCAATAATAATTCGATGTACGATAATCATTGGATATGGAGTGTAACCGCTGCGTATGAATTTAAAAAAGACCTGACATTGCGTAGTGTTTTAGGATCGGCCTACAAAACCCCGACCTTCGAGCAGTTATTTTACTATTTCGTAGATGCGAATCACAACATCCAGGGAAACCCGGACCTGAAACCCGAAGACGGTATATCGGCATTGCTGGCTTTGGAAAAAGAATCCGAACTTAAGGATGTCAGGCTTATCAATGTTTTCAAAGGGTTTTATTATGATATCAGGGATAAAATAAACCTCACCCTGGTGAGTGGAGACAATTCCTCCGGAAGCTTCCGTTATATGAATCTCGATCGGCACAGGATCCTCGGTGCGTCTCTGGAAAATACATTGTATTATAACCGCTGGAGTGCTACATTAGGATTGGGCTACACCGGGATTTCCCAGCAGGCATCCGGAGAAACCGATATGCGGGATGATTACTTGTTTACCTATACGGCAAATGCTTCTGTAGGATATACTATTCCGTCGATACATACCACCTTTTTTGCTCAACTCAAATACAATGGCAAGCAACCGCAATATGTCCAGCAGGCGACGGATGCCGGTGATCCCGTATACGTAAAGGGCGAACAGGATGCTTTTACCTGGCTGGATGCCAGTGTCCGGCGATCCTTTTTTGATAGGCAACTCGAGCTTACGGCAGGAGCCCGGAACCTTCTCGATGTGGTCAGTGTAAACACTACGGCCATAGCAGGGTCTGCACACGGGGCCCCTCCGGGAAACATATTGCTGGGGTACGGCCGGTCTTTTTACCTTAAACTTTTGTATAATTTTAAAATCTGACCTCAATATGAAACGAATTTTTATTTCTCTTATTTTTATGACAGGCCTGCTTGTAACCGGGTGTAGCAGTGATGATGACGGTACGGGTGGGGGACCGGAAATCCCGGCAGTAGAATCTGCTACTGTCGATGTGGAATCCGGTGGCCCCAATCAGCCTAACCAGGTATATATAGACCTGAGTACTTCCAATACTACCGTAGTGAAAAGAGATACCTGGGAGCTCGGGTTTTACTGCGGTTCACAGCACAGAGTTTTTCTTAACAGCGCTATTCTGGCGACTGCTGCGGAACTTCCCGGCTTTACGGATATCGATGCTGTGAACAGCAGCACCGTTTTTGAGAGTTCAATACCTCTCAAAGGCCTGAATGCACAGTTCCAGTTGACGGAGGTTAGCGTAAGCGGTGTCGGGGAACTGATTGCAGGACTTCCGTTGAGTTATTATATGTATGGAGATCTGGATAACGGAATTTCATTTACCGACACCAAAGAAGGAGAACCGGGAGGTACGGCTATCGCTGAAATTTCTACAACAGCTTCGGACAACAATGTGTACATCATATCCGCAGGAAGCACTATCCCGACAGAGACACCGGACGCAGGAGATATACTGACGACCGGGGAACACCGCGGATTTTATAAGGTAAGGATATTAGCGGACGGAGAGGATTATATACTGCAATATGCTGCACTGGATGCTAACGATCACGAAGAAGTGGTCATATCCAAAGATGACAGTTATAATCTCAAAGCTTTTAGTCTGGTAGAGGGTAGTGAAGTAAGTGTAGAGCCTGCCAAAGCGGACTGGGATATTAATTTTACCAGTGTTTATTCTTATTACGGCAATATGGGAGGATTGGTAGCAGGGGCAGCCTACTCGGATTACGCATTACATAATACCCTTGGAAATGTAGGGCTCTATACCGTTATCACCAAAGAAACGACGGACGGTGAAAGCGTAGAAACAGGTGAACCTTCTTTTGAGGCATTTACCAAAGCCGATATCAGGGAATCCGAATTCGTATATGATGACAGGGCGATTATAGGCAGTGACTGGAGGCAAACAGCAAGTTTCGGAGGGTCGGCCCAGGTAAAGGATGACAGGTATTTTGTTGTTAAAGATGCTTCCGGAAATTACTATAAATTACAATTTACCGCATTTTTGAATGCCTCGGGAGCAAGAGGATATCCGCAGTTTAAATATGAATTGCTCGACGAATAGAACCATTATTATTTTGAAGTTAGTTAGTTTTTAAGTTTTTTATTTTTAGTTGCATGAACCCCGGTAATTGTCGTTGCCGGGTTTTGTATTAAAAAAATATCCGGAAGGTCACATTCGGCGTAATACCCAAAGAGCGGTTTTCAACTTTTTGGATATCCGTACTCTGATCGTTTTCGAGTCTGTAATAGATGTCGAGGGTATTCTTTTTATTGATGATGTTGAGTATGGCTATTCGAGATCGGCATTTACTTTTTTACCCAGGGCAAAATTATAGGTCGAAGACAGGTCTGCACGTAAAAACTGCGGAAGCCGGTCACTGTTGGAACTGTTGTAATTTATCGTGTTTCCGGTTTGTCTTTCCGTAACCTCATTGCCCTGCTGTGGGGTGGTGTAAGGTCTTCCCGACCGCCAGTTGATTCCCATTGCGATTTTCCAGTTATGCAGGATATAGGTTCCTGCAAAGGACACCGCGTGACGAATGTCGAGATTATTAGGAAAAGAAGAAGGGGTGAGGGCATCAAAATTATAAGTATTGATCGCGTAGGTATAGCTAAGCCAGGTACTGTAATGTGGTGTTTTTTTATTGATGAGAAACTCTATGCCTTTGGAGGTATAGTTCCCGGAAGTACGCAGATATTGACCTTCGTTCTGGAACTCCTGTCCGGATGTCGTAATTCCGTCTACGGTTTTGTAAAAAGCTTCTAACCCGGTGTAGAAACTGCTTCTGTTATAATTGATACCTGCCGATACCTGTTTACTCCTGGTCACCGGAAGATCATCGTCATTAGAAAGTATCCAGCGTCTTTTCTCTACTCCCAGAAAATCCCGTTGCAGGTCGATCACCTGGTTGGTGACCTGGCTACGCATTTCGCCCTGAAGCTCTACGGCAAGTCTGCGACTGAGTTTCTGACGGATGTTCAGGCGGGGCTCGTAAATATATTTCTCAAATTTTTTGATGTAATTTCCGCGTAATCCCGCTCTTATGTATGTTTTTTTTTCGGCCGACTGATAGGTGAATTCCGAGAAAAACGCGTGATTTTGAATGACGTCTTTTTCTTTAACACGATACCGGGGCACGTTGATATCGTCCGTATTGCTAATCCCTACCTCATAAAACTGGTAGCCACCCCTTAAATGAACGGTGTTGGTTAACCTGTAATTCAAATGCATTCGTACACCGGTTTCGAGTACCTCATTGTTGAGTAGCAGCCGCTGGTCGGTAAAGAGTGTGTAATTGGCTGCGTCCAGGTTGTATTTGGTGTAATACGTATTGACGTATGAAGTGAGCCGGGACGACCATTCGCTTTCCAGGCTGGCACCGAAAGCGAGGTTTTGCTGGTCCAGCGTACTTTTTTTGGACTCCGAAGCGGACGAACTGCTCTCATCATAGAGCAGACTGTTTTTAAAGAACAGTGCATTAGCCCTTATTTGGTGTTTCTCATGCGGATTATAAAGTACTTTTATGCTGGCATCATAAAAATAAAAGTTTTCTTTTCTGTCGATGTCTTCGGCAACTTCCTGGTTTTCGATATCGGTAATTTTGGAATGCTGGAAAACCGGTCAAAATAGGAATTGTAGGTGGGGGTTGAAACCAGGTCGGTAACAGAGCGTCGGGCCGAAAGGTGTATGGCCAGTTTTTTAGTTAAGGGTATCCGGGCAAATGCATCTGCGGCGATAAGGTTAAACCCTGCTCCGCCGCCAAAGCTACTGTCATTTCATCGGAGGAATGCATATCTATAGTGCCACTAACACCGTCGCCGTAAAACGCACTGGCCCCGTTTTTTATGACCGATACATTCCGGGTGAGATAGGGATTAAACGCCGAGATCAATCCGAAAAAATGGCCGGATTGGTACATTTTGATACCGTCCCAGAGGATGAGGTTCTGATCGTGAGACCCTCCCCGTATATTGATATTTGAAACAGTCTCATTTACACTTTCTACCCCGGGAAGTGCCTGTATGGTCTGTAATATATCCGGCTCGACCAGTCCGGGAAGAATACCGAAACGTTCGGTACTTATTTCGATGCTTCCGTCCATTTTCTTGTCGAGACCCGTGGTGAGATATTGCTTTACGACCACCTCTTCCAGTTCTTCGTATTCCGGCTGTAGCAGCAGGGTACTGCAAGGGGGATTTTCGGGGAATACGGCGTTAACCTCGGTGGACTTATAGCCCATGGATCTGATCAGGAGTTTTGTATTTTCGGGTACTTCGTCAAAACGAAAAAAGCCGAGTGTATCCGTAACCGTAAAACGGTTTGTTCCTTTGATCTCTACGGTAGCTCCTACGACGGGTTCCTTACTGAGGGCATCTCTTATTGATATACATACGCCTTTGATATCCGGACTTATAACATAATATCTCTGGTTGAGCTTTCTGAAATTCAGAGCTGTTTGTTCTTCGATTTCAGCCAATATCCTCAGGAGTGGTTTCCTGAGATCGGGTTTGTCGATTATATAGGGGCTATATCCTCATCGGCATAAGAGAACTTGACCTGAAAATGATTTTCAAGAACAGGTAAAACCGTGGAGAGCGCTTTTTGATGTTGTGCGGAAATGATGCGGGGATACAGACAAAACATAAGGGTAGCAAGACCCTCACCAGTTTAGTGTTTATCGGTGTATATCGTAACCTTTTCCTTTTTGCCATCCGTGAATCTGTACTTTAGACGGAATGGCAAGGTAATACTTTTTAAGGCGGTTTCTATATCCTTATTGCTAAAACTTCCGGTAAAGTAAAGATCGGTAGCTTCGGGGGCGGTGATGTCAACGTTGTATTGCCTCTCGAACTCTTTTAAAACTACGGAATACGGCACACTGCGGAAGGACGTTTCATCGCGCATCCATGTAGGCACTTCCCGGCAGTATTGTTTTTTTTGGTTTTTATCCCTTGTATTGCCCGGAAACTTTCACCGGGTTGGAGTATGAGGCTGTCTTTACCGTGTATAACCCTGACAGCACCCCGGTAACAACTCACCTCGAAATAATCGTTCCTGTCATTGACATTAAAAGCAGTTCCCAATACGGAAATCACTCCCTGATCGGTTTGACTTCAAAAGAAGCTCCTTCACTGACTCGGAAAAAACCTTCGCCCTTCAAATGAACTTCTCTTTTACGTGCCCACTGTTTTTTGTTATATATCAGTTCGGAGCCTGCATTCAGAGTAACGTGTGAATCGTCTGGAAGGACCAGATCTGTTGTTTGGGCATTGGAAGTGGAAATAACGGTATCTCTTCCGGAAAGAAAAACATAGGAAACGAGTGCGATACACAATACGGCAGCGACCCGGGCATAAGGTATCCGGGTACGGATTTTCCGGACACGGGACGACTCCTGTTCTTTTCTCACCTGTTGTATTTCGTGCAAAACGGCCTCCTTGTCAAAAGCCGGGGCTTTTAACATGGCGGTATATGTGATAATCTTCTCGTAAGACTCCAGTTCTCCGATGCTTTCAGGGCTTTGAGTTCTTCTTCGGAGATATCACCATTAAGCCATTTTGCTAACAGGGTATCGTTATTCATTTCCGTAGTTTAATTATAAAACAGTTTACAGAGGTAAAACCCTACCTCTATGGTGTTTTATTTGTATGTATAACAGCTCGTTGATCGGGCTAAAAGCCCTCTATTTCTTTTCTCAGACTAACCAAGGCTTTGTGTATTCTTTTTTCAACAGCCTTTACCGAGATGCCGAGAGCCTCTGCTATTTCGGTATATTTCAGGCCGTCTATCCTGTTCATCAGAAAAGCGGTCCGTTGTGCTTCACTCAGGTTGGATATGGCAGTTTGAAGTTTGTCCATATACTCCTTTTCCTCCAGCACAAATTGTGGACTTTCCTCATCGATGCCAACAGGTTTTTCCGGGCATAATGAAGAACCACCTTTCTGTGTGCAACAATGTTTAAAAACAAGTTGTTAGCTACTGTAAATAAAAAAGATCTGGCTTTTTCCAGGGGCACGTTATCGCAGTTTTTCCATAACCTCACGAATGATTCCTGAACAATATCCTCTGCTTCTTTACTGTCTCCGCACTTATAATAGACAAAGTTGTTCAGTTTTTTGGCATAGGTGTTGTACAGCGAGATATATGTTTTCTCCGAGCATACCGGATCGTTTTGTCGTAGCATAGGACTTACATCTGGTGTAGCGGCAAAGATATCTATTTTGCGAATAGAAGTAAAGCGGGACAGAAATTAAGACCGGAAAAAATCACGTTATGCGCATAAAGAAATATTTATTTTATTCCTTTGTGATACTCTTGCCGGAAGGAGGTGTTCTGTTTACCTTGCAGTGAACGAAGGTGATAGCCTTAAAAGATTTTCTTTCGGTATCGGTAAATATGATTTTTTTTAGAAAAAAATAAAAAAATACAAATGAGGGGTAGGGTATTTGGTGATACAACTGTTTTAATGTTGAAGTACGCGGGAAAAGCGGGTGAGAATATGAAGAAGTTCCCGTGGTATGGATAACGTTCATTTTATTATTTTCCTGTCAGAACGAAATAAATGAAATAGTCGGTGAAGATCCGGATCTGGTGATAACCTCCGGTTCGGAAATGGCATTGTGGATTCAGCGTGCAACGGCGAATGACGGTACATCAGATGATTTTCTTGACATGTACAGTTGCGGAACCGTAAAATTACCCGTAGCAATTACCCTTAACGGGGCGGTAAGGATGATTAATAACGAAGCGGATAAGGATTTTGTCCGTCGTATTGCAGAGAATCTGGAAACACCGTTGACATTACAGGTTCCCTTTACGGTCGTATCCCGGGAGTATACTGAGAATACTGTGCGTTCAGCTGAAGAGTTCGACATGCTTAAGGCCATGTGTACCGATAGTCCGGATAGCCGGATAAACTGTGTGCAGTTTCGTTATCCCGTGGAGATGTTTACGTACAATGCTAATAATCAATCCAACGGAAGCGTGACGATAAATGCCGATCAGGACTTTTATGAATTTATAAACCAGATAGGAAACCTGCGCACCAGCATTCACTACCCCGTAATCGTTATGTATGCGACGGGTGAAGAAATAGAAGTGAGTACAAACAGCGAATTGATTGCTGCGGTCAAGAACGGGAGAGCTATTTGCAGTCTCGGTAGCTGAATTTGTACCGAAAAGGGAAATAATAAAGAAAAATATAAGACGAACACTGAAAAAGATATAAGATACAGTTGATGTTTTGGTTAACAATCTGTCTATTTTTTATACTTAAAATGATCAACTGTCAAATTTAGGTTGTTTGGATTGAGCTGTTGGGTAGGGGTGCCTGACAGCCAGAAAAGAGGCCGCAAGGCCTCTTTCTCTTTTTATGAAGATCTATGAATATCTTGGGGTAAACCGGTAATTTGCTGTTTGTCCCGTTATTAAGGTATCCGGTAATGCTGTTAATGCTTTCTTCCGTACAATATAGTATTACACCTTCTTTGGGGCGGATATTCTGCGGAACGGTTTTTTACTGATCAGGTCGTGGAATGATATTGTGGTAATACGCCTTGCCTTCTGTTGTTTTTTGTGAAAAATATATAGCCGGAAATTCGAAAACAAAAGTTTCTGTTAAAGAAACCCTGATCTTTCCGGATTCTTCCGATGTCGCAGATGGAAAATGTTTAAAATTAGCGCTTCAGCCTGTCTGTCTTCGGTTCAAATTCTTAAATTTGCACCTGCCGCGAAAAGAAACGGCACTCTTGTAAAAAAGAAGCAGGTAATTATGTTTGATAATTTAAGTGAAAAGCTGGATAAAGCCTTCACGTCCTTAAAGGACACGGGCAGATTACGGAGATCAATGTAGCGGAGACCCTGAAAGAGGTACGGAGAGCACTGCTCGATGCCGACGTAAATTTCAAGATAGCTAAAGATTTTACCAATAATGTCAAGGAAAAGGCCCTCGGACAAAACGTACTGACTACGTTACAACCCGGGCAGCTGATGGTAAAACTCGTGAAAGACGAGCTTACGGAGCTCATGGGGGGAGATGCCGAAGGTGTTAACCTTTCCGGTAATCCTTCAGTCATTCTGATGTCCGGACTTCAGGGTCCGGTAAGACTACCTTTTCCGGAAAACTGGCTAATTTTCTTAAAAATAAAAAGACTAAAAAACCGCTTCTGGTAGCCTGTGACGTCTATCGCCCCGCCGCTGTAGACCAGTTGCATGTCGTAGGAGAGCAGATCGGGTAGAAGTATTTTCGGATCGTGGAAATACCAATCCTGTGGCTATTGCACAGGCAGGTATAGCACATGCCAAAGCTAACGGTCATCATGTGGTTATCGTCGATACGGCAGGTCGTCTCGCTGTGGATGAGGAAATGATGAACGAAATATCCGAGATCCATAAAGCCATCAAGCCGGAAGAAACCCTGTTTGTAGTGGATGCGATGACCGGACAGGATGCGGTGAATACAGCCAAAGCATTTAACGACAGACTCGATTTCGACGGGGTGGTCCTTACCAAACTCGACGGAGATACCGTGGTGGTGCCGCGATTTCTATTAAGTCCGTAGTGAACAAGCCGATCAAGTTTATCGGTACCGGCGAGAAAATGGATGCCATAGACGTATTTCACCCTTCGCGTATGGCTGATCGTATCCTTGGAATGGGGGATGTGGTATCTCTTGTAGAACGTGCTCAGGAACAATACGACGAAGAAGAAGCCCGGAAATTACAGAAGAAGATCGCAAAAAATCAGTTTGGTTTTGATGATTTTCTATCCCAGATACAACAGATCAAAAAAATGGGGAGCATGAAGGATCTCCTCGGAATGATCCCGGTGCCGGAAAAGCCCTTAAAGATGTGGATATCGATGATGATGCCTTTAAACACATCGAAGCCATTATTCACTCCATGACCCTGGAAGAACGTTCTACGCCCTCCGTATTAAACGCTTCCGCAAAAAGAGGATCGCAAAAGGTTCCGGAACCTCGGTACAGGAGATCAATCAGTTACTTAAGCAGTTTAACCAGATGAGCAAAATGATGAAGATGATGCAGGGTGGCAGCGGAAGGAAAATGATGCAGATGATGGGAGGAATGAAGGGAATGCGATAAGGAATTTATGTTTAAAAAATGATAATTCTCCTTTGGAGATACCCGAAGCGAAGGGGATATCCCCGGTGTCAAAAACAATAAACCACAAACCGTAATATGGAATTACTCGACGGGAAGAAAATTTCCAATCAAATTAAAGATGAGATCGCTGCGGAAGTAGCCGAAATGAAGAAAAAAGGAGAGAAGGTACCACATCTGGCAGCTGTGCTGGTCGGAAATGACGGGGCCAGCCTGACGTATGTGGGAAGTAAGGTGAAGGCATGCGAAAGGATCGGGTTCGAATCGACACTCGTTAAATTGCCCAGTACGATCAGCGAGGTGGAGCTTCTCAAAAGATAAAGGAACTCAATGAAGATGATGACATAGACGGTTTTATCGTGCAGTTGCCTCTGCCCAAGCAGATTGATACTCAGAAAGTACTGATGGCTATAGATCCGGACAAGGATGTTGATGGTTTTCACCCCGTAAATTTCGGTAAGATGGCTCTGGACATGACTACATTTATTCCTGCTACTCCTTTCGGGATACTGGAATTGCTCGAGCGTTATAATGTAGAGACCAAGGGAAAACATACCGTAGTGATCGGAAGAAGCCATATCGTGGGAAGACCTATGAGTATCCTGATGGGAAGAAAAGGGTTTCCGGGGAACTCTACCGTAACCCTTACACATAGTCATACCAGAAACATTACGCAGATTACATCACAGGCCGATATTATTATCACTGCACTCGGGCAGCCCAATTACCTGAAGGCAGAAATGGTTAAGGATGATGCCGTGATTATCGATGTGGGAATTACCCGTGTCCCTGATGAGACCGCAACAAGGGGATATCGTATCGTCGGAGATGTGGATTTTGAAAATGTAAGCAAAAAAGTAAGCTATATAACTCCTGTTCCGGGTGGTGTGGGACCAATGACTATAGCCATGTTGCTGAAAAATACCCTCCTGGCCAGAGAAAGACATATTATACGTAAGGAAGAAAAATAAATCCGTATATATACTACCGATTCCGGATATTTTCCTGTTTTTTCAGGCCGATATCCGGAATTTTGTTTTCGGTATATATGTACGTTAAACCAAGGCCCTGCATTGCATGTGGTGCACAGAAAGTAACTGTTCTACTTCCTCCTCCGTAATTCCGCAGGATACCACCCTGAGAATATTGTCTATATCTTCGAGGTCAAAATTAGCCTGTTTTACACCCTTGTGAAGCAGTAATAGTTCCAGTAGCGTATTGGCTTCTTTAGTGGTGGTTATACCGGTAGCAAATACCAGTACTTCGAAGGGAGTGCCATTATTGTTCATCTTCGGGCTTTTGGGGGTTACACATTCTTTCTTCCCACTTTTTCCTGAAATCCGATTTCCACCGGCGTTCACGCTGGCGGGAAGGACGACCGTATCGGCCTCTTCGGTAATTCCAGCCGTTACCCAGAAATAGGAGCTTACACAATAACAGTACGCCCAGAGTTTGCCAGAAGGTCAGTTCCGTGATACCGAAAACATAAGGCATCAGCCAATTCCAGAGTTGCATGACCACAAATACGTATAGTCCTACGCAGGCCAGTTTTACAACTACCATTCCTATGATCTTTAGTGCTTTCATCAGTTTGTTTTTATTGTTTTTTACATCGGGATTCCCCGGATATCCTTGTTTATATGGGTTTAGGGGTTAATCATTCAATCGTTATATAAAACCTGTAACTCTTTTTTGAGGCGGGCAACCGCATATCTTTTTCGAGAGAGTACCGTGTTGACGGAAACCTGTTGTTTCTCTGCGATCTCATTGATAGACACTCCTTCCAGTTCATGAAGTGCAAAGGCTTCCCGTTGTTCTTCAGGAAGGCTTTCCAGGGTGTATTCCAGTACTCTATATACCTCCTCCTGCCACATTTCCGTTTCCTGATGTGCGGGAACATGTTCCTGCAGCCATTCGAAAATACCGGTTTCATTTTCATCCGTTTCCGAAGGTCTGGTGAGCTGGGATTCCGGCGTCGGTTTTTTCTTGCGTATGAAATCGATGGCCTTAAATCGCGCTGTGCTGTACATCCAGGACGAGATTTTATCCAGATCCCGTATTTCTTCAAACCGAGCACGAGATTGTAAAACACATCCTGTACGATATCACGGGCATCTTCCCTGTTAGGTATCCATTGCTTTAAAAAGTGGATCAACTTGCCCTCTTCGGAAATCGTAACCCGTTGAATAAGATTATTTTTTGCTGTTGATCCATGCAATGCAGATGCGTTATATCTATATAGTCGGAATAGGCGGTAAAATATTTTACCGGGATTGTCTTTTTTTGTCTTTTTTCTGGTGTAAAGTATCGGTTGACTTTATTTTTCCTTTTTTAACCCCTGCCTGTTGTGGGGTATTCGGTAGTTTTTTGATAAAAAAGCGGGTTTGTTTGCGTCCTTTCCGTGATTCTTTCGTCATTATAAATGTAACCTAAAAGTGAGTATTATGGAAACCGATTCAACATGTAAATGCGAATGTACATCGTGCCGGGCGGAAACTGTTCGGATTGTACTTGCGAAAACTGTAGTTGTACACATTGCGACTGCTAATGGATTTAACAGCTCTGCGCAACGATGAATATTGTTCACAGGGCTGTCTGACCCCCGTTATTTTGTATATTGTAGCTTATGGATACTGCGAAAGTTTACGAACGTTTTTCGGAAGAGATAAAAGTTTTTATCGCAAAGAAGGTCGATAGTCTGCAAATGGCAGAAGATCTTATGCAGGAAGTCTTTGTCAGGGTTCACCAACGCCTGGATACCCTTGATGAAATCGGGAAAATCCGGTCATGGGTATATGTCATAGCGCGGAATATCGTAACGGATTACTATCGAACAAAAAAGATAAATGTAGCTTTTCCTGATGAGGAGATATCTGCGGAACCTCAGGAAGAAAAGGAAAAACGGTAAGGGATTGCCTGTTGCCACTGATCCGGAAACTCCGGAAAAGTATAGCAGTGCAGTATGGCTGAGTGATATCGAAGGGAAAAAGCACGCCGAGGTTGCCCGAATACTGAAAATATCGCTCTCCGGAGCCAAATCCCGTATTCAGAGAGGGCGTAAGTTGTTGCAGTACGGCTATATGGACTGCTGTAATTTCCGCTTGAGCCCTGGCGGATACCTGGTAGGCGAGCACCGCGATGATTGTAAAGTCTGCAACTCGAAAGAGCCACCTGTCGGCACTTGATCCGGGCTTTGAAATGGCAGAAATATTAGGGATATCAGGGGAGTTCTAAAGAATTATAAATTAAAACACTACTGTCATTATCCGGTTTTCCCTGGAAAAGGTCATTCATGTCGCGCTTTTCTGTTTTGTTTCGAGGTAGCGGGTTCAGGGGAATGCTTAAAACAGATCTTAGAGCCCGTTTTAGGGCTTGTTTTTATCATACCCGCGCACAGTAAACCAGTCGATGCTGTCTTTCAGAGCCTCATCGATATCGGTGTCGGGCATTTTCAGCATTTTCTTTGCTTTTTCATGGCTGAAATAATTACCCAGAGCCAGCATGCGTAGGTGAGCATTGAGCAGTCTTAATCGTTTTGCAGGCACTATGCCGGAGAGCAGACGGAATGCGGCTCCGAGAATTTTCGGTAACGGTATGAGGTATTTTCTTTTCCCGGTAAGTGTCCCCACTTTCCGGAAATAGGTTTTATAATCCAGGTTGGTCCCGGAAAGGAGGTAGCAGCTACCCTCGTCGCCCAGGGTGAGCGCATTGACCGTCGCGGATGCGGCGGCACGGACATCTACAAAACTCTTTCCTCCGCCCGGACAGAAAAGTATCTTGTTTTTCATGGCATACAGGAGGAGAGCTCCGCTGGAAGGTTTGGTGTCGTTGGGGCCTACCAGGAACGTAGGGGCAACGACAACAGCGGGGAATTTTTCTTTTCGGTGCTTTTCGAGTACGTATTGCTGGGCCAGATACTTGCTGTAGGCATAACCGGAATGGCGTAGCCAGGGCATAAAGCCGGAGTCTTCATTTCCCGGTTTGCCCGGGAACCATTGGTGAAACAATTTGCCGTACTCACCAGTACAAAACGACGGATGCGGTGATCTTCACAGGCTTTGACCAGTAACTTTGTAGAATTGACATTGACTTTCAGGTACATATCTGTATCGGTGCTGTTCGGATGGTATAGGAAGCACAGTGGATGACATAATCCGATTTCCTGATGGCGCTGTCAATATCGTCAGGGTTATGGAGTTGTCCACGGAGTATGGTGCAGTCCAGCCCCTGAGTGCGGTGATATCACTCCCCGGCGGACCAGGGCTATTACCGGGTAGTTGTGTTGCCTTAACGTTCTTACAATATGATTGCCAAGGAAGCCGTTTGCTCCTGTAACCAGTACGGTTTCTGTCATATTCAATGTTATAATTCGCGTTGTAATTTATGGCGGAATATCCGTAACTGAAGGTTTACGGGGATTAGCTTTTGAATAATGGAACTCAGCCAGTTCATTTTTCCCGGAATAATGATGTTTTCCTTCCGGAGGAGCTTATCTATACAGATCAGTGCGGTGTCTTCGGCCGAAAGTATGGAAGAGCGGATAAACCTGCTGTGAGAATTGATCCTTTTGGTCGTTTCCTTATTGGTGGCCATACCACCTGGATGCGCCACCGAAACATGAACGTTACTCCTTTTGAGTTCGGCATTCAGTCCGCGGGAAAATGAGTACACAAAAGCCTTGCTTGCCGGATAGACCGTTTTATACGGCATGGGCGAAAAGGCAGCCAGGCTGGATATGTTAAGGATATACGATTGCCGTTGTCTTTGAAGTACAGGGAGAAGTTTGTGTGTGAGCAACACTAACGATCTCATATTAAGCATGATGATATCGTCGATGTAGGAGAGGTCTGCATCTTCAAATCTTTTTGTCCCCCCGATCCCGGCATTATTGATCAACGTGTTGATGTTGTATTGTTTTATGGCATCGACCGTCCTGGTTATATTCGCTGCCCGTGTCAGGTCGGTCTCAAAGCAGACTGCTTTCACCGAATGTTCCCGCATCAGTTCTTCGGCAGTGTGATGGATATCCTCGTCGGGGAGCGAAATAAGGATGAGGTTTTGTCCTTTCCGGGCACAGACTGAGGCGAGGGCCTTTCCCAGTCCCTGACTCGCTCCCGTAATAACGGTGTAGGTATTTTGAGTGCACATTTATATATGTTTTTAGAAACCGGCACAGTTCGACACTAACCGCTAATGCATGCAGAAAGTAACCCTGTAAATTTCTTTTCGTATGCATGGGCAGATCGTACATTGTTGCCGGCGTAGCGCAAAATACGTATAAAATCGAACCCGGTCATATCCGGAAAACGAAATTTCGGGAGAGATACCGTTACGGTTCTGTCTGCCCGGTCATAACATATAAATACGAAAGCTTCGGTGAGGAGGTCCAGAGTGGAAACGACGATATATACCGTTTTCTTATGTATAACTGCAGGAGATGTTGGTATGAAGGAAAAAATGTAATTTTTCGATTCGCATGTTTGCTGTAAAGCATCAGGTATGAGATCTTCGGTAATTTCAAAAGGAAAAATGCTGTTATTTCCCTGAAGCAGCTTATGGAGGCTTTACGGCATGGTGGGCAAGCAGACTGCCGTTTTCGTATCGGTGATACACGGGAAAGAAAACGAGGTGTCAGGAGATTTTGAATATATAGCCGGTTGAAGGATGTCCTGTCGGCTTCCGAATGCCCTTCAACCGACCTTTGGTTATGGAATGCAGCAAGGTTAGGATGATACCGGTTCAGCCCAGGTACACATGAAAATTAAACATTAAGGGAGTTTTGTCGATAAGCGTAATATTCAGGCTGTCGGGATGCGAGGGACTTATACCCCTGAACCCAAAACTCCAGCCGTCTCCGGGATGTGTAATGCACCAGGTCCTGAGGTGGTCGGTGTCGTCCCCGTTCATTTGATAACCTGCAAAACCACAATTAAACCGGGTGCCGCTGATTACACATTGTATATTGACAGTTCCGTCTTCGATGGTTGTACAGGTTATGGTGCCTGGCTTCCCGGTAAGATATTGATGATATGCAGCTGTGATACACTGCTCTACAGAAGATAAAGTTAGGGTTTCATGATGTTGGTGTTTTGCTGTGATTTTTATACGGTCTTCATGCCCATTTGATGGTGTAGAGTTCGGCGATGTTTATCGGCCGGGTTTCTTTTCCTTCCGATTGTGGGTGGTCTTGGAGGTTGTGGTCGTATTGATGACGGTGGCAGCTCCTTTATCGCCGGTGAGGATCTGTTTGTCAAGAGAAAAGTTAAGACCGTGATCGTGTTTCAGGAATATGTCTTTTTCCGAGGAACTTACATGATCTCCGCTACGATTACCCTGTCCGGTTTTTGTTCGGTCTCCGGCGTCCGGATCAATACCGGAGCCATTGTCCCACGCCCGGCTGAAGTATCCTCCCATATTGATCAGATAGGGGTTGCCGTTTGTACTGTTGATTCCGAACTTGTCTCCGATTACCGATCTCAGCCTGGTGTAATTTCCATCGAGTTCTTTGAGACCGTTGCATAGTGATAGTTCTTCTGCAGGCGGGTTTCCGTAGCGATATATTGCTTTCGTTCCCCGATGATACCCTGTACCATACACGGAAGGTTCTTGAGCGGAATGTGTCCCAGATTTGCTGTCGCATAGTCAATATTAAGCGTCATGTAGGGCACTGTGGTAGTTAAAGAAAGGATAAGTCCGGTAGCGGCCGGATCGGTTTGCAGTTGAATATCGAAGGTCATGGACTGATTTCCGGATCTGGTTACCGAAGAGGTGTTGATACCGTCAGAAAGCGAGACAGTAACATCGCCCGATTTGCCCGCACTCATTATTATCTGTGCCGAAACGGTTTTGTCGCGGAGCGCCTGTTTCCATCTCGGAAATTCATGGAGCGCCTGTTTGAACTCCATGAGTTCGTTCCCTCCGCTTTTTTTAATGACACATTGCATGGTAGTATTGTCAAAACCGATAGTGCCGTTTTGTCCGGGTCCTGATATTGCCAGCCATCGGGGATACCGTAATCCGTAGCGTTTCCGTTAATGTTCCGGTTACTGAAATATCTGAAATCGTGATTGTAAACCAGGTTTCGTTGCTGAAGGGCATACAGGTAATTTTTCAGGGATATGGATTCCCTCTGTTCATCGGTATTCTTCATGGGGATTGCTTTAAATTAACGGGCTGTATGTGCACACATACAGCCCGTAGGGATTGAATATAGGTTATAAGGCCGGTTCGAGATAATGGATCGATACCTTGGAAGATTTAGCCTGTCCGGAATTGATAAATTTTCCGGATTGGGAATCGTACTTCACCGAAATTCGATTGGTCCCTCCTCCGAATTTCAACTCGGTCATGGGAGAGGTTACGGTGGTTACTACGGAGTTACTTTTTACCTGCGATTGCAACCAGATATAGACCGTAGTGTATGGGGTCATGACCGCTGTACTGGATAACAAGGTAGGAACTGCGGAAATAGCGTTTCCAATGATGTCCGTTCCGTTTACATTGGCATTCTGGTAAAGTCCGACAGTCATCAGTGATTTCTGATCGTACTTGTTCAGCAGGGAAAAGCGTCTTTTGTACCACCGTCCGCAGGGCCTGAGATAACGGCACTGGTTGCAGTGTAAACAACTTATTCATAGGAGCGCCGACATCGACACTGGAGAGCTGTACGAGCTTGGCACCGTTGGTTACTTCCGAAGTGGAAGCGTATATACCATATTCTTCATCCCAGCTCAGCGTATTGGCCTGCATAGGCTTAAATACCTGCCATGCCACATTGGGTGTACTGCCGTCTCCGCTCGGTTTTGCTACTACGACATTGGATCCTGCCATATACAGAATTTGTAATTGATCCTGTGTAAATTGAATGTCTAAACTATAATCAGCCATTGTTTTAAAATTTGGGTTGTTCTTACTCTTTTTGTTGGTTTTTCAGATTACACCATCGCTCATTATTCGGGGTTGAAGCTTCACTTGCAATGAACTGGTTCAAAGTAAGGAAAGAATCCGGGGAGTTTTAGCGTATAAATAACCAAAATGAGTATTCCGTATTTATACGGAGCCCAAATATGGCGAGGGGGGATGATTTCGTGAGCAATTGCATAGATCACCAGTCCTACGGTATTGCGGGCACCTATTTTTTCCAGTATCCGTTGCCTGTGGCTCTCTACGGTCCTTTTGCTGATGTAGAGTTTATCACCGATTTCCTGGTTTGTAAGTTCGCTACAAATGAGTTTTACCACTTCTATTTCCCTTTCCGATAATTCGTCAGATGAAATGATACTATGCTTTTTAGGTTTATCCTTAACGTATTCCAGGAGCATACGATGATCTCCCGGTGAGAAATAAACTCCGGTTTCATGCACGGACCGAATCGCGTTGAGCAGGCTCTCTCTTGTGGAGTTCTTGGGTAGAAATGCGGAAACACCGAGCTTTATCATCTGGCCAAAAACAGCATTTCGGTAATGGGAAGAAAGAATGATAATCCGCAGGTCGGGATAGTACTTTCGTAATTGCTCCACCAGTTCGAAGCCGTTCATGGGCTGCATTTGTATGTCGGCAAGAACGATCTCGGGAAATTGTCCTTCTTCAATTTCCGATAGCTTTCGGAGTAGTGCAGTACCGTCTTCTGCTGTGGTGGTTACCGTGATCTCTTTGGAGACAGATAGCAGGCGGGTCAGACCTTCCAGGAACAGTTCCTCGTCATCTGCCAGTGCAATTTTTATAGTCATGGTTTGGGGATTATGAAGATTAAACGGGATCCTTGGCGCTTCGTGCTTTTCCATTTGTAAGAAGCGTTAAGGGAACGAAGACGTAATGTAATGTTCCGCAGTCCCATTCCCTTTCCGGAAGAACCGGTGTCAAAACCTTTGCCGTTATCAGAAAGTAATACAGACAGGGAACCTTCCGAATCACGGAGATAGATTTTTACAGCTGATGCTTCTGCGTGTTTGATAACATTGGTCATGAACTCCTGTATGAGCCTGTAGAGCTGTACTTCGACAACAACAGGCCTGTTCTGGTACGGATGTGTGGTGATCAGGCGTGTATGAAGCGAAGGGCTCATTCCGGACAGCATTTCTTCAAGGGAAAGCAGAAGTCCGAAACGTTCCAGATTGATAGGATACAGAGAATGGGAAATACTCCGGGTGGCATCGATCAGTTCCGGGATCTGTGCCAGTATGATCTCCTGCGATTGTCGGCTGTTCCAGGCTTCGGGGTTGTGCAGCCATACCGAAAGTATATTCAGACGGTTGCCGATATCGTCGTGGAGCAATACGGCAATTCGTTCACGTTCATCCTCCTGGATTTTCACCTGCTGTTGCAGGAAATCTTTCTGATGTCGTATTTCCTGTTCATATTGTATGCTCTTTTCGCGGATTATTCTTTTGATAAAACTTTGGTAAGCGAGCAAAGAAAAACTGATGATTATCGTAAGGATGATAATCATGATAACCAGTTCGCTGATACTGATATTTATTTCTTTAATTGCAGGAAGGTATACCATGAAACGCCGTAAAGAACTGATGATAGTATGTTATTCATTCCCCAGATGACAGCAGCATTCCGGGGTGTAAGCGCTGTGAGCTGGTCCAGAATTAGGAACAGAAAAACAGAGATGGCATAGTACAAGAGCAGGCAACTGTATATATTCAGAAAATAATCGATTCTGCCCGATTCGCGTATGGCTCTGATCAGTATATATCCGGAAAAACACACGATGGAGAGGTGCGATATGATTTTTCCGTACCCTGCCGATACATCTGCTCCTTCACTTCGTAGCCATGCGGCCTCGGCAAAAAACAGCAGCGCCACCGCTGCGGCAACATAATACCAAGATCCGGACATCTTTTGTATGGATAGGAATAAACACATGAGCAAAAAGAATTCCCCGCTTATGTAAAACGGGTAGATAAAACTGATGTCCTGTACGTAAAACAGCATGATCAGTATTTCATTGATTACTTCTATAGTAAGGACGAACCCCAGGTAGGCTACAAAAAAATGTCTTTTGTCCCGCTTCAGGGTGGCCCACCGGGATAGCCCCAGTACAAAAGATAATATCAGTAAACAGTTGGAAAGGATCAGGGACCCGTAATAGAAACTCATGGTGTTTCCTTAGTTTTTCTCTTCTAATTTTTCCCGGCAAAAAGGGGGACAGGGACGTGACCAGTCGTAAGCATTACTCAGCATATCCGTATTGATGGTGCCAGCCGGAGCAGCATTGCGTATCTGTGCCTGCATAGTCGCGGTGTCTACGGCTATGAATATCAGGGTGGGGATATATCTCTGGTATATGACCGAATATTTAAGTCCGAAAACGGCAATGATTTTATCGAATTTACTGTTGCCTTTGATCAGATCCGTAAAAGGGATCGTAAAGGTCCTGAAAATTCTTTTGCCGTTAAACTCCGTGCATTCCCTGTAAAACCAGTCCAGACAGTTATTCTTCCACATTTCTATCTCTTCCAGAGATGTCTTCTCGTTCAGTACGGGGTTGTTGTAAACCGGGAGTTCCGTCTCTTCACAGCAGTGTGTGATATCCAGGTCGCGGGAAAGCGTTGTTTTTTTGATGACCACGGTCTCTTCCCGCTCCAGGAGTACCAGGTCTTTTTGTAAAGGGGTAAGGGGGATATTGAGAAAAGCTTCCAGATCTTTCGGTTTTCCGTTTTTATCGAGTGGCGTAATAATGAGATTCAGTTGCTCCCGTACACCCGATACGGGCATAGATATATGCTTTGTTATCGTTAAACTTCTCAATCCAGTTACAATCTTTTTCTTCGAAATCAAATACAAAAACGGGATTAATAAGCTGTTCGGTTCTGGAATAACTTTCTTTGGCGGTATCCCAGGAAAGGACAGCTTTGAGGCAATCTTCTTTAGAGAGCATAATTTTGTTGTTTGGTTAAAGTTCAGATACTAAGAGGGCTTTGACATAGCACAATGCGCTATGGTCTAAAATTAAGCTTTTTTTTGCAACCTGTTAAAGTATCCGGGGTGTAAAAGTCCCGAAGTTTTCCTGGAATGTCTTGTCAAGGAGGGAAGTGAAAAGAGATAAAAATAAAAAATCGTCCCAAAAACTTTGTTTCTAAGACGATCATCTGTACTCCCGGAGGCACAAAATTCGAACCATTTTCTGGAGGATTTGAGAGTTTTAGCAGATCTTGCTAATGAATAATTTTGATTTGAACCACTTTGGTTACAGCTGTCAAGGTGGACGATAATAATCTCAAACCAATTTGTGGATGATTTAGATCTTTTATATGAAATTTGGACTAAAAAATCTTAGATTTAGATGTAATTTATAACCCTTTACTTATACTTTGTTTAGAAGAATATGTTGAAAATTGCTTTGTTGTTCATAACTGTCAGATCAAATTTTGACTCATTAGCGTCCAATTGTAACTAAAAGATTTTCAATTGTTTATAATTTTGTTCTTTGATATTCTGTAATTCAGGTTTCCTAAACAACTCATTTAGAGGTGTTTTGTCCAACAAGGTCAAGCTAAGAATCTGTAGAATTTCGTAATTCGTTTGTTGTATTTTCAGCTTAGCTTTCATAATGGTCACCGTAACATATGCGATTATTGCCGTATAAATTTGGATCTTCACTGCATTTTCTGTGTGTCCCCAAAAGGATTTGATTTTTAAATGTTGTTTGATCCATTTAAAAAACAATTCGATCTGCCAGCGATACTTGTAAAGCAAGGCGATTTGAAGAGGCTCTAATTCCATATTGTTGGTCAGAAAATCGAACACCTTATCCGTTTCGGGGTCTCGATACTTGATTCGTCTGAGTTTTTCCGGATAATCCTTACAGGCATAGTAATTATTCAGTCGGATGGTTTGATCACAAATTACACCGGTAGTTCGATCTACTTTTCTGGAATACAACCTGCGATAATTGGTATTGCTCTTTAATCGGGTTACAAAATAAGCATATTGACCATGAATTTTGTATAACCGCTGAAAGTCCAAGTAACCCCGGTCCATGACATAAAAGCTGCCGGATTCTATTTCCAGTAGGTCCAGCACAAGTACTTCGTGTACTGACCGTCGGTGATATGGACAAAGGTGGGGATCCCTGTTTTAATGTCGTATTGGGTATGCAATTTTATGGCAGCTTTATGTTTCCGGAATTTGGCCCACCAGAAAATATTCAGGCATAAGTCAATGGTGGAGGCATCTACGGCATAGACATGGCCAGGGATGTCGATCTTAAAATCCGGTTGCCCAATACATATGCTTCGGGCTTGCTCGATGAGGATAGATGCATACTCGGCAAAAATCCGCCAATCCCGTTTGGCATTGGCATGAGCCAGATTGGATTTGGTTAAGCGTTTACCCATTCCCAAATGATACCACTTGTGTTGCTGAGTTTTTAAACAAGTCATCAGATCGCTCAGACTTTCCCGATTGGAAAGCTGACCAAAAACCAGACACATCAATTGGTGCCAGCACGAAAATGATGTACCTTATAGTGTCCTGCATATTTAGTAACACATTTACGGAAATCGTTGGGATCCAGAAAACTCATTACCTGAGAGAAAATATATTTGCCCTGATTCATGCTCACAAATGTAGACCAGCACCTCCGGACAATAATGGGCAGATCATTCCAAATCGTTTGAAATAGACAAGCCATTAAACTCCCTGTATTACAGATATTTCAAAGAACTTTATTTTATAACATTTGGACGCTAGTGATTTTGACTAATTCATTAAATAGCTGTTTGCTTTATCCCCAGCTATTTGTCGCGATCTAATGAATCTTCCAAATTTTTATAATATTCGTCCACCAATTTTCTATCCTCAAGTATAGGTCTTATGGATGCTATATTATTTTCAAACATAAACTGGGTATCATAAAGCCCTCCATAGAGTGTTTGGTATATCGACTTTGCTAGATTTCTAAGTTCTTTTAAGTCTGACAACGTTTCTCTTTTATAATTTGTAGAATCAGGATCAGAGTGAGCATAGAACTTCGTTCTTCTGTTATTTATTTTTTCAATAAGAACTGATTTGTTGTCTATTTCTGTTCTTAGTTTGCGACATAAATTCACCAATTCTATTTTGCTTTTAATCAAGTTGTCTTGGTCCTTATTTTGATTT
>JACADM010000144.1_pt1 | contig 78874 bp, 99 predicted proteins | sample 7512371 | NCBI WGS metagenome assembly JACADM01 (sample SAMN14389041, study PRJNA612141) | algae metagenome | isolation source: non-axenic algae culture | place: India: Navi Mumbai | collected 2017-01
ACGGCCACCGCCGATATCATCGTTGATCGTCTCGATAACACTTTGCGCGTGCCAAACGCAGCGTTGCGCTATTCTCCGGAGCGCGAGAGCATTTTCGCTCTCGGCACCGGTCAGTGGTGTCGAGCAAACGAGCCGCACCGTCTGGGTTCTGCGTGACGGGCAAGCCACGCCCATCGATATTGTCGCCGGACCAACCGACGGCACCTTCACGGCGGTCCAGTCCGGATCTATTGCAGAAGGCGAAGCTGTCATCGTGGGCGAGGACTGACCGTGCGCGTTTTCCGAGCCTGCCGCTCCCCTTATTCGCCTCGAGGCGGTGAGCAAGATCTACGGCGCTGGCGATGCACAAATTCGCGCGCTCGATCGGGTTGACCTTTCCATTGCGGACAAGGAGTTCGTCGCAATCATGGGCCAAGCGGATCGGGCAAATCGACTGCGATGAAACATCATCGGTGCCTCGACGACCGACCGAGGGCCGGTTTACCTTTGCAGGCACCGACGCCGCGCTCTCGATTCCCGAAACAGAGCCCTGTTGCGTCGGCATTTCCTCGGTTTCGTCTTCCAGGGCTACAACCTGCTGGCGCGCGTTTCGGCGCTCGAAAACGTCGAACTGCCTCTCGTCTATCGTGGTGTGCGTTCCGGCGAGCGCCGGAAACTGGCTCTGCAAGCCTTGACGCGCGTGGGACTATCCGACCGCGCCCATCACGATCCGTCCGAGCTCTCGGGCGGACAGCAGCAGCGCGTGGCGATTGCACGGGCCATCGTAGGCACACCGTCGGTGCTGGTCGCGGACGAGCCGACCGGCAATCTGGATTCGGCAACGAGTGTAGAAGTCATGGACTTGCTGACAGCACTGAACCGCGACGACGGCATCACCATAATCATGGTTACCCATGAACCCGACATGGCCGAGTTTGCACATCGGGTGGTGCGCTTCAGAGACGGGCATATCGAGACGGAATCGGCCAATCAGGGGGCTTTGATCATGGTCATTGAGATGGTCCGGCTGGCCACGCAGATGATCTTTCGCAACGCCTTGCGTTCGTTCCTCACCGTTCTCGGTGTCGTTATCGGGGTGGCGTCGGGTTATCCTGATGGTTACGCTCGGTCAGGGAAGCGACCGCGCGTGTCACCGCCGATGTGCAAAGCTGGGCAGCAACCTGATAATGGTCATGCCCGGCGAGGGTATGGACGCCGGCCAGATCGGGGCGGCAGACCTCTTTTCGCTCGCCGATGTTCAAGCCATTGAAGAACAGGTGCCGGGCGTTGATGTTGCTGCGCCCGTGCACACTCGCTCGATGTCAACGATCTTTGGCGCGAAAGTCTTTACACAACGGTGATTGGCTCGGACAACCGCTACCTCGAGGCAGCAGCCTGGGAGCTGGAGTTGGGCCGCGCCTTCACAGAGGGGGAAGTCCGTTCCGGGACGCCGGTATGTATCGTTGGCCCGACTTTGAGAGAGCAACTCTTTGATGGTGGCAATCCGCTCGGTGCCAGCATCAGGCTGGCGCAGATGTCGTGCCGGATCGTCGGCACTCTGGAAACCAAAGGTGGCTCAACGCTCGGTCAGGACCAGGACAATCTGGTCATCATGCCATTGCGGGCATTCCAGACTCGGATCAGCGGGGATCGTTCGGTGGCGTTCATCTATGTCAGCGTCAGCCTCGACCAGTCCATTGATGCGGTGCAGCGCAATATCGACGAACTGATGCGGGAGCGGCGCAATATCGGCTGGGCGCCGATGACGATTTTTCGACCCTGGCATGGAGCAAATCTCTTCCAGCTGACACCGTGACCTCGATCCTGACGGGGTTCTGGCCGCTGTCGCGGCCATCAGCCTGGTGGTTGGCGGCATCGGCAATCATGAACATCATGCTCGTCTCCGTCACCGAACGCACCCGCGAAATCGGCATTCGCCTGGCCATGGCGCCATGAGCGGACAGGTGCTCATGCAGTTTCTGATAGAAGCTGTCGTGTTGTCGACGTTAGGGGGGATCATGGGAATCGGACTTGGGCTGTCGCTGGCCGCGCTGGCGGCCCATTTGCTCGAGGTCCCCTTTGCCATCGATCCCCTGGTGGTTGCAGGAGCCTTTGCCTTTTCGGTGCTCGTAGGCATTATTTTCGGCTATTTTCCTGCACGACGGGCTGCTCATCTGACCCGATCGAAGCGCTCAGACACGAATAGACGGCCCACCCGGTGCGAGTGCGACCGTCCGGTGGATCATCAAGGCCTAGGCTGCCTTTATGATGATTGTCTTCTCAGATTTTTTCGCTCGGCGCTCTTGGGCAATGCCACGGTAAGCACGCCATTGTGGTAGCGGCATCGATCTTGTCGACATCGATGCCTTCAGGCAACGCAAAGACACGCTCGAAAGCACCGAACTGGCGCTCCTTGACGTAGTAATCCTTGTCTTTTCCTCGGATTCCTCGCGTTTCTCGCCTTTGATCACAATATTGCCGTTCCGCAGCTTCACCTCGACGTTCCTGGCATCCATCCCCGGCATTTCCGCAGTGATCTCAAATCCCTTGTCGGTCTCGGAGATATCAACGACCGGAGCCTTCCACGAATACTCGCGGCGCAGGTGGGGCTCCAGTCCCCATTTGGACGGGCGCAGGGACTGCAGCCAGCCACCGCGACGAAATCCTCGAACAGCCGGTCGATCTCGCGGTGCAGGTCCTCGAAAGGCCGCCAGGTGGACGGCGCTGTGGCGCCGCGTTCTTCCCTTTTCACGGGGAGTCTCTTTCTGTTTCCGCCATTTCTGGTCTCCATAATTGGAAGAGCGCCATCATCGGACCAAAGGGCCGGGCCTGCCTTGACGCGCGTCAAACCGGGTACCGCCCTTTTGCGCAGCCGGCTGCAGAACGGACCTGAGCGCTGGAAATTGATCGGGCGTCAGCACTTCCTGGGTCATCAGCAGGTCCGCGCCCATCTGGAGCGTGTCGGCGTTGTCCATGAGCACCTGCCGGGCCGTTTGCTGGGCGGCCTCGACGATGCCGCGCACGGCCAGGTCGATTTCACGGGCGGTCTGCTCGAATATTCCTTACGCGACCCCAGAAGGTGCTCGTCCGACAGCCAGGCCGGCCCGGTCCGCTCGAAGGCCAGCTGCCCCACTTCGCGGCTCATTCCGTAGCGACAAACCATTTGGCGTGCGATGTCCGTCGCCCTTGCCAGATCATCTGCCGCACCGGTCCGAAACCTCTTCAAAGGAGAGTTCTTCCGCTACCCTCCCCCCAAGCAGGACCGCGATGCGATGCCTGAGTTCGCTGGCGGTTATCAGGTACCGGTCCTCGGTCGGTCTTTGTAGCGTATGGCCGAGTGAACCAATCGCACGGGTATGATCGAAACCTTTGACCGGATCGGTATCGGGCAAAGCGGCGGCCACCAAGCGTGCCCCATCTCATGATAGGCGACACGCCGCCGCTCGGCAGCGCCCAACACCCGGCTCCGCCGTTCGATGCCTGCCACGAGCCGTTCCACGGCGGACGTGAAGTCGCTCAGGGTAACACTGTCAGCCTTCCGGCGCGTCGCGAACAGTGCGGCCTCATTAACAAGATTGGCAGATCAGCTCCGGTAAAGCCAGGTGTAAGCGCTGCCACGTCGTCCAGCTGCAACGCTGGATCGAGCCGGATTTGCTTGACATGAACTTCAAGTATGGCGCGACGTCCGGCCCGATCGGGTAGATCAAGCGCGACCTGGCGGTCAAACCGGCCCGCCCGCAGCAGAGCAGGGTCCAGAATTTCGGGCCGATTTGTCGCTGCCAGCAGGACAATACCGGCTCGCGGATCGAACCCATCGAGTTCGGCCAGAAGCTGGTTGAGCGTGTGTTCCTTTTCATCATTGCCACCCAGGCCGCCAAATGCGCCGCGGGAGCGCCCCAGGGAATCGAGTTCATCGATGAAGATTATGCAGGGGGCCGCCTTGCGCGCCTGCTCAAACAGGTCGCGCACACGGGCCGCGCCAACGCCGACAAACATCTCGACAAACTCGGATCCGGAGATCGAAAAGAAGGGGACGCCGGCTTCACCTGCGACTGCCCGGCCAGAAGAGTCTTGCCGGTCCCCGGCGGTCCGATGAGCAAGATGCCCTTGGGCACATGAGCGCCCAACCTCCCGTAGCTCTCCTTGTCCTTCAGGAACGCGACGACTTCCTTGAGTTCGGCCTTGGCTTCGTCAACGCCTGCCACATCGGCAATACTCACACCCGTATCGGTTTCGACATAAACCTTGGCGCCGGATTTTCCGATGGCCGTGAGCCCACCCACGCTTTGTCCCGCGATACGCCTCAAGACAAAAACCCAGATCCCGCCAATAACCAGGGCAGGTACGACCCATGAGAGCAGCGACACAAAGAAGGTATTCTCGGTTGCGCCATCCACCCGGACCCCTTGCGCCTCGAACTGCGCAGCCAGGTCCGGATCGACCCGGCGGTTGACGAAATACCTGTCGCCCTCGACGGGCCGGACAAATTCTCCTTCGATCATTGTCTCGGAGATTGTAACCGAAGCGATGTTGTTCTCGGCCAGGTGACGCATCAAATCCGAGTGGGAAATCCGGGCCGTCGAGGACCAGATCGGCCAGATCTGCATTCCGGCGATCAAGATCAGCATGCCGAGGAAAAAGATCAGGTTGGTCAGTTGCTGACGGGACATGTTCGTACTCCAGGCACGCGGTCACGATACCCAACCGAGCCTAGCCTTTAGCGCCCCTCGTTCCTTGACGTGCATCAACTGCCGCGTACGCGGATTGACTGCGCTCAAACACAGGCCGGTCGCGCAAGACCATGATGGCGGCAGGCTCTTGTCAAAACGGATTCGATACGATGGCTAAAAACGTTCTCTTCAGATCTGCGGCGCGTGAAAAAATCCTGCAGGGGGCGGCGCAGCTGACCGATGCCGTGCGCGTAACCCTCGGTCCCCGCTCAAAATCTGTGCTGATCGAGAAGAAGTGGGGCGCGCCGATCGTCTGTAATGACGGCGTCACCATCGCCAAAGAATTCTCGCTCAAGGATCCGAACAGGATCTTGGGGCCCGCATGCTCCGCCAGGCGGCTGAAAAGACAGGTGAAATGGTCGGTGACGGAACCAGCACCGCAACCGTGCTCGCCCATGCGATACTGGCAGACGGCATCAGAAACGTGGTGGCCGGTGCGAGTGCCGTGGACATCAAGCGCGGGCTCGATCTGGCCACTGGTGGTGTTGTCGAGGCTCTCAAGGCCATGTCGCGCACGGTCTCCACCCACAAGGAAAAGCTGCAGGTGGCGACCATCTCGGCGCACAATGACCAGGCGATTGGCGAATTGGTCGCCGAAGCGATCGACAAGATCGGAAGCGACGGCGTCGTGACAGTCGAGGAGTCAAAGACCACCGAGACGGTGCTCGACGTGGTGGAGGGCATGCAGTTCGATCGCGGCTATATCTCCCCTATTTCGCAACGAACACGGAAAAGATGGAGGCGGTTCTTGAAAACGCGCTGGTCCTTCTCGTGGACCACAGAATCTCGTCAATGTCCGACCTTCTGGCCCTGCTCGAAACCGTTGCCAAATCGGGTCGGTCCCTTTTGGTCGTTGCTGAAGACGTCGAGGCCGAAGCGCTGGCCACTCTGGTCGTAAACCAAATTCGAGGCGCACTGCACAATTGCGCCGTCAAGGCCCCTGGATTCGGCGACCGTCGAAAGGCCATGCTTGAAGATATCGCCGCACTTACCGGCGCCACCGTAGTGTCCAAGGACATCGGCACCCGCCTTGAAGACGTGACCCTGGACAACTTGGGCGCGCTGAGCGCATTATCGTTGGCAACGACACCACAACCATTGTCGGCGGGGGCGGGCGAAAGGAGACGATAAACGGCCGGATCGCTCTTATTCGGCGGAATATCGCCGACTGTCCGTCGTCAGAACATTTGGCACACCTCGCGGCGTAGATTAGCGGAGTGCGGGCCTCGTCTGGGGTTGATATTAAGCGGCGAGGTTGCGGTGCAGCAAGCGCCGATGTTCGATGGTCTTCCGTTTGATCCTTTCACGTTGTTTGATGATGGCAGGCGCCCTGCCGAAGTAGGTATCGGCGGGCGTTACGTTGTGCAGGCTCTCGTGGTAACGCTGGTGGTTGTAGTGCTCGACGAAGGCCTCGATCTGGGCCTCAAGATCGCCGGGCAGGAAGTAGTTTTCCAGCAGGATGCGGTTTTTCAGGGTCTGGTGCCAGCGTTCGATCTTGCCCTGGGTCTGGGGATGCATCGGAGCACCGCGCACATGGCTCATTTTCCGGGCCTTGATATATTCCGCCAGTTCGCCCGCGATATAACTCGGGCCATTATCCGACAGCAGCCGAGGCTTGTGCAGCACGGTGGCGTTGTCGCAGCCCGAGGACTTGAGAGCGCGGTCCAGCGTGTCGGTCACATCCTCGGCCCGCATATTGGTGCATAGCTTCCAGGCGATGATGTAGCGCGAGAAGTCATCGAGCACGGTCGACAGATACAACCAGCCCAGCCGATGATCTTGAAGTAGGTGAAATCGGTCTGCCACATCTCGTTTGGTCGGGTGGTTTTGGTGTGGAACTGATCGGCGGCCTTGATCACGACATAGGCCGGGCTGGTGATCAGATCATGGGCCTTCAACAGGCGGTAAACCGTGGCTTCGGACACGAAGTAGCGCTTCTCATCGGTGAAGCGCACCGCTAACTCGCGCGGTGACAGCTCGCTGTAATCGAGCGCCATCTCGACGATCTGGTCCTGGATGTCGTCGCCGATGCGGTTCCACACCCGGCTCGGCGCCGATGGTCGATCTTCCAGCGCCTCCGGCCCGCCCACGAGATAGCGGTCATACCAGCGGTAGAACGTCCGGCGAGCAATGCCGAGCTGGTCCAGCGTGTGCTTGGCGGGCAGGTGCGACTGCTCGACGATCCGAATGATCTCGAGCTTCTCGGATGCGGGATACCTCATTCGTCGTCGCCCCCATCCGCGATCATGCTTTTTTTAAGCAGGCGATTGTCCAGCGTGAGGTCGGCAACACATTCCTTCAGGGCGCGGGCTTCACGACGCAGGTCATGCACTTCGCCGGTGGTCGCAGCACGGGCGGTGTCTCCAGCGAGACGGCGCTTGCCGGCCTCCATGAACTCCTTCGACCAAGTGTAATACAGGCTCTGCGCGATGCCTTCCTTGCGGCACAGTTCGGCAATGCTGTCCTCACCGCGCAACCCATCGAGCACGATGCGGATCTTATCCTCGGCCGAGAAGTGCCGACGGGTCGCACGGCGGATATCCTTCACCACCCGCTCAGCAGGGACCTTCACCGGAGATTTTTTCAAGGAGGTTTTGGGCTTCATCTTCGTTCCTTCATCACTACGACGAAGCCCAAAACCTCCTTAACTTACAACCTCAAACCTGTGCCATGGGTGCTGACGGCGGACATCGCCGACGCAGCAGCGATTACGACCGCGAAAAGCTCGAAGAGCGGCTGGCCAAGCTTACAGGGGGTGTGGCCGTCATTCGGGTCGGCGCACCAACGGAAAGCGAGATGAAGGCAAAAAAAGATGCCTTCGACGATCCGATCAATGCCACCAAGGCGGCAATCGCAGAAGGAATAGTTCCAGGGGGCGGAATGGCGCTGCTTCGGTGCGTCGACGCCATTGCCAAGCTGGAGGCCGGCTGCGAGGCCGACGTTCGTACGGGCGTGCGGATCCTCATGAAGGCGCTCGAAGCTCCTGCCCGACAGATCGCCGAGAATTCAGCCGTGGACGGAGGCGTCGTGGTGGCGAGAATGCTTGAGGAAAAGTCGGGCAAGATCGGTTTCGATGCCAGCCGACACGTCTATGTCGATCTGATCGAGCAAGGCATCGTCGACCCGACCAAGGTCGTGCGCGTGGCGTTGGAAAACGCAGTTTCCGTAGCAGGGACACTGCTGTTGACCGAGGCGACCATGACCGAAATTGTCGAGGAAAACGAAGCGCGAAGCCCGTCAATGCCGGATATGGGACTTTAACAAGGGTGTACCCGGCACCTTTCAGAGGCGCTTTCCGGTCTCGGGATCAAAGAGTTTGACCTTGTCCATGTTGACTTCGAACCTGTAGGGCTGACCCTCTTGAAGTTCACTATCGGGACGCACGCGCGCGATCACTTCCTTGCCGCCCAACGTGAAGACCAGCATTGTGTCGGGCCCCGTCGGTTCGACCAGGTCGATATGCCGGGTAAACGTAAAGGTGCGGGCCGACGATGCGTGCCCTCCCTGGTGTGTCACGATTTCCGGCCGCATACCGACCACAATGTCCCGGCCGCTGGACGGATTGATGTGATCTGCCACGGCTGATGGAAGCGGAAACCGGACTTCGCCCTCATCGTCGGCTACGATCACTTCGGTCTTTTCACCGCGTGAGATGCGGCCCGAGACTATGTTCATGGAGGGCGAACCCATGAACTCCGCCACAAAAAGATCCACGGGCTCCTCGTAGATCTCGTTCGGCGTCCCGTATTGGCGAATATGGCCGTTGTCCATCACTGCAATGCGGGAGGCCAAGGTCATTGCCTCGATCTGATCGTGAGTGACATAAATGGTCGTCTTGCCCAGCCGACGATGAAGCTTCTTGATCTCGGTTCGCATCTCGATGCGCAGCTTGGCGTCGAGATTGGACAACGGTTCGTCGAACAGGAAGACATCGGGCTTTCGCACGAGCGCGCGCCCCATCGCGACACGCTGGCGCTGGCCGCCTGAGAGTTGACCGGGTTTGCGCTCGAGCAGCTGGTCAATGTGCAGCAACTGGGCGATTTCGTCGACTGCGGCATCCTGTGCGGCGCTGTCTATATGTCGAGCCTTCATGCCGAACGTAATGTTGCCCCGGACAGATTTGGTGGGTAGAGGGCATACGACTGAAACACCATAGCGATATCCCGATCTCTGGGCGGCACCGCATTCACCGCGCGCCCACCGATCATGATGTCGCCCGCCGACAGCGTCTCCAGCCCGGCGATCAGATTGAGAAGTGTGGACTTTCCGCATCCCGAAGGGCCCACGAGAACGACGAATTCACCATCGTCGATTTCGAGATCGATCCCCTTGATGACCTCGAGCGGCCCGAACTTCTTGCTGACACCGCTCAATCTTACCCCTGCCATAGTCAGCCTTTCACCGCCCCGGCCGAGAGACCGCGGACGAAATATTTTCCAGCCAGGACATAGACCAGCAGAGTGGGCAGTGCCGCGATGATGGCTGCAGCCATATCGACATTGTATTCTTTCACCCCGGTCGATGTGGCGACAATGTTGTTCAGGGCAACGGTCACGGGATTGCTGTCACCGACCGTGAAGGCCACGCCGAACAGGAAGTCGTTCCATATCTGGGTGAACTGCCAGATCACTGTTACGACCATCGTCGGCACAGCCATGGGCAACATCAGCGAAAAGAAGATCGAAAAGAAACCGGCACCATCAATCTTGGCTGCCTGGACGATGCCGTCCGACACCCCGACGAAGAAGTTGCGGAAAAACAGCGTGGTGAAGGCCAGTCCGTAGACGGTATGCACGAATATCAAACCATAGACGCTGCCCGCCAGCCCGAAATAGCCAAGCGTTCGAGCCATCGGCAGAAGAACCACCTGGAAGGGGATAAAAGCGCCGAACAGCATCAATGCAAAATGGTGTCAGCACCAGCAAATCGCCATTTGGTCAGTGCGTAGCCGTTGATTGCTCCAAGAAAGGTCGAGATCGCGACGGCGGGCACCACCATGAGCGCTGAATTGAGCATATATGGCCTAAGGCCATTGCAGCGCACGCCGACGCAGGCGCCATCCCACGCCTTGAACCAGGCATCCAGTGACGGCTCCCGGGGAAGCGCGATCAGCGAGCTGGTGCGGATTTCGGCCAGCGACTTGAGGGAGGTCGATATCATCACTACCAGAGGCATGAGATAGTAGAAACAGAATGCAAGGAGAATGCCGAGCAGAACGACGCGCAAAACCCTCTGGCCCGCGCTCCGTCCTCGCACCATGCCTGATGCCGCAATGCCGCTCATCGCCTTTCCCTCAACTCGGAATAGAGATAGGGCACGATGATCGCCATGATCGTGGCCAGCATCATGACAGCGCTTGCTGCGGCTACTCCAAGTTCAGAGCGCTGGAAGGCGAAGGCGTACATGAAGGTCGCCGGCATATCAGTCGCATAGCCAGGCCCACCGCCGGTCAGAGCCACAACGAGATCGTAGCTCTTGATCGCGAGGTGGGCGAGTATGATCATCGATGAGAAAAAAACCGGCCGTACCATCGGCAATATTATGCTGGCGTAAGTTCTGATCGGGCCCGCACCATCGATCGCCGCAGCCTTGACGATCTCGTCATCGACAGATCGCAGACCCGCAAGAAACAGGGCCATGACATACCTGAAGACTGCCAGACGCCCGCAATGACGACGGTGTAGATCGCCATGTGCGGATCGACCAGCCAATCGAAGCTGAAATTTGTGAAGCCCATTTGCTGGACAAGTTTCTCGATGCCGAGCGTAGGGTTGAGAATCCATTTCCAGGCGGTGCCCGTTACAATGAAGGACAATGCCATGGGATAAAGATAGATTGTACGGATCACCCCTTCAGCGCGAATACGCTGATCGAGGAAAATCGCAAGCAGAACCCCGATCGTGATGCACCCAGCAATAAAAAGAATGGTGAAGATGAAGAGGTTTTGCAGCGCTACATACCAGCGGGGCGTCGCCCAGAGCCTTGTGTACTGGGAAAAGCCTTCGAACGTGTAGTTGGGCAGCACCCCGGACGGGTGTGAACGAAATATAGAGCGTCCAGGCAATAAAGCCGTAGACAAAGATCAGGCTGACCGCAAAAAGAGGCGACACGACCAATTGAGGAAGCCAGCGCTCCAATATTCTTCCCACGCTGAAACCTCCCCTCTTCAGGTCGCCCCTTCTGGGGCAAAGTCACACTCCTACTGGGCGCGAGCTACCGCCTCGGCCAACTGAACCACCGCGTCTTCCGAACTCATGTCAGAGTTGAAGAAGTTGGTGACCAGGTCGAGAAACTCGCCTCTAACGGTGCGTGGCACAGCCATTTCATGGGCCATCGATGGCACGAGCGTATCGTTGGCAATGGCCGCAGTCAGATCCTCATGTGAACGTTGGCCGCACATATCAAAGGCATCGAGCGGCACGTCGGTTCGTGCCGGGATCGACCCCTTGGCAAGATTGAAGGTTTCCTGGAAATCGGGTGACATGATCAGGCTTGCCAGCACCTGCTGGCCCTCAAGCCTGTCTTCGCCTTCCACCTTGAAGAAGGTGAAGCTGTCCGAATTGAGAATGAAACCGTCACCCGGGGTTGGAAAGCAGATGAAGTCTTCGCCCGGGACCATTCCCGCTGCGAGGAACTCACCCTTGGCCCAGTCCCCCATGATCTGGAAGGCTGCCTCGCCGTTCATCACCATTGCAGTGGCCAGGTTCCAGTCACGACCGGAAAACCCATCATCAACGAACCCGCGCAACGTACGCAGCTCGTTGAACACTTCGATCATTGTGTCGCTGGTCAGCGCAGCGGGATCGAGATCGACCAGCGCGCTGCGGTAGAAGTCGGCCCCTTTGCTCAAAACGATGGTTTCAAACACCGTGGCGTCCTGCCAGGGCTGGCCCCCGTGAGCGAGCGGAGTGATGCGGCAGCCTGGAGCTGTTCGGCGATCGCATTGAACTCTTCCCAAGTGGTCGGCATTTCGGTGACGCCGACCTCGGCAAGGACAGATGGGTTGGCCCACATCCAGTCGACGCGGTGTATGTTGACCGGAGCGGCAACATAGCGTCCTTCAAATTTCATGATGTCGGCCAAAACCGGCGGCAGCACCTCGTCCCAGCCTTCATCTTCGGCAACGGCACCGACATCGTTGAGCGCACCTCAATGGCCCATTCTTGGATACCGGGACTGTTGATTTCCGCTGAGAAGTGACCCGGTTCAGGGAGATTTTTCCACTGAGAAGTGACCCATGTTTGAACGCTATCCTGCTCGTTTTGGGCGGGAGATTTAGGAGTGTTGGACATGGCGTTTTTGAGCGTTATCCGGCGCTGGCATTTCCGGGACGGTTTATCGATCCGGGAGATTGCGCGGCGCACGGGCCTGTCCCGGAATACCATTCGCAAATACCTTCGGACCGATACGGTTGAGCCGAAGTTCCAGGTTCCAGATCGGCCAAGCAAGATCGATGCTTTTGCCGAGAAGCTGTCAGGCTGGCTGAAGGCCGAGAGCCGCAAGCCGCGCAAGCAGCGGCGCACCATCAAGCAGATCCATGCTGATCTGGTGAGCCTCGGTTTCGAAGGCTCTTATGGTCGTGTGGCGGCCTTTGCCCGTCGATGGAAAGAGGAACGCCAGCGCGAGCAGAATGTGAGCGGCAGGGGCGTTTTCGTTCCTCTTGTTTTTGAGCCTGGCGAAGCTTTCCAGTTTGACTGGAGCGAGGATTGGGCACTGATCGGGGGCGAGCGGATCAAGCTCCAGGTCGCCCATACCAAGCTCTGCTACAGCCGGGCCTTTATTGTGCGGGCCTATCTGCTCCAGACCCACGAGATGCTGTTTGATGCCCACAACCATGCCTTCCGAGTTCTGGGCGGCGTCCCGCGCCGGGGCATTTATGACAACATGAGGACGGCCGTGGACAAGGTTGGCCGTGGCAAGGCACGTCAGGTCAATGCCCGGTTCTCGGCCATGGCCAGCCACTTCCTGTTCGAGCCCGAGTTCTGCAATCCCGCTGCCGGTTGGGAAAAGGGTATGGTGGAAAAGAACGTGCTCGATATGCGGCACCGGCTTTTCCAGCCCTTGCCACGTGCAAACTCGCTCGATGAGTTGAACGTCTGGCTCGAGCAGCGCTGTGTGGCTCTATGGGAAGAGATTGCTCATGGCGCGGAACCGGGTTCGGTTGCCAATTCCTGGTGCATCGAGACGCCGTATCTGATGACCGTGCCGCGGGCCTTTGACGGGTTCATCGAACATACCAAACGGGTCTCGCCCACCTGCCTGGTTCACCTCGAGCGCGTTCGCTATAGCGTTCCGGCCTCGTTCGCCAACAGACCGGTCAGCGTCAGGGTCTATCCGGACCGCATTGTCGTTGTCGCTGAAGGCCAGGCGATCTGCGAGCACAAGAGGATTATCGAGCGGCATCATGGGCAGGGTCACACCGTTTATGACTGGCGCCATTATCTGGCGGTGATCCAGCGCAAGCCCGGAGCCCTGCGCAATGGTGCACCCTTTGCCGACATGCCCGATGGATTCCGGCAACTTCAGCGCCACCTTCTGGGCAAACCCGGTGGCGATCGTGAGATGGTCGAGATCCTGGCTCTGGTTCTCCATCACGACGAACAGGCGGTGCTGGCCGCGGTCGAGATGGCGCTGGAGGCCGGGGTGCCCACCAAGACCCATATCCTCAACCTGTTGCACAGGCTGATCGATGGCAAGCCGGGAACGGTGCCGCCAGTCAGGGCACCGCAGGCCCTTGTGCTGGGCAAGGAACCGCAGGCCAATGTCGAGCGCTACGATACCCTGCGCGCGGACAAGGAGGTGCGCCATGCGTCATGATCCGGCAAGCGCGGCCCTGATCATCATGCTCAAGAGCCTCAAGATGGCAGGCATGGCCCAGGCAATCAGCGAACTCACCGAACAGGGATCTCCGGCCTTTGAATCGGCCGTTCCGATCCTCTCACAATTGCTCAAGGCCGAGATGGCTGAAAGAGAGACGCGATCCATTGCCTATCAGCTCAAGGTCGCGCGCTTTCCCACCTATAAGGATCTGACCGGATTCGATTTCTCCAACAGCGAGGTCAACGAAGCCCTGGTGCGCCAGCTCCATGCCGGCGCCTTTATCGACAAGGCCGACAATGTCGTGTTGGTGGGCGGGCCGGGAACCGGCAAGACCCACATCGCCACGGCACTGGGCATTCAGGCCATCGAGCATCACCGCAAGCGGGTTCGCTTCTTTTCGACCGTCGAACTGGTCAATGCGCTGGAGCAGGAAAAGGCCCAGGGCAAGGCCGGGCAGATCGCCAACCGGCTCATCCATTCCGATCTGGTGATCCTTGATGAGCTCGGATATTTGCCCTTCAGCGCTTCAGGAGGAGCATTGCTCTTCCATCTGCTGAGCAAGCTCTATGAGCGCACCAGCGTCATCATCACCACCAATCTCAGCTTTGCCGAATGGGCCAGCGTATTCGGCGACGCCAAGATGACGACCGCGCTGCTCGACCGGCTGACCCATCACTGCCATATCCTCGAGACCGGAAACGACAGCTTCCGGTTCAAAACAGCTCGGCCCAAACCGTCAAAACCAAAAAGGAGAAAACACCCGGCTTGACCACCTGACCAATCCCAAATCATATCCATGAGGCGGGTCAATTCTCGGTGAAAATACCGGGTCACTTCTCAGCAGAAATCAACATACCTTCGTCAAGTCGAGATCACGGCCCTCCTCGGCGGGAGAGTCTTAGCGGTGTTTCCAAGACAAGATGACGCGACAGACGAGGCCATGATTAGGCAGATTGAGGATGCGGCTACGAAACCGCATGTTGTTCCAATGGATACGGCTTCGCGCAACACCCTGCTAGACGAGATCAATGCGAAGACGATGCACGACGACCGTGGTGCATGCGCTGACGGCCTACTGTTGGCAAGCCCATTCGGATTCCGGAGCGTGGCCGACATAGACGAGCTCGAGGAGGTTTTTCCACCTCCTACCGTTGAACTGAATTTCGGCGATGATTTCGGGGAGTCAGCTCCCGGCCCCGATTACGCCTGTAGTCGAGGACGCCGCGAATGACTGATTTCTGGAAGCCGTTCGTGATCATGGATCGGCGCCCGATATCGCCGTTGTGCTGATGGCGGAATCCCCGCGTGGATGACCGGCTGAGGTGGATTCCGGTCAGGCAGCTTTTAAGGGTCATTTTGCAATATGAGACGGCCGAAACCTGAACATATCAATCCGGAAGTGGGCCACGTTCGCTGAACGCCGCATTCAGCTCTGCGGACAAAGACTTGCTGCTTGCCTCATCCCAATGCAGTGCAGCGGGCGTATTTTGGAAAAGTACCACTCTCCATTGACCGCCGCTGTCTTCCGCTACCAACGTCTGGCGAGCATTGGCAGCGGGATTGATCTCCGTGCTGCCGGGAGGAACCATGCCAACATCCGCAAGCAGAACACCGCCACTCCCGAGCCTTCGCATTGACCGAATGATCGCGACGAATGCGCCAGTTGGGTGGTCCGCAAAGATTGGGGCTAGATGGTCTGCGACAGCCTCGCTGCTCGCCGCAAGAGATCCGTCGAAGCCAATCATGACCCCATCGCTTGAGAAGCATTCGGCCATGACCTGCGCCTCTCGGTTATTCCAGCCTCCCAGGAGGCGCAGGTATAGTCCACGAAGCTCGTTTGTATCGGACATTTTATATTTCCAATAGTTGTAGAGAGGGCGCAGAGGGGCCGCTGTTCTAGGAGTCAGCGGCCGCCCCACAATCATGGGGCAAGTTTGCCTCGATGGTCAAATTTGGACTCCCACTCGTCGCAATTGGTCCTCCACAATTTCACTCAGCGCATTCGGAATGACAGCTTCAATGGAGCAGCATCAACACTTTGAACGTCTTAGATGGGGTCGGAAGCCGCCCCCAGCAGTGAGATCGGATCAGCTCACAGCGCTGATCTTGCCAGCGGGATGATCTCGGCGGGCTTTCCCGCCAGTGCGTCGTTAACTTTTTCAATCAATTGGGCGAGCGAGAAGGGTTTGCCCAGGACGTCATAGATCAGGGCGTCCAGGCCATGGGCGCGTTCGCGTTGGTCAGCGAAGCCGGTCATCAGGAGGATGGTCATGGCGGGGTATTGGGCGCCGATGGCGAGGGCCAGGCCGATGCCGTCCATGACGGGCATCTTGATGTCGGAGACCAACAGGTCGAAATTGCCATTGTGCTCGTTGGCGATTTCGAGGGCGAGGCCGCCATCGGAGGCGTCGATCACTTCGTGGCCGCTCATTTCGAGGGCGCGGGTCACAAAGGCGCGGACGTTGTCGTCGTCTTCGGCCACCAGAATGCGTGCCATGGGGCTCTACCCTTATTCTTTGGAGCAATGGCTTGATTGCTCAATCTCGGTGTGTCGTGTTTCCGAACCGCAAAAGTGGTAGCCACTTTTTTCTGGAAACACGACCAGTCTCGGTTTGGTCTTTCAGTTGCCTGCCGCCGAACCGTTGGCGCCGTCGACAAAGCTCAGTCTAATATTTGTCACGCCTTGCGGCGGTCCGATCAGTTGCGCGTCGATTGCCAATGTATCACCGGGCAAAACGTTGCGTGTGGCGGGCGTTACCGTCCATTCGTAAACAATGGTGCCGGCGGAATCGAGCAGGCTTACCAGCACCGATGGCACGTAGGTTATGCGATTCGTGATGTTGGAAATCTTAGCGTTGACCACAATGGCGGGGTTTCCATTCTGCGTGGTTCGCAAAGTCTTAATTTCGGTGAAATCGAGCCCGACGACATTGGTTTTAAGCCCCACTAGGCGATAGAGCCCGTCGAGCTGGGGGATTGCGGAAACGATCTCTGTGCGCAGGGCGAAAGCGGCGACAACGCTGGCGATCATCAGGACAATGATGGCGAAGCGGAACATGCGGCGGAACCGGGCGATCGGGTGCGCGGCGAGCATGCCGTTGCGGCGGCGGGCCAGGGCCTCGATACGGGCCTGGTTGGCGGCGCTGTCGATCGGGGGGCGTTGATCTCCGGGATCGGGCAATGGCGCGGGGTCGTTTGGAAACGGGTGTTCGGGTCCGGGCTCTGCGGGCTGACGGGCAGGCTGGTTGCGCAGGAAGGAGGCGTCGAGCATCTCCTCGTCGGCGGCGGAAAACAGGGTATCGGTATCGGCGCGGAAGATCAGCTCGTCGTCTGTGGGTTCGGGATCGCGGCGCGGCGCAGAGGGCCCGGGAAAGCTCGGGGTGGCGTACCAGAGTTCGGAACACGCGGCGCACTGAACCTGCCTGCCTGCGGCGCTGAGCGCATCGGAGCCAAGCTTATAGCGCGTCTGGCAATTTGGGCAGGTGATGATCACGCGCGAGGAACCGAACGGGTTGAGCGAAAAATCGAAGTCCCGACCGTAAGCGGGCCGGGTTAAAACTCTTGAAACGCCGCCTTGATGCGGCCATTGGGAGGTGATGGCTGGTAGGATAGTGTCCAGCCAGATGATTCGCGGAGAAAAGCGGTTTGATCGCGTTCGAAAATGTGGGCCTTCGATACGGACACGGGCCGGAAATCCTCAAAGACCTGACCTTTGCGATCTCGCCGGGTTCGTTTCATTTTCTCACCGGACCCTCGGGGTCGGGCAAGACGTCGCTTTTGCGGTTGTTGCTGCTTTCGCTCAAGCCCACGCGTGGCTCGGTTTCGATGTTCGGGGAAGACGTCACCGCGCTCGACCGCGACAGGCTGTTGCAAATGCGGCGTCATATCGGGATCGTGTTCCAGGAATTTAGGCTGCTCGACCATCTGACCACCTTTGAAAACGTCGCCCTGCCGCTGCGCGTGCGCGGACAGGCCGAAGCAAGCTATCGCGGCAATGTTGAAGAACTGCTCGACTGGGTGGGGCTGGGCGACCGGATGGACGCGCACCCGGCGGTGCTTTCGGGCGGGGAAAAGCAGCGCGCGGCGATTGCCCGGGCGGTGATCGGCAATCCCGACATCCTTCTGGCCGACGAGCCGACGGGCAATGTGGACCCCGAATTGTCCGAGCGGTTGCTGCATCTGTTCGAGCAGCTCAACAAGATGGGCACGACGATAATCCTGGCCACCCACGAGGTGGCGTTGCTCGACAAGTTCGGCTATCCGCGCATGCTGCTAAACGAGGGGAGCTGACCATCCATGAGTGAGGGGTTAAGGCTCAATTTTTCCCGTCCCAACCCAATCGTTCCAGCCCAATCGGTGGCGGGGCGCACCCTGATGCTTTTGATCGGCATCATGACGTTTTTGTCCTGCGTGACGTTTGGCGGCGTGCTTTTGGTCCAGAAGTCGGCGATGGGCTGGTCGGCCGATGTGGGGCGCGAGCTGACCATCCAGATCCGCCCGCTCGATGGCGAAGTGATCGATTCCAATCTGCGGCTTGCCGTCTCGCTGTCGGAAGCGGTGCCTGGCGTTGCGAGCGCGCGGGTGGTGTCGATCGAGGAAAGCGAAGAGTTGTTGCAGCCCTGGCTGGGCGAGGGGCTGGACCTTTCGGATCTGGCCATTCCGCGGCTGGTGATCGTGCAGCTTGCCGATCCCAACGCTGCCGACATCTCGCGGCTGGAAAGCGAGATTTCGGCCATTCCGGGGGCGACGCTGGAAACGCACGCGGCCTGGCGGGTGCAGCTTAACACAATGGCCGGTACGATCGTTGTTTCGGGGATATTGGTGCTCGCGCTGATCCTTGTGGCGACGGCGCTGGCGATTGTCTTTGCGACGCGTGGGACCATGTCGACCAACCGGAAATCGTCGATGTGCTCCATTTCATCGGGGCGTCCAACACGTTCATCGCGGGGAGTTCCAGGGCGGTTTTTGCTGCTCGGGCTCAAGGGCGGACTGGTGGGCGGGGTGGCGGCCATCATCTTTTTCATCATAGCAGGAACGGCGATGAGCACGGTTGTGCCCGAACAGTCGAGCGCGCAGCTCGGGGTCTTGTTCGGGCAGTTCGCGCTGGGGATCAGCGGAATTCTGGGCATCATCGGGGTCGTTCTGGTGATTGCCGGGCTAACCGCGATCACGTCGCGCTTGACGGTGCGGCGCTTCCTCTCGCAAATTTCCTGACGGTCCGGGAGGACCTTGCCATGATCGTTCAGGCCATCCGCTCGGCGGTGTTCTATCTGCTGTTTTTCGCCCACACGATCATTCTGGCGATCATTATCGGATTAATGTCCAGGCTGACACCGAACCTCAAATCGGTGGGCTGGAGCCTGGCACAATACTGGAACAGTGCGAATCTGTTTTTCCTGCGCTGGATCGTGGGGATCAGAACCGAGGTGACCGGGCTGAAAACATCCCTTCGGGCGGATGCATCATCGGCGCCAAGCACCAGTCGGACTGGGATATCTTTGCCGTCTTGCCCCATGTGGGGCATCCCGCATTCATCGCCAAAAAAGAACTGCTCGACATACCGCTTTTTGGCTGGGCGGCGCGCTGGATGGATACGATTTCGGTCGATCGCAAAAAGGGCAAGGATGCGTTGCCCGCCATGATGGACGAGGCCAGGGCGGCCCTGGGCAAGGGTTGCCGGGTGATCATATTCCCCGAAGGCACGCGCCGCGCGCCGCTCGATACGCCGGCCTACCGCTCGGGGATCGTGCGGATGTATCTGGCCATGGATGTGCCGGTGGTGCCCGTCGCGCTGACCTCGGGGCTCTATTGGGGGCGCAACAGCCCCGTTTTGTGGCCGGGGACGGCGCGGGCCAAATTTCTCGAGCCGATCCCGCCGGGCTACCGGGGGATGAGTTTTTGAAAACTCTGATCGCGCGCATCGAAACCGAGACCGACGCCATGGTGCTCGAAGACGCGAGAAAGGGCCTTGCACGGCCGATCTCGCCACGGCTTCGCGCTCGGCTCAACGAACTTGAAGCCAAATCGGGCGCCTCGTCCTGATCTCTCGCGCTCATCGGTGTTCCAGTCATCAAAATGCGATAGATTGTGTTTTGCCGTAATCGGGACACAATATCTTGACATCGCTTATGAGGAATGGGACGATTTGGGAGTGCATGGGATTGACGCTTCCTCCATTTTGTTCTAATTTTGTTCTCATTAGGCCGGTTCGGTCGGAGTGACTGCCGGTCACCAAATGAATTTTTCGCCTTTTGTGGCGGGATAGCGCGGGGCCGTTTTCGAGGGTGGCCATGATCGGATTGAACAGCATTGCGGAAGCCGGCATTGGCGAGAGCGCCAGTGTGCTTTGGACCGGACGGTCGGGCCGGCGTTATCTGATGGAGCGCGAGCGGGAGGCCGGGGTCGCCATGACGCCGACCCGGCTTTATGCGCTAGAGGACAACGGAGTGATCGGCTGGGCCGGCACCGCCGAAGATCTTATCGGCGACCATCGGGCACGCGAAAAATTCCGCCGGTTGAGCGCGAGCGGGGCCAGCATGCTCTCGCTTGCCGCTCCGAGCGATCCGCTGGCGGTGATGACGCTTGTGTGGGATCTCGAAGGCAGCCGGAGGGCGCTAGGCCGGCTGCCTGAACCGGAATATCAAATCGAATCCATGATCGCATTAGCTGCAACACCGTTTGCTCAACGGTACGGTTTATGCTGGACGATTGCGTGTTTAGACGTTGTTTCTGCAAGGACCAAATAACGGTTTGGGACGACATGGGCCAGGGGAGTAATAGTGTCTTGCCGTGGTCAAATAAACAGCGCGGTTCGTGCGGTGAAGATGTGAATACAGTTACAGGTTTGCCAGATACAGTGAAATGCTCTTAAATACAAATATGTGAGGGTCTTCGGGGGACGGGGCATGTTGCCGGAGGGTGTTCGTGCGGCAGTTGACGGGCTTTATGAGGCCGGATTCGAGCGCGGATTGTGGCAGGCAGGTCTGGCGCGATTGTGCGATGCCATTGGGGCGGATTCGGCCATCACCGTGCCGAGGGTGGCTACCGAGGACACGATCAACCTGCCGTTCTCGTCCGACCTCACCGAGTTCGCCGAGCGCTTTGTGGTTGATGGGTGGCATCTCGACGACTACCGCGCCAACCGAGGCTGGCCGCTGACGGACCGCGGACAAACCATCGTGCTCGAGCAGGATATCGCGACCGAGGAGGATCATCAGCGCGAGCCGATCTACCAGGAGCTCATGTTGCCTTACGGCAAAAAGTGGTGGGGCGGAATAACCTTCAAGTCGCCCAGCCGCCAATATGTGCTGTCGGTGTTTCGCGGTGCAAAGGGCGAAATGTTCTCGGAGGACGACCGGTTGCTGTTCGGGGCCATTTCAGGTCACCTAGCGCGAGTCGTTACGACGGCCGAGCGCGTGGGCTGGGTGCAGACGTCGCTTGGGCTGGGCATGCTTGATGCCCTCAACGATGCGGCCATCCTGCTCGACAGCCAGGGCCAGGTGATCGAGATGACACGCGGCGCAGAGCATATGATGGGAGATAGTCTAACTGTGCTCGGCCGCAAGGTGACCTCCCACAACCGGACCGTTGCCCGCAGCGTTTCGGCGGCGATAAGCAAGGTGGTTGCGGAGGGGCCGGATGCATCGGGACCGCTGCGCATCGAAAGACCCGGTCGGCGTCCATTGCTGCTCGATGTGCTGCCGGTGCCCACCCGGTTTGACGGCGTGTTCTTTTTTGCGCGATTCATCGTGTTGTTGACCGATCTTGACCGCCAGCCAATGCCCAGCGCCGCGCTGCTCAAACAGGCGTTCGGCCTTACCCCGGCCGAAGCGCGCGTCGCCCTTGAGCTTACATCGGGATTGAGTCTGTCCGAGGCAGCGGAGAAGTGCGGGATAGCCCGTGAGACCGCCAAAACCCATCTTAATTCGATATTCTTTAAAACCGACACTAACCGGCAAGGCGCCCTTGTCGGGCTGATCCGATCCGTTATGGCCCGGCGCTCCGGCTGACAATCGGTGCGGGTCTGACGTTTTTTCGCCGCCGCCGCCCAACCCTCCCCCGGGTGGGGGATACTGAGGTGTTCGACCGGTCGTTAGCGTCCCTTCTGACAGAAATCTGATCGCGCACCGGCACTGACCGCGGCGCTTTTGGAGACAACTTCAGGGGAACCCCATGCAGAGATATACTCCGTTTTTTGTTATCGGCCTTTCCGCAACGCTGTTGGCGGGATGCTCCTCGACCGGCAGCACAGGGGGCGGCGGAGGCGGGGGGACGCCTTCGCCGGCAGTGTTTGCCGTATCGGCTGGAACCGCGAGCGAGGCGTTGGCGGACGGCCAGACCCTGATGGCCTATAACAGCCTGATGAGCGCCGCTGTCGAACACGACTTCGACGCTTTAGAAACGAGGGCGCTCGAGGACACGGCATTTTCGATTGCCGCCAATGACCAGGGCGGCCTCGATGTGACCATCGACGGCCTCACCCACAGCTTTGCCGCCACCGATATCAGCGGCGGAACCCTTGAGTTTGATGGTCTCGGGCCGGGGCCATACTACAGGCTCGACAGTTGGCAGGGAGATGTCGTCGATGTGCTCGATGTGTCCAACGCCGCGCACCATCAGGTGTGGAGCTATTTCTGGGATCCTGCCGGAGAAGCGATCAGCGGGTTTGCGGTCGTGGGCACCGAAACCATGCCTGGCGATGTGCCAAGCACAGCAACCGCCACATACTCGGGCTTTGCGGGTGCAGCCCTGACCGACAGCGGCACGTTCAACGACACGACCCGCATTGTGGGGGACCTGACGATGTCGGCTGATTTCAATGCCGGTCAGATATCGGGGCTGGTCGACAATATCGAGGTGCTTGGCGGTTCTGCAGTCAGCGGCACCGTGGCCCTTGACAGTGCGGCGATCTCGGGCGCGGGGTTCAGCGGGACAATTACCCCGGACAACGACCTTCTAACGGCGTTCACTCTCACCGATCTGGGGGGCACCTATAGCGGCAAATTCTATGGCGCGAGCGGCGAGGAAGTGGGCGGCGTAATGGCTATCAGTGGCGACGAAACGGTCGGCACCGGTGTTTTCTCGGCAATAAGGGACTGATTGCGAACCTCCAACCTGCAAAGGGTACGGCATCAGTGTGTCGTACCCGTCTTTTTGAGGGGACCTGGACGATGCGCATTCCGATCTTCTTCATGGCGCTTGTCCTGGGCATGGCAGGGACGGCAGCGGCTAGCGGACCGGACGGTAAGCTTCTGGCACGGCTTCTGGCGTGGGGTGACCACGACGGTGCGCGCGCCCATCTTGCCGCCACTGTCTCCGAACCGGCACTGCATGCCCTCCATCGCACCCATCTCGAAGGGCTGATCGCCCGGCAGCAAGGTCGGAACGCTGACGCCGTTGCGCTCTTTCGTTCCGTTTTGGTCATCGATCCCGATTTCGTGGCGGCACGCGTTGAGTTGTCCAGAACTCTGCTTGCGATGCGCAATTTCGAGGGCGCGGCGCATCATCTCGACATTCTCGCACTCAATGCCAATGACGGGATCCACAGCCTTGCGCAGTCCGGTCTCGACCATATCAGGGCCAATCGGGGCTATGGCGCACAGATGCATTTTTCCATCGCGCCGTCGAGCAATCTCAATCGGGGAAGCGGCCACCAGACCTTCAACGCGGGTGGGCTGGCGTTTGCCATCGATCCGGGTTCACGCCAGACGGCCGGCATGGGCGTAACGATTGGGGCGAGTGCATATAACAGCTTTATTCTTGGCAACGGGCAGGCCCTCGTCGCAAGCGCCTCAGCCGATCTGACCACCGATATCGAGGGAAGCCGCGCCGAACAGATTTCGCTCAATGCCGGGCTCAGCTGGCAGGGCCGCGTCGGCGGCGCCCGATTTGCCATTGGTCCGATCATCAATGCAACATTTTCAGCCTTCGAGCCGCATCTGATGCGCTATGGACTAAGCGGAGACTTCGCCGCTTCCGCAGGTGCGCAAAATCTTGTGGGGTTGAGCTTTACCGCACTGGGGCAGGACTATGCATCCGAGACCTATCGCAACGGGTTTCGGGTTCTGGCGGGCGCGCAACTGACCCATGCGTTCATGCCTGCCTTGCGGGCAAGCGTTGAAACGGGCGTGGATATCGAACGCACTCAAAGTGCCCATCTCGACAGGAACGGAATTTATGGGGAAGTGAGGGTGGAGCGCGATTGGCGGGGCGGGTTCTCGACCTCGATCTCTGCGCGCTACGCCAGAGAACAGTATCTGGGAAATTACCCCGGCACCGGCGCCCCACGCGTCGATGACCGGCTAAGCGCAGGCGTCACCGTTTCGAACAGCCAGATCGATCTTGGCGGTTTTACGCCGACGCTGGGCTACAGTTATACGCGGCAGTTTTCCAATGTGAGCTTTTTCGATCATGACAGCCACGATGTCACGTTTGGGCTGACCAAAGCCTTTTAAGTCGTGATCCTGATCGTGCCCCCGCCGCAATTGCCGGTTCCCATCAACCTCCGATTTTGCTAAGCGAAACGCCGTGGTCCCGTAGCTCAGCAGGATAGAGCATCAGATTCCTAATCTGAGGGTCACTGGTTCGAATCCAGTCGGGATCACCATTTCCTGCCTCGCGGGCCGCATCGGCTTTTCATGACGCGCCGGCGCCATGAAAAAGCCCGGACCGCGGTCGCGGCCTTAAGCAGACCTGTCCGGGCTTGCGGTTTTGCCGCGGGCCGCCATCATTTTGCTCTGTCCCTGGAGACGCCTCATGTCCGCCCCCGCCCTGGCCAAACTGACCCGCGCTATCGAGGAGCTCGAGCGGACGGTGGCGGTCAACAGCTATACCGCTGCCCAGCGTATCGCGCTCAAATCCGAGCTTGAAACCCATATCCAGCGCATCGACGAGTTGCGGCAGGGGCTCTAACCGTTCGCAAGACCGCCGGCTTAGATTGGACGCCCGCTAGAAATTGTCCTTGGCCTTGCGGATGGCGCCGAAGATCTGCCAGGCGGGGGCATCTTCGTGGTTCATGGCGTGGGCCATTTCCGGCGTGTCGGCGCGCAGGAAGGGATTGGCGGCAAGATCCTCGCCCAGATTGAACGGGATCGTGGGCTGGCCGGCGTCGATCTGGTCCTGAGCCTGTTTTGCACGAGCCTGAAGAGCGGGGTTATCAGGATCGATCGATAGGGCGAACTTGGCGTTGGCCAGAGTATATTCGTGGCCGCAATAGACCATGGTTTCCGGCGGCAGCTTTTTGAGCCTTTCAAGACCGGCCCACATCGAGTGGGCGTCGCCCTCGAACATGCGGCCCACGCCCATCGAGAACAGCGCGTCGGCCGAGAACAGAACCTTTTCCTCGGGCGCGAAAAACGCGATGTGGCCCAGCGTATGACCGGGCACGTCGATCACTTCAAAAACTGTTTCACCCAAAGTCACCGTGTCGCCCCCGCCAACCAGCGTGTCGAGCCCGGCGATCTTACCCGCTTCGCCCTTGGGGCCGATGACGTTGCAATCGAAGCGCCGCTTGAGCGGGGCGATGGCGTCGGTGTGGTCGGAGTGATGGTGGGTGATGAAAATGTCGGTGAGGGTCCAGCCGCGCTTGTCGAGCTCGGCGAGAATAGGGGCCTGTTCGGGTGCATCGATGGCAGCGACCCGGCCTGACGCAGAATCGCGGACGAGATAGCCGAAATTGTCGCTGAGTGCAGGGAAAACGGCGATTTCGAGGGACATGAGCCAGGCCTCCTGTTTGATTTTGCGCCGAGGGTATGGCGGGGGCCCGTCACATGCAAGGTGTGAACGCATCGGGTTGACCTTGTCGTGCAAACCGCCCACATAGAGATTGATCGTTCCGATTGAATCGGGACGGCGGCTCCAAGTCTTTGTCTTGGCGCGAGATCGAACCGGAAAACTCTGCAGCTATTCCCGATCTCACTCCAGGATGAATGTGTTTGCATCTGGCGCAAGTGAACCGAAATCGATGACACCTGACGTTGACGGGCTGATCCGCTTTTACAAATCGCCGCTGGGCCGGCTGACGCGGCAATCGATCCGTCAGCAGGTGAGCGAATTGGCCGGAGATGTCACCGGATTGCGGCTTTTGGGGCTGGGGTTTGCCACGCCCTATCTGCGCGGGGCGCTCAAGGGGGCGGAGCGGGTTCTGGCCTTCATGCCGGCTCGGCAGGGCGCTTCGAGCTGGCCGCGCGAAGGGCCTTCGCACACGGTGCTCTGCGATCCGCTGGAAATGCCGCTGACCGACGCAGCCATGGATATGGTCATCGTCATTCACGGTTTCGAGCACGTGGTGGACCCTGAAGATATGATGCGTGAGTTGTGGCGGATCTGTGCGCCCAATGCGAAGGTGATCATCGTCGTGCCGCGGCGGCGCGGCCTGTGGGCAGGGCTGGACACCAACCCGTTCGGATATGGCCAGCCCTATTCGCGCGGGCAGATGGACAAGCTGTTGCGCGATCATTCGTTTACGCCCGAAGTCTGGCGCGACGGCTTGTTTTTCCCCCCATTCATTCCGGCCCCATCCTGCGCTCGGCGCGGATGATCGAAAAGGCCAGCAAGATGTTCGGCCCGACCTTTGCGGGGGCGATGTGTGTGCGGGCAAAGAAGGAACAGTTTCCCGCCATCGCGCGGCGCAAGCGGGCCGAAAAGGCGCTGGGGGCGCCGGAGCTGAGCCCACAGACTGCGCGGGAAGGGGTGTGAGGCAGCAGTCGGCGACAGGCAAACGTTCAGGATCGGCCGAACGACAGGGTCGACGTCATCGCTTCCATCAATTATCTATAATTTATGCCGACGCCCAAATCAGACACCATCGCCACACAGATAAGCAAAGCACTCGCCGGACGCATTATTGCCGGCGAGATCGAGGCCGGCGCCAAGCTGCGGCAGGACCAGATCGCCGAAGAGTTTGGCGCAAGCCATGTTCCGGTGCGTGAGGCGTTTCGACGGCTCGAGTCGCAAGGGTTGGTCGTGAGTGCGCCGCGCCGGGGCGTGCGGGTCGCCGGGTTCAGTCCGGCCGAAGTGCGCGAGGTGGCGGAGATGCGCGCCGCTCTCGAAACTTTGGCGCTGCGCAAGGCGATACCGCACTTGACGCGGGCCATTCTCGACCGGGCCGAGGAGGCCAACAGTGCGGCCGATCGGGCGCCCGACGTCGAAACCTGGGAAGAGGCAAATCGCACCTTTCATCGCACGATTCTGACCCCATGCGGCATGCCGCGCCTGCTCAGAACCATCGATGACCTGCACACGGCGAGTGCCCGGTTTCTGTTTTCGGGCTGGCGGGCCGAATGGGAAGCCCCGACCGACCGCGACCATCGCGCCATCCTTGACGCCCTGCGGGCCGGACAGACCGAGACGGCCGTGTCCGTGCTGGCCCGGCACGTCCAGACAATAGGCCAGAACGGTCCCAAATAGGCTTCCAACGCTCGCTCCAACCTCCGATCCAAGGAGGGCCGGTTCAACCGGCCTTGCCATGTTTGTACTTTTGTGGATTATTTAGCGATAGATTCTATAAATTATCTATAATTTATCATCAGGAGAAATATCGTGAACACTGTCAGCGCGCCCACAGCCAAATCTGTCTATAGTCCGCTCGATCTGGATCGCCGTTCGGTCGCCTGGCAAGTCGGAGCGGTGGTGGTGGGCACGCTGTTTCTGGCGCTGTGTTCGTATATCGAAGTGCCCATGGTGCCGGTTCCGGTCACCATGCAGACCTTCGGCGTCGCACTTATTGGTGCCCTTTTTGGCTGGCGGCTGGGTGCGATAACGGTCTGTGCCTGGCTGGCGGAGGCCGCTGTCGGCCTGCCGGTTCTGGCCGGGGGCGCTGGAGGGGTGCAGCATTTCGCCGGTCCGACCGCCGGCTATCTCCTGGCTTTCCCGGTTTGTGCCGCGCTGACGGGCTGGCTGGCGGAGAAAGGCTGGAACGGAAAACGCCCCATCCTTGCCTTCGTCAGCATGCTGGCGAGCAATGGAGCGTGTCTTGTCATCGGTGCCGCGTGGCTTGCCGTCCTGATCGGCGGCGAACAGGCGGTCATCCACGGAGTCATGCCTTTCCTTTTGGGTGGCGTGCTGAAGTCGGGGCTCGGTGCCGCCGTGCTCGCCCTGGTCGAGCGGGGCAGCCGGCGCGCGGGCCAATGACGATAAGGCTTCGGCCCATCACCTGCTTTGCGTGCTGGCCTATGTCGGCAAAGGTTATAGCGCCCGGTTTACGGCCAATTATGATTTGGTCGTACAACGCATCGCGGAGGGCGAAGACATCGTGATTGTCGGTGGGCCGGACGATATCTGCGCACCGCTCCTCGGTGATGCAGAACCCCATTGTTGGCGCGAAAGCGTCATCGAACGGGATCGCGCGGCGGCGCGCGATCTCTCCACGTTGCTGGGCACGCCCATCGACGCCGGAGTCTCGTTATCGCTCGAGAGCGGGCGTTTGAAGCGGATGCGGGCGGCATTTGCCGAACGCTCAATCCGTGGGGCCTGCGCAGGATGCGAATGGCAAGAAATGTGCAATACGATCGCTGCCAGCGGTTTTGTTGACGTCGTGCTGCCCACCTCGCGGGAGTGAGGCCGGGCCGGCACGACAAACAGGCCGCTATTGCTGTTTGCCGATACGGCCCAGATGGGTGACGGAAAAGCCTTCGGGGGATTTGAGCCCATAGCCGAACATGCGGTCGAGGCCGCAATGGGCCAGCCACAGGCGCCGAGCACGGTCAGCAGCGGGATGGCGGCCAGAACGCCCACGGCCAAAAGGGCGGCGCCGAAGCCATAGATATGGACCAGATTGTAGCAGAATGCGCCAACGCGCGGGCCGAAGGCATAAGCGATAAAGCTCAGATCGGGGGCAAAAAAGATCAGCAGAGCGACCCACCAGGGCATGGTGTCGTTGAAATGGAAAAACAGTGCGAGCCCGGCGGCAAGGACGAGCAGTCCTTCGATGCGTTGCCAGAGAACGGCGTGGATCATTGGGGAGCCCTCCGCGGATTTGATTTCCCAACTTATCGAACGCCATCCTCCGAGGCAATGTGGGGGTCCCGGAACCAGCCGCCGACGATGTCGCGATAGGTGCCGGCGCGGGTGAGACGCTCGGTGAGGGCATCGAGCTCGGGTTCGGTCCAGCCCTCGGGTTCGGTCACTTCGATCCAGGCCTTGAGATAGTGCTGGGGCGCATAGACATGACCGTAGCCGACCGGGGTGGCCTGGGCGAGGAGCAGATCGAAGGTCACCTGCAGGAAGGTGACCACCGGATACCAGTTGAGATCGGGCGAGACATCGGGCGCGCGCCGACCCTCCAGCCATGCGGGGCTGCGATAGACCATGCCGGGGTCGAAAAATACCACGGGGTCGGACCCATATTGCAGGTAGAACAGGCGCAGCGGCCCCCAATTCCCGGCCCCGGTCTCAAGGCCCTCAAACTGGTTGGCGTAGCGCACGATGGAGCCATCGCCCACTTGCGGCAGCCAGGCTGGGCTCAGGGGATTGCGGGCGCCGGTGACGTCGCGCCAGATCTGACTGGCAAAGGGTGGGCCGACCCAGAGCGCGCCCGCTATGGGGTTGGACAGGATATCGAAAAGGTTGATCGAGGCTTGGGAAGAATAGGCGCCGAGGCTGAGGCCGTGGAGGTACAGTTCGGGCCGGGTATCGGGCGGCAGCTCGCTCCAATAGGCATAAACGATATCGAACAGGGCGCGGGCTGCCTCCACCCCGACATTGGGTTCGGACACCAAAGAGAGCGAGCTGGTGAGGTAGGAATATTGCAGGGCGACGCTGGCTACGTCGCCGCCGTGGAGAAATTCGAGCGTGTCGATGGCTGGCGGCTGCACCCAGCCGGTGCCCACCGGCATGATGATAACGAGAACTGAGCGCTCGAAGGCGCCGACGCGCAGCATTTCATCGAGCGCCAGCCTGGCGCGTTCCTCGACGGTTTCGGCCGAGCGCAAGCCCACATAGACGCGCAGCGGATCGATGGCGGGCTTGTTGGTGACTTCCTCGATTTCTGCGGCGGTGGGGCCGGACTGGACATAGACGCGGGCATCGAGCCCAATGGTCGACCAATCGACAAGCGAGGCCGCGCTGCCCGAGCGCAGGGGATTTTCGGGCTGTTCCTCGTAGGCGCCGGCCAGGTATCGAGATTGGCATAGAACCTGTCGGCGGCTGCAAAGGCCCAGCGGGCGAGCACGCCATTGACGGTGATGTTGGTAAGGATAGTGACCACCACGATGCCGACCACCAGTGCGACGCGGGGCGGGATAATCGGCCGCAGCCAGCCCGAGATCAGCCGCACGCCCGAGACGAGCAGCGTGCCGAGCGCGATCAGGATCAGAGCCGGGAGGACAGCGATAGCGACGACATAAATAGGCTGGTTGGACTGGACCGAAGGCATGTCCATGACCGCGCGGATCGAATTCTGCCAGCCGGTCGAAAGCCACAGGCAAATGAATGTGAAGGCCACTCCAGCGCCAATCATCGCCCATTGGGCGTACCTCACCCAGCGGCGGCGGGATGGCGGCTTGAGGCCCATGAAATTCCAGAGCCACTCGAGAAACACCCCGATGCCATAGCCGGCGGCGAACACGCAGCCCGACAGGACGCCCTGGATTAAAAAATGGCGGGGATGAGTGAGGGGGTGAGCGAGAGGGCGAAAAACACCAGCCCGAGAAACACCCCGCCAGCGGGCAGGTTCAGGATATACCGGCGAACCGGCCGTATGGGCCGGAAAACGGGCATCATTGCACGGCTCCCACAGCCGCGTTGGCCAGGTGCCAGACGCCCAGATGGCAGCCGCAGCGATCGCGAGCCCCAACAATGCGATGACAATTCCGGCGATGATGACGACGGCGTCGCGGTTGATCCAGCCCAGGCACAGGATGCAGATGCCGGTGTTGGGGATCGCGTTGATAAAGGGGATGGGCAGCATCATGGGAAGGCTGACCGTGATGATGAACAGGGCCAGCAGCGGCTGCATGGACGGGGCGGAGATGAATGTGTAGCGGGGCCGGGAAAAGCGAGCCATGACCGCGGCCATGCGGGCAAAGAGCTTGGTCACGCGCATCAGCGCCTTGGCCGGGAGCTTTCGGCGCCGGATCCATCCGGGGAGCGTCAGAGGCGCATTGAGCAGCATGGCAATGGAAAAGCCGATGATGGCAAAGGCGATCGTGCCGCCATAGCCGGGTGGGCCGGGCACCATGTTGAGGACGGAAAAGACCAAAATGACAACGATATGGGAATGAACGCCCAGCGCGGCGATGAGGCTGGCAACGGTGAAGCGCGGATCGGGCTTTTGCTGGGAGGCATGAAGGGCGTCGAGCAAGCCACCGATCTGAACTTCCACGGGCGTGGGTTCGGCTTCGGTGGATGTCATGGGCTTGCCTTGCGAAAGACGGTGGTTGCAGGTGAGGCGATCATGCCGTCATGCCGTGTTCCGATCAACCGGCAAAGGGCGCATTGCCGGGTCCTTGCCGGAGGCGATTGCTTTACAGGTTGGGGTTCACTATGGTCCGCGCGGCCCCGTAACAGGGGGTACGCCAGTCTCAATTGTGTGAGCGCCATGAGTGACAAACCCGTTCCGCAACCGGGGATATTGACCATTGCCCCCTATGTGCCGGGCCGCTCGAGCGCGCCGGGCAAAAAGGCCGGCGATACGATCAGCTCTCGGCCAATGAATCCCCGTTGGGGGCGAGCCCCAAGGCCATCGAGGCGGTAAGGGCGGCGGCCGAAAAGCTCGAGATTTATCCCGAGGGGTCTTCGCGCGATCTGCGCGCGGCGCTGGGGGAGGTGCATGGCATCGATCCGGAACGGATCGTCGTGGGTGCAGGATCGGACGAAGTGCTGCACCTTCTGGCCCAGACCTATATCGGGGATGGGGATGAGGCGGTGATGAGCCAATATGGCTTCATGGTCTATCCCATCATCACCCGCGCTGCGGGCGGCACCCCGGTGGTGGCGCCGGAAACCGATTATTGCGCCGATGTGGATGCGATCCTGGCGGCGGTGACGGACAAGACGAAAATCGTCTTTCTGGCCAATCCCAACAACCCCACCGGCACCTATCTGAGCGCCGAGGCACTGGATCGACTGCATGCCGGGCTGCCCTCGAACGTCTTGCTGGTGATCGATTCCGCCTATGCCGAATATGTAACGGCAGCGGACTACGGCGTGGGGATTTCGCTGGTCGAGCGCAGCGAAAACGTCGTCATGGTGCGCACCTTTTCCAAGATGGGACTGGCGGCGGCGCGGGTGGGCTGGCTTTTTGGCCCGGCTCATCTTGTCGATGCGGTCAACCGGATCCGCGGGCCGTTCAACGTTTCGGTACTGGGGCAGGTGGCGGCGGAAGCGGCAACGCGGGACGTGGCGTTTACCAAGGCGTTGCGCGAGCACAACGACAAGTGGCGGGTCTGGCTGAGCCAGGAGATCAGCTCGAACCGGCTGCGGGTTCTGCCCAGCCAGGGCAATTTCGTTCTCGTGCTGTTTGATGATGCGGAAGCGGCCAAGGCGGCCAACGGGGCGCTGCTCGAGCGCGGACTGGTGGTGCGGGAAATGGGCGGCTACGGGATCGCCAACGGCTTGCGCATTTCGATTGGCAGTGAAGCGGCGATGAAGGCTGTCGCCACGGCGTTTAAAGACTTTATGGAATCAAAATGATCGAGAAACTCGCCCTTATCGGTATCGGGCTGATCGGGTCGTCCATCGCGCTGGGCGCGCGGCGGGCCGGGCTGGCCAAGACCATCGCCATTTCGACGCGGCGGCAGGAAACGCTTGATGAGGCGCAGGCGCTCGGGCTGGGGGACATCTATACGATTGACGCAGCCGAAGCGGTCAAGGATGCGGACCTTGTGATCCTGTGCTCTCCTGTGGGGAGCTATGAGGCGATTGCAGCTAGAATCGCACCCCATCTCAAGCAGGGCGCGATCCTTTCCGATGTGGGTTCGGTCAAGGGGCATGTTGTCGATGTCGTGGGGCCGCATGTCCCCGAGGGCGTTCATTTCGTGCCCGGCCATCCGCTGGCGGGCACCGAGCATTCGGGGCCATCGGCGGGGTTTGCCGATCTGTTTGAAAACCGCTGGTGCGTTTTGACGCCACCCGAGGGAACCGACCCCAAGGCAGTGGAAACGCTGAAAGCGTTCTGGAAGGGGCTGGGGTCCGATGTCGAGGCAATGAGCCCGGCCCACCACGATATGGTGCTGGCGATCACCAGCCATGTGCCCCATCTGGTGGCCTACAATATCGTGGGGACCGTTGACGATCTCGAACAGCACACCAAATCGGAAGTCATCAAGTTCTCGGCTTCGGGGTTTCGCGATTTTACCCGTATCGCGGCGTCCGATCCGGTGATGTGGCGCGACGTGTTTCTGACCAATCGCGACGCGGTGCTCGAAATGCTGGGAAGATTCCTGGAAGACCTTTCAGTGCTCCAGCGTGCTGTGCGGGTTGGCGATGGCGAGGCGCTGGAAGCGCTCTTTACCCGCACACGTGCGGTGCGCCGTTCGATCATTGCCGCGGGGCAGGAAACCGAGGCGCCCGACTTCGGACGTCCGCATGGTGATGCCAGGCCCGCCGAGCCTGGCTCAGAATAGAGGCGGCAGGCTGGCGACCGGAATGATGCCGACAACAACGGTGCCGTCATCGATCCTCAGGGTCTGATGGGAAACGCCGTCTTCGCCGGGGCTGCCGAGCACGATCTGGGCGACCGATGGGTCTCCGACCAGCGCGGCGATGCGTTCGGCTACACCTCGGGACGCGATATCGAGCGTGCCGTTGACCAGTCCGGTATTGGTGAGGCTGGCGGCGCCCTCGGCGGTGAGTGAAAGCCCGTCGGCGTTCGCTTCGATGCCGCGCAGGACCAGTTCGCCCCCCAGCGCCTGCCAGAAGCCAAGCACTTGCGGATCGCTCCAGAGCGCGGGGTCGGGCAGGCCGGACAGTCTGGCGTCGATGACGAGACTGCCGTTGGCTATGGCGTGGTCCTGGCTGGTGACGTCTTCGAGCGTGGCGTAGGTGTCAAAGATGGCGCCGGCTCCGGGCTGTGCGTCCTGGGGTGTGGCGTCGAGCAGGTGGATTTCGCCATGGGTGGCGGTGCCGATGATTGTTTCCCCGATCAGCATGTCGGCATAGACCAGATCGTCGGCGAGGGCCGAAAAGCGTTCGATCATGCCGCCGTCGAGCCGCAGGCTGGCATGCAGGTTCGACCAGCGCATCTCCTGGGTGGCACCAGTGAAGGCATCTGTGATCTGCGCGGGGCCGGTGGCGAAAAGCTGGATGTGGGTGGGGCTGTAAAACAGCGCGGTGCCGCTCAGCTCGGTCAAAGTGATCGCCATATCGCCCGAGGTGATCTGCGCATTGGTGCAATGGGGGGAAAAGGAAAAGGGCGCGCCGCCCACATCGAGCCGGTCGCAGACCAGGCGCGGCTGGCTGACGCCATTAGCCAGGGCGAGATATTCGATCTCGGCGCGGATCTGGCCGGCGATGTAGAACCAGCCAACCATCCAGAGAACCGAGACGGCGACGACGGCGACGATCATTGTGACAAAGCGCTTCATAGGCGCTTCTTATAGGGTTCGCGCGTGGCCGTCATGAGGCAATTGGTTTTAGCTGTTGATGAGACCGCATGCCGGTGGTTGCCGCCGCCGTCGCGCCTGTTACAAGGGCGGGCGGAGGACGCATGGAAGAATTTCTGCTCATCATCGTTATTGTGCTGGCCGCTGTGGTTTTCAGCGCGCATCGGAACATCAACAGGCTGAAAAAGCGGGTAGAGGCACTCGAGAACGGTGGGGGCGTTGCTGCGGCCCGGGCCAAGCCGGCGGCGGGGGCCGAACCCGCGATCGAGCCCATCGCGCGCGCGAAGGCGGGCAAAGACGACGATGACGAGGGCGATATCGGATGGGCGTCGAACGTGGCGCAGGGGCCCTGGATGCGGGCTCAGGCGAGTGAGGTTGCGGCCAACGACCGGTCTGAACGCGCGGCGGTAAATTGGGAGCACATGCTGGGGGTGCGCCTGCCGGTCTGGGGCGGGGCGGCGTTGCTGTTGTTCGCGGCGTTTCTGTTTGCCGCCTACGCCATGGAACAGGGTATCTTTACGCCGGCAGTGCGGGTGTGGGCGTGCGGGATCGGGTCCGGAGTCTTTCTGGCCGCGGCGGCGCTGGTGCGCTGGCGGGGAATCGCCAATTTCGAGCGGATTTCGGGGGCGCTGGCCGCCGTCGCCATCGGGTTGGGCTATGCCACCTGCTATCTGGCCACTTCGGTCTTCCACTTCTGGCCGGTGGCCTGGGGCGCTGTGGGAAGCGGGCTGGTGGCGCTTGTGGCCATCGCAATCGCGCTGGTGTTCGGCCGGATGGTGTTGGTGCTCGGCTTGCTGGGGGGCTATCTGGCCCCCGGCTTTCTGGGCGAACTGCCCGATGGATGGACGCTGCTGGGGTATCTTTGCATGGTGCTTGTTGCCTCCCACGCGGTGGCGGCATGGCGCGGGTGGTGGACGAGTGCGCTGTTTTCAAGCGGGCTGGCGCTGCTCTGGGGATTGGGCTGGGGCTGGCTTTCCTTCGGGTTTGGGCAATGGGCCGACGGCCTGCCGCTAACGCTCTGGCTGCTGGCCGTCGCGATGGTGCCGGTTGCAGCCGAATTGATAATGCCGTTGAGCGAAAAATCCGAAATCATGCGTCGCGACGGACCGATTGCGGCTGCGGGTGGATCGGTTCTGATGCTGATCCTTCTGGGAATTGAAAGCCAGATCGGAACCCCTTTCTGGCCGGGATTTGTCGCGTGGCTGGCTTTCAATTCCCTGGCATCGGTCTTGCGGCCAAGACGGATGGATCTGGCCGGTGTGGCCATGGTCGGGTTTGCTGCGGCGCTGGTGATCTGGCGCGATCCCGAACCGGGGGTGCGGGTGGGGGTTTTGATCCCGGCGCTGCCGATTTTGCTTGGTGCTGCGGTCATCCATATCGTGGCGGGGCGTGCGCCAAGGATCTGGGCGAGTGCCGGAATGGCGACGCTGATGGTGGCGCTTCTCACTGCGCTCGTCGATTTCGATGGCTGGGCGGGGGCGCGCGATGTTCCGCAAGTCTGGGCCGGCCTCTGCGGGGGGCTGGCGATTGTGGTTGTCGGTATCCTGTTTGCCGTGCGCAGGACGAGCGCCTCCACCCAGATAGCGCCGCCGCTGGCGGCGGGGGCGAGCGGGTTGGTATCGGTGGCGATCGGGCTTTTGGTCGAGCCGGGCTATTATGCGCTTTCGGCGGCGTTGCAAGTGGCGGGACTGGGGCTGGTGTTCTGGCGCTACGGGCTTCGCATACTGCTCTATCTTGCCGTTTTGTACCTGGTGGCGTATCTCGGCCTGATTGCGCTGGGGCATGCCATTGCCACCGATTTCGCGGCCGATGTGTCGCAATGGCCGTATGGCGAATTCGTTCCTGTTGTGGCGCTCGACGACGCGCCGTGGATGGTCTTGATCGTGCCGGGGCTGGCGCTTTTGGCTGGAGCGACGCTGTTTGCCTCGGCCGCCAGAGACAGGCTGATCGGAGCCATCGATTTTGTTGGCATATCGACACTGGCGCTCGGGGTGCATCTGGTTATCGCGCCGCTGGCGGGAGACGATCCGGTGCGCAATGTCTTTGAGTACGGGCCATTGTGGTTCCCGCTGCAATTGGGGATCGGCGCGGCGGGGCTTTGGGTGGCGGCGCGATCTGACCGGCAGGGGCTTTTTTTGGGCGGGTCGATCGTTGCCGTTCTGGCCGGGCTGGCGCTGGTGCGGCTGGCGATCGTGCCGGTCGCCGATTTCTGGCCGGTGATCGCAGTGCGCGGCATTGCGGCGTTTAACCTGGCGACTCTTACGCTGGTTTTGGCCAGTGCGCTGCTGGTGGCGATCGGAAGGCTGATGAGGCCGGCCGGAGGGGCGGCGGGCCGCTGGGCCGGAAACGGGTTTCAGGCGCTTGGTGGGGTCACGGCATTTGTCGCGATGCTGATTGCCATCCGGCACGGGTTCCATCCCGATCTGTTGCAGGGCGAAACGCTGCGCGTCGAGCGCTATGCCTATACGGGCGGCATGCTGGCCTTTGCGTTCGGCCTGTTGTGGCTGGGCACGGTGCGCGATGCGCAGGCGATCCGCATCGCCTCGCTCGGCGTGGCGCTGGCGACCGTGGGCAAGCTGTTCACTTTCGATATGGGCGGGCTCGAAGGGCTTTGGAGGATCGGCTCGTTCCTTGGGCTCGGGTTGGCGCTTCTGGCCGTGAGCTGGTTTTACGCACGCTTCGTCTTCGGGGTGGGCGGGCATCAGACCGGCGGGGATGGCGCGGGTGGGCACATGGCACACGCTCGCCCGTAGGCGCATCTTGCGCGCTGGGAATGCGCGTGCCAAACCTTGAGCCATGTCCATACCTTTAGAACCATCCTCGCCCTGGGTTTTCGGCTACGGATCGCTGATCTGGCGGCCCGGCTTCGTGTTCGAGCGCGCTGAACGGGCGCTGTTGCGCGGGGTGCATCGGCGGTTGTGCATCTATTCGCACCGCCACAGGGGCACCGAAGAGCGGCCGGGGCTTGTGTTCGGGCTCGAAAGGGGCGGGGCGTGCGTGGGCATGGCATTCAAGATCGCAGCAGCCGACTGGTCCGATGTGCGCGAATATCTGCGCGCGCGGGAGCAGGTGACCGGGGTTTATGTGGAGACCAATCGTCCCGCCAAGCTGGCCAATGGCGAAATTGTCGAAACGCTCACTTTCGTTGCCGATCCCAAACATCCCCAATATGCCGGGCGGCTGACACTCGAGGAACAGTTCGCGCTGGTCAATGGGGCGGTGGGAGAGGCGGGGCCCAATGTGGATTATGTGATCAACACGGCCCGACACCTCAAGGAAATGGGGATTGCCGACCGGCAGGTGCAGGCGCTGGCAGCAATGATCGGCAGAAGCCGGGCGCATACCGAGGACCAATCGGCATTGAGCTGATGGCGGCCAGCAAAAACGGCTTGCGCGGACAATAGTGATGATTTTTGCCGCAATTGAGTGCACAGTGGGGCACAGTCGAATCCGAAGCATCGCGGGGAATGTGGAGGGTCAGTCCGAAAAATTGCCGCTCGAGGCCGAATTTGCTCAGACGTTTGCTCGTGACGACACTTCTCATGACCGTGCCGGGCGTTGCGCCTGCCCTTTCCCAGACGTGCGATGAACTGCAAGCCGGGCCTTCGGCCGGGTGGTTTCGATTTCGGACGGCGATACATTCGATCTCGACAGCGGACTGACCGTGCGGCTGGTGGGTATTCAGGCGCCCAAACTGCCGCTGGGACGGGAAGGGTTCGAGGCCTGGCCGCTGGGCGATGAGGCCAAGGCCACCATCCAAGACCTGGTGATGGGGCAAGAGGTTGCGCTCTATTACAGCGGGGAAAACCGCGATCGCCACGGGCGGGCGCTGGCCCATGTAATGGTTGAACGCGATGGGGAAATGATCTGGGTGCAGGCCGAAATGCTGCGTCTGGGCCTCGCTCGGGTTTATTCGTTCCCCGACAACCGCTCTTGCCTCGATGTCCTTTATGCCGCCGAGGCGCAGGGGCGGGCCGATCGGCTCGGCATCTGGCGCGATCCCTATTACGCGATCCGCAACGGCGCCGATCCGCAATCCCTGCTCGATCGGGTCGGCGGGTACGAACTGGTGGAAGGTCGGGTGCTCAACGCCGAACGGGTGGGCAGTCGGGTCTATCTCAATTTCGGGCGCATCTGGCGCGAAGATTTTACTGCCGTAATCGAGAGCCAAGGATTGCGGGTCTTTGAGCAAGCGGGTATCGATCCGCTTATGTTCGATAATGGCGTCATCCGGGTGCGCGGCTGGATCGAGAGCGCCGACGGGCCGCGCATTGATGTTGCCCATCCCGAGCAGATCGAGGTTCTGGCAAGGCCATGAGCGAGAGGACACTGACACGTCGCGCCTTTCTGTCGGGCACGGGCCTTGTGCTTGTGGCTTCGGTCGCCGGCTGTTCGGGACTGATCGGTGGATCGGACATCGCCACGCGCCAGACGGGCGGCTCGGCACCGGCGGTGCCGGCGGGAACTGACCCGAGGATGCCGTGATCGGGTTGCGAGAGCACCCGCGCATTATCGCTTCGTATGGCGGGGTGTATGAGCACCGCGCCACCGAACTGATGCTGGCGCGGATGGTCTCGAAACTTCTGGCGGCGGCGGGCCAGCCGGCGACGCAATTTACGATCACCATTCTCGACTCATCGGAAGTGAACGCCTTCGCCTTGCCCGGCGGGTTCATCTATGTGACTCGCGGCATTCTTGCCCTCGCCAACGACATGAGCGAACTGGCGGCGGTCATCGCCCACGAGATCGCCCATGTGACCCTGCGCCATGCGCGGGCTCGCTCGGCGCGGGTGCGGACCACCGAGCTTGTCGATCGGGTGATCACTGGGGTTCTGGGCGGGGTGATCGACGCCAATGCCACAGCGGAGCGCTCGGCGCAGAACCTTGCGGCGTTCTCGCAGAACCAGGAGCTCGAAGCCGACCGCGAGGGCATCAAGATCGCGGCGAGGGCCGGGTACGATCCGCATGCTGCGGCACGGTTCTTGACCGCGATGGGGCGGTTTGCGCAATTTGTGAGTGCGGCGAACGGAGGCGAAGATTTCCTCTCCACGCATCCTTCGACGCCCGACCGTATCCAGCGGGCGATCAACGAAGCGCGCAATTATGGCGAACCCGGCGTGGGGATTACTGACCGGCAGGGCTATCTTTCCGCCGTGGACGGGATCACCTTTGGGGATTCCAACAAGCAGGGTGCGATCGTCGGGCAGCGCTACATCTCGCCGCAATACCGGCTGACCTTCACCGTGCCGTCCGACTATACGCTGCAGATGTCCAATCAGGCCGTTGTGGCGGTGGCTGGCGATGGGGCGGCGTTGCGGTTCGACAGCGCGCAGGTGCCTTCTTCGACATCGCTGGCCGATTACCTGCGCTCGGGCTGGATTGCCGGGCTGCAGCCGGAAACGGTAACCACGCGCACCATCAACGGCATCGAAACGGCGACGGGGCGGGCCCAGACCGACGAATGGTACTTCGATGTGACCGTGGCGCGGATCGACGATGCCGTGTTCCGCTTCATCTTTGCGGGGCGCGCCGACACTTCGGCGTTCCGCAGCGCAGCGCAGCGCACCATCGAAAGCCTGCGGCGCACACAGCAAAGCGATCTTGCCCCCATACGCTCCATCAAACTGGGGCTGGTGCGGGCGGGCAGCAACGACAATGCCGATACGCTGGCGCAGCGCATGAGCCAGCTCAATCGCGGGCGCGAGCTGTTTTTAGTGCTCAACAATCTGCTGCCGGGCGATCCGGTGGAGACGGGTGCGTCCTACAAGGTCGTGCGGGTGGATTAGCGCAGGTCGCGCGGATGTGGCTCCCGGCCGGCCCGGGACTGCGATCCTGGCTTTGAAGACCGATGTGCCCGCCTCACCCATCAAGCACAAGACCTTAACCGAAATTTTGACATTACCCGATCAAGGGTTCTGCTGAAGGCGCATAAATTGCGCTTGTACCTTTTTGAGCCGGTTGGGGGCAAAGTGAAAAGAACAGTCATTGTCGGTCTCGCAGCGATCATTCTATCCGGATGCCAGACGGTTTCACCGGAAACGCGCCTGAAAAATCTTCGGCAACTCTGCGATATGAGCGGGTTCTCCGAAAAGAACCTCCCGCAGGCAAACGAGGTTTGCGTGGGGTATCTGGTGGAAGATGCGGGCCAAAAAGGTCAGATTTCGGCTGAAGACTACGCGACGCTGCGGGCCTTGATATCGGAGCCGCGATAGGCAGAAAAAAAGGCCGGTCGCTGGGACCGGCCTTTTTCGTATTGATCGCAAGCCTTGCAAATTACGCTGCGGCTTCCTCGGCGGGATCGCTGCGTCGGATTTGCCGCGGCGCGGGCTCTTGGCGAGGTTCTTGGTGATGAGCTTGACCGCTTCGGTCAGCGTGATCTTGTTTACAGAAGCGATTTCGCGGCTCATGCGGTCCATGGCCTGCTCGAAGAGCTGGCGTTCGGAATAGGACTGCTCTGGCTGTTCCTCGGAACGGTAGAGGTCGCGGACCACTTCGGAGATCGCAATGAGATCGCCCGAATTGATCTTGGCCTCGTATTCCTGCGCGCGGCGGCTCCACATGGTGCGCTTGACGCGGGCACGGCCTGTGACGGTTTCGAGCGCCTTGGTGACTTCTTCAGGTTCGGCCAGCTTGCGCATGCCCACGGAGCTGATTTTGGCAACGGGCACGCGGAGCGTCAGCTTGTCCTGTTCGAAGCCGATGACGAACAGTTCGAGAGAAAGTCCTGCGACTTCCTGTTCCTCGATGGACTGGATCAGGCCAACACCGTGAGATGGATAAACGATATACTCGCCGGTCTTGAAGCCCGCGCGCTGCGTGGTCTTTTTAGTTGCCATATTGGCTACTCCTGTTGACGCCTTGTTCCGTTCAGCATTCAGGTGAAAGCTGAACGGACCCAATTCTTGTTTGTCGCGCTTCCGAAACGGAAAAGTGTTTCCACTTTTCCTGGAAGCGCTTTTGGCGGACGCGCTCATTGCGGCAGACGCGTCTCGCCTCAATTTCCTGATCCCCGGTCAGGATCATTATTCAGTCGCACAACTCTCCCGGCCGGTTCCGCTGGCTTCCGGTCGGTTGGTTATCTTTTTTTGGCTTGTTTCACAAAAAAGTGCCCTTCGGGGCACAGGTTAGCGTGAGGGCTGATGCAACTGGTTGTGGGCACAATACCACAGTTTGATGACAAAATCAAAAGTTACGAATCAACCGCCGCGCAGCGCCTATTCGTATGGCGTGCGGCTTGCAACGACATATGGTGCGCCGGCGCGCAATTTTCAAGACAAGCGCCTGTTGACCGCCCGAAGCCGGCCACAGCTGATTTGCGCGGGTGTCTTTATGGCCAGGGATAATCGGCGGTTTCGATACCCATGGTTTGCAGCAGAGCCGCCACTTGGCGACGGTTTTCCACGATGTCAGGTATGGCGATGGCGCGGCGTTCGGTCACCTCGGCCGCCGTGAAGGGATCGTAGGGCTTGGGCAGGGAATCACCAGCCCAGGTTTCCATGACATAGTTCATGACAGCGGCGATCTCGGAATCGGACAGCCCCGATCCGGCGACGCCGGGGACGTGCATGAGATAGGTGCGGCCCTCATCGATGCCGGCAAAGGCGCCGACCATTCCGTTGAAGTCAAATATTCCGGCGGCAGGGGCGCCCGACCCGCTCATGCCGTGGCAGCCGGCGCAGCGCAACACGTAATTGGTGTGCGGGGTGCGCTCTTGGGAAAATCCCGGCGCCGCACAAAGCAGCGCCGGGAGCAGGACCAGGCTGGCAATCCTGATCACTCGGCAAGACCCACGACGATGGCGACCGTGCAGTGATAGCCCTTCGACGCGTTGGCCATGCACCAGTTGATGTCGTTGTAGAGGCCCATGCGGTAGCCGGGGCGCTCGCCTTCGGAGGTGAAGCAGAACGAGCCCGAGCAGGAGGCCTTGCCGCAGCAATCGTTGTAGGAAACGAGGTAGTCACGGCCGTCATTGGGGTTGGCGCAGGTGCCGACCCAGGCGACCGAGGACGCTTCCGAACCCGGCGGGCACTGGTCGATGGCACCGCCGCAATCATTGCACAGATTGCCGTCCAGCGCGCAGTACCGCCAGTATTCGCAAGCGGTCTGGTCGCCATCGGCAGAGGCGCCTTCCTGGCCGAATGCCATGCCGAAATTGCGGTCATAGGGCAGCATGGGCAACATGGTGCCGCCCACGACACCACCGACAACAGCGGCGCCGGCTTTGGCAAGGAAGTTGCGCCTGCCTGTCTTTTGGGCGACCTGACGGGCGGAGTTTTCGGCCCGCTTGTCCATCCAGGCCAGAAGAGAGTCGATCAAACCGTTCATATCTAGTGCTCCCTTAAGCGCGTTCAGTTGGTGGCCGGAATTGGGGCGTCGAGGTAGTTCTGGATCGAGCCGACGCCCATTTCGGAGGCGTTGAACAGGCTCTCGAGTTGTTCGCGATTGTTGATGAGACCCTTGGCCTTGATGGTGCCGTGCTCATCGAACAGCACGGCAAAGGGCAGGCGCGAGACGCGATAGGCAAGGCCGAGCTCGGTGGACACCACATAGGGGAAGTCACCCAGCTTTGCGGTGTCGATGAAACGCTTGTGCTTGTCGACCTCGCCATCGCTGGCCAGCACCACATCGAGCCATTTGCCCTCGTCGGATTTGACCGAGCGCAGGATGGGCAGGAGCTTCTTGCACACCGGGCAGGTGGGTGAGACGAAAAAGACCAGCGTGGAGCGGTTGGGTTTGGGCCCGATGGTTACCGCGCCACCATTGAGGTTGGGCAGGGTGTAAACCGGCGTTGTATCGCCGATCTTGGGGCCGGAATCGTTGACCAGGGCGCCCATGGGGGAAACGCGCTCAAACAGCACCCCTATCTGGCGGGCGAGGGCGAAGATAATAACGATCAGGGCGAGTACGATCACCCAGAGGACGCCAACGGCAAAAATCAGTGCATTCATGTCATTCATCCAAAAATCGGCCCTTTAGCGCTTCAAAGAAAAGCGCGCGGCGTTGGCCAGAAGCTGTTCGACGGCGATAAAGCCCAGCCAGAGCGTGAACCCGGCTCCGATCGCGGCAATTGCGCCTTCGAGATTGAGGGTGATGGGGGCGAACAGCGCGCTGGCCGCCAGCGCGGCAATTGCGATGTTGCGCCCGATCAGCGACCAGGAGAGCGGCTGTGCCGCGCCACCACAACCGCATTCGATCCGGTCCCTGCCCCGCCGCAGGTTGATCGCCATGCCGCCGGCATAGCCGAGCAGCAGGGCCATGGCGATCAGGGCGCCGAACGGTGCCCCGCCGGGTAGAAGGAAGGCGAGGACGACTGCGGTTTCGGTGGCAACGATGGCCGCCGAAACGGGCCGCACCATGCTCTCGGGCACCAACTGATAGTCAGCGACAAAGCCGGTGAACTCGGTGAAGTCGGCCAGCTTGTGCCATGCGGCGCGGGCAAAGAGCAGCGCGATAAAGGCGCCGGCCGTGCCCGCGAGCAGGGTCAGAAAATCGGCGCTGCTCATTGGGCCACCGACACAAGGGTCGCCCAACCGCGCGAGTCGGTGGAGGCCTCGTGCTTGAGGACGTATTTGGCTTCCGGGTCGGACGAGAAGATCTCAAGGGTCGCCTCGTGCTCGTTGACGGCATAGAGCATGGGAGCTTCCGCGTCGGTGGCGGAGAGCGAAATGACGCCTTCGACATGGGTGCGGTAGAGCACCGTGTCTTCGGAAACATCATAGGCCCAGATTTCCTCGGACGCGTTCTTGTGGGAACCGTCATAGGGCTCTGAGTGCATCGTCACGAACAAGATGTCTGCGGCGGGGCTGTAGGCGAACAGATCGTAGCCGCCAGGTGCCCAGGCATCCTCGACATCATCGGTGATTGAAACCGTGTCGAGCAGAGCAACCGCCGCGCCTGAATCGTCAACTGTAATCAGATCACCATGGTAGGTGATGAAAGCCAGGGCCTCGCCGATGCGCTTGCCGGGGATGAAGATGGGATTTTTCGTCGGGATCGAATATGGCTTCGGAAACCGAACGGGTCGCCTCGCTGCCGTCAGCGCCCAGATCGAAGCTCGCAAAGGTGCCATCGCCGCAGGCGGTGGAAAAGCCATACCCTTCGAGGGTGGGATAGATGCCGAAGCAACCGGGCGTCGGGACTTCCTGGATCACTTCACCGGCCTCGACATCGACAACGGTGACCGATGTGGCAGGGGTGGCGTTCTGGACATAGACCAGTTTGCCGTCGGCGCTCATGGCCAGATATGGCGCGTAGGCTGCCACCATGGCCGCCTTGGCGGGCAGGATGATTTCGGACGTGATGGACAGGGTCGCGACGTCGTAGATTTCGAGCACATGCTCGATATCGCCATGGGTGATACGGGTCATGTAGGTGGACTGGCCGTAAGCGGTGGTCCCATCGGGCGAGATCAGCATCTGGCCCATGGCGCCGGCGGTGAGGTTGCCCTTGTAGGTCAAATCTTGGGCCGACCAGACCTGAATCGACCCGGCACCATCCCAAGACTGGGCGTTGGAAAATATGTTTGGGCCCGGATCGATCGTCTCCTTGACCGTAAGGGTCTCGGGAGCGATCGGTTCGGGCGTATCGGCATTGTCCTGCGCGTAAGCCGGAAGCGTCAGGGCAGTGCCAAGAGCCAGTGCCAGAAGATAGGGTTGCCTCACCATGCGGGTCTCCATCGCGTTCAATGGCGGCAAGCTTAGGCAGGGCGTGCGCGCCGGCGCTATCCAGTTTGACTCTGATTGGTGCATAAATTTTGGGCAATAAAAGTCATTGACCAATTTGAAGGCTGGTGGCTAGCATGACTGCGGATCAACCTCTGGTCGCCCGTCTATGCTTGCCTTCCATCACGCTGATTATGCCGACGCCTTCGAGCAGGAAACCGGACTCGTGGGCTGGTCGCAGCATTACGACCAGCTCGGGCGTGGCCGGTACTCAGGCAGTATCGATACGCTGGCCCTGCCAGGCATGACGATCTATCGCGAAAGGATCGGTGTTCCGATCTTGCAGGAATCGGCCGGACCAAAGGGACGGGTGCTGTTTGCCATTCCACTGGGGGCAGACGGGAGCTGGCGGGTGGAGGCAAGCGCGCTGGCCAGCCGGTCGCTGGCGATTGCGCCGGGCGGACAGGAGGTGGTGATCGTAGGCAGCGCGCCGTCGGACCTTTTGATCGTGAGCGTGGAAACCGAATTGCTCAAAGCCCATCTCCCCGAGATGGATTTTTCAACGCCAGCCATGCTCGAGCGGTGCCCGCAGGTGCAAGGGATGACCGACTGGCTGCTGTCGCTGCTCGAGGCGCATCGGAGCGGGCGGGCACCGGCCGGTGCGCAATACGACCAGGTGCTCAAGAGCTTGCTGCTCGATCGCCTTGTGAGCTTGGCAGGGAGCGCGAAAGGCGCTGGCATATTGTTCCGCCCGACCGTCGCGAGCAATTATCGGCGTGTCCGCGACTATATCGCAACCCAGGCAGGCGAGCCGTTATCGGTGGGGGAAATGGCCCAAGCCATCGGAATGGAGCCGGTGCAATTGCGGGCGCTGTTCAGGCACGTCACCGGGTTGTCGCCGAGCGAATGGATACGGATCAAACGTCTCGACGCGGTACGGCGGGAACTGTCGAACGGCGTAGGGGCGGGCCAGACCGTATCTGATGTGGCGATGAACTGGGGGTTCTGGCATCTGGGACGATTTGCCCAGTATTACGCCGCCAAGTTTGGCGAGACGCCGTCCGAGACGCTGGCCCGAAGCCGGACCACCTGATTCCGGATCAATCGCCTTCGCCGGGCTCTTCGGAGAAATACTTCTCGAACTTGCCTTCGACGCCATCCATTTCCTTGGCTTCAGGCAATTCGTCCCGCTTTTCGGTCAGATTGGGCCAGACCGATGCGTATTTGGTGTTGATCTCAAGCCACTTTTCCACCCCGGCTCGGTGTCGGGCTTGATGGCGTCCGCGGGGCACTCAGGCTCGCACACCCCGCAGTCGATGCACTCGTCGGGGTGGATGACCAGCATGTTTTCACCTTCATAAAAACAATCGACCGGGCAGACTCCACGCAGTCGGTGTATTTGCATTTGATGCAATTGTCGGTGACGACATAGGTCATGGGGCAATCCTGATAGCTGGCTTGTGTGAGGAAATGGCCAAGCGCATGCTTGCTAAACGGTTTTGACGCGTCTTTCAAGGCACCCGCTTGCCAAGAAAGCGCGGCAAAAGCGATCAGGATTCCGGTTTTTCCAGGGTCGGCAGATTGTCGTTTCTTTCGAAACGCCGATCTGCCTCCCTTCTTAGTCTTCGGGCTTTCGAACCGAAAAAGTGGAGCCACTTTTTCTGGAAGCCCTTGAGGCGAAATATCCTCGTAAAGGGTCGCCGCAACGGTTGCCGAACCGCGCCGATCGGCATTTGCCACGATGCGCAACACCCGCAATCTCGTGTGGATCTGGATCGTCAATCCGTCGCCTGCACCAACCTTGCGATCAGTGTCGAGAACGCGCTGGCCATTGACCCGCACGGCGCCGGATTCAATGAGTTTCTGGGCCAGTGTGCGGGTCTTGGTGATGCGGGCATGCCAGAGCCATTTGTCGAGGCGCTGGCGGTCCGGCGTCTCGGCAGGCATCGGCCCTATTTGCGGGTCTTGAGCGCGGCCAGCGCTGCAAAGGGCGAATCGGGATCGATGGGCTTTTCGCGGCGTTCGGGGCGGGGCCGATCGTTTCCACGGTTCTCATGGCCACGATTGTCCTGATGACCACCCTTGCCGGGCTTTCCGCTCTTGCCCTTGAAACGCTGCTGGCCCTCTGGGCGCGGAGGACGATTGCCCTCACGCTTGCCGCGTTCGGGACGGGTGCGCTCGGGACGGCGACCGGCCGGGAACCACACTTCGTCGAACTCGGGTTCGGCGGGTGTCGCTGCATCAGATTCGGCAGGCACCGGTGTGGGTTCGGCATCGGCGGTTGCCTCGGGAGCGGGAACGGACTCGTCAGTGACGGCTTCGGTCACCGCCTCGACGGGAGCCCCTTCGAGCGCCGCTTCGGCCAGGGGTGTGGCAGGTGCGGCTTCGGCCTGAGCGACATCAGCAGAAGGCGTTTCTGGTGCCTCAGCGGGCGTTGTTTCGGCCGGTGCCTTGGGGGTGCGGCGAAGGCGATAGCCCAAGGATTTCAGAATCGAGGCAAAGTCCTCGCCAGCACAGCCCAAAAGCGAAGTCATTTCGACGGTGACCCGGAAGCCGTTGGCCTCGGCGGCGCCTTCGGGCGGCGGCGTATCGACGGGGCGGTTGGCGTCATAGGCGACGAGCGGGCGAATGATATCGGCGAGGCGCTCGAGGATATCGACGCGCACGATGCGCTCGCCGGCGACCTTGAAGCCCGCGACCTCGTATAGGCGGCGGTCGAAAGTGGGATCGATGGGGAAGGAGGTGCGGCCCGAGAGGATAATGTGGGGCAATTCGGAAATACCCGGCTGGCGCACGCCGCCATGTTTGAGCCCCCAAAGGATCAGAGCCAGCTCACGCGGGGCGGGCTTGAGGGTCAGGGGCAGATAGATATGGTGGGCACCGAATTTCACGCCGAGCTTGCGCAGCTTGGCGCGGGTGTCCTGATCGAGACCTTTGACCTCATCAGCGATTTCGGGGCGCGCAATGATGCCCAGATTTTCGGCCAGTCGGAAGGCAATGCCGCGGGCGGCGCCTTCGAGTTCGGCCGGTTCGAGCAGGGCAATGACCTGTTCAAGCTGGGTGTTGATGTGGTGGCGCAGCCAGAGCGAAAGCCGATCCTCGACCTTTTCGAGATCAGGGCCCGAAAGACTTTCATCGGCCAGGATGATGACGCGGGGGGCAAAAAGCGTTGCACCTTCGGCCAGTTCGGCAACCACTTCACCGCGCCAGCGGATCACGCCATCGGTCGCCAGCACGAACTCCTCATTGGGAGCGCCAGCCAGGCGGTCCGCGCGCCGGGCGATTTCCGGAGCGACGACGGAGGTGGCCGCGGTGCGCAGGTTTTTGGAATCGGCTTCGCCGTCGATGCGCGAGAGCGTGAATCGGAACCCTTCGATCGTGCCGATGACATGGCCTTCGATCGCAAGTTCGCCTTTTTCGGTGATTTCTGGTGATACCATCTGCTTGTCTCTAAGATGACGCATCAGCACACTGGTCCGCCGGTCGACGAAACGCTGAATAAGCTTTCGTGCAGGGCGTCGGACAAAGCGTCCTCGATCGCTCGGGTCGTTTTCTGCCAGTGAGTGGGGTCTTCCAGCCAGTTCCTGCGGTTAGAAATGAAGGTCCAGGTCCGAATCTGGCGGATTCGGTTGGACAGCGTATCGATGTCGCCACCGTATTGTCGCAGAACCTGACCTGCTCGGCAATCCAATCAGCGTCTATCCGTCCAGCTAATGCAAGGCCGGAAAAGACGCGGGTGACGATTTCCCCATGGGCGGCGGGAGAAATGTCGCGGAAATCGGGGATCTGGCAGCAAGCCCAGGCCATCTCGACCCGTTCACGCGAATTGGCCAGTTGTCCTTCTTCGCGGCGGAGGAGAAATTCGAGGGCCCGCTGGTCGGTGGCGACGGGGACGCGAGTGAGGGCCGGGTGCTCGGGCGTGACCTCCAGGCTGTTGTGCAGCGCCGAAAGGGACGAAAAATCAAGATCGCGATTGCGCCACTGAAGCTGTTTGACGGGCGCGAAATCATGGGCTTCGAGGGCGGCAATGGTTTCCTCGTCAAAGGAATCGGTGCCGCCGGTCACACCAAACGTTCCGTCGCGCATGTGGCGTCCGGCGCGCCCGGCGATCTGGCCGATTTCGGCCGGAGTCAGGGGGCGGAACTGGCGGCCGTCATATTTGGAATCGGAGGCAAAGGCGACATGGGTGACGTCGAGATTGAGCCCCATGCCGATGGCGTCAGTAGCGACGAGAAATTCGACATCGCCGTTCTGGAACAAATCGACCTGGGCGTTGCGGGTGCGCGGGGAGAGCGAGCCCATGACAACGGCCGCTCCGCCACGCTCGCGGCGCAACAGTTCGGCAATTGCGTAAACTTCCGAGGCGGAAAAGGCGACGATGGCCGAGCGGCGCGGCAGGCGCGAGATCTTTCGCGAACCGGCCCAGGTGAGCTGGGAAAGCGTGGGCGGAAGGTGATGTCGGCGTGGGGCAAAAGGCGTCGGATGACCGGCTCCATGGTCTGGGCGCCCAAGAGCAGGGTTTCGGCGCGACCGCGTGCATGCAGCAGGCGGTCGGTAAAGACGTGACCGCGATCGAAATCGGTGGCGGTCTGAATTTCGTCTATGGCCACAAAATCGGCCATCATGTCGGTGGGCATGGCCTCGACCGTGGCGACCCAGTAACGGGCGGCCTTGGGCACGATGCGCTCTTCACCAGTGACCAGCGCGACCGATGATTCCCCGGCCGTTCGACGACCCGGTTATAGACCTCGCGCGCCAAAAGGCGCAGCGGCAGGCCGATAACGCCCGAGCGATAGGCCAGCATGCGCTCGATGGCATAGTGGGTTTTGCCCGTATTGGTTGGGCCGAGCACGGCCTTTACGGCCTGGGATACAATTGCGTTCATCGGCTCTGGGAAAGGGCAAGGGTAAAGTCTTTTGCCCCGCAAGGTGGTGTATCAAAGCGGGAAAGGCAATGGCCGGACGGCGGGCAAATTTAACAATTTGAACGAAAACGGAACAAACGCGAACCGAATCGGGGAGCGGGACTGAATCCCGATTTGTTCCCTACAGCATATGGTGGTGGGGTTGGGCCATGGGCACTAAAGCGGTGCCAATCGCGATCGTGGTCGCGAAAAAGGCGTCAAAACCGTTCATTCCGGTTACCAGTCGGTTAACAGAGCTGGAATCGAGGCAAGTGCTGACGAGGCGTTAAGCCAATTTTTTTATCCGGAAGGGGAGCGTAAAAACGTAATGACCCGGTTGCCGGGGCCAAAATTCTTTCTTTTTGACGAAAAAGACTTTGACCGTCCGAAATGGGACGCGGAGGGTGTTGCGGTGGGGAGGATATGAGCGAGAAATTTGTGGTAATTTCGGGCTGTTCGGGTGGGGCAAGTCTACCCTGCTGACCGAACTAGGCGCGCGCGGCTTTGCGACGGTCGAGGAGCCCGGACGCCGGATTGTTGCCCAAGAGATGGCCGGTGCCGGGCTTGCTTTACCGTGGATCGACATGGCTGCGTTTGCGCGAAAGGCCATGGCGCTGGCGCTGGAGGATCGGGCGCGGGTCGAGGACCAGCAGAGTTGGGTGTTTTTCGACAGGGGGCTGGTCGATGCCGCCGCGGCGCTCGATGCGGCGGGCGCGGACAGCTTGGATCGCGCTCTAATAGAAGCGAATCGCTATCATCGGACGGTTTTTCTGACCCCGCCCTGGCGCGAGATTTATGTGACCGATTCCGAACGCCAGCATGGGTTTGCGGAGGCGGTTGCCGAGTATGAGCGGTTGGAGGGGGCTTATCCGGCGCTTGGTTATGATGTTGTCGTTCTTCCCAAGACCGGTGTTTCCGCGCGGGCCGATTTCATTCTGGACGCGCTTTGCGACTGATTGCAAATAAATGTTTGCAAAATAATCTTTGCGATTGTAGCCTGATGGCAAATGACGCCATCGAGGCTTTGCAATGCGTGAAATTTCCAGAATCGTACCCGATCCAAAGGCGCTCAAGGCGCTGACCCATCCCGACCGGCTCAAGATGCTCGGCATATTGCGCATGGAGGGTCCCCAGACCGCTACGACGCTGGCTGAACGGCTGGGGCTCAATTCGGGGGCGACGAGCTATCATCTGCGGCAGCTGGCCGGGCACGGGTTCATCGAAGCCGATGAGGCGCGTGGCAACAGGCGCGACCGGTGGTGGACGGCGCGGCACGAAGCCACGATGATCGAACCCGCCGAGGCCGAGCCCGGCGAAGCCTACGACGCCAGCATGGCGATGATGCAATCGGTGGTCAGCCACCACGCGGCGGCGATGCAGCGGGCCCATGAAGGGTTTGCCGATCTGCCCAAGAACTGGAAGAAGGCGCAGACCTTTTCCGATTACACCATCGCGATGTCTGCCGAGGCGGCGCAGGCGTTGGTGAGCGAGATCCACGCGCTTTTGATGCAGCACAAGGCCGAGGCGCCCGCGCCGGGTGAGGAATTGCCCGAGGGCTGGCGGCCCTTCACGGTGCATCTGCATGGCTTCCCCTATCAGCCCTTCGGCAAGGGAGAGGATAAATGAGCGGACGGGGTGATTTTTTCGCGCTGGTCGTCGCGCAGACCTTTTCGATTTCGGGCACCCGGCTATCGGTGATCGCCATTCCCTGGCTGGTCCTGAGCATAACCGGCGATCCGGTTCTGACCGGGCTCGTGGTGTTCGCCGAAATGGCGCCCTATGTGCTGGCCAAGGCACTGGGCGGGCCATTGATCGACCGGGTCGGGCCGCGGCGGGTCTCGGTCCTGGGAGATTTTTTCGGACTGTTTGCGGTGGGGGCGATACCGCTTCTGGCTGCTTTCGATTTGCTTAGCGTACCGTTGCTGTTTCCGCTCGTGGCGCTGGTCGGGCTGTTGCAGGGCCGGCCGACGCGGCAAAGCACGCGCTGGTGCCGCTGGTGGCGCGGCGCGGCAAGCTGCCACTCGAGCGGGTGACCGGCGTTGTGGGCACCATCGAGCGGCTGGCCTCGACAGTTGGAGCGGGCGCTGCGGGGGCCCTGGTGGCACTGGTCGGGCCGGCCATGGCGCTCAGTTTCAACGCCGTGGCCCTTGGCTTTGCGGCGGCGATTCTGTTGCTCGGGGTCCGGCCGGGAACGCGGGAAATTCCCGAAGCGACAGAGCCCAAACCTAAGACCAGCTATGGCAGCGAACTTAAGGAAGGATTTGCCTTCTTGCGCGGCGATGTGGTGCTGGTGGGGATCGCTGTGATGGTGGCAGTCACCAATCTGCTCGATCAGGCTTATGCCGCTGTTCTGGTGCCGGTCTGGGCGCAGGACGGCGGGCGCGGGGCCGAAACGCTGGGCCTCGTCTTTGCGGTCATGTCGGGGTTTTCCGTGCTGGGCGCCATGGTGGCCACAGCGCTGGGCGAAAAGATGCCGAGGCTGCCGGTTTATGTGGGAGCCTTCATGATCATCTCTTTGCCGCGCTTTGCGGTCTTCGCATTCGATGCGCCGCTCATGGGCATTCTTGCAACGCTTGCGTTGGCCGGTTTCGCCTCGGGGTTTTTGAACCCCATTATTTCGGCGGTGATCCTGGAACGGATACCGGAAAAGCTGATCGGGCGCGTCTCATCGCTGGTCACGGCCTCGGCCTGGGCGCTCATGCCGTTCGGGGGAATTTTCGGGGGCGCGCTGATCGCGGGGCTGGGGCTCTCGGCGGCGTTTTGGGTGGCCGGGGTGTGCTATCTTGCGATGACGCTGATGCCACTGGTGTTCAGGGGATTTCGGGGGTTTTCGGAGCGCGGCGGGATGCCTCGGATGCAAGGATAGAAAGCTTTTGTTTGTCGCGCCTTCGACGCAAAACCGGATGGCACTTTTGCTGAAAGCCCTCCCTTATTGCAGCCCGACCAGAACCATCGAAATATCGCCAAAGCTCGAGCCCATCAGGACGCGGTAGGGGATGAAAAAGCCCGAATCGCGCAAGGGCATGTACCAGACCAGCATGCGGTTGGAATCGCGCAGATAGGCGGTGATTTCGGAGGTTTCGAAATGACCCGAGATCGGCACGTAGCGCATGGCGCACAGGACCACGGGGCCCTGATAGGCGGTGCGGGTCGAGGTGGCGGTGGTGGTTTCGACAAAGCTTAAAGGCATATCGAAGCGCTCGATGCCAGTATAGACGCGCAGGGTGCGATTGCACAGCGTTCCGTCGAGGGCTTCGCCGCGCAGGATGAAGGCGGCAAGCGGGTCGTTGACGCCGGAGCGGTGGGAGGCGTCGACCGGGACGCGGTCCGGGTTCTCGCTCAGGGGCGGGGTGACGTCGCCGACCGAGGCGTTGCCGCCCGAATAGGTGGTCTGGAGCGCGAAGCGCTCGTTGGCGGTGCGGGTTTCGAGATAGAAGCGGCTCGACTGCAGGCCGGTGGCGGTGATCGCACCGCCCGAATTGACGGCGCCTGAGCCTTGCGCCACGACCTGGGCAAGCCCGGTGACGTCGGCGACGACGTCAAGCTGATAGCTTGAGCCTTCGAGGCCGAACCTTATATCGACCGTGGAAACGTTGATGCCGCCGATCGAGACGATATAGGAGGCAATCGATCCCTGCTGCTGCGCGGCGGCGTGCGCTGCAAGGCCGAAAGCGAGGAGGGCACCGAGGGCGAGAGAAGAAAGGGAAAGGCGTTTCACGCGTGTCTCGTTCATGTTCATACGGCCACAACTCGGATTCGCGCCCCACGAATCAGTGTAATGGTTACGTTGCCCGCTGCGATTCGGCCTGTCCAGCGCTGTGGTGACACAAAAGGCGGCTCAATGCGCGCTAGCGCTTGACGGATGGGGGGGCTTTCTCTATATCCCCGGCCAAAGTTTCTTCCACTTTGGAGCACTGCCAAGAAAAAGTGTTTGGCGCTTTTTCGGTTCGGCAGGGCGAACAGTTAAACAAACAAAACCCAATCGGTTGACTGGGAATTTCCCAGTCCCGATGCGATTGACAGGAATTAAAACAATGGCACGGCGCTGTGAACTCACCGGCAAGGGCGTGTTGACCGGCAACAATGTGAGCCATGCGCTCAACCGGACCCGCCGCCGCTTTCTGCCCAATCTTTGCGATGTGACGCTGATCTCGGAATCGCTGGACCGTTCGGTCAAGCTGCGCATTTCCGCTTCCGCGCTGCGCACCGTCGAGCATCGCGGTGGTCTCGATGCTTTCCTTTTGAAGGCCAAGGACGAAGACCTTTCGGTTCGCGCCCTGGGCATCAAGAAGGAAGTTCGCGCCGCGATCGCCAGCTAAGGCGAACGACGCGCAAAAGTTTTCGCGCCGCGTGAGGGTAACCTGACGCGGCGTTCTTGTTTTCTTTCCGGTGGCGTTCTCTAAGAACGCTCCAAAGATGCACCGGCCACCTGCCGGGTCGCGTCGATGAAAACGGGGCCGGAGACATTCCGGCTTCAAACATCAATCCGGCGGTCATCTTGCCGCTTATGGAAAAAGGACAACGACGCTATGGGCGTGCGTTTTTTCTGGGCCGTTCTGGCCATGGCGGTGGTGGTCACCGCATCGAACTATCTCGTTCAGTTTCCCGTTGAAGCCTCGCTCGGCGCGGTCAATCTCGCCGATATTTTGACCTGGGGCGCGTTCACCTATCCGGTGGCCTTTATGGTCAACGATCTGACCAACCGCCATTTCGGGCCCTCGGCGGCGCGGGTGGTGGTGCTTGTGGGCTTTGCCATCGCGGTCGTCTGGAGCATCTTTCTGGCTTCGCCGCGCATTGCGATCGCTTCGGGTTCAGCGTTCCTTATCGCCCAGTTTCTCGACGTTTCGATTTTCGACCGGCTGCGGGCCGGCAAATGGTGGCACGCGCCGCTGATCTCATCTGTCCTGGGTGCGGTGATCGACACGATCCTGTTCTTCGGCATCGCCTTTGCGGCAGCGTTCGCGTTTCTCGATACCGGACTGGGGCTGGACGATGGCTCGCTGCCCTTCCCGACGCCGTTCCTTTCGGTGGGGCCGGACGTGCCGCTCTGGGTGTCGCTGGCGGCCGGTGACTTCCTCGTCAAGATCCTCGTCACCCTTGTGCTGCTGTTACCCTACAAGGCGCTGCGACGGGCCATTCCCGACCGGGTCGTGTCAGTAGCGTAATGAAAAAAGGGGCCGTTTTGGCCCCTTTTTATTTGGCCTTGAGGTAGGCGACGATGATGTCGAGAGCGGCCTTGAGGTCGGATTTCTCGATCATTTCGGCAACCGTGTGGATGTAGCGGGTGCCCACGACGATGCCCACGGCGCGAGCCCCGGCTGCGGCTTGTTGGGCGGCGGCGGCATCCTGACCGCCTGAGGCGAGGATGGAGCGCTGGACGGGTATATCTTCCTTTTGCGCCAGTGCCTCGATTTCTTCGACCAGATCGAAATCGGCGATGAACGAACCGTCTTTTATGGTGAGGCCAACGCCCTTGCCCTGGGCGGTGACCATCTCGTTTTCGGGCACGCCGGGTGTGTCGCAGGCAAGCGTTGTATCGATGCCCAGTCCGATATCGGGCAGGACCGCAAAGGCGGCTGTGCGTGCGCCGCGCAGGCCGACTTCCTCCTGGGTGGTGAAGGCGACGTGGATTTCGCAATCGTGCTCGGCCCCGCTATCGGCCAACGCGCGGATGGCTTCGATGCCCAGCCAGCAGGCGACGCGGTTGTCGAGCGCCTTGGAGACGATCTTGTCGCCCATTTCGACGAGCGGCTCGTCCATGACGACAAAATCACCCACCCGGACTTTTGAGCGCGTCTCGGCGCCAAAACCGATATCGACGAAGAATTCTTGATGGCGGGGATCTTTTTGCGGTCTTCGGGCGAGGAGATGTGCAGTGGACGCCCGCCTGCATTCATGACACCGGGATAGTCGCCTTCGGGGGTTACGACCTTGACGCGGCGCGCGAAGAGGGTGCGCGGATCGAAGCCGCCGACATTGTCGATGTGGATCCAGCCCTTTTCTGACACATGGGTGACGAGGAACCCGATCTCGTCCATGTGGCAGAGCAGCATGATCTTGAGCGGGTTTTTGGCCTCGGTGCGCGAGCGGCGAACGGCAATCAGCGATCCCATGGAATCGGTGCGGACCTCGTCGAACAATCCAACGATTTCGGTTTCGATGAGTTTGCGTACGCGGTGTTCGCGCCCCGGAACGCCGGGGGTTTCGCAAAGCGCGCGAAGCAGATCGATGTTCATAGGGAACTCCTAGTCGGGAAAGGAAAATTCGAGCAGCAGGGTGCGCTGAAAGGAATTGAAATTGTCGTCGGAGACGATGGTGACGCGGGTTTGGCCGTCGGGCAAGGTTCGCACGCCCAATCCCTCGAAATTGTCCACCGCGCTGCCCGAACCCGAAAGGATCACCTCGCCGACCATTGTGGCGCCGGGGCGGATCTCAGCGGCGGGGATGAGGCGGATTTGCATTGAAAAGGCGAGGAACGCCAGGCCGCGCTCGAGGATGAGCAGATCGCCATCGGGCAGGAAGGCGCAATCGGTGGGATTGACGCCGGGCGCTGCTGCCAGGCCGAGATCGCCACGGTCACGATTGCCCAGCAATGTCGCGGCCCATTGGCCGGACACATGCTGGTGGCCCTCGACGATGATCAGGTCGAGCCGGCTATTGGAGAAGCGGGCGGGGCGATGCAGACCGATTCGATGGACTCGTTGGTGCGCAGATCGGTCAGCCATTGGGGAATGGCGATTTCGCGCGCCGGGCCCGAAGGGCGGCCATCTGAGAGGTTGAAATCGGCAATCCGCGACAGGTTTTCAAATCCGACGCGCACGGCTGCGGGCTGATTGTTGCGGATGACCACTTCGATGGCTTCGGAATCGGAAGAAAACTTGTTGGGAAGCGGATTGCCCGAGGAATTGCGGACAATATCGATTTCGACGTTGGACAGGCCGGCGGGGGCGCCATCGGCCAGCTCGAGCGCGCCCGAGAGGAAGCGCCCCTGATCGGTGACCATCACGAAGCGGGTGGCATCGATAAAGGCAAGGCCGGAAATGCCGCCGAAATCGGGGTGGGCGCTGGTCACCCCCAGCCCGCCCTCGAAAATCAGGCTGCCGACCGGCTCACCGATCGCAGCATTGCGAAAGCTGGCGATGGGTCGGGAGGAAACCTCGATCGCTTCGACGCTCGGGGACTGCGCGGACGCCGATGCTGCCGCCAGACCGAGCGTTATCGTGAGCAAGGAGGCGCTGGCGAAAAGTCTCAGCGCCGCCTCCGGGCTTCGCCGGGCAGTTCTTCATCGAACAGGGCGGCAAGATTGTCGGTCATGGCGCCGGCCAGCTCGTCCGCGTCGAGAATGGTGACGGCGCGGCGGTAATAGCGCGTGACGTCATGGCCGATGCCGATGGCGACCAGTTGGACGGGCGAGCGGGTTTCGATCTCCTCGATCACGGCGCGCAGATGGGCCTCTAGATAATTGCCCGGATTGACCGACTGGGTGGAATCATCGACCGGCGCGCCATCGGAAATCACCATGAGGATACGGCGGTTTTCCGGGCGGTTGACGATGCGCTTGTGGGCCCATTGCAGGGCTTCGCCGTCGATGTTTTCCTTCAAGAGCCCTTCACGCATCATCAGGCCGAGATTGCGCTTGGCATGGCGCCAGGGTTCGTCCGCGCCCTTGTAGATGATGTGGCGAATGTCGTTGACGCGACCAGGATTGGGTGGGCGTCCCGCATCGAGCCAGGCTTCGCGCGATTTGCCGCCCTTCCAGGCGCGGGTGGTAAAACCGAGAATTTCCACTTTCACGCCGCAACGCTCCAGCGTGCGCGCGAGGATGTCGCCGCAGATGGCCGCAATGGTGATCGGTCGGCCGCGCATGGAGCCGGAATTGTCGATCAGGAGCGTCACGCAGGTGTCGCGGAACTCGGTGTCGCGTTCGGCCTTGAACGAAAGGGCCTGCAGGGGATCGGTCACGACACGGGTCAGGCGCGCGGTATCGAGCACGCCTTCCTCAAGGTCGAAATCCCATCCACGGTTCTGCTGAGCCATCAGGCGGCGTTGCAGCTTGTTGGCCAGTCGGGCGACGGCGCCGGCCAGATGCTCGAGCTGTTTGTCGAGCAATTGGCGGAGCTGATCGAGCTCTTCGGGCGGGCACAGATCGGCGGCCGAGATGATCTCGTCGAACTTGTCGGTGAAGATCTTGTAGGTTGGCTGGTTGGAGAGGCGCTGGCCGTCTTCACCCTGCGGAGGCGGGGCGGGGGCATCCTCGCCGGATTCGGCTTGGGGGTCCTCGTCGGTGTCGGCACTGTCGGCTTCCATGCCTTCGACGTCGCCGGTTTCCTCGTGTTCGCCCGGCGCCTCGTCGGTGCCGTCCATATCCTGGTTGTCGGCGTCGCCGTCCTGCTCTTCCTCCTCGCCATTCATGGCCTGGTTGTTCTGGGCGTCCTGGTCGGAGCCCTCGGAATCATCCTGGTCGAACTGATCGGGATCGGCCTCGGCCAAAAGGTCGAGATCGCGCAGGATAGAGCGGGTCTTGCGTGAAAATTCGGTCTGGTTGTCGAGGAGGCTGGCCAATTCGTCCAGCGAAGCGCCGATGCGGCCCTCGAGCTTTTCGCGCCAGAGATCAACAATGGGGGTGCCTGAGGGTGGAATGGGGATGCCGGCGACCTTTTCGCGCATCATCAGCCCCAGCGCTTCGGCCAGCGGAGCATCAGCAATGTCTTTGACGTTGGCGTAATTTGCGCGGAACAGCCGGTCCTCGATCATTTCGGCGATGTTGCCGCTCATGCCCGCCATGCGCGAACAGCCCAGCGATTCAACGCGCGCCTGTTCGAGCGCGTCGAAGGCGGCCTTGGCGTCGGGATCCTTTGGGGCGAGCCGGCGATGGGTGTCTGTGTCGTGGCTGGCCATGCGCATGGCCATGGCATCGCCCTGGCCGCGGGCGATGGCGATGTCGCGGGACGTCGGCAGGCGGGGCAGGGCAGCAAGGCGGGCCTTGTCGGCGGTCAGGATGGGCCGGTCTGCGGTAAAGCTCACTTCCAAGTCGTGCTTGCCTGCAATGGTGCGCACAGCCGCGCCGACAGCCGCCTTGAACGGGCCGGTGGGATCGGGCTTGTTGGCTTTGATGCGCGGAGGCTGGGCCATTTGTCTCTTCGTTCCGTGTCGCGCCGGGAGGAAGGCCCCCTCACCCGGCTCTTCGAGCCGACCTCTCCCCAAGGGAGAGGTAGTGCACTTGGCGGCCCCCCGATCACCTCTCCCTTTGGGGAGAGGCCACCGCGTCAGCGGCGGGTGAGGGGGCCTTTGCGGCTTTAGGCCGAGATCGCCAGATTGGCGGCCGATTCGGGCAGATCGACCCCGAACACGCGCTGGTAGAATTCGGCGACCACGGGGCGCTCGAGTTCGTCGCACTTGTTCAAAAAGGTCAGCCGGAAGGCAAAGCCGATATCGCCGAAGATCTCGGCGTTTTCCGCCCAGGTGATCACGGCGCGCGGGCTCATCACTGTCGACAGATCGCCATTGATGAACGCCGAGCGCGTCAGATCGGCGACGCGGACCATGTTGGAGACCAGTTTGCGGCCCTCATCGTCCTTGTCGTAGCTCTTGGCCTTGGCCAGAACGATCCCGACTTCCTTTTCATGCGGCAGATAGTTGAGCGTCACAACGATCGACCAGCGGTCCATCTGGCCCTGGTTGATCTGCTGGGTGCCGTGATAGAGGCCCGAGGTGTCACCGAGACCGATGGTGTTGGTTGTGGCGAACAGCCGGAAGGCGGGGTGCGGGCGGATGACGCGGTTCTGGTCGAGGAGCGTCAGGCGGCCCGCCACTTCGAGCACGCGCTGGATCACAAACATCACATCGGGACGTCCGGCATCGTATTCGTCGAACACCAGGGCAATATTGTTCTGGACGGCCCATGGCAGGATGCCGTCGCGGAACTCGGTGACCTGCTTGCCGTCGCGCAGGACGATGGCGTCCTTGCCCACAAGGTCGATACGGGAAACGTGGCTGTCGAGGTTTGACGCGGACCAGCGGCCAGTTGAGCCGCGCTGCGACCTGTTCGATATGGGTCGATTTACCCGTGCCATGATAGCCCTGCACCATGACGCGGCGGTTGAAGGCGAAACCGGCGAGAATGGCAAGGGTGGTGTTGCGATCGAACAGATAGTCCGGATCGATCTCGGGCACGTGGTCGGTGCGGTCTTTATAGCCCTTGACCACCATGTCGCTGTCGATCCCGAACAGATCGCGCACGGAATATTCGGTGTCGGGCAGGTTGGAAAACTCAGTCATAATTTGCCTCGTCTCGGGCGCACCGGATCGATGTTTTCCGATGCTAAGGCGCGTTCGGTCGCGTCTTTTAAGGAAAAATTCGGAGCGCTTATAGCAACACAACTGCCATAAACCTAGAGCGCGGGATGCCGCAAGCGTTCCGACCCTGTTTCATGCCGCTTTTCGCATTGCAGAAAAGGCGGGCGGGGTGGTCAGACAAAGCCGCGCTGCTTGAGATGGTTATAGGCCGAAATGATGTTGCGCAGCCGGTCTTCGGAGCCCTTGTCGCCACCATTGGCGTCGGGGTGGTGGAGTTTGACCAGGGCCTTGTAGGCTGACTTGATATCGTTCGAGGGTTTGCGGCCTTCAAGGCCCAGCACTTCAAAGGCGGCGCGGTCCTGGCCGTAAGCGTGATGGTGCGCTCGGCGGCCTCGCCTTGGCACCGGCATCCTGGCGGGCACGCGAGCGCAGGCGGGCGAAGACGCCATTGACGTCGCGGAACTGGCTGCCCGTATAGTCGCGGGGCTTGTATTTTTTGGGCTGCGGGTCGGACTTGCCGAAGCGGTTGGAGCCATAGGCCCAGGTTTCGCGACTGCCCGGCGCGTTCATCTTGGTTGCGTGGTCGGCGATTTCCTCGTCGTCCATGCCGGAGAAATAATTGTAGGCCTTGTTATAGTGGCGCACATGCTCGAGGCAGAAATTGTGGAACTGACCCTCCGAGCGCGCGCCCTTGGGCGCCTTGTGCATGCCGGGTTTTTCGCACCCTTCCAATCGCACGCCGGATGCGCCGCGACCTGCTCCTCGACCTGGGTGCGGCGGGGCTTGATGCGAACGGAATCGAAGATCTTGGACTTGGAATTGATCGACATAAGAGCGGATAGGGACCTTGGTTTGGGGGCCGGCGTTTTCTCGTGAGATCGAACCGGAAAAGTCTGCAACTTTTCCTGATCTCGCTCTAGCGAAACGAAAGCCCGTAATCATATACCGTTTGGAACGGGCTTGCCCGGTTCAATTTGTCTTTTTTCAATCATAGGTGTGGACACATGAGCGTTCGCGATGAAATCGAAGCCAAACTCACCGAAACCTTCGCGCCGACCGCTCTTGAAGTGATCGACGATTCCGAGCGTCACCATGGCCACGCAGGATGGCGGGAAGGGGGCAATACCCATTTCCGCATCGCAATTGCCAGCGAAAAACTCGACAGGCTGAGCCGGGTCGAGCAGCACAGAGCCATCAACGCGGCGCTTGCCGATCAGTTCGATGCCGGGTTGCATGCCCTGGCCATCAAGGTCAAGCCTTCGCGCTGAGCGCTGCGTCCACTGGCGACACGCGGAGCTGGGTGACCCTGTTGTGCTGGCGGCGCAACACCTTGAAGCGCAGATTGTGGAAGGTAAATTGCTGGCCCGGATCGGGGATCAGCTTGGCTTCGTGGATGACCAGACCAGCAACGGTGGTGGCCTCCTCATCGGGCAGGTTCCAGTCCAGCGCGCGGTTGAGGTCGCGGATGGGCAATTGCCCGTCGATGATATAGGAGCCGTCGGCCTGCTTGCGCACGCCATCGATAACCGCGTCGTGCTCGTCGGCGATTTCGCCCACGATTTCCTCGAGAATATCTTCAAGGGTGACGAGCCCCTGCACCTCACCATATTCATCGACCACCAACGCGAAATGCAGCTTGCGCTTCAAAAACGCGTTGAGCTGGGCCTGGGCCGACGTCGTATCGGGCACAAACCAAGGCTTGAAGGCGATCTTGGCCGGGTTGACTCTTGTAAAGTCGCCGTCGGCTTTCTGGATGGCGCGCAGCAGATCCTTGGCGTGGACGACGCCGACGATATTGTCCTGCTTGTCCTTATAGAGCGGCACGCGGGTAAAGGGGCTGTCGAGAATGGCGCCGATCAATTCGTCGGTCGGCATGTCGGCATCGAGCGCCAGCATGCGGGTTCTGTGCACCATGACGTCGGATACTTCGAGTTCCCGCAGGTCCAGAATGCCGCCCAGCATATCGCGGTCGCCCTTGACCACTTCGCCTTCGTGATGAAGGAAATCAACCGTGCCGCGCAACTCTTCATGGCCGGAGATCTCGCTGGCCTTGTCCGGGTCCAGGCCGAACAGGCGCAGGATAAGATTGACCAGCGCCTGGACGGCCAGCGTGACCGGCGAAAAGACCAGAACGATGACCCTGATGATCGGGGCGACCACCAATGCAAAGCTGTCGGGTCGGATGAGGGCAAGGGTTTTGGGCAACACCTCGGAAAACACCACAACCGCTGCCGTCATGGCCAGAGTCGCATAAGCGATACCGGCCTCACCGAAAACCTGGATCAGCACCGAAGCGGCAAGGGGGTGGAGGCGAGAATGTTGACGACGTTGTTGCCAATAGGATGGCGCCGATCAGGCGTTCCTTTTCGGCCGTCAGCTTTTCGACAACCGAGGCGCGCTTGTTGCCCGACTTGGCCAATTGGTACATGCGGGCCCGTGATGCGGCGGTCAGCGCGGTTTCCGAGCCGGAAAAGAAAAAGCTCATGGCCAGCAGCGCGACAATGGCGAAAAATGATAGCCACAACGACATCAGCGTATGTCCTCAAGGAAGGTTGCGACCGCTTCGGGGTCGATTTTTTTCTCGATGAAGGCCTTGCCGATGCCACGCGTCAGAATGAACGTCAGCTGCCCGCGCGAGACTTTCTTGTCCTGTGCGATGGCATCCATAAGCATTTGCGTTGGCGGCAGGTCTCCGGAATATCGGCCAATGTAGTGGGCAGGCCGGCATTTTTCAAATGCGCTTCGACGCGTCCCGCATCCTGAGAGGGGGCAAGACCCAGCTTCGCCGAGAACCTGTGGGCCAGCACCATGCCGATGGCAACCCCTTCGCCATGCAGCAGGCGGTCGGAATAGCCGGTGGCTTTTTCCAGGCGTGGCCGAAGGTGTGACCGAGATTGAGCAGGGCGCGGTTACCGGCCTCTTTTTCGTCGGCAACCACGACACGAGCCTTGGCAGCGCAGGCGCGGGCAATGGCCTCGCCGCGGGCCGGGCCGCCGGCTTTGATTTGCGGATAATTGGCTTCGAGCCAGAAGAACAGCTCCTCGTCGTCGATAAGCCCGTATTTGGCCAGTTCGGCATAGCCGGCGGCGAAGTGACGGGGGGAGAGCGTTTCGAGCGCTGTCAGATCGGCCAGGACCAGCCGGGGCTGGTGGAAAGCGCCGACCAGGTTCTTGCCGTGGACCGAATTGATACCGGTCTTGCCGCCAACCGAGGAATCCACCTGGGCCAGCAGCGAAGTGGGATCTGGACGAAATCCATGCCGCGCCGGGCGATCGAGGCGGCAAAGCCGGCCAGGTCGCCGATTACGCCGCCGCCCAGCGCAATGAGAATGTCGTTGCGCTCGAGCCGGGCGCCAAGAATCTGATCGACCACGCTTTGCAGTTGGGGCCACGACTTGGTGGCTTCGCCGGCCGGCAGGACGATTTCCGTGTGACCCAGCCCGGCAGCATCGAGGGAGGCGGCGAGGCGAGGGAGCTGGGCTTTCGCCACATTTTCATCGGTCACGATCCCATAGCGCGCGCCAGGGAAAAGGGCGGCGAGCCTGTCGCCGGCGCTCTCGATGGCGTCGGGAGCGATAACGATGTCATAGGCCCGCGCGCCCAGCGGCACGTGGACGGTGTGAAGGGGGGTGTGGTTGGCGCTCATTGGGCTTTCGGAATGTCGAAATGGCTTGAAATGGCGGCGAGGATGTCGTTGACGACAACGTCATGGGGTACATCGCGCGAAGCGACGGTGATGTCGGCTAGCGCATAGACGGGATAGCGCGCGTCGATCAGTCCCTTGAGCGTACCGCGCGGATCGGGGGTCTGGAGCAGGGGCCGGCCGGGCGTTTGGAGACGCGGGCGAACAACAGCTCGAAATCGGCCTTGATCCAGATCGAAACCGCGTGCGTCTTGATGGCCTCGCGCGTTTCTGGATTGATGAAGGCGCCGCCGCCCGTGGCGATAACGCCCTGATGCTCACGCAGGAGCCGCGAGATGACACGGGCCTCGCCGGCGCGAAATTCGGGTTCGCCATGAGCGGCAAAAATGTCGGGATCGACATGCCGGCGGCCGTTTCGATTTCGGCGTCGGAATCGGTAAAGGGCAGGGCGAGCCGGTGGCAAGGCGGCGGCCGACGGTGGTCTTGCCGGCGCCCATCATGCCCACGAGCACGATTGGGCGACCGGCCAAGGCGTCGAGCACCTGGCTTTCGGTCTTCTGCCCGGCAATGCCTGTCGCGTTCTGCCCCATCATGGCGCCCTTATTGGTTGTGTGGTTCAATCCTCTGACGGTCGGACTGTCAAGGTCGCTCGCTTGCGGGCGGGGCGCAAATCTGGAAAAATCACTTTCCGACACAGAGGATGCCATGCCCACATTGTTTCGCCTGCTCGTTGCCGTCGCCTTATTGTGGGGCTTGCCTATGCGGGCATGTTCGCGCTGGCGGTGCTGGTCGAGCCCCATGAGCGCGAGGTGAGTGTGCGCGTGCCGACCCGCGACCTTCTGGCGGACGCGCCATAATGGGCGATAGCCATCTGATCGAGGCATTTCTGGAAATGATGAGCGCCGAACGGGGCGCGGCAGCCAACACCATCGAGGCCTACCGGCGCGATCTGCTCGATTATGCGGGGTTTCTTGGCCGCGCGGGCAAGGCGATTTCCGATGCGGGGCGGGAAGACGTCGCCGATTATCTGAGCCATCTTTCGGGACAGGGTCTGGCGGCAAGTTCGAGCGCCCGGCGGTTGAGCGCGGTGCGGCAATTGCACAGGTTCCTGGTTTCGGAAGGCACCAAGGGGGACGATCCCACACGCATCGTTTCCGCGCCAAAGCGGGGCGCGGGCTTCCCAAAGTGCTTTCGGTCGAGGAGGTCGATCGGCTTTTGAAGTGCGCCGAAGACGAGGCAGCAGGAGGCGAGGAAAATGAGGTGCGGCTCTATGTGCTGCTCGAATGCTCTATGCCACGGGTTTGCGGGTTTCCGAGCTGGTGGCGCTGGAGCGCAAGGCGGTGCGGCGCGAGGCCGATCATCTGACCATTGTCGGCAAGGGCGGCAAGGAGCGGCTGGTGCCGCTCAACGACAGGGCCAAGGACGCTCTGATTGGTTGGCTCGACAGTACGGAGAAGGAAAAATTCGTCTTTCCCGCCAAGGGTGCCGAGGGGCATCTGGCGCGGCAGGTGTTTGCGCGCGACCTCAAGGGGCTGGCGAGCGGGCCGGGCTGCCGGTTGCGAAGGTTTCCCCGCACGTGCTGCGCCACGCCTTTGCGTCCCACCTGCTGCAAAACGGGGCGGATCTGCGGGTCGTGCAGATGCTTTTGGGCCATGCCGACATTTCAACGACCCAGATTTATACCCATGTTCTTGACGCTCATTTGCGCAAACTGCTCGAAGATCACCATCCGCTGTCGGGGGATGCTTGACATCGAAGGGTCTAATCGACACTTTCCCGCCACTTTGGAACCCTAGATGATCGCGCTCGCCGGCCCATCTGGCGCTGGCCGCTCAAAAATGAGAAGGTTGCCCGAAACGGGCGGATTGCATGCAGTCATATCTCGATTTCGAAAAACCCGTCGCTGAACTCGAAGGCAAGATCGCCGAGCTCAAGAACTCGCCCAGACCGATGAAGCGGTCTCTATCGGGGACGAGGTCTCGCGTCTGCAACAGCGTGCCGACGATGCGTTGCGCGACGTCTACAAAAAGCTCACCCCCTGGCAAAAGACGCAGGTGGCGCGCCATCCGCAGCGTCCGCACTTTTCCAATTACCTCAAGGCGCTGGTGACCGAGTGGACACCTTTGGCCGGTGATCGCAAATATGCCGAAGATCCGGCCGTTCAGGCCGGGTTTGGGCGCATCGACGGGGTGCCGGTGGCCATTCTGGGCCAGGAAAAGGGCAACGACACCGAAAGCCGTTTGAAACACAATTTCGGCATGGCGCGGCCCGAGGGCTATCGCAAGGCTGTGCGCATCATGGAAATGGCCGACCGGTTCGGCCTGCCGGTGATTTCGTTCGTCGATACGGCGGGCGCCTACCCCGGCATCGGGGCAGAAGAGCGCGGGCAGGCCGAGGCCATCGCGCGCTCGACGGAAAAATGCCTCGAAATCGGAGTCCCCAACCTTTCCATCGTGATTGGCGAAGGCGGATCGGGCGGGGCGATCGCCATTGCGGCGACCAACAAGGTGCTCATGCTCGAGCACTCGGTCTATTCGGTGATTTCACCGGAAGCGGGCGCTTCGATCCTGTTCCGCGACGCGGGCAAGGCCCAGGACATGGCTGCGGCGCAAAAGATCACGGCGCAGGATCTGTTGGTGCTCAAAGTGATTGACGGCATCATCGAAGAGCCCATGGGCGGAGCACACCGCAACCCGGAAAAAATCTTCGCGGACGTCAAGGCCGAGATCGTCAAATTTCTCGGCGAGTATGACGACGACCTCGGTCCGCTCGAAATCCGCGAGCTGCGGCGCGAGAAATTCCTGGCGATCGGGACCGCGCTCACCTGAATTTGACCGCGCCATCTTGCAATTTGCATAAAATTTAGGTCGATTACCCAATAACCTTACCGAGCGTTAACCCTGTAATGTCATAGAGGGGACGGGGGCAAGGCGTACAGGAATTCGGGTCAGGGCATAGATGCTCCGTAAAATCGTCCTTTTGGCCGTATCGCTCGTTATTGCGGGCGTTCTGGCATCGTGCTCGGCGCTCGAGGGCGACGGGCGTCATCTCACGCCGCTATCGGGCGCCGCCAAATCGCGGCTGGCTGCCATGGGCTCGAGCCCGCAGGCGGCGATGATGGTGCGCATTTTCAAGGAAGAATCAACGCTCGAGGTCTGGAAGCAGACCGCCGGCGGCTCCTTCAAGCTGTTCCAATCCTATGAAATCTGCACCTGGTCGGGCGATCTGGGGCCCAAATTCTATGAAGGCGACCGCCAGGCGCCCGAAGGGTTCTATACCATCACCCCGGGGCTGATGAATCCGAACTCGAATTATTACCTCGCCTTCAATCTGGGCTTTCCCAACAGGTATGACCGCACGCATGGGCGGACGGGCAGCCATCTGATGGTGCATGGAGCGTGTTCGTCCGCCGGGTGCTATGCCATGGAGGATGAGCAGATCGCCGAAATCTACGCTCTGGCCCGCGAGAGCTTTACCGGTGGCAACCGCTCCTTCGAAGTGCAGATTTTCCCCTTCCGCATGACGCCGGAAAACATGGCCAAGCATCAGTCCAGCGAGCACATCGATTTCTGGAATAACATCAAGCAGGGCTACGATTATTTCGAAGTCGCCAACACGCCCCCCGCGTGGGACGTGTGCGAGGGGCGCTATGTGTTCCGTCAGCCTTCGGCTGTCAATGCAACGGCGGCCATGGCGGGCAGCTGTCAGGCGGTGGTGGCCGATGCGTCCATCGTTTCGGCCTTTCAGGCGCGCCAATCGGCCGATGCCGCCGCGATACAGAGCGCAATAATGCGGCTTGCCGATTCAGAAGCGGCCGCAGCAGAAGCCGAGCAGCGGCGCCTCAATGCCGAAGCCGAAATGGCGGCGCGGAGCGAGGCGATCAACAGCGCGGTTGGCGGGTTCTTCGATACCATATTCAGCCCGCTCAACGCTCTGGCGCCCAACCAGCCTGAGACAGTGGCCGAAAGCACGCCCCAGAGCTGAGCGGTGGCTTGAGCGCGTGTCGTGGCCGGAGAGGATGCGATGAGCGCAAGTGAGGATATCGAACGCAAGCTGGCGCACGGGGCGGATCGGTATTTCGGCAAGGCGCCCGAAGATCTCTCCAGCGTTGAAGAGACCGTGCTCAAAAAGGCGGCTTCCCGGCGCACGCTGGCGCGCGATACCGAGGCAGCCTATCTCGAAAAGACCGGGTTCGGGGACCGGATGTCCGATCGGATCGCCAGTTTCGGCGGCTCGTGGGCGTTTATCCTTTCCTTTCTTGCGTTCCTTGCGGTCTGGGTTTCCGCCAATGTCGCACTGGCGATGGGGGCGTTCGACCCCTATCCTTTCATTTTTCTCAATCTGATGTTGTCGATGATCGCGGCCCTACAGGCGCCGATCATCATGATGAGCCAGAACCGCCAGGCAGAAAAGGACCGGTTGGCCGCCGCCCATGATTACGAGGTCAATCTCAAGGCCGAGGTGGAAATCATGGCGTTGCACGACAAGCTCGATCAGATGCGCGAGCATGAGTTGCGCGCGCTTGTCGAAAAGCAGCAGGAACAGCTCGATCTGCTCACAAAGGCGGTGTTGGGACGAAGCTCAGAGTAGATCGCAGAGCGGGGCGATCAGCGGAATATCGGCGGGGGGCATGGGGTAGTCATGCAGCTTTTGCGGGCGCACCCATTTGAGCGCGGAATGCTCTTTGGCGACGGGCGTGCCCTGCCATTTCCGGCACACATAAAGCGGCATCATCAGGTGCCAGTCGTCATAGGTGTGGCTTGCGAATGTCAAGGGGCGAGGCACGCTTCCTTCGTCTCGATTTCCAGCTCTTCAGACAGTTCGCGGATCAGCGCCGCTTCAGGGGTTTCGCCGGCTTCGAGCTTGCCGCCGGAAATTCCCACAGGCCGGCCAGTTGCTTGCCTTGAGGCCGCTGGGCGATCAGCACGCGCCGGTCGGCATCGACAAGGGCGCAGGCAACGACGAGGGTGATTTTCATTGCGCATTGGCCTCGGGCTTGCGGCGGTAGTGGTAGGGGTAGCGGAAGGTGAACCCCATGGCGAGATAGAGCGCGATGGCCGGGGCGTTATCGCCCTGAACCTGGAGCGCGGCATGGCTGGCGCCGTTTTCGGCGCCCCAGCTCAGCGCGCTGGCCATCATGCGGCGGCCGAAGCCCTGACCGCGCAGCTTGCCGGAGGTGATGACGTCATAGACCATCACGATGCCGTCGCTTTCCACGCACAGGAGCGACGCTCCGGGCGCCCCATCGTTATCGGCGATGACGATGCCGCAGGCGGGGCGTTTGAGCGCACCGAGGATGGCCGCGAAGGTTTGCTGCTGTTTGGTATCGAAGCCCTGAAGGGCCGTCTGCGCCGCGAGAAAGCGGGGGTCGGTCGCATCGTAAAGGCTGGCCGCGCCATCGAAGCCGTCGGTCTGGGCGAGCGGCAGAGAAAGAACCAGGCTCGACTTGAAATGCTCCCAGCCTGCTTGATCGAGGGTATCGAGAATGCCCTCGCCGGTCAGCGGGGTCACCCTGAAAATCGTGGGCAGATCGTTTTCGGAATAGCGGGCCGAAAGGGCATCGATACGCCGGGCCGCATTGGTGTCGTCGGCAGGATCCAGCGACCATATGGCGTTGGAGCGGCCCGAAAACCCGCGGCAAAGCGGGCCCGCCATTTCCCGTCCTCAACGGTTTCGAGTGCGGGCCAGGTAGCGAGCGAAACAGCTTCTATTTCTTCGACAGAGAGCAAAGAATCACACTTCTCTTTTGTTGCGTTGTCGAACCGCAAAACCGGTTCCCATTTTTGCTGACAACGCTCCTAACTCCGATAGCTGCCGTTGATATCGATATAGCCGTGGGTCAGATCGCATGTATAGACAGTGGCACTGCCCTCGCCGAGCCCGATATCGACGCTGATCGAAAGCTCTTCGCCTTTCATATAACCGGTTGCGGCCTCCTCGGAGTAATCGGGCGCGCGTTCTCCGTTGCGGGCAAGGACGTGCTCGCCGAAGGCAATCGTGAGCTTGTCGCGGTCGGCCGGTTGGCCGGCCTTGCCCACTGCCATGACAATGCGCCCCCAATTGGCGTCCTCGCCGGCAATCGCGGTTTTGACGAGGGGGCTGTCGGCAATGGCGCGGGCGATCTTTGCGGCGCTGTCATCGGTCGTGGCGCCGGTGACGTTGACGGCGACGAACTTGGTCGCCCCCTCGCCGTCGCGCACCACCTGCATGGCGAGTTCGAACAGCACGTCATTGAGCGCTTCACCGAACGCTTGCGCGCGTGGATCGTCGAGGGAGGCTATGGGGTCAATGCCAGCCTTGCCCGTGGCGAAGGCCAGGAGCGTGTCCGACGTCGAGGTGTCGCTATCGACGGTGATGGCGTTGAAACTGGTCTTGTTGTGTTTGGCGACCAATGTTTGCAAGACGTCAGCGGCGATCGGCGCGTCGGTGAAGACGAAGCTGAGCATTGTCGCCATGTCGGGCGCGATCATGCCCGAACCCTTGGCGATACCGGCGATGGAAATCATCGTCCCATCGATGTCCAGCGTCGCTTCGGCAAGCTTTGGGAAGGTGTCGGTGGTCATGATCGCCCTGGCCGGCTCCATCCAGGGTTCGGCGGCCAACTGGCCGGTCAGGGTTTGCAGCACGCCATCGAATTTGGAGGCATCGAGCGGTTCGCCAATGACGCCGGTCGAGGCGAGAAAGATTTCCGAAGGCTCGCATCCCACCGCCTTTGCGGCGATGTCGGCGGTCAGCTTGACCGATTCGATGCCTTTGAGGCCGGTAAAGGCGTTGGCGTTGCCTGAATTGACGACGAGGGCACGGGCCGTGCCGCCGCCAAGGTTCTGCCGGCACCAGTCAATCGCCGCCGAAGGGCACAATGAGCGCGTGAGGACGCCTGCAACCACGGTGCCCGGATCGAAGACGGCCAGAAGTAGGTCGGTGCGGCCACTGTAGCGAATGCCAGCCTCGGCTGTTGCAAAGCGCACACCTGCAATGGCGGGCGGAGCGGCATAGGTTTTAGGGGCGAGGGGCGAGATGGGCAGGGCCATGGAGAAAAGACCTTGAAGGGGTACGCGTTGGCGGTTCTTCCGTGTGCCTCAAGCGGCATGCCATGGCAAGAGGCGCAATAGCTCAGCGGGCGGCTTGCCGTGCGATGCGCAGCGGAATCGTATCGCGGTTTTCGACGAGGTCGCGCAGCAGCGGCAAGGTGCTGCGCCAGTAAAACGCGACGTGGTTGTGGCCGGACTCCGGGCCGATCTCGAATCCCTTACCCTTACGGACGGAGAGGCGGGCACCGCATGGCTTATTTCGACGCGTGTCTGGCCGTTCAGTTCGGCGAGGCTGATGGTGACGTGCGAATAGTTATCGGGCAGGTCCGGCAGGCCCGAGACGCGAGGCAGGACGCGATAGGACAGGAGCGCGGGGGCGAGGACTTCGAGTACTTCGCCTTTGTCGGCTCCCTTTTTCCCGATGATCAATGGTTTGATGGCCAGCGGGGAGCCGGGTTGCCAGTCGGTTGTGAAATCAGCGCCGGCCCAGATTCGGCTTTGCTCGCGGTCAATGAGGGCGGCCCAGATTGCGGTGGCCGGGGCGGCGATGGTGATCTGGTCGGAGATCGTGGAGAATGGCATTGAAGATGGTGGGCTTGGAATCGCGTTTGTTCACTATAGCGCTATTTACGCCGCCGATGTTTGGAGCTGTGTGGCCAACATGATTTTCACCGAACCTCGAGACCCTCGATTGATCACCGTTCGTCGCGGAGGCACGTTGAGCGATGGCGACCATCGCCTGCTCGCAGAGTGGGCCGGGACATGCGCTGCCCATGTTCTCCATATTTTGAAGCCGCGGCGCCGGATGATGATCGGGTGCGCCATGCGCTTGAACAAAACCGAGCATGGGTGCGTGGTGAAGTGACCATGCGCGAAGCGCTAAGGGCCTCCAACGCCAGGGGTGCGGCAAAAGAGGTAACGGGCGCCGCAAAATTTGCAGCCTATGCTGCGGCGCAGGCCGTGGCGGTTGCGCATGTGGCGGCGCATGAACTGGGCGCAGCCGCCTATGCGATCCGGGCTGTCCGGGCTGTTCATGAGGGGCCAGGGCGCGAAGAGGCCGGACGGGTGGAATGCCACTGGCAGCGCGCGCAGCTTGTGGGCGCCATAAAGGAACTGGTGCTCGATGATCAGCGGCTGCGCAATCATGTCTGCTGGTTCGCATTCGATTGCTGAGCGTTTATCGATCTTTTTGGACGCGGTCTTACCGACGCGCCGGGCGCATGATGAAGCGGCCGAAATATTTCTGGATCGCGGGGATCATCCAGAACACCATTATGGCGACCATGACCGGAGCGACGATCAGGGTGGTCTGCCAGATCTGCCAGCCGCTGGTGAGCGGCAGGACGAGGTAGAGAATGAGCGTGATGATCGGATAGACCCCGAGAAGGGTCACCAGAAACTGCCGCAACCTGTCGGGGCGGAGCGAAGTGCCGGACGGCGTCTGGCCGGTGGCGGATGCGGAGGGTGAATGAACGGCGGAAGAAATACGGGACATATTGAATGCCTTTCGAAACGGAACGTTCCGTTATATATCGAAACGGGCCGTTTCGTTCAAGTGGATATTTTCGGTATTTTTGCCTATATCTCGCGCTGGCCCGATTTGGGGTGAGGCCGAAGAGTCGGCATCGGGCGTGGCATCTGAGAACCGGGCGGCCCGATGGCCAGGGGCCGCCTTGCCGTCTTTTCGGTTTCCCCCGGCAGAGCAGGGCATTTGAATACGGGGAGGCCAGGGGCGCAGAGCGCGAAGCCGGGTCGAGGGAAGGAAGACGAAACGATGACAAAGGAACACGGACGGTCGCGGTCAGGCGCGGCTCCATCGGAGCCAAACGCAATCCAGCCAGTCAGCAGGCCATTCTCGACGCTGCCGAAGCGATACTGCGCGAAGAGGGGCTTTCGGGGTTTTCCATCGAGGCGGTGGCGCGGCGGGCCCGGGCCGGCAAGCCAACGATCTATCGCTGGTGGCCGTCCAAGGCGGCCCTGCTGCTCGACGTCTATCACGGGTTCAAGAATCTGCGGCAGTTTCCCGATACGGGCAATTTCGAGGATGATCTGCGGGGGTTCCTCAACAATCAGCTTATCGGGTTCTGGCATGGCGGGCTTTGCGGCACCGTGTTCCGCTCGATCATCGCCGAGGCCCAGAGCGACCCCGCGGCGGCCGAAGCGCTGTTTGCCTATGAGCGCGGGCGGCGCAAATTCGCCGAGCAAATCGTTGACAGGGCCAAGGCGCGTGGCGAAATCGATCCCGACAGCAACAGCGCCATAATCGTTGAACTGATTGCCGGCTTTGCCTGGCACCGGCTTTTGACAGGGCGGCTCGACGGATCGCAGGACGATATCGAGGCGGTGGTGGCAATTATCGGGGCGGCGACAAAAAGAAACCCCGGCGCCTAGGCCGGGGTTCGATGGATAGCCAGGTTTTCGGGAAGGCTTAGATGCCGCCCTGCGCCTCGACCTGCGCGGCGAGATCGGGATCGTCGATCTCGATTTCAACGCCGGATTTGATTTCGTTGATGGCCGCTTCATAGCTCTCATAGAGAACCTGCTGCGCGACCTGCTGGCGAACTTCCTCGAGCGGGGGTGCTTCGGACAGGCGGCGGTCTTCGAGATAGATCAGGTGGAAGCCGAACTGGCTTTCGACAGGCTGGGACATCTCGCCGATTTCGAGTGCCATGGCGGCCTGCTCGAACTCGGGGACCATCATTCCGGTCGAGAAATAACCAAGATCGCCGCCATTGGCGCGGGTGCCGTCGGTGCCGTATTCGCTGGCGGCATCGGCAAAGTCACGGCCGGCCTCGATTTCGGCACGGATTTCGTTGGCTTCTTCTCTCGTGTGCACCATGGCGAGCGCGGACTTCGGGCTCGGGGGAGAACTCGGCGACCGTCTCGTCATAGGCGGCCTGGATGGCCTCCTCTGTCACCTGGGTTTCAACGATCGAGTTGAAAAAGGCGCGGCGCAGGGCCTGATCTTCGAGGTAGGCCAGGCGGCGTGTAAAATCGTCGGTTTCGTCAAGGCCGTCTTCGCGGGCGGCGCTGGCCATCAGCTTCATGTCGATGATGACGGTCAAAAGAAAACCGCGCCGCTGGTCGGCTGGAATGGACTGGAGTTCCTGGGTGAGCTCTTCGGCCGCCCAGAACCAGATCGCCTTCGGTAATCTCCTCGCCGCCGACAGTGGCCAGGACCGTATCGGGTGATACCGGTTCAGCGGGGGCGGCTGGCGCGGCCTGCTCGGTCGCTTCGGGGGCGGGGGCCGGAGCATCGTCCTGAGCCCAGGCCGGAGCGGCGCTCAGCGAGGCGGCAAGAACCGCCGGGATGAATACGGCCCGAAAAAGGCCGGCCACCGGAGCGGCGAAATCGGATGACATGATGAGAACTCTCCTTGTTTTTCCGAAGCCCGGACCCCCCATTGTCCGAACCAAAGGTCCGGATATGCGATTAACCCCGGACTTTGGCGGTGGTTTGTCCGATTTTGCCAACGTTGACAACCCATGGTGGCACTCTTACATCTCCTGCCGAAGTTTTCCGCGCTCCTTTCGGCAGCGCCCCGGCCTGCCGCCCTTCCATTTGTGCAAGGCAATTCCGGGACGTCGCAACCGCCGGTTAGGGGTGCATCCAACAAGGTTCTAAGGACAATTCTTCATGGCTCTAGCAGCGCTCGCCCGGAAGTTTTTCGGCTCGGCCAACGATCGGCGCGTCAAACGCTATCAATCCAATGTTGATGCCATAAACGCACTCGAGCCCGAATTCGAAAAGCTCACCGACGAGCAGCTGAGAGCCAAGACCGAAGAGTTCCGGCAGCAATTGCGCGACGGCGCCAAGCTGACCGATGTGCTGGTTCCCGCCTTTGCCACCGTACGCGAAGGCTCCAAGCGCGCGCTGGGCATGCGGCACTTCGACGTGCAGCTGATCGGCGGCATGGTGCTCAACGAGCGGGCCATCACCGAAATGCGCACCGGTGAAGGCAAGACGCTGGTGGCGACGCTTTCTGCCTATCTCAACGCACTTGAAGACAAGGGCGTACATATCGTTACCGTCAACGATTATCTGGCCCGCCGCGACAGCGAGTGGATGGGCCGGCTTTACAGCTTTCTGGGGCTGACCACCGGTGTGATCGTCCACGGTCTCAACGATACCGAGCGCAAGGCGGCCTACGATGCCGACATCACTTACGGGACCAACAACGAGTTCGGTTTCGATTATCTGCGCGACAACATGAAATATTCGCGTGCCCAGATGTGGTGCAGCGCGGACACAATTACGCGATCGTCGACGAGGTGGATTCGATCCTGATCGACGAGGCGCGGACGCCGCTGATCATTTCGGGGCCGTCCCAGGACCGGTCCGAGCTCTACAAGACCATCGACAAGTACATTCCGCTGCTGGTCGAGGAAGACTACACCATCGATGAAAAGCACCGCGCGGCGAGCTTTACCGATGAGGGTATCGAAAAGCTCGAGGAAATCCTTACGCGCGACGGGCTGATCAAATCCGGTTCGCTCTATGACATCGACAACGTCTCGATCGTCCACCACCTCAATTCGGCGCTCAAGGCGCACAAGATCTTCGACCGCGACAAGGACTATATCGTCCGCGACGACAGCGTTGTGATCATCGACGAGTTTACCGGCCGCATGATGCCGGGCCGGCGGTTTTCCGAAGGCCTGCACCAGGCGCTTGAAGCCAAGGAAGGCACCAAGATCCAGCCGGAAAATCAGACCCTGGCCTCGATCACCTTCCAGAACTATTTCCGGCTCTACACAAAGCTGGCCGGCATGACTGGTACGGCGGACACCGAAGCATCCGAATTTGCCGATATTTACGGGCTGGACGTGGTGACCGTGCCCACCAACGTGCCGATCGCCCGTATTGACGAGAACGACGAGATCTACCGCTCGGTCGAGGAAAAATTCCAGGCCATTACCGACGAAGTGATCGCGTGCCGCTCGCGCAACCAGCCGGTTCTGGTGGGCACGACATCGATCGAACGCTCGGAAATGCTTGCCGACTTCCTCAAAAAGAAGGGCGTCAAGGACATCGCCGTACTCAATGCCCGTCATCACGAGCAGGAAGCCCAGATCATCGCGGCGGCCGGCGTGCCGGGGGCGATCACGATTGCCACCAACATGGCCGGTCGCGGCACCGACATTCAGCTCGGCGGCAATCTTGAAATGAGGCTTGCCAATGAGGCCGAGGGCCTCGAAGGCGAAGCGCTGGAGAAAAAGACCGCCGAGATCAAGGCCGATATCGCCGAGAAAAAGAAGGAAGCGCTGGCTGCGGGCGGGCTGATGGTGATCGGCACCGAGCGCCACGAAAGCCGCCGTATCGACAACCAGTTGCGCGGCCGTTCGGGCCGTCAGGGCGATCCGGGACGGTCGAAATTCTTCGTCTCGCTGCAGGACGATCTGATGCGCCGGTTCTTCCCCGAACGCATGGAAAAGGTTCTGACCTCGCTGGGTCTTAAGGATGGCGAGTCAATTTCGGACGCCATGGTCACCAAGGCCATCGAGCGCGCCCAGACCCGCGTCGAAGGGCACAATTTCGATATCCGCAAGAACATCCTCAAATATGACGACGTGATGAATGATCAGCGCAAGGTGATCTTCGAGCAGCGTATCGAATTGATGGATGCCGAAAACGTCGCCGAAACCATCGCCGACATGCGCCACGACGTGGTGGATTCCATCATCGCCAAATCGGCGCCCGAGCGCTCCTATCCCGAACAGTGGAACACCGAGCAGCTTGGCGCGGCATGCAAGACCTATCTCGGCATCGAGCCTCCGCTGGCCCAGTGGGCCGACGAGGAGGGCATGGATGTGGAAGTGCTGCGCGAGCGCATCATAAAGATGGCTGACGATTATGCCGCGGCCAAAGCGGCGCGCATCGGGCCCGAGACGATGCGCCAGATCGAAAAGAGCTTCATTCTGCAGTCGATCGACGGGCTGTGGCGCGAGCATCTGGTGACGCTCGATCACCTCTCGAAAGTGGTCGGCTGGCGCGGGCTGGCCCAGCGCGATCCGCTCAACGAGTACAAGCAGGAAGCGTTCGAGCTGTTCTCGCTGCTTTTGACCAATCTGCGCGAACTGGTCACCACCCAGATGAGCCATTTCGAGATCAAGCCACCCGAACCGCAGGCGCCTGCCCAGCTTCGTGAAACCCATATCGATCCGGTGACCGGCGAGAACGAAGTGCGCGACGATGATGGACCCAAGGGCCAATTGAGCCCAGAAGTGATGGCCCGTACCCGGCGCAACGATCCGTGCCCGTGCGGATCGGCAAGAAATTCAAGCATTGCCACGGGGCGTTCTAGCCCGGATCGACAGTAAATTCGCGAAAATCCCCGGAGCTCTGCTTCGGGGATTTTTCGTTGCGGTCGCGCATGGAGGCGGAACCCTTTAGGGTGGGCCTGCATTTGTGTTCGCGCCTTGCGGGGGATTGAGTTGACCTACGAACAGATCGTGCTTTTCGTCCTTCTGGGGTTGGTGCTCGTGGGGCTTTTGTGGGGCAGGTGGCGGTATGACCTTGTCGCCTTTGCCGCTCTTATCGTGGGGGTGGTTCTGGGCGTGGTGCCGGCTCAGACAGCGTTTTCCGGCTTCGGCAACGACGCGACGATCATCATAGCCTTGGTGCTTGTGGTCACGGCGGGCCTGTCGCGTTCGGGCGCCGTTGATCTTATCACCCGGCATGCGGTGAGCCGGGATCGCTCACTGCCGCTCCATATCTCGATCATGGGCGGCATCGGGGCGGTGTTTTCGGGCTTCATGAACAATGTCGCCGCGCTGGCCATATTGATGCCCGTCGATGTGCAGGCCGCGCAAAAGGCCGGCCGCTCTCCCGCCTCGTCACTGATGCCTTTGGCCTTCGCCACCATCCTTGGCGGCATGCTGACCATGATCGGCACACCCCCCAACATCATCATCGCGGCCTATCGCGAGCGCGCGGTGGGCGACAGTTTCACGATGTTCGATTTTACACCGGTAGGGCTTGTGTGTGCGCTGGCAGGCGTTGCTTTTGTCGGGCTGGTGGGTTGGCGGCTGATACGGTGCGCGACAAGGGGGCCAGCGCCGAATTGCGCGCCGCAGCCAGTTATACCACCGAACTTGTGGTTACCGAGAAATCCAAGGCCAAAGGCCAGCGGGTGCGTGATCTGGACGGCGCGGCCGAAGAACATGATTGCGCCATCGTGGGGCTGGTGCGCCGCAACAAGCGGCTGCCGGGCCGGGCGCGTTGGGAAAAGATCGGAAAGGGCGATCTGCTCGTCGTTCACGGCAGCGCCGAGGCGATTTCGGCCCTGGCCGGTGCCTTGCAGGTCGATCTGCAGGGCCGTTCGGGTGAAAGTGCGCAAATTGTCGTCTGATCTGAAAATGGTTGAGGCGGTGGTGACCACCGACAGCCGTGTGGAGGGCCGGATCGCCAATGATGTGCGCGTCATGCAGCGCAATGGCGTGGTCATGCTGGGGCTGTCGCGGCGCGGCCGGGCCATCACCGAGCGCGTGCGGCGCACGCCGCTCGAAGTCGGCGACGTGCTTTTGCTGCTCGGTCATCAGGACGCGGTCGACGACGTTATCACCCGCATGGACTGTCTGCCCATCGCTTCGAGCGTTGCGGTGACGCGGCATGAAAAAGCGCTGGCGGCGATCGGGCTGTTTGGAGCTGCCGTGGGCGTTGGCGCGTTCGGCATCGTCCCGCTCACCGTGGCACTGGCCGCAGTGTCCGTGCTTTACGTGCTTTTCGACATCCTGCCGGTGCGCGAGATCTACGAGTCGATCGAATGGCCGGTGGTGGTCCTGCTTGGCTCGCTCCTGCCGGTCGGCATGGCGCTGGAAACCTCGGGGGGCACCCAGCTCATGGCCGAGGGGCTGGCGACGTTGGGCCAGTATGTCCCCGCCTGGGTGGCCCTTGCGGTGGTGCTGGTGTTCACCATGACGCTTTCGGACGTTCTCAACAATGCGGCGACGGCGGTGATCTTTGGCCCCGTGGCGTTCGAGCTGGCCCAGTTGCTCGGGGTCAATCCCGATGCGTTCTGATGGCGGTGGCCATCGGGGCGAGCTGCGCGTTCCTCACCCCCATCGGGCACAACAACAATGCGTTGATCATGGGGCCGGGGGGTACCGGTTTGGCGATTATTTGGCGCATGGGACTACCGCTCGAAGTGATCATCGTTGTGGTCGGTGTGCCGCCATCATGATGTTCTGGCCGCTGTGACGTTCAGGTTGCGACTTGTCCTTGAGCACGTCGCGCAAGCTGGTCTGGGCAGAGCCGGGCCGCAAAGGTTTT
>JACADM010000031.1_pt1 | contig 78137 bp, 85 predicted proteins | sample 7512371 | NCBI WGS metagenome assembly JACADM01 (sample SAMN14389041, study PRJNA612141) | algae metagenome | isolation source: non-axenic algae culture | place: India: Navi Mumbai | collected 2017-01
TTATTCCATTTCGTGCAGAATGCGTCAAGGCCCAATCGAACCGGCCCGCAGAAAAATCGGGGCGGATCGAGGCCAAATGGCGGTGCTGGGGCCGTTTTTGGGCAAAAGTCCGGCAATGCCGGGGACAATGACCGGGACGAGTATAGATGCAGCGGACCGGCTGGGGATAAGATCAGGAGAAACCAAGCATGGGGCGCAGCAAGGCGATGGACAGCGCAGAGCAGATCGATGTACCGCGCGACTTCGCAGCACTGCGCGAACGTGTGCTGGAGCGCTGGGAGGAATTGCCGCGCCGGCTGACCCAGGTGGCCGAATACGCGCTCACAACATCCCGACGAGGTTGCCTTTGGCACTGCCGCCTCGATCGCGGCCAAGGCCCATGTGCAGCCATCGACGCTCGTGCGGTTTTCCCAGGCACTGGGCTATCAGGGATTTTCGGGGCTGCAGGAAGTGTTCCGCTCGCGGCTGCGCGATCAGGTACTCGGCTATGACGAGCGCATGGCGCAGTTGCGCGAACATGACGAGGGCTCGCCACGCCCGTCGATGATCCTCGAGGGGTTCGCCGAAGCCTCGCTGCGCTCGATTTCCGCGCTCACCGCGCGCCACGACCCGGCGGTGTTCGAAAAGGCACTCGATGCACTCGAGACTGCGGAAACGGTCTATCTGATCGGGTTGCGGCGCTCGTTCCCTGTGACGTCCTATATGGCCTATGCGATGGGAAAGCTGGGCATAAGAACGATCCTGATAGACGCAGTGGCCGGACTTGCGGCCGAGCAGGCCAATTTCGCAAGCGAGAAGGACGCTGCGCTTGCCATCAGCTTTACACCCTATGCCAGCGAGACCGTGGCGCTAACCGCACAGGTGCGCGAGGCCGGCGCCAAGGTGGTGGCGATCACCGATTCCATCTTTTCGCCACTGGCCTCGCAAGCCGAAGCCTGGTTTGAGGTGGCCGAGGCCGATTTCGAGGGATTTCGCTCGATGAGCGCCAGCATGACGCTGGCCATGGCGCTGACCGTGGCACTGGCGGACCGGCGCAAGACGCAAGAGGCGTAGAGGGGGCCTGGCGCTCACGGGTTCCTGTTGGAGCTTATTCCAGCGAAAGCCGGGACCGGAGAAGAGCCGAGAATGGCCGCGCCAGATGGATGACCCGCCGGCGCTGCCGGTTACCGGATCCCGGCGCAAGGCCGGGATGACGGTTGGGGTGGTGCCGGAGTTGGGCATAAAACCATCGCCCGCGAAGGGGCGAGGTTTAATCCTGCCGCGGCGCCGACGATAAGCCACTTGCGCAGTCCACCCTCGCCGAAACCTCAACCGTGGCGTTCGCTGACGGGAACGGCGGCCATACCCTTGTCGAAATCGGCGCGGATTTCCGCGAGGGTCATTGATCCGAATTGCTCGACGATCATGGCCTCGGCGGCGGCAAGAGTATCGCCGATGCGAGCATTGACGGCTTTCTCGATCAGGCATTTGGGATCGTCATTGGCGAGGCCCAGCGCGAACATTTCAGGCGAGCCCAGCGCGCGGTAAATATCGGCCATGGTGACGTCCTCGAGCGGAACGGCGAGCTCCCAGCCGCCATTGTGTCCCTTGGCCGATGTGACATAGCCCGCTTCGCGCAGACCCGCCATTGTGCGGCGCACGACCACGGGATTGGTCGAGAGCATTTTGGCCATTGTTTCTGACGTCGCTGCACCCTCCATCTTGCTCATGTGAATCAACACATGGAGCATGCGGGAGAGCCGATTGTCGGTGCGCATGGGCTTTACCTCTGGTCTTTGACCTAGCGCGGCGGGACGCATGGCGTCAATCGCGACACCGCTTGCACCCGCCGGCGCAAGGCGCAATCCTTTGGCGGAACACTGGGAGGTGTGTATGGCGAAAGACATATCGGACCGTCTGCTGGCCATCGTTGATGGGCTGCCATTAAGGCCCGGCATGCGGGTGCTGGAAATCGGGTGTGGGCCGGGCGCCATGGCGCGCGAAATGGCCCGGCGCATAGGAGACGGCAAGGTGGTGGCTATCGACCGCTCGGCCCGGGCCATCGAGCTGGCACGGTCCGGTTCGGCCCCCGAGATGGCAGCGGGCGCTCTTGAATTCAGGCAAAGTGCTGCCGAAGATTTTACGCTCGAACCCGGCGAAGCGCCGTTCGATATTGCCGTGGCGGTGCGGGTGGGCGCATTGGATGGACGCCATCCACAAGCGGGGGTCAAAGCCCGCGCGGCGATCGGTCGAGTGCTCACGCCGGACGGAAAAACTGTTCGTCGACACAAACGCGCCCATGGAGGCCGGATCCCTTGAGTGATGGGGCAGCATGCCGTATCGCTTCATCAAACGGGCCGGGACCACGCACCATGTACAGAACTCTTATCGCGGTCGGTATTGCCGCTTCGGCCTGGGTCGCACCGATGGAAGCGGCCATGGCCGAAACGCTGATGCTAAGCGTTAAGGACGCGGCCATGACCGAGGACGGTCAGACCGGCCGCCCCGCGCTCCAGATCCATCTGGACCCGCAATCGGCCAAGGCGTTTGGCGAGATGACGATACGCCATTTGTCCTCGGTGGTCGAAGTCTCGCTGGACGGCAAAATTCTGATCGCTCCGCGCGTACAATCGCCCATTGTCGAGGGATCGTTGCAGATCGTCGGCGATTTTTCCGAAGCCGAGATCGCGGCCATGGTCGAGCGGATCAATTCGGGCGCACAGCTTGAGGTGCGGGCGGTCCAGGAATAGGCCACGGGGCCGGCGTTGCGCCATGTTGCACCGTCGACACATCCAAATTTGATTGTTTTTCAAGGCCATCGCCATGTGGAACGAAGCGGGGTGAACTTCGTTCGGTCACCGCGGGGAAACGAAGCTGGCTTTTTTCGGGAACGGCCAATCTGCCGATTTCGAGAAAAGTGCAGCCGTCAAACCAACGGAGACTAACAATGAAAAACGCTCTTGCAAAAACAGTGCTGGCCACAACAGCCGGGCTTTTGATGACCGGCACCGCGCTGGCCCAGACTGCCACCGCGACAGCCACCACCGACCTCAATATTCGTTCGGGTCCGGGACCCCAGTTCGAGGCCATAGACGTGATCGCCTCGGGTGACAGTGCCACGGTGACGGGTTGCGTTGCGGATTCCATGTGGTGCGAAATCGACTACAACGGCACTGTGGGCTATGCCTATTCCGATTACCTGACCGTTCAGGCGCAGTCTGAGGGCGAAGCGATCGTTCTGACCGAACGTCCGCCCGAACTGGTCGGCGTTGCCGAACCCTCGACCACTGCCAATTCGACGGTGACCGGCGCGGCCGGCGGCGCGATTGCCGGTGCGCTGGTTGGCGGCCCTGTTGGCGCTGCTATCGGCGCCGGGCTGGGTGCAACGGCCGGTGTGGTTGTCGATCCGCCGGAAAGCGCACGCACCTATGTGACCTCCAATCCCATGGAACCGGTCTATCTTGAAGGCGAAGTGGTGGTTGGCGCCCAGGTGCCCGAGACCGTGACGGTTCAGGCCATTCCCGACTATGAGTACGAATACGTCTATATCAATGGCCAGCCGGTTCTGATCGACCCGGCCAGCCGGGAAATCGTCTATATCTTCCGCTAAAACCGGATGAGCGAGACTGAAGGGCGGCCCGGCGGGTCGCCCTTTTTAGTATCACGCGATCGAACCGAAAAAGTCTGCAACTTTTTCTGACCGCGCTCCTTTTTTAGTGTCACGCGATTCGAACCGAAAAAGTCTGCAACTTTTTCTGACCGCGCTCCTGCGGCCGCCCTTTTTGTTGTCGCGCCCTTTATTTGACCTTGATCACCTGCCCGGTTTTGAGACTTTCGCTGGCGGCCTCGGCCAGTTTCTGAGCCATCAGCCCGTCATGACCGGATGCTCGGGGGGCTTCGCCTTTTTCGAGAAAATCGAGGAATTTTTCGATCTCTGCGGTATAGGCCGCCTGGTAGCGCTCGACGAAGGAAAAGGGGATCTTGTCTTCGGTCCAGCCGTTTTGGTTTGCGAGTTCGACGGTAGTGTCGTGGATGTTGGCGGCGCGCAACAGGCCCTTTGAGCCATGCACTTCGATGCGCTGGTCGTGACCATAGGTGGCGCGGCGGGAATTGGTGATGACGACGATCTTGCCCGAGGCGGTCTGCATCTGGACGCTCGCGGTGTCGATATCGCCGGCCCTGCCAATTTCCGGATCGGTCAAAACGCCGCCAAGGGCGTGACGGTGACCGGTTCTTCATCGCCCAAAAGGAAGCGGGCCATGTCGAAATCGTGGATCATCATATCGCGGTAAAGACCGCCCGAGCGCTCGATATAGGAGACGGGGGGCGCGGACGGATCGCGGCAGGTGATGGTGATGATTTCGGGATCGCCGATTTCGCCCGACCGCAGGCGTTTTTCGAGGAAAGCGAAGTTTGGATCGTAGCGGCGATGAAAGCCGATCATCAAAGGAACGCCGGCTTTTTCGACCACTTGCAGGCAGGCCTTTATCCGTTCGACCGAGAGCGAGACCGGCTTTTCGCACAGGATGGCCTTGCCCGCTTTTGCGGCTAGTTCAATCAGGTCGGCATGGGTATCGGTGGGGGTGGCGATGAGGATGGCATCGACATCGGATGAGGCGATAATGTCCTCGACCGGAGCGGTTTTTGCCCCGACAACACCCGCCAGTCTTTCAGCGGCGTCGGCCATGGCGTCGGCGATATAGGCCACCCTGGCGCGGCCCGATGATGCTATGGCGCGGGCATGGACATTGCCGATGCGGCCGGCCCCAGAATTCCGAAACGCAGCATGAACTCTCTCCCGTGCTCAGGTCTCGCCTTGTGGTGACGCCCATTGTACCCTCGGTGCACTTGCATGCCACGGCCAATGGACAGACGTTTTCTGCCGCATGCGCCCTCCGAATGCAATCGACAAAATGGAACAAATATTCCGAATTGACAGTTTTTCGGAATTGATGTTTCAATCGAACCTGACTAGAGCTTGACCGGTCCCGATTGAATCGGGCCGGCCGCTCCAAGTCCCGTTTCTGTCGCGAGATCGAACCGGAAAAGTCTCCGACTTTTCATGATCTCGCTCTAGAAGGGCGGCGAATGATCGTCTCGAGTGCTGATTGAGGGAGGCCGGTGCGCCATGGAAGAGAGGGAGAAGACGCTGGACGTCATCACCATCGGGCGCGCTTCGGTGGACCTGTACGGCCAGCAGATCGGCGCCCGGCTCGAGGACGCAACCAGTTTTGCCAAATCGGTGGGCGGATGTCCGGCCAATATCGCCATCGGCACGGCACGGCTGGGGCTGGCTTCAGCCTGGCTGGGTCGGGTGGGCGATGAGGCCTTCGGGCGGTTCATCACAGAACAGATGGCGCGCGAGGGTGCCTCGACCGAAGGGATCATCACCGACAAGGACAGGCTGACGGCGCTGGCCATTTTGGGCGTCGAGGACGACAAGCGGTTTCCGCTGATCTTTTATCGCGAGGACTGCGCCGACATGGCGCTGACCGAGGGCGATATTTCCGAGGATTTCATTGCGCGCACCCGGTCGGTGCTGGTGACGGGAACGCATTTTTCGCGGCCCCATACCTCGGCGGCGCAAAAGATCGCCATGACCTTTGCCAAGGGCTATGGCGCCAAGGTGATCTTCGACATCGATTTCCGGCCCAACCTGTGGGGCCTGGCCGGGCATGGAGCGGGCGAAGAGCGCTATATCCGATCCCATACGGTTTCCGAACGGCTGAAATCGGTGCTCCCCCATTGCGATCTTGTCGTGGGCACCGAGGAAGAGATCCTGATCGGCTCGGGGGAAGCCGATCTGGATGCCGCGCTCAGGACGATCAGACAGGTCTCCTCCGCCGTGATCGTCCTGAAGCGCGGCCCCATGGGTTGCATCGTCTATGACGGGCCGATCCAGAGAGCATCGAAGACGGGATCGTGGGCGAAGGATTTCCCATCGAGGTTTACAACACGCTGGGCGCCGGAGACGCGTTCATGAGCGGGTTCTTGCGCGGCTGGCTGCGCGGGGAGAAGCTGGAGACCTGCGCGACATGGGCCAATGCCTGCGGGGCGTTTGCGGTGTCACGGCTGCTGTGTTCGCCGGAAATTCCAGCTTTGAGGAATTGAGTCATTTCCTCAAGCATGGCAGCACGCACAAGGCGTTGCGCCGGGACGAGGCGATCAACCATATTCATTGGGCCACGACCGGGCGGCGGCGGGACTATCCGACCCTTAAGGCGCTGGCCATCGACCATCGGAGCCAGTTCGAGGAGATGGCGGAAAAGCTCGGAGCCGACCGCGACAGGATTGGCGCGTTCAAGCTGCTCGCTGTCGAGGCGGCGGCCAAAGTGGCCGATGGGCGCGACGGGTTCGGGATGCTGCTCGATGAGAAGTACGGCCGCGCGGCGCTGTTCGCGGCAGCCAAAGTGCCGAACTTCTGGATCGGACGGCCGGTGGAATTGCCGGGATCGCGGCCGCTGAAGTTCGAGTTTTCCCAGGACATGGGAAGCCGGCTGATCGAATGGCCGGTCGACCATACCATCAAGTGCCTGGCGTTTTTCCATCCCGACGACGCCGACGACATAAGGCTCGAACAGATCGAAAAGCTCGGCACGCTCTATGACGCGGCGCGGCGGGTGGGGCGCGAGGTGCTGATCGAGATCATTGCCGGCAAGAACGGGCCAATGGAGGCCGATATCGTGCCGCGGGTATTGACCGAGCTCTATTCGGCGGGGATCAAGCCCGACTGGTGGAAGCTCGAGCCGCAGGCCGACGCTGGCGCCTGGGCGCTGATCGACGAGACGATTGCCGCCAACGATCCCTGGTGTCGCGGCGTTGTGCTGTTGGGGCTGGACGCGCCGGCCGATGAGCTCGAGGCAGCGTTCAGGGCAACGGCGGAATCGAAAACGGTCAAAGGATTTGCCGTGGGGCGGACGATCTTTGCCGACGCTGCGGAAAAATGGTTGGCTGGAAAGATGGACGACGCCGAGGCGGTTGCCGATATGGCCGAGCGGTTCGGGGCGCTGGTGGATGCATGGGAGGTGCGCGGGCAATGAGCGAAACGATCAGGCTGACCATGGCGCAGGCCGTTGCGCGATTTCTGGCGGCGCAGATGACCGAGATCGATGGCGAACGCGTGCCACTGTTCGGCGGGGTGTGGGCGATCTTCGGGCATGGCAATGTCGCGGGAATGGGTGAGGCGCTTTATAGTGTACGCGAGAAACTGCCGACCTATCGCGCCCATAACGAACAGGGCATGGCCCATGCGGCGATCGCTTTCGCCAAGGCCAGCTTCCGGCGCCGGATGATGGCGTGCACAAGCTCGATCGGGCCGGGGGCGACCAACATGGTGACGGCAGCGGCGCTGGCGCATGTGAACCGGTTGCCCGTATTGTTTCTGCCTGGCGATGTGTTTGCCAACCGGCGGCCCGACCCTGTGCTGCAGCAGGTTGAGGATTTTGCCGACGGGACGGTGTCGGCCAATGATTGCTTTAAACCCGTGTCGCGCTATTTCGACCGCATCACGCGGCCCGAACAGATCATGCCGGCGCTGCGGCGGGCGATGCAGGTTCTGACCGATCCGGCCGATTGCGGACCGGTGACGCTGGCGCTGTGTCAGGATACCCAAGCGGAGGCCTATGATTATCCGGCCCGCTTTTTTGCCGAGACTGTGCACACCCAGCGCCGGGTGCGGCCCGATGCCGACGAATTGGCGCGAGCCGTCGCGGCGATCAAAGGCGCCAAACAGCCGGTACTGATTGCCGGTGGCGGGGTGCTCTATTCGGGGGCCAGCGATGCGTTGGAGCGGTTTGCCGACGCCCACGATATTCCGGTGATGGAAACGCAGGCGGGTAAATCGGCCCTGCCCCATTCTCATCGGCTCAATATGGGATCGGTGGGTGTGACCGGGACGAGCGCGGCAAACGGGCTGGCGGAACAGGCCGATGTGATCGTTGCCGTGGGGACGCGGCTTGCCGATTTTACCACTGGTTCGTGGGCGCTGTTTGAGAACCCCGACGCAAAGTTCGTGGCGCTCAATGTGGCGTCCGTCGATGCGGGCAAGCATGGGGCAATGCCGCTTCTGGCCGATGCGCGGGTCGGGCTGGACATGCTCGGCGAAGAATTGGGCCCGTGGCGGGCGCCGGAGGGCTGGCGGGGCGAAGCTGAAGAGCGGAAGCGCAAATGGCTGGGCGAGGCGGAGGCCGCGACAGCGGCAACCAACGCGCCCCTGCCCTCGGACGCTCAGGTGATCGGGCGACCCAAAGGATGATGGGCGAGGCGATTGTCGTATGTGCGGCCGGGGGATTGCCCGGTGAGTTGCACAAGCTCTGGAAGCCTGAAGAACCGGGGCGCTATCACCTCGAATACGGTTATTCGACAATGGGATACGAGATTGCCGGCGGGCTGGGGGTCAAGCTGGCGCGGCCGGCGGATGAAGTGGTGGTCATGGTCGGGGACGGCAGCTACATGATGGCCAATTCAGAGCTTTCGACCGCCGTGATGATGGGGCTGCGGCTGACCGTGGTGGTGCTCGACAATCGCGGGTTCGGCTGCATCAACCGGCTGCAGATGGCGACCGGGGGCGAGAACTTCAACAATCTGTTTGAAGACGTGCACAAGGATGCAATGCCCGAGATCGATTTTACCGGGCACGCAAGCGCCTTGGGTGCGCATGCGCAAAAGGTCGCGGGGATTTCCGAACTGGAGGCGGCGCTGGCCGAGGCGCGGAAGCGCGGCGGGGTCAATGTCGTTGTGATCGATACCGATCCGCTGGTGACCACCGAAGCCGGCGGGCACTGGTGGGACGTTGCAGTGCCGGAAGTGAGCGAGCGGGCGGATGTGCGCGCGAAGCGGGCGGAGTATGAGGAGCGGATAAAGGGACAGCGGATCGGGTGAGGCCGGTGTCTTCCTCCGGCTCTGCCGATTACTGGATCCCGGGTCTTCGCCCGGGATGACGGTAGTGGGGAGGAGAGGTTTGGGGAAGAACGCGGGCTTGGCGGTTGGGGGGAATGAAGCTGGTTGGCACAGACTCACCCCTCCTCCCTGGTCATCCCGGACTTGATCCGGGATCCAGTACACTCAGCGATTAAGGGGAACGATGATCGATGAGCGGCACTATTACGTCTATATCCTCGCCAGCGGGATTGGCGGAACGCTCTATGTCGGGGTCACCAACAATCTGTTCCGGCGCATCCCCGAGCACAAAGAGAGGAAAGCCGATCGCTTCACCGCCCGATATGGGGTCGACCGGCTGGTCTATTTCGAGGCGAATGACACCGTCGAAGCGGCGATCGCGCAGGAAAAACGGATCAAGCGGTGGCGGCGAAGCTGGAAGGTGCAACTGATTGAAAAGGACAATCCCAGTTGGGATGACCGGTTTCCTGCCCTGCAGCCGTAGGGCAGGATGATACGCGGTTCAAACTACCGGCGCTGCCGATTACTGGATCCCGGATCAAGTCCGGGATGACGGTGGTGGGATGGTAAAGTTTATGAGCAAATTGAGAGAGACGGCAGAAAAATGATCCGGATCGGTGCGAACCCTATCGGGTGGTCCAATGACGACATGATCGAGATTGGCGGGGGGACGCCGCTGGAGGTGTGTCTGGCCGAGGCCAGGGAGGCCGGGTTTACCGGGATGGAGCTGGGCAACAAGTTTCCGCGCCAGACCGAGGCGCTGCGGCCCGTGCTCGATGCGCATGGGCATCGGCTGGTTTCGGGGTGGTATTCGACCGAGCTTCTGGTTCGCGACGAGAACGCCGAGATCGAGGCGGCTGCGGCCCATGCGAGCCTGCTGGCTGACATGGGCTGCACTGTGATGATCGTGTGCGAGACATCGAACGCGATCCACGGGCAGATGGAAACGCCGCTGTCGGAGCGTCCGGTATTGCCTCATGACGTCTGGGCCCGGTTCGGGATGCGGCTGACGGCATTCGCCCTGAAGCTGAAGCAGGCTTACGGGCTCGATCTTGTCTATCACCACCACATGGGAACGATCGTCCAGACCGAAGCCGAGATCGACCGGCTGATGGCTTCAACGGGCGATGCCGTGCATCTGCTGCTCGATACGGGGCACGTGACCTGGGGCGGGGGCGACCCGGCGCGGGTGGCGCGCAACCATTTCTCCCGCATCGCGCATGTGCACACCAAGGACGTGCGGGCCGATGTGATGCTGAAATCGAACTCGGAGGACTGGAGCTTTCTCAAATCGGTGCTGGCCGGAGTCTATACCGTGCCCGGTGACGGACTGATCGACTTTTCCTCGGTGTTTGCCGCGCTCAAGGGCTATGAGGGCTGGGTGGTTGTCGAGGCCGAACAGGACCCCGAAAAGGCCCATCCGCTGACCTATGCGAAAATGGGGTATGGCCATTTGCGCGGTGAGTTGGAGCGGGCCGGGTTCGAGGTGGCGGCTTAGGCCAATTGCCGGCTCGGAAGGGGCCTCTCACCCCAACCCTTTGCCCCAAAGGAGAGGGAGCGGGCCGGTGGGAAATCTGGCCGCCGGTGTTGCCGGGGCAGTGACGGGAGGAGAGGCGGCGGCAGGAGCCGCGAGTGCTGCCGGTTACCGGGTCCCGGATCAAGTCCGGGATGACGATGAATTTTTGGACGGCGGGGCGTTGAGAGGCTGGGGCCGGCAAGAGGAAAGGAAAGCAACATGTCTGAACTGCTCGTCAAGCCATCGGGGGACAGTGGCAAACTTATCGATATAACACCGCAGAGCGCCGGGTGGCGGTATGTGGGGTTTGCGCTGCACAAGCTCGGTGCCGGGGAGAGCGTTTCGGACGTCACGGGAGACCGGGAGGTCTGTCTGGTTTTCGTTTCCGGCTCAGGCCGGGTCAGTGCGGGCGGAGAGGCGCTGGGCACGTTGGGCGGGCGAAAGAGCCCGTTCGACGGCAAGCCGGCGGCTGTCTATGTGCCGGGCAATAGCGACTGGTCGGTGACGGCCGAGACCGATCTGGAGCTGGCGGTGTGTTCGGCCCCTGCCCTGACCGAGCGCGCTGTGACCGTCATCTCGCCCGATGCCATGAGCCAGGAGGTGCGCGGCAAGGGCACCAATGTGCGTCATGTCACCAACATCCTGCCCGAAACCGACGGGGTGGCCGACAGCCTTCTGGTGGTCGAGGTGATAACGCCGGGCGGGCACACATCGTCCTATCCGCCGCACAAGCACGACCGGGACGCGCTGCCGGAAGAATCCTATCTCGAGGAAACCTATTATCACCGGCTCAACCCCCATCAAGGGTTCGCCTTCCAGCGCATCTATACCGACGACCGCTCGCTCGATGAAACCTTGCTGATCGAGGACGGTGTGACCACACTGGTGCCCAAGGGGTATCACCCCTGCGCGGCGATACACGGGTATGATCTTTACTATCTCAATGTGATGGCCGGGCCGCACAGAACCTGGAAGTTCCACAATCAACCCGAGCACGAATGGCTGCTTGGGGCGTGCGGCTGAACCGGCATTTCCTCGTGAGACGCCGGCCTCGCCAAACCCGCCATTTTTCAACCCGGCCTTGGGCCGGGTGCCAGTACGCTCGGCATGCGCGATGAGACCGCGAGCACCGGCGATTGCTGGATGCCGGCTCAAGGCCGGGATGACGTCGGGTGAGGTGTTGGGGTTGTTACAGTCTTGCTGGCCTTGCCCGCCGATCGCCTGGAAAGTCAGCAAACGATGGCGTTTAAAGGGCGTGTTAAGCCCTTGGCCGTAACAGTTTCCCGTAGCGAAAACGTCGGTGCGGGGGGCAAGGCACTTTGGCAGGCACGATTCAAAGCAGGTTGAAACAATTGGGGCGGGTGCTCGTACGCGCCAGCAACGTACCTGCGTTGATGGCCGTCATCGTGATCACCGTGGCGATGGGATTTGCCGAGTATCAGAACCGGGAAATCTTTGCGCAATCCCAGCGCGCCATGGTGCTCGACAAGCTCGGCCTGGTGCGGGCCCGGCTCGAGGGGAACGTCAACTCCAACCTGCAGCTGATCCACGGCCTTGTCGGCGCGATCACCACCGAACCCTATATGGGACAGAGGCGGTTTTCCCGGCTTGCCGCTTACCTGTTCGACCAAAGCAGCCAGATCAGCAATATCGCGGCAGCGCCCGATTTCGTGGTGCGCATGGTCTATCCGGTGGCCGGAAACGAAGCGGCGCTGGGGCTCGACTACCGAAACAATGCCGAACAACGCGACGCGGCGATGCAGGCGCGGGACACGCGGGAAATCGTTCTGGCCGGGCCGGTGCATCTGGTGCAGGGCGGGCGCGGCTTTATCGGGCGGTACCCGGTCTATTACGACAACGCTGCGGGCGAGGAGCGCTTCTGGGGCATCGTTTCAGCGGTGATCGATGCGACAAGCTCTATGCCGACAGCGGCCTTGACACGATAGCAAGCGATATCTCCATCGCCATTTCCGGTCGCGACGGGCAGGCCGACAACGAGGCCGTCTTCTATGGCGACGCCGCGGTGCTGGAAAGCGATCCGGTGCGCGCGGAAGTCTTGCTGCCGTCGGGAAACTGGATCATCTCGGCCATCCCAAGCCAGGGCTGGGCGCCAGCCCGCCCAATACGGCCCTGTTGCGGATCGGCATGGCGCTGGCGGCGGCGCTGATTCTGGTGCCGATCGTGCTCTTGGGCCGGCTCAACGAAGAACGCCGGCGGCGGATGATCGAACAGCGGCGGCGCGAGGCCGAATTGTCGCGGCTGTCGCGCCGGCTGGAGCTGGCACTGGCCACCTCGCAGGTCGGCGTTTGGGAGATGAACATTTCCAACGGGGCGCTGTCCTGGGACGACCGGATGAACGAGCTTTACGGCTATGAGCCGGACGGCGGGGGGCGTGACTACACCCATTGGCGCGACAGGCTGCATCCGGACGATCTGGAACGCGCCGAGCGTGACTTCAACGAATCCATCCGTTCAGGCAGCCAGTATTTCTCCAACTATCGGATCATAACCCCGAGGGCGAAACGCGGCACATCAGGGCCATAGGCTCGGTCTATCAGGACCCCGGCGCCGCGCCGCGCATTCTGGGGGTCAATTGGGACGCAACGCCCGACGCCAAGCTGTCCGAGGCCCTGATGCGGGCCAAGACGCAGGCCGAGGCGAAAAATTTCGAGCTCGAAACCGCCAAGGCGCGCATCGAGCACAACGCCATGCACGACCCGCTGACCGGGCTGCCCAACCGTCGCTATCTCGACGAAATCCTCGACATGCACACCAAGCGCAGCGCGCGCGATGGCGGGTATGTCTCGATCCAGCACATCGATCTGGACCGCTTCAAGCAGATCAACGACACGCTGGGCCACGCGGCGGGTGACGCCATGCTGATCCATGCCTCCGAGGTGCTCAAGGGCTCGGTTCGGCCCTCTGATTTCGTCGCGCGGATCGGCGGCGATGAATTCGTGATCCTGTGCATCGGGGAAAAATCGGACGCCGAGTTGCGCGCGATGGCCGAGCGGATCATCGCCGCGATGCGCAAGCCGGTTTCCTATCAGGGCCATGAATGCCGGTTCGGCGTATCGATCGGGATCGCCGGGGGTGATGTTTCAACGACGCCGGCCAAGCAGGTGCTGGTCAATGCCGACATCGCGCTTTATCGGGCAAAGGAACGCGGGCGGAACCGTGCGGAGTTCTTCTCGGAAGAATTGCAGGCCGAAATCGTCACCGCCAAGCGGATCGCCGACGACATTCTGGCGGGGCTCGAGAACAACGAATTCATCGCCTTCTACCAGCCGCAGGTGGACGCAAAGACTCTCGATATCGTGGGCATGGAGGCGCTGGCGCGCTGGAACCATCCGATCAAGGGGCTGTTGGCGCCCGATGCCTTCATGGCGATTGCCGAGGACCTCAACGTGGTCGCCGCCATCGACAAGCTGATCCTCGAACAGGCGCTGGCCCAGCACAAGAAGTGGAAGGCCGCGGGGCTCGACGTGCCACGTGTTTCGGTCAACGTCTCGGCGCGGCGGCTCAACGACGAAGGGCTGATCGGAACCCTCAAGGCGCTCGATATCGAGCGGGGGACCGTCTCGTTTGAATTGATCGAATCGATCTATCTCGACGAGCGCGACACGCTGGTCTCGTTCAATATCGACCAGATCAAGGATCTTGGGATCGATATCGAGATCGACGATTTCGGCACCGGGTATGCTTCGATCGTTTCGCTTCTGCAACTGCGCCCGACGCGGCTCAAGATCGACCGGCAACTGGTCATGCCGATCACCAGTTCGCCCGGCCAACGCCGGCTGGTCGGCTCGATCATCGAGATCGGCGCGTCGCTGGGCATCGAGGCGATTGCCGAGGGCGTGGAAAGCTTCGAGCACGCGAAAATTCTCGCCGATATGGGCTGTTCGGCGCTGCAGGGCTACGCCATCGCCCGCCCCATGGACGGCGACGCGGTGACCCAGTTCATAACAAGCCAAAGCTGGCGCAAGGCGAGCTAGCTCCCACCATCGCTGTCCCGGACTCGATCCGGGACCTAGCAGCCTTGCCGGACCACTGGTGGGCGTTGCGGCGCTCATGGACCCCGGGTCAAGCCCGGGGCAGCGAGAAAGAGGTGGCGGCAAGGGCCTCCCGCTTCATAACCTGGGCTAGCTTCTCGGCTTGGCGCGATTGGTGGCCTGGGCTGAGAGCGGGTCGTCGGGCCAGTAGTGCCGGGGGTAGCGGCCCTTTAGATCCTTTGCGACATCGAACCATGAGCCGCGCCAGAAGCCGGGAGATCGCGCGTGGTCTGGATGGGGCGATGGGCGGGGGAGAGCAGCGAGAGCAACAGCGGCACCTTGCCATCGGCGATGGCGGGGTGGGTATCGAGCCCGAACAGCTCCTGCACGCGCACGGCGAGGACCGGCCCGTTTTCAGCGGCATAATCAATGGGGATATTGCTGCCCGAAGGGGCGGCGAAATGCGAGGGCAGCAGCGTTCCATTTGCGCCCGCCTGTCCCAGGGCAAAAGGTCGAAGAGGGCGGCAGAGAGGTGATCGGGGGTAATGGTGTCGAGGCGCGAGAGCCCGGAAATGTGGGGCACGAGCCAGGCGGCATCGTTTTCGGCCAGCGCCGCATCGGAGAGGTCGGGCCAGTCGGCGCCCATGGTGCGATGGAGGAAACCGGCGCGCTCGCGCAGGGTACGCTGGTCGCGGGTCCAGGGAAGTTTGTCGATGCCGAGCTGCGCGATGCCTTTGGCCAGCATGGGCGCGGCGGCGGCAGGATCATCGAGGGCGGCAGGGCCATCTTCGAGCCGCAGGGCGCCGAGGCGGCGCTGGCGGCGGGCGCGCACCGCACGGGCGGCGGGATCGAACGCCAGTTCGGTGGCGGTCTGGATGTGATGTGAGAATATCTCCTCGATCCCGTCGCGGTCGATGGCGATGGCGGCACGGATGTACGCACTGGCGGCGGCGCCGGTCATTTCGGTTATGACGAGGAATTTTTCGCGCGCCAGGCGCTCGGTTTCATCGATGCGGGCCTGACGGCCATTGGCGAGGCGGAAGCGGCCGGGGCCCGTTGATTGCGCGACGCGGTCGGGATAGGCGCGGGCAAGGTGGCGGGCGAGATCGGCGCCCGTGATCTGCCCTGCCCCGCCGGCGGCTTTTGCCCAGCGCGCGGCGAGGGCTTTGGCTTCATTGGCGCGCTTGGAATTGTCGCGGCGCAGGCGCTCGAAGCGGTCGGCGAGATCGATGGCGCTACCGCCAAGACCGGGTTCACCGGAGAGAACACCGAGCAGGGCCGCATCCATGGCTGTGCCCTCGGTGGCGGCCAGCGCGACCATGTGACCGAGGCGCGGATGGAGCGGCAGTTTGGCCAAGAGCGTGCCGTGGGGCGTGATGCGGCCGGCGGCGTCGAGCGCGTCGAGATTTTGCAGAAGATCGACAGCCTCGGACCATGCGGGGGCCGGAGGGGGATCGAGGAAAGCGAGGGTTGTGGGATCGATGACGCCCCAACTGGCGAGATCGAGGACGAGGCTTGTAAGGTCGGCCTGGAGAATTTCGGGGGGATCGAAAGGGGGAAGGCTCTGGGTCTGGCCTTCGTGCCAGAGTCGATAGCAGACGCCCGGTTCGGTGCGTCCTGCCCGGCCCCGGCGCTGATCGGCGCTGGCGCGGGAAACGCGGCGGGTTTCGAGCCGGGTCAGCCCGGTGTTAGGTTCATAGACCGGCAGGCGCGAGAGACCGGAATCGATAACGATCCGCACGCCTTCGATGGTCAGCGAGGTCTGGGCGATGGCGGTGGCGAGGACGATCTTGCGGCGGCCGGTCGGGGCGGGCTGGATGGCGCGATCCTGTTCGGCCGGGGTGAGCTGGCCGTAAAGGGACGCGATATCGGTGTCGGGGCCAACGATCGGGCCAAGCGTCTCTGCTGTGCGGCGGATTTCGGCCTGACCGGGAAGGAAGATGAGGACCGAGCCGGTTTCCTCGGCCAGCGCGCGGCGGGTTGCGGCAGTAACCGTTCGTTCGATGCGCGCATTTGCATCAGGAATGATATGGCGGGTATCGACGGGAAAGGCCCGGCCCTGACTTTCAATGACCGGGGCATCGCCGAGCAAGGTCGCCACCGCCGCGCCGTCGAGCGTTGCCGACATGACGAGGATGCGCAGATCCTCGCGCAGCGCTGTGACGTCGAGGGTGAGGGCGAGGCCGAGATCGCCATCGAGGCTGCGTTCGTGGAATTCGTCGAACAGCACGGCGGCAATGCCGGTCAGCTCGGGATCGTCGAGGACCATGCGGGTGAAGACGCCCTCGGTGACCACCTCGATGCGGGTCCTGGCCGAAATTTTTGTATCGAGCCGGACGCGGTAGCCCACGGTTTCGCCGACCTGTTCGCCCAGCGTCTGGGCCATGCGGCGGGCGGCGGCACGGGCGGCGAGGCGACGCGGTTCGAGCATGACGATCCTGCCATCGCCGCGCCATGGGGCATCGAGCAGAGCCAGGGGCACGCGGGTCGTCTTGCCCGCGCCGGGCGGAGCGACGAGGACGGCGCGTGTCTTGTCCTCCAGCGCCGATTTGAGCGCGGGGAGAACGGCGTCGATGGGCAAGGGATCGTTCGGGTGCATGAAGCGTGTTTAGCAGGACGGGCGGGATTTGGCAGAGGGGAATCTACCAGCCGCGCATCATGGCTTCGGGGACGGTGTATTGCTTGCCGTCAAAAATCAGGCGGTCGGCGCTCTCGGATGTGTCCGTCACAGTATCGGTGCACTGACCGTTGCGGTCTTGTGCAATTGTGGTTTCGGCGCGGGTCGAAACGATGATGTCTACGACGCCGTTATGGGCACGTGGGGCCATGGCGAGCGTTCGCGTGGTTGCGTAAAATTCGCCCTCGCAATTGCCGTCCCATTCGCCACCGCGTTGATCGACAATGACATTTTCGAGGATGGCGCCGAGGTCTTCCCCCTCCATCTCGAACAGCCAGAGCGTGGTGAGCAAAAAGGGGTTCACGCGTGAACTTCCCTCCTCGACGATCCGAAGCCCGAACGCGACGCGGCCCGGCGCCAGCCGGTAGAATGCGGTGTCGAACGCCACACTGTAAATCCGCACAGCATCGTCAGACATCATATCGGCCAGACGGATGCGTGCGCGGACAGCGTGTGTTTCGGTATCGAGAACGAAAAGATCGAGATCGCCCTCGGTTGCATCGCCGGTCCGCTCGTAGATCAGCGGGACGGCGACGAGACGGTAATGGGGATTGGCCGGCCAGATGCGGCAGACCATCTTGTCGGAGGCATAATCGATGACGCTATCGGCGGGCAGCGTGATCGTGCCACCATCGACCGAGAAGGTCGCGTCGGAAATTCTGGTGCCGTCGGGATAGGCGGTTTGCACGATGGAAGCGGCATCCTGGCCGCAGCCATTTTTCCAGGCAGTGGCGGGTGACGAAACAAGGCCAAGCATCGCAACGATGAACAGCGTCACGGGGCGGATATGGAATGGCGCTTGTTTCATCGGGGACCGTTCTCGCGCAGGTATCGCCGCACGCTATTGCGCCACCACGCGATTGCCAACAGTTAAGCGCGGGGTGTGCGCAATGCTGGAGATCGAACCGCTGGCTCTGGGGGTACTGGATCCCGGGTCTTCGCCCGGGATGACCGGGGTGGGGAGAATGTGGGGTTATTCAGGCGATCGCCATCGCTCGCCTGAGCGCGGCGACCAGATCGACATCGGTGTGTTTCATGCCCGGTGCGACATAGCCCAGATCGGCGGCGCGACCGGCAGGGATTTCCATTGGGCGGCTGGCCGAGGCGTGAAGCTCGGTAATGCCCAGAGCAAGGAAGGCTTTGGCGTTGTCCGCGTTGACGCCCGAGCCGGCCATGATGGCGATGCGACCAGCGGCGTGGGCGGTGATGCCGCGCAGGGCATTAAGGCCATGAATGGCGCTGGGAGCGCCGCCGGAGGTGAGGATGCGCTCGAACCCTAGATCGATGGCGGTGTCGATGGCCGCGGGGAAATCGGGTGTCAGATCGAAGGCGCGGTGCAAAGTGAGTCCAAGGCCGCTGGCGCGGGTGACGAGGCGTTCAAGGATTGCGGTGTCGAGCGTGCCATCGGGCCGGGTCGCGCCGAGGACGACACCGGCCAGCCCGGCGGCGCGGACGGTGTCGATATCGGTTTCCATGGTCGCCACATCGTCTTGGAAAAGACGAAATCGCCGGCGCACGGACGGATCATGGCGTAAACGGGGATGGGCGCTGTGGCAGCGAGGGCCATCAGCCCTGGGGTGGGCGTGAGCCCGCCGACGGCGAGCGATGAGCAGAGTTCAATTCGGTCGGCGCCGCCGGATATGGCGGCGGCAAGGCCGGCAGCGTCATCGACGCAGATTTCGAGGGTTGGGTCAGGCATAGGCGAACCTATCCAATCCCAGAAGCGCGGCGCCGATGAGGCCGGGTTCGGTGGCGCATTGGGCGGGGACGATCAGGGGGCGGTCGAGCTTGCGCAGGATGGACGCGCGCACGGCACTGTCGAGCGCCGCGATGAGGCCGGGCGCACCGGCCATGCCGCCACCGACGGGCACGATCGACGCGCCGGTGATGTTGACCGCAAGGGCCAGCGGAACGGCGACCAGTTCAACGTAGATCTCCATGGTGCGGCTGGCTGCCTCGTCGCGTCGGCCCAGCCGACGAAGATTTCGCGGCTGTCGCGGGCCTGGCCGGTCAAATGCATGTGCAGCTTTTCCGCCCGCGCGCCCCGCCTACCGTATCGACGCACCCCAAGCGGCCACAGCCGCACTGGAAATGGGGGATAGCGAGCGGCGGATCGCCTGCACTGGTGGCAAGGATCGTGGCGTGGCCCCATTCGCCGGCATACCCGCCCCGCCGGTTGGCAAGCCGGCCCTCGACCACGAGACCGCCGCCGACACCGGTGCCCAGGATGATGCCGAACACCACGTCATGCCCCTGCCCTGCCCCAAGCCCGGCTTCGGCCAGGGCAAAACAATCGGCATCGTTGGCGATGGAAACGGGAAGTTCGAGCGCCTGGGAGAGATCGCATCGAGCACGCGGCCATCGATGCAAGGCACGTTGGCGCAGATCATCTTGCCAGTCTCGATATCGACGACTCCGCAGATGGAAATCGAGATGGCGTCGGGGCGCTCAGGGCGGCGGCGAGGATGCCGCGCAGGGTTTCAACGAAGGCGGCAAAATCGTTGCGCGGCGTTTCGATGCGCCCCATCGGCACGATGGAGTGCATATCACGCGCAAAAGCGGCCTTGATGGCGCTGCCGCCGATGTCGAGTGCAAGGATCATGGGCCTGAACCTAGCGGTGGATGGCGGGCGAGCAAGGGGAGATTTCGTCAAAAGCGGAGATTTGCCGATTTGGCGGAGGAGCATGGACTCGGTTGGCGTGGCAATCACGGGCGCTGGGGGGTACTGGATCCCGGGTCTTCGCCCGGGATGACAGTGGTGCGTGGGGAACGTGGAGCAAAAAGGCGGGGCGTTGGGAAACACCGGCCTATTCCGCAGCGGCCCTGCCGTCGGGGCTTTCGGCCGGGCGTTGGCGTCGCCGGGGGCGGTTTCGCAGGAAAGGTCGGGGAAGGCGGCGATGCGGCGGTTGGAAAAGTCCTCGCGCAAAACGATCAGGCCGCGATCTTCGAAATAGGTCAGGAGCCGCCGGGCCCGGGAGGCCGAGTGCGAGCCATAGGCGCGGGCCAGCGTCGCATCGGACGGACAGGGCAGTTTTTCCACCGCCGCGCGGGCGACCATGAGGAACACGCCCTGCAGATCCTCGGGGAGCGTGCGGGCAAGATCGAGAGCGGTCTGCCAGACGCCGGACTCGGCGGCGGCCGTATCGACCCCGGCGCGGGCCACGGCAAAACGGCGCTTGAAATCATTGAGATCGGGCGGGGTGCCCGGCACGCGCCGGATGCGGCAGCGCACGAGAAAATCCTGATAGAGCACGGCGACAGAGCGGAAACTGGCGTCCGGGTCTTCGAGAATTTCGGCAAGCACGGCATCGATCAGGGCGGCCCGCTCGGCTTCGTCGATTTCCGGGAAGAGGCTTGCCGGCTCGGGATCCGCCTTGGGGGCAGGTTGGCTCAGTTGAGCTAGAATATCGGCCGTGGGGCGCGGCGCGGGCTGGACGGTACGGCGCGGGAGGGGTCGGGTTTCCTCCTCGGCGCCGGGGGTGAAGATCAGATCGGCGGCGTCGGCCCCGGTTTCAGGCAGCGGCATCAGCTTGGGCGATGTGGAGCGGGCGCTGGTTTCGACAGCGCCGATGCGGATGGGCAGCGGGCGGCGGGCGAGCGCGGGGCCGAGCGCAACGAAATTGCCCTTTTCGAGATCGCGGAACATTTCGGTGCCGCGCCGGTCCATGCCAAAAGATCGCCGGCCCGGGCCATGTCGATATCGAGAAAGGTGCGGCCCATGAGAAAATTGGACGCTTCGGCGGCGACATTCTTGGCCAGCTTGGCCAGCCGCTGGGTGGCGATGACGCCGGCCAGGCCACGCTTTCGGCCACGGCACATGAGGTTTGTCATGGCGCCGAGCGAGAGTTTTCGCGCCTCATCGGAGACTTCACCGCCCGAGGACGGCGCAAAGAGCTGGGCTTCATCGACAACGACCAGCATGGGATACCAGAAATCGCGGTCGGCATCGAAAAGCCCGCCCAAAAGGCGGCGGCGGCGCGCATCTGGGCTTCGGCTTCCAGCCCTTCGAGCGAGAGCACGACCGAGACCCGGTGCTGGCGGATGCGGCCGGCGATGCGGGTCAATTCATGCTCGGAGCGGTCGGCCTCGACAACCACATGGCCGAACTTGTCGGCCAGGGTGACGAAATCACCCTCGGGGTCAATGACGCATTGCTGCACCCAGGGGGCGCTCTGTTCGAGCAGGCGCCGCAAAAGATGGGATTTGCCAGAGCCGGAATTGCCCTGCACCAGCAGCCGGGTGGCCAGCAATTCCTCGAGATCGAGCTTTGCGGGCGTCGCCGACTTTGTCGTGCCCATGTCGATTTCGACGGTCATCGCCTGGTGCCTGCTCCGGGGTTGGTTGGTGATTCGAGATGGCGAACGCCACCTTCGCCAATCTAGTGAGAGTCGCCGCCAACGCAAACTCTGTCTGCACCATATTGAATAAGTATAATTTCTATACTATTTTTAGCCATGATATTCGAATACGATCCGGCCAAGAGTGCTGCCAATCTGGAAAAGCATGGAATCGATTTCGAGGCTGCGCAAGCACTGTGGGCGGACGAGTTGCTGCTGGAAATTCCGGCCCGCACCACCGATGAGCCCCGATTTCTGGTCATTGGGAAAATCGGCGACCGGCACTGGGCCGCAGTCATCACATATCGGGGCGAGACCGTTCGCATCATATCGGTGCGCCGTGCCCGAGATCAGGAGATCGCATATTATGAAAGCCTCTGAGTTCGACGCAAATTCGAAGCGGGTGAGGATATGGAAGACGCCCTGGATTTGCGCGGGCGCGCCGTCCCAATCTCGAATCGCGCCGGGTCAATGTCGATTTTCCCGCGTGGGTCGTGGAGGGGCTGGACCGTCAGGCCAAAAGGCTCGGCGTTACCCGGCAATCACTTATCAAGATGTGGATTGCTCAGAAGCTCGAACATCCGGCCGACGGCAGCCCGAAATTTTGACCTCTCTGGTCAAATCAGCCTAGATGCAGATTCTTCCGGATGGAGTCGCCTTGATGCCCATGCGCCTTTGGTCTCGCTTTTTTTCCAAGCCCCCCGCCGAGCCGGTGGGGCCGCAATTTGGCGCGTTGCCCTACAAGATCGTGGATGGGCAGGTCGTGGTGCTGCTCATCACCTCGCGCGGTCGGGGGAAATGGATATTCCCCAAGGGCCGCCAGATGGAGGGCAAGACGCCCTGGGAAAGCGCCGAGCTTGAAGCCTATGAGGAAGCGGGCGTGGTGGGCGAGATCGAAACGACGCCCATCGGCTCATATTTCCTGCCGGTAACCGAGGAGCGGCCCAGCCCATCGAGGTCAAGATGTTTCCGCTGCTGGTCACCGACCAGCGCGCGGACTGGAAGGAAATGGGGCAGCGCTATCGCCATTGGGCGGTTCTGCCCGAAGCCAAGCGGCTGATTACCCATGACGGTCTGGCCGATGTGGCCCTGGCGCTGGCGCAAAGAGAAACGTCTCGTTCTGTCTCACGGCGCGCACCGCAGAAGGCATGACGGGCTAGGCCGTTCAGCTCTTGAAGCGCCAGCCACTCCGACTGCTTCCCCAGCGAAAGCCGGGGTCCAGCAGCAGGTGCCGAGTCGCTGGCGGCCGAGAAGCCTCATGGGCCCCGGCTTTCGCCGGGGCAGCGATGGGGACAATGCCAATTCCGTGTAAATCTTGGGCGCCGTTAGGCGTGATGACGCTAAAGCCCGAACAGCACCACCATGCCCAGAAGATCCCTGCGGCCAGCAGCGCGGCGGCGGGGACGGTGATGATCCAGGCGGCGCCGATGGAAAAGGCGTGCTGGCGGCGGACCAGATAGCGGCGCTGGCGCTTCTGGTAGTTGGCGACCGCTTCTTCGGCGGTCCGGTTGAGGTGATCGGTGCGCAGGAACACGCCTTCGGGGCTGACGGCCTTGTTGCGGATGCCCTGGTTGGAAAAGCCCTCACGCAAAAAGCCCACACCGAACACCGCGCCCACCGCGATATGGGTCGATGAGACCGGCAGGCCGAGCGAGGATGCGACCAGAACCGTTGCGGCGGCCGAAAGCGCAACGCAATAGCCACGGATTTCATTGAGCTTGGTGATCTTTTCGCCCACCGTGCGGATGAGGCGCGGGCCGAACAGCGCCAGCCCGAGCGCCAGGCCCAGCGCGCCGATGGCCAGCACCCAGATCGGCAGGGCGACCGACCCACCGACATCTCCGTTCTGGACCGCCGATACGATCGCGGCGAGCGGACCGACAGCGTTGGCCACGTCATTGGCGCCATGGGCGAAAGACAAGAGGGCCGTCGCAAAGATCAGGGGCAGCCGGAACAGCGTTCCGATCTGCTTGTTGGAATTGTCCATGCTCTCGGTCCGGGCTCGAACCCAGGGCTGGGTGGCAAGCCAGCCCAGGCCCCCGGCAACAAGCCCGATCAGCAGCACGATATGACCCTGCGGCTTCCAGACGCGCGAAAGGCCCTTCATCGACATGTACATGGCGAAAATGCCGACCATTATCGCGATCAGGACCGCACCCAGATGCGGGCGGCGACCACCTTTTCCTTCTGGCGCAGGATGGTGAAATTGATGACGGTGAGCAAAACCGCCGCCAGCACCCCGCCCATGACGGGCGAGATCACCCAGCTCGCGGCGATCTTGGCCATTGTGGGCCAGATGATGGCGGAAAAGCCGGCGGCGGCGATCCCTGCCCCGACCACGCCTCCGACCACCGAATGGGTGGTGGACACCGGCGCGCCGATGATGGTGGCAAGGTTGATCCAGAGCGCCGAGGACAGCAGGGCGGCCATCATGACAAGTACGAATGTCGTGGTGTCGAGATGGGCGCCGGGCACGATGATGTCGCGGGAGATGGTACTGACCACATCGCCACCGGCAAGCAGGGCGCCTGCCGCCTCGCAGATGGCGGCGATGGCCAGCGCACCGGTCATGGTGAGGGCCTTGGCGCCAACCGCTGGTCCCATATTGTTGGCGACGTCGTTGGCCCCTATGTTGAGGGCCATATAGGCGGCGATAACCGTAGCGATAATGACCAGATAGCTCAGGGGACCCGAAGAAACGACGAAAACGGCCCAGACAAGCGCGGCGAGCAGGAAGACCAGCGCAAGGCCGGAGCAGCAATGGCGCGGGAGCTATCCTGGGTTGCCTCACGCACTGGCGGACGCGCTTGAGATCCTTGTCGATGGCTGACTTGGACATGGGCTCCTGGAAGACTTGCCGGATTTACTCTGGCCATAGCGAACATGGGTCGGCTTGGCCACAGCGATTGTGACGTTTTCGTCATAAAAGGCGCCCGTTGAGGACTGTTTTACCGCTTCTGCGCAAATCGGTCACACCCTCTAGCAATTGTCTGGCGGTCAAGCCCGATCGGGGTTACCATTTGGTCCGATATGGAGGATAACCGGCCTTAAATGGCAGACAGCAGGCACAAAAAGGACTGGCAGACGCGGCTGCGAAATGCGGTCTGGCCCCGCATGGGGATCAGGCGGTATTTGACCTATCTGCAAAAGCGCGTGTTGCGGCTGACGGCAAGCCCGCACGCCATTGCGGCGGGCGTCGCCTCGGGGGCGGCGGTGTCGGTGTTCCCGCTGATCGGCGTGCATTTCTTCCTCGGATTCATCCTGGCGTTCGTGACGCGCGGCAACATGCTGGCCGCCGCGATCGGAACCGCATGGGGCAATCCCATCACCTTCCCGCTGTTTTTTTCGCTCAGCTTTCAGTTCGGCTCGTCGATCCGGGCGGCGCTGTTCCCCGACGATCCGGCGACCATCATGCGCCATGCGGACACCACGGCGCTTTCGGGTGGGCTGTTCTCGCTCGATCTGGGTGCCATCCTGCCGCTGTTTCAGACCATGATGATCGGCGCCCTGCCGATTGCGCTGTTTTGCTGGATCTTCTTTTACGTGATCGTGCGCGGGCTGGTGAGCGGCTTTCAAACAGCGCGCAAAGCCCGGCTGGAGCGGCGGCGGGCACGGCAGGGCCAGACCTCGCCGCGCAACGCGGTGCGGGGCTGATTTTCTAGAAAATGGAGAGGAGATAGAGTGACTCAATCGGTTTTTTCACCTCGCCTATCACGTGACCGACCTGGACGCGGCGCGGCGATTTTACGGCGGCGTGCTGGGATGCGCCGAGGGGGCGCTCAACCGAAACCTGGGTCGATTTCGATTTTTCGGGCATCAGATTTCGCTGCACCTGGGCGAGCCGTTCAAAACGACCCGCACCGGCAAGGTGGGCGATCACATGGTGATGATGCCGCATCTGGGCGTGGTCCTTCCGCTCGATGACTGGAAGGCACTGACCGCTCGCCTCGAGGACGCCGGGATTGCGTTCGACATTCCACCGTTGTGCGGTTCGAGGGGGAACCGGGCGAACAGCGGACCATGTTTTTTACCGACCCGTCGGGCAATCCGATCGAGGTAAAGGGCTTTGCAGACTTTGCCGGGCTGTTTGCCAAATAGTTCTATCGTCGGCTGACCACCTCGCGAACCGCGGCAATGAAGGCGGTTGCGGGCAGGTCGAGTTCGGCGCCGGCGCGGGTGGTGATGCCGATGGCGCCGTAGCTGGCGGACATATCGACATCGAGGGTGGCCAGCGCGCCGCTCTGCAGGTCGGCGGCGACCACCGAGCGGGAAATGAACCATACGGCATCGCTCAAAAGCGCATAGGCGCGGCCGAACGAATTGGACACGGTTTCGATCTCGCGCGGCAGGCGAGTGATGCCGGCGGCGAGAAGTACTGTTTCAACGGTCTGGCGGATGATGGCGCCGCGCGGGGGACGAGCGCGGGGAACGGTTCGACCATGCGCAAGGAGGGTTCGGGCTCTTCAAGCAGCGGATGATCGGGGCGAACTGCGAGAACCAGCGGCTCGGAATAAAGATGCTCGAAACTGAGCCCGACCATGATTTCGGGCGCCGGCATGCGACCGACCACCAGATCGATGCCACCGGCCCGCAGCAAGCCAGAAGGTGCGGGCTGGGACCGCTTTCCACATGCACGCGGGCGGTGAGCGGACCCATGGCAAAGCGCGCCACGGCACGCGGCACCACATCGACCTCTACGGTTGGCAGCGCGCCAAAGACGCACCACGGCATCGGCATGGCTGGCGAGCGACACGGATTCAACGCCCTGGCGCAGCGCCGCGATGGCGGCATTGGCGTAGCGCAGAAACAGCGCGCCGAATTCGGTCAGCGCCAGCTTGCGCCGCGAGCGATCGAACAGGGCGACGCCGAGAATGTCTTCAAGCTCGGCCAGCGATTTGGAGATGGCAGGCTGGGACAGGCCCAGGGCCTCGGCGGCGGGCACGACGCCGCCATGCCTGTCGGTTTCGACAAAGCAGGTGAGATGGCGAAGCTTTATGCGCGGGTCGAGGGTGGGCACACGATACATTCTGTTTGGTTATATATTGCCCCATATTTATCATTTTACCGCGCCTCTCTGCCAGTGTTTATTGCACCATCGGTTATAGAACTGTTTTCGGGATGGAGACCAATGAGCAAGATCATGCCGCTCGAACAGGCGGTGCGCGAGAACCTTAAGGACGGCGATACGGTCGCCTTTGAAGTTTTACGCATTTGATCCCGCACGCGGCGGGCCATGAAGCGATCCGGCAGGGGTTCAGGGATCTGACCCTGATCCGCATGACGCCCGACATCATCTACGATCAGATGATCGGCATGGGCATGGCGAAAAAGGTCATTTTCTCTTATGCGGGCAATCCGGCGTCGGCCTGTTGCGCCGCATGCGGGACGCCATCGAAAACAATACCCGCGCGCCATTAAAACCGTCGAGCACTCACACGCGGCCATGGCGAACGCTACGCGGCCGGGGCGGCCGGCCTGCCCTGTGCGGTGTTTCGCGGCTACAAGGGCGCCGATCTGCCCAAGGTGAACCCGGACATCAAATCGATCACCTGCCCCTATACGGGAGAAGAACTGGCCACGGTGCCGGCGCATAACCCGGATGTCGCCTTCATCCATGCCCAGAAGGCCAATGAAAAGGGCGATGTCCTGATCGAGGGCATCGTCGGCGTACAGAAGGAAGTGGCGCTGGCCGCAAGAAAGTGGTGGTGACGGTCGAGGAGATCGTGCCCGACTTTGCCGGCATGCACCCCAACCTCACCGTGCTGCCGCACTGGACGGTGACTGCGATTGCCAGGGTCAAGGGCGGCGCGCATCCCTCCTACACTCACGGCTATTACGCGCGCGACAACGCGGCCTATCTGGCCTGGAACGAGATTTCGGCCGACCGCGACCTGTTTGCCAAATGGATGGACGAGAATGTCTTGAACGCGACGCCCGAGGTGTTCGCCGAGCGTGTGAAGGGGCTTTGACGATGAGCGATTTTACCCAACAGAAATGATGACCATTGCCGCCTCGCGGGCGCTGTCCTCGAAAGACGTGTGTTTCGTAGGCATCGGGGCGCCGTCGGCGGCGTGCAATGTGGCGCGGCTGACCCATGCGCCCGACATCACGCTGATCTATGAGAGCGGAACCATCGGCACGGCGCCCGATGTGCTGCCGCTTTCGATCGGCGATGGCGAATTGTGCGAGACGGCGGTCTGCACCGTCGCGGTGCCGGAGATGTTCCGCTACTGGTTGCAGGGCGGCAAGATCACCGTGGGGTTTCTCGGCGCGGCGCAGATCGACAAATTCGGCAATATCAACACCACGGTGATCGGCGATTACGACCACCCCAAGGTGCGGCTGCCGGGCGGCGGCGGGGCGCCTGAAATCGCGACCTCGTGTGGAGAAATCTACATCACGCTCAAGCAGGCGACGCGCTCGATGGTGGAAAAGATCGACTTTTTCACCTCGTTCGGTCACGGCGAGGGCGGCGATCACCGCGAGCGACTGGGGATAAAGACCAAGGGGCCGACGCTTTTGATCACCGATCTGGCGATCTGGAAGCCCGACCCGGTGACCAAGGAATTTACCGTTGTTTCGCTGCACGAAGGCGTGACGCGCGAGATGGTGCAGGAGACCTGCGGGTGGGACGGTGAAATTTGCCGACAATCTCGAGGTGACCCCTGCCCCGAGCGAAATCGAGCTGTCGACCCTGCGCGATCTCAACGAACGCACCAAACGCGCCATGCGGGCGGAAAGGCAGCGTAAAATGGCCGAGGCTTATATCTGCGATTATATCCGCACACCCATCGGGCGGTTCGGGGGAGCCCTATCAAAAGTGCGACCCGACGACCTTGGGGCGCTGGTGCTGAAAGCGCTGGTGGAGCGCAACCCATCGATCGATTTCGAGGCGGTCGAGGACGTGATCTTCGGCAATGCCAACCAGGCGGGCGAAGACAACCGCAACGTGGCGCGCATGAGCCTGCTGCTAGCCGGACTGCCGGTCACGGTGACCGGCACGACCATCAACCGGTTGTGCGGGTCGGGGCTCGACGCTGTGCTGACGGCGGCGCGCGCCATCAAGGCGGGCGAGGCCGACCTGATGATCGCGGGCGGCACGGAATCGATGAGCCGGGCACCGTTCGTGATGCCCAAGGCCGAGACGGCGTTTTCGCGCAATGCCGAGATTTACGACACCACCATCGGCTGGCGCTTCGTCAACCCGGCCATGAAGGCGCAATATGGCGTCGATTCCATGCCCGAGACCGGCGAGAACGTGGCCGAGGATTATCATGTTTCCCGCCAAGATCAGGATGCCTTTGCGGTGCGCAGCCAGAACAAGGCGGCTGCCGCGCAGGAGAACGGGCGGCTGGCCAAGGAAATCGTTGCGGTGACCATTCCACAGCGCAAGGGCGATCCGGTTGTCGTCGACACCGACGAGCACCCGCGCGCCACGACGCTGGAAACGCTGGCCAAGCTGCCAACGCCGTTCAAGAAAGAGGGCGGCACGGTGACGGCTGGCAATGCGTCCGGGGTCAATGACGGGGCGGCGGCTCTGATCATCGCATCCGAAGCTGGGGTGAAAAAATACGGGCTGACGCCGATCGCGCGGATCGTTGGCGGTGCGACCGCCGGGTCCCGCCCCGCGTCATGGGCATCGGGCCCCTGCCCGCTTCGCAAAAGCTGATGGCGCGGCTGGGCTTGAGTGCTGAGGATTTCGACCTTGTCGAACTCAACGAGGCGTTTGCCAGCCAGGGGATCGCGGTGTTGCGCGGACTGGGGATTGCCGAGGACGCGGACTTTGTGAACCCCAATGGCGGCGCGATCGCGCTGGGGCACCCGCTGGGCATGTCGGGCGCGCGCATCGCGGGCACGGCGGCGCTGGAGCTGAGCCTGACCGGCAAGAAGCGTGCGCTGGTGACCATGTGCATCGGGTCGGCCAGGGCATCGCAGCAGCGCTGGAGGCGGTTTAGGGTTGGGCTTTTTCTGAGGTAGAAGTCGAACCACCAGCGCTCAAGGCCCCTCTCCCCACCCCTCACCCCAAAGGGGCAAGGGAGTCAGGCTGTGGCGTCCCAAACCTTGCGATCTATCTGGAGCGCATCAGCAAGATGAACCCTCGCCCCTCTGGGGAGACTTCGAGCCTTCTTGCCAATCGTGCCAGTGGCACGATTGGCGGCGAGAAGGCCGGAAGGCCGGTGAGGGGCCTTTGCCGTATTTCTCACCCGATAGTCAGACATTACGTCCGCCTTGCAAATCCGGCGGCGAACGCATATATGGTGTGCAGGCTCGATGGTGCGCGATTTGATTTTCGTGCTGCCCAATCGCAAAAGTGATGTCGCTTTTGCTGGAAACGCGCTGATGGCAGCGCCCTCTTCCGAGCCATTTCAGACAATAATAAAACCGTAGCAAGGCTGCCCGATAATCGTGGCGCCGCTACAGTTCAGACGAGGCCGTCCAGTGGCGGCCAGAAAGACATATGAAGACCATAGATTTCAACGCCGAAGCGTCCCTTTATCTGGGCCGCGACTGGCGGACCGCGCTCGAGCAGGGATCGCGACGATTCCCCAGCGCGGCAAAGGCCATCCGATTTGCGCTTGAAGAAGTGCCGCCCGTGAGCCTGCACGGCGCGCGCATGATCGTCGAGGGACGAAGCTATTCGCCCGCGACCTGCAGAAGTTTTACGGCGACAGGGCATACCCGCTGCACCGCAAGGCGGAACGCGAAGCGATCCTTGTCGAACCGTTCAACGATTAATGCGGTCAGCTCGCCGCTGGAAGCGAGCCTGTCCCACGGCGCCATCCCGGGCGAAGACCCGGGATCCTGTAAGCGGGAGAGTTGGCGGTTCTATCTCAGACGCTGAGTGTACTGGACCCCGCTCAAGGCGGGGGTGACAGGTGGGGGGATCATGGTCCTGTCCCACCCCACCGAATGGTCTTCAGGCTGTCGCGGATTTGCGGCGCACAGCGGCCTTTTTCTTGGGGGCTGCCTTTTTTGCAGCCTTTTCGATGGCGTCCTTGCGCTCTTTTTCGAGCCGCAGGGCCTTGAGGCGCTCGGTCTTGGCACGGGTCGCGTCAAGCGCGATCTCCTCCTGGCGCAACGCCTCTTTCTGGCGCGCTTCCATCTCGGCATATTTGCGCTGCGGGCTCACCTTGGGCGGAGCTTCCATTGAGATATCTCCTGAATTAGATAATTTCACCGTTTCACGGAAACGGCGCAACGATCCAAGTCCTTGTTTGTCGCGTTTCCCAACCTGACATGTGCTACCCACTTGTCCTGGAAACGCTCGTAAAAAAAGGCCGCCTTTGGAGCTTGGGCTCGAAAGGCGGCCTTAATCGTATCAGGCAGCCTGGATATTGATGGCCGACTTGCGTCCGTCGCGGCCGCTTTCGAGCTCGTAGCTCACAGCCTGGCCTTCGACCAGCGTCGCCATTCCGGCGCGCTCGACAGCGGAGATGTGCACGAATGCGTCTTCGCCGCCCTGATCGGGCTGAATGAAGCCGAAGCCTTTGGTTGCATTGAAGAACTTTACCTTGCCCGAGATCATCATGGATCCTTTCAGTGGCAGTGGACCCCGACGCGACATGCGCCAAGGCCGCCCAAACCCCGTGGGGGATTTGCGGCTCAACGTCTAGCAATTGAGGATATCCAAGTATCCGGCGAACCGGGCGATCAGGTAGCCAAGAGCATCCAACGTGATCAGATAACACTATAGCAAATGTGGCATGCAAGCAAGCGGCGCCCGTTTACGCGAGGGCTCTTCCATTCCCCGCCCATGGCGTTATGGTCCCCGGCCAGAAAAGAGGACCGCCCATGACCGAGAAACTCGTTTCCACCTTCCGTTCCATTGTCGGCCAGCGCCATGTGCTGGTGGGCGATCGCGCCACGCGGCGCTACCGGAAGGGCTATCGCTATGGAGACGGGCATGTGCTGGCGGTCGTGCGTCCGGGCACGCTGGTTGAAAAATGGCGGGCGCTGAAGGCGTGCGTGGAGGCCGGCGTCATCGTCATTGTCCAGGCGGCCAATACCGGAATTACGGGGGGGTCGACCCCGTTCGGAGAGGGCTACGACCGGCCCATCGTGATCATCAACACAATGCGCATTTCGCGTATCGATCTGATCTCGGGGGGTAGCCAGGTGATCGCCCTGCCCGGCGCCACGCTCGACAAGCTCGAAAAGACGCTGCGTCCCATCGGGCGCGAGCCCCATTCGGTGATCGGGTCGAGCTGTATCGGGGCATCGGTCACCGGCGGGGTGTGCAACAATTCGGGCGGCTCGCTGATCCAGCGCGGCCCGGCCTATACCGAGCTGGCGCTTTACGCGCAGGTCGATGAAACCGGCACGCTCAAACTGGTCAACCATCTGGGGGTCGAACTCGGGGACGAGGCGGAAACCATCCTCTCGCGGCTCGATGCGGGCCAGTATTCCGAGGCCGATATTGTGCCCGAAGGCAATCGGCGTGCCTCGGACCACGATTATCATCGCCATGTGCGCGACATCGAGGCCGACACCCCGGCCCGCTTCAACGCCGACCCGCGCAAGCTGTTCGAGGCTTCGGGCAGCGCGGGCAAGCTGGCGGTTTTCGCGCTGCGGCTCGATACGTTTGCGGCGTACACCAATACCCAGGTGCTCTACATCGGATCCAACGACCCGCTGGAGCTCAACACGATCCGTCGGCACATGCTGAGCCAGTTTGCCCATCTGCCGATTGCCGGGGAATATCTGCATCGCGACGGTTACAAGCTGACGCAGCAATACGGCAAGGACACATTCCTCATCATCAAGCTGTTCGGCACCGACCGGATACCGGCCGCTTTTGCGGCCAAAAGCTGGGTGGACGGGATCACCGAGAAGCTGGGGCTGGGCGGCACGATTTCGGACCGGATCGTGCAGGTCATCACCGGGCTATTGCCCGAGCATCTGCCCAAGCGGATGAACGATTATCGCGACCGGTTCGAGCACCATCTGATCATCCGCATGGGCGGAGAAGGTGTCGCCGAAGCGCGGGCCTATCTTGAGCGCATCTTTCCCTCGGCAAGCGGGGATTATTTCGAATGCACGCCGCAGGAGGGCGCCGACGCCTTTTTGCACCGCTTTGCGTTCGGGGGCGCCACCGTGCGCTATCGCGCCACGCACCCGGACGCCGTTGAAGACATTCTGGCGCTCGATGTGGCACTGCCGCGCAACGAGATCGACTGGCTGCCCGAACTGCCCGCCGAGCTTGAGGCACAGATCCAGTACAAATCGATCTGCGGGCATTTTTTCTGCCACGTCATGCATCAGGACTACATGATAAAAAAGGGCGCCGACGTCCCCGCGATCAAGGAAAAGCTGCTGGCGCTGCTCGATACGCGGGGAGCGGAGTATCCCGCCGAACACAATGTCGGGCACCTTTATGCGGCAAAGCCGGCGCTGGAAGATTTCTACAGATCGCTCGACCCCACCAACAGCTTCAACCCCGGCATCGGCAAGACCAGCAAGAAGAAGCAGTGGGCCTAGGGTCAGGACCTATTAATTTCGCGTTCACGATGGAGACGCAAATGGCCAAGTGGCAGGAAAAGAATGAAGAGCGTATCGAGATACGGTCGAGTTCTTTGACGCACCACTTGGCCATTTGCGTCCCACCCCGCAGGGCGCGCCGGATTTGCCCATCCGGTACGTCAAGCCGCTTGCCCCTGTCTGGACAGGGGCGGCACGCCTTTCCTGCCGGGCTGAACAAATCCGGCAGCGTCGTGAGCGTGAAATTAATAGGTCCTGACCCTAAAGCCCGTCATGTTGAAATGGAAGCACCTGCGTGGCGGCAGAAGGGATCTTTAACGCGCAATCGCCGTGACCCGATGTAATGTCATAACAGTGTTATTCCCCCGCCCTAGTTTCTGCGGATGGGCGCTGGCGAAAGGGCGGCGGAGACTGCCGCCTGTCGCCGATCGAGCGCCCCGACCGCTCATGGACACTGGCCTCACACCTGCCCCATGAGCCCCGCAACGCAACAAGCAGGGCTTTACAGATGAACGAGCACAACCCGAAATTTCCGACCCAGGGTCTGGAAAACGCCGAATTCGAACCCGTCAATCCCACGTCCAACCCCACGATGGGCGAGCTGATTTCCCGCCGTTTTTCGCGCCGCGGCTTCCTCAAGGGTTCCCTGGCCACCACGGCCATTGCCGCAACCGTCAGCCCGCTTGCCCTGCTGACCGCCGAAAAGGCAAGAGCGCAGGAAGGCTCGGTCTTTTCGTTCGCCGAAGTCGAGGCCGGGGTCGATGCCGACCATCACGTCGCCGAGGGCTACAACGCCGATGTGCTGATCCGCTGGGGCGATCCGGTGACCAATGACGCGCCTGAATTCGACCCCGCCAACCAGACGGCGCAAGCGCAGGCCGGCCAGTTCGGCTACAACAACGACTATGTCGGCTTCGTGCCGATCGAGGGTTCGTCCGAGCACGGCCTGTTGCTGGTCAATCACGAATATACCAACGCGCACCTGATGTTTCCGGGACTGGTGACGGTAACCGACGGCGAGGCCGTTCAGGGCCCGCTCTCGGAGGAGCAGGTCAATATCGAGATCATGGCGCATGGTGGCTCGATCATCGAAATCGAAAAGGTCGACGGCAAATGGCGCCGCGTTGCGGGCAGCCCCTATAACCGCCGCATCACCGGCGAAACCGAAATGGAAATCACCGGCCCCGCCGCCGGTCACGACCGTCTCAAGACTAGCGCCGACGAAACCGGCACGCTGGTGCGCGGCACGCTCAACAACTGCGCCGGCGGCACCACACCCTGGGGCACCTATCTGATGGCCGAGGAGAACTTCCACGGCTATTTCGCCGGCGAACTGCCCGAAGGTCATGCCGAAGCGGCCAATTACGAACGTCTGGGCGCTCCCGGCGGCTGGTATGAATGGCACAATTTCCACGACCGTTTCGACGTTTCCAAAGAACCCAATGAAATGAACCGGTTCGGCTGGGTGGTCGAAGTCGATCCCATGGACGCATCCGCCACGCCGAAAAAGCGCACGGCGCTGGGGCGCTTCAAGCATGAAGGCGCAGAATCGATCGTCGCTCCGGATGGCCGCGTGGTCTTTTACTCGGGCGACGATGAGCGCTTCGACTATGTCTACAAGTTCATAACCTCCGGCACGTTCAACGCGGACGACCGGAACGCCAATATGGACCTGCTCGATGACGGCACGCTCTATGTGGCGCGCTTTGAAGAAGATGGCTCGATGGCATGGCTGCCGCTCATTTTCGGCGAAGGCCCGCTCACGGAAGAAAACGGTTTTTGAAAGCCAGGCGGACGTCCTGATCGAAACCCGCCGGGCCTCCGACCTTCTGGGCGCAACCCCCATGGACCGCCCCGAGGACATCGAGCCCAACGCCACCAATGGCCGCGTCTATGTGATGCTGACCAACAACACGCGCCGCACCGACGAGCAGGTCGATGCCGCCAACCCGCGCGCCGAAAACGCCTTCGGCCACATCGTTGAAATCCACGAAGAAGGTGGCGATTTCGCCGCCACCACCGGCCGCTGGGAAATCCTGATCCAGTGCGGCGATCCCTCGATCGCGGAAGTCGGCGCGACCTTTTCGACCGAGACGACGGAAAACGGCTGGTTCGGCATGCCCGACAACGCCGCCGTCGACAGCGAGGGACGGTTGTGGGTTTCGACCGATGGCAATTCGCCCTCGGCCACAGGGCGCACCGACGGGCTTTGGGCCGTCGATACCGATGGTGAAGCGCGCGGCACCTCGAAACTGTTCTACCGCGTGCCGGTCGGCGCTGAAATGTGCGGCCCCCTGCCGACCCCCGACCTCACCACCATGTTTGTTGCGGTACAGCACCCTGCAGATGGCGGCGAGGATTGGGACGGCCACGGACGCCCCTCCTATTACGAGGACCTTTCGACCCGCTGGCCCGATTTCCGCGACGACATGCCGGTACGCCCGTCGGTCGTGGCCATCACCAAGGCGGACGGCGGCAAGATCGGCATGGCGTAAAGTCAACGCCCAAACCGAATGACAACCGGGCCGGCACGCGGGGTCTCGCGTGCCGGCTTTTTCGTGTCTGCGGGGGCCTTGGGTTGGCCCCATTGAAGGCGTTAGGGTGGCACCAAACGAAAGGATTCCAACATGAGCGACATCAATGCCGCCGCCTCGGGTACATTTACGCTGGGGGATTTTACCATCAACCGGCTGGGGTTCGGGGCCATGCGCGTCACGGGCCGGGGATCTGGGGCCCGCCTGCCAATCATGACGGAGCGATCGCGACGCTGAAGCGCCTGCCCGAACTGGGCGTCAATTTCATCGACACCGCCGATTCCTACGGGCCTGACGTTTCCGAAGAGCTGATCCGCGAGGCGCTCCATCCCTATGACGGCCTGCTGGTGGCCACCAAGGCGGGGCTGACGCGGGCCGGACCGGATCGCTGGGCGCCCAACGGCATGCCCGACTACTGATCGAGCAGGCCCAAAAGAGTCTGAAAAAGCTCGGGGTCAAGCAGATCGCCCTCTGGCAGCTCCACCGCATCGATCCGCGCGTGCCGCGTGACGAACAGTTCGGCGCGGTCAGAGCGCTGCTCGATCAGGGGATCATCGCCCATGCCGGGTTGAGCCAGGTGAGCATCGAGGAGATCGAAGCGGCCCAAAAGGTGTTTCCCGTCGCGACGGTCCAGAACCGCTACAACCTCATCGACCGCGGGAGCGAGGAGGTGCTCGATTATTGCGAGCAGCACGGCATCGGGTTCATCCCCTGGTTTCCGCTGGCGGCGGGCAATCTAGCCAAGCCCGGATCGGTACTCGATGGCATCGCCAGAAAGCACGGCGCGGCACCCAGCCAGATCGCTCTGGCCTGGGTGCTCAAGCGCAGCCCGGTAATGCTGCCCATTCCAGGAACATCGAAAGTCGCCCATCTGGAAGAAAACGTCGCCGCCGCGGGCATCGATCTTTCCGACGAGGATTTCGCGGCGCTCGATGAGGCCGGACGCAAATGAGCGCCTATGTCGCCCTGTTGCGGGCGGTCAATGTGGGCGGGACCGGCAAGTTAGCGATGAGCGAACTCAAAACGATGTGCGAGGCGGCGGGGTTTGAGGACGTCAAAACCTATATCGCCAGCGGCAATGTGGTGTTTTCCTCCGACCTCAGTGACACCCAGGTTCGCAAGGCGCTCGAGGACCGGCTGGCCGCCTATGCAGGCAAGCCCGTGGGCGTTGTGGTCAGGACAGCACAAGAGATGGAAGAGGTCTTAAAGGCCAACCCGTTTCCGAACGCCAAGCCCAACCATACGGTGGCAATCTTTCTCAACGAAAAGCCGGCCGATGATACCCTCGATACCCTGCGCAACCGCGCCGAGGGCGAAGAGGTGCGACTGGGCAAACGAGAGATCTACGTGTCGTACGGTGCGGGGATGGGACGATCCAAGCTGGTCATCCCTGCGGCCAAAGCGGGCACGGCGCGCAACATGAACACCATCGCCAAACTGGCGGAAATGGCCGGAGCGCTCACGTAAAAAGGCCGCCTCGCGGCAGCCTTTTCAAAACCTTGGATTTCGAGGCAAACGCCCGAAATCAGTCAGCCGGCTGCAGGTTGACCGCGGAGGCGCGACCGTCGCGGCCCTTTTCCAGCTCGTAGGAAACGGCCTGGCCTTCGACCAGAGTGGTCATGCCCGAGCGCTCTACAGCGGAAATGTGGACGAAGGCGTCCTGGCCGCCCTGGTCAGGCTGAATGAAGCCGAAGCCCTTGGTGGTGTTGAAGAATTTTACTTTGCCAGTGATCATCTAGAGATCCTTTCGAATGGCGAATAGTTCGGGCGCGACATGCGCCGAACCCAACGTCTTGCAATAAAGGATATCCAAGTGACCGGAAAAACCGGCAGATAGGTAGCCAAGCGCATCGAACGTATGAGAATAATCATTACAGCGCTACTGCGCCCAAAACAAGGCCGTTCATCGGCCCGGCGCACGATTTGAGTCGGCGCGCCGGGCGGGTCTCGATCGAGGGGTGTTATCCGAGCACCGATTTGACGGCCGCGGCGGTCTTTTCGACGATGATATCGGCCTCGGCCTCGGTCAGGCACAGGGGTGGCGCAAAGCCGATGATGTCGCCCTGCGGCATGGCGCGGGCGATAACGCCCAGCTTTGCCATTTCGCCCACGATGCGGGGCGCGACTTTCTCGGAGGCATCAAAGAAGGTTGCCGTGTCGCGATCCCTGACCAGCTCGACAGCGCACAGCATGCCCTCGCCGCGCACTTCGCCCACATTGGCGTGCTCGCTCAAGGCGGCGCTCATCTGCTCGTTGAGATAGGAACCGGCTTTCCCGGCGTTTTCCACGAGCCCCAGTTTGTCGATGAGGTTGAGGTTGGCGATGCCGGCAGCCGCCCCGATAGGGTGGGCCGAATAGGTCCAGCCATGGCCGATGGGGCCATTTTCATCGGTGCCGTCCATGAGGACCTGCCACATCTTGTCCCCCACGATCGAACCCGACAGCGGGGCATAGGCCGAAGTCAGGCCCTTGGCGATGGTGATGAGATCGGGGCGCAGCCCGTAATGGTCAGAGCCCATCATGGTGCCCAGCCGGCCAAAGCCGGTGACCACTTCGTCGGCGATGAGCAAGATGTCGTGCTTTTCGAGAACCTTCTGGATGGCTTCCCAATATCCGGGCGGGGGCGGAACGATGCCGCCGGTGCCAAGGATGGGCTCGCCGATGAAGGCCGCAATGGTATCGGCGCCCTCGCGCGCGATCAGCGCTTCGAGTTCGGCAACGCAGTGCAGGACGAATTCGGCCTCGCTCATGTTGCGGCGCGGGCGGCGGTAATAGTACGGCGCCTCGGTGTGAATCACCTGGGAGAGCGGGAGATCGAACTTGTTGTGGAAGGTGGCCAGCCCGGTCATCGAACCAGTCATCAGGCCCGAGCCGTGATAGCCGCGCCAGCGCGAGATGATCTTCTTTTTTTCCGGGCGGCCCAGGATGTTGTTGTAATACCAGACCAGCTTGATGTTGGTTTCGTTGGCATCGGACCCGCCGAGCCCGAAATAGACCTTGCTCATCCCCTCGGGCGCGCGCTCGAGCACCATTTTGGCCAGCGTGATCGAGGCTTCGGTGCCGTGGCCGACATAGGCGTGATAATAGGCGAGCTCTTTGGCCTGTTCGGCAATGGCTTCGGAGATTTCGGTGCGGCCATAGCCGACATTGACGCAATACAGCCCGGCAAACGCGTCGAGCAATTTGTTGCCGTCACGATCCTCGATATAAACGCCCGACGCAGTTTTAACGATGCGATTGGGGCTTTCGCCGCGCGCATGCTGGGCGAGGTGGGTCGAGGGGTGGAACAGATTTTCCCGATCCCACTGGTCGAGCTGATCGTTGGTGAGCATTTCGTGGTCCTTATCTAGCGTGTTTTTTGTCTTGAGATAGCGCTTTGGGCTGGCCGAACTCGTCCCAATCGTCCCATCCGGGATAGGCGAGCGGGACGTCGTCATCCAGGCCGGCCAGCCGTTGCAGCCAACGCGCTTCGAGGGCGGCAAACTGGTGCTTGAATCCTTCTTCGCTCACATAGCTGTAGCCATGGCCGGCAACCCCGAACGAGGCATGCGGGGGCAGCACATCAAAGCCCATGTAGTAGAGCGAGAACTGCATCGACCATAAGATCTGGCCCAGTTCCCCGCCGCGCCCGCCGGGAACGAACGCAAGATCGGGCGCCCCCGATGTGATCGAGCACAGGGCGCGCTTGCCGCGGAAATAGCCCTGATCGTAGCGCATCTTGCTGGTATAGAGCCCACCGCTGACGAACACCCTGTCCATCCAGCCTTTCAGGATGGCCGGGACCGAGTGCCACCAGATGGGGAACTGGAAGACGACCAGATCGGCCCATTGCAGCTTTTCGATTTCGGCTGCGACATCGGCTGGCAGCGTTCCCGATTTATAGGCGTGGCGCTGTTCGGCGAGGGGCGCGAACATTTCGGGATTGATGCGATCGGGGTAATGGGCGGCACTTTCAACCGGGTCGAAGCCTTGCGCGTAAAGATCGGACACGCGCACATGGTGGCCCGCCGCCTCAAAGTGCGCACGCGCAATATCGACCAGGCGACCGTTGAACGATCCAGGCTCGGGGTGAGCAAGGACGAAGAGTACCCTCATACCAACCCCTTACGCCCAGTCGCGGCAGACATATTTCACTTCCGTGAATTCCTCCATGCCGAGCCGGGCGCCTTCCCGGCCCATGCCGGACTGTTTATAGCCGCCGAACGGGATCGGGGCGCCGGTGACCTTGGTGCGGTTGACGGCGACCATGCCGAACTGGAGCTGGCGGCTTGCCCTGTAGATACGGCGCGGGTCCATGGTGTGGAGGTAAGCGATCAGCCCGTATTCGGTGGCATTGGCGCGGGCGATGGCCTCTTCCTCGCTGTCGAAGGGGGTCAGCGCTGCGACGGGGCCGAAGGTTTCCTCGTTCATGATGAGGGCATCGGCGGGCACATCGGTGAGAACTGTGGGCTGGAAAAACAGCGGACCGTTCTCGTCCACCCTGCCCCCGGTCAGACATTTCGCGCCCTTGGCCAGGGCGTCCTCGACGTGGGAGACCTGTTTGGCGACGGCCTTTTCGTTCATCAGCGGGCCGATATCGGGATCGGTGGAGCCGGGACCGACCGAAAGGGCGGCGGCGGCTTCGGCGAACCGTTCGGCAAAGCTTTCGTAGATGCGGCGGTCGATGAAGAACCGGTTGGCACCCAGGCAATCCTGCCCGGAGGTGGCGAACTTGGCCTTTACGGCCTCTTCGACGGCCTGATCGAGATCGGCGTCGGCAAAAACGATGAAGGGGGCGTGGCCGCCAAGTTCCATGACGAGGCGTTTCACGGTGCCGGCCGACTGGCGATAGAGCAGCTTGCCGATTTCGGTCGAGCCGGTGAAGGACAGCACCCGGACGCGAGCGTCCGCGGTCCAGGGTTCAACGACGGTGGGCGCCTTGCCGGTCACCACGTTAAAGGCCCCGGCCGGGATGCCCGCGCGGGCGGCGAGGACGGCGAGGGCCGTTGCCGAAAACGGAGTTTCCGAGGAGGGATGAACAAGGCAGGTGCAGCCGGCAGCCAATGCGGCGGCGGCCTTGCGGGTGATCATGGCCGAAGGGAAATTCCAGGGGGTAATGAGCGCCGCAACGCCGGCCGGTTCGCGCCAGATTTCAACTTCCGCATCCGGGAGGTGGGAGGTGACGGATTCGATATTGGGGCGCTTGGCTTCTTCGGCAAAAAATTCGACGAACGAGGCGGCATAGGCGATTTCGCCGCGTGATTCCGAGATGGGCTTGCCCTGTTCGGCGGTCATGATCAGCGCGAGGTCTTCGCGCGCATCCATGATGAGATCATACCAGCGGCGCAGGATTGTCGAGCGTTCCTGGGGGAGCAGGCCCGACCAATGCGCAAAGGCGGTCTCGGCCTGACCGATGGCACCAGAGGATTCTTCTGCGCTGAGTGCCGGGATAGAGCCGATCACATCGCCGGTGGCGGGATCGGTGACGGCGATATCCTCGCCCGAGGCAGCGGCCACCGGGCGGCCGGCGATATGGGCCAACTGGCAGAACAGCTCGGGATCGGTCAGCGTTGAGGCAAGGCCGGACGGGGCATATTTGGCGGACAGGCTCGACATGGGGCACGGAGTCCTTCGTTTGGTCGTGCGGTCGAGCCGAAAAAGTCTACAACTTTTTCTGACCGCACTCATGAAACCTTGTTTGGTCGTGCGGTCGAACCGAAAAAGTCTACAACTTTTTCTGACCGCACTTCGGGAACCAAGCCGACCATAGCGGGGAAGCGGGAGAGACGGGCGCCAAACTGGTGGGGGGTAAGGCGATGGTTCTCATGGTTTGATGGCCGAAGCGAAGAGGGTTATTCTGCCGGACCCGACTCGCCCCTTTCTTTCCCCAATTCCCCAAGGTCCGATCCGAAATGAAAACCTATGACATCCCCGCGTTCGGCCGGGCCGTTTCCAGTGTCGTTCTAGGCATGATGCGCATTGCGAAAATGGAGAATGGCGAGATCGACGCCCTGGTGCACGGCGCGCTCGATAACGGGGTCAACGTGTTCGACCATGCCGATATCTATGGCGGGGAGCGGCACAGATGCGAGGCGCGGTTCGGCGAGGCCGTGGCGCTCTCACCGGCCGAACGCGAGCAGATATCCATTCAATCGAAGGTCGGCATCCGCAAGGGATATTTCGATTTTTCGGCCGATCACATCGCCGCCACTGTCGATGAATCGCTTAAGGCCCTCAAGACCGACTACCTCGATGTCTTGCTGCTGCATCGCCCCGACACGCTGGTCGAACCCGAAGAGGTGGCGGAGGCGTTCGATGCGCTGCACGCGGCGGGCAAGGTGCGCCATTTCGGGGTCTCCAACCATACGCCGGGGCAGATCGAACTGCTCAAGACGGCGGTGCGCCAGCCGCTGATCTTCAATCAGGTACAACTCTCGCTCGCTCACGCGCCGATGTTCGCGCAGGGCGTGGCGGCCAATATGGCCGGGCTTGAGCAATCGGCGAGCCGCGATAACGGGCTGCTGGAATATTCGCGGCTCAACACCATGACTTTGCAGGCATGGTCCCCGTTTCAGGCGGGGTTTTTCGACGGCGTTTTCGTGGGCGACCGCGAGCGGTTTCCCGCGCTCAACGCGGTGCTCGACGAATTGGCCCAAACCCATGGCGTGACGCCATCGGGCATTGCCGTGGCATGGATCATCCGGCATCCGGCCAATATCCAGGTGGTGCTGGGCACCACCAAAGCCAGCCGGGTGGCGGAAGCGGCGGCGGGATCGGATGTGGAGCTGAGCCGGGAGGAATGGTATCGGCTGTTTACGGCAGCGGGGCATACGCTGCCCTGACGATGTGCCGTTATCCCGGTGATGGGTGGCTGCAAATAGCGCCTTTCTGCGCTTCCGGTACTCACGTATCTGAAGTACGCTCCGTTCCGGTTCTCGAAAGCCACAATTTTCGCTCACCCCTGACCGGGATTTCAGCACATCGCGGCTTTACCGATAGGCTGTAAGCCCCTCTACCCCGCCTCGGCCACCGCGCTCACCGGCAAAGGCGTATCTTTCACCGGGGCGGTGACGACGTAGGAATAGTAGCGCCGCACGCCGATCTTGGCGGCGAGCAGGTCCTCGATGAGCTTTTGATAATCCTCGAGGTCGCGGGTGATGATCTTGAGCATGTAGTCGATGCCACCGCCCACGGCCCAGCATTCGACGATCCGCTCGATATTGCCGATGGCTGTCTCGAAGCGGGAGAAATCCTCGGCCTGATGGCTTTCGAGTTCGATCTGGACGAAAACGATGGTCAGCGGGCCGAAGGCGCGCAGCGAGATGCGGGCACCGTAGCTTTCGATAATGCCGGCGTCTTCGAGGCGTTTGAGACGTTCCCAGCACGGGGTAGGCGTGAGGTTGACCCGTTCGGCGAGCGTAGCCTTGGGTATGCGACCCTCGCGCTGGAGGATCGCCAGAATTTTCAGGTCCCGGTCATCGAGCTTGATTTGAGCCTGGCGAATGGCAGCGCCCCTTTTTGCCAAATGCTTTTGCATCGGCGCAAGCTACTCTCTTGGGGGGGCTAACGTCCAGATTTAAGACAAGAAAAGTTTCACAGCACAAAGCCTCACCGAAACCCAAGTCCGGTGAGCCAAACCTGCCGGGCGCCGTCAGGAAGGGCTAGTTGCCTTCCAGAACGGCCTTGAGAAATTCGCGCGTGCGCTCTTCCTTGGGGTCGGTGAACAGAACCTCGGGCTTGTCCTGTTCGAGCACTTTGCCGCGGTCAAAAAAGCAGACGCGGTCGGAAATCTGCCGCGCGAAATTCATCTCGTGGGTGACCAGCAGCATGGTCAGATCGTGTTCTTCGGCCAGACGGCGGATGACGCCGAGCACCTCGCCCACCAGTTCGGGATCGAGCGCGGAGGTCGGCTCGTCAAACAGCATGATCTTGGGCCGCATGGCCAGCGCCCGGGCGATGCCCACGCGCTGCTGCTGGCCGCCGGAAAGCTGGTGGGGGTATTTGTCGGCCTGGTCGGTCAGGCCCACCATTTCAAGCAGATCGTCGGCGCGCTCTTTGGCTTCGACTTTCGAGACGCCCAGAACCTGGGTCGGCGCTTCGGTGAGATTGCGCCGCACGGTCATGTGCGGGAACAGATTGAACTGCTGGAACACCATGCCCATCTTTTCGCGCATCTTGCGCAGATGGGCCTCGCCGGCCGGCTTGAGGCTCCCGTCCCCGGCCTTTTCGTGCCAGAGCGTATCGCCATCGACATAGACCACGCCCTCGGAAATCGGCTCGAGCGTCATCAGGATGCGCAGCACCGTCGATTTGCCCGAGCCCGACGGCCCGATGATGGTGACCTTTTCGCCCGGCTGCACTTCGAAATCGAGTTCGTTGATGACCGTGAAGGTGTCGAAACGTTTGACGACCTTGTCGAACTTGATGATGGGGTCGGTCATTTGAGCGGGATCCCTCTTTTGGGCAGGGCGCGGTCAACGAAGCGAACGCCCGTCGAAGCCACCAGAGTCATGATGAGATAGATCCCACCCACCATTGAGAGCGGGATCAGGTAGTTGAACGTCCTGTCGCCGATGATGCGAGCGACGTTGAGCATTTCAAGCACGGTCACTACCGAAAGCAGCGGCACGTCCTTCATGATCGAGACGAGATAATTGCCCATGGCCGGGATGATGCGCGGGATGGCCTGGGGCAGGATGATGTGGGTGAAGGTGCGGCCACCCGAAAGGTTGAGCGCCCGCGCCGCCTCGTGCTGGCCCTTGGCCACGGCCTCGATGCCGGCGCGATAGACCTCGGACGTATAAGCCGAATATTGCAGGCCCAGCGCCAGCGCGCCGGTCATGAAGGCGGGCAGCGTGATGCCGAATTCGGGCAGCACGTAATAGAGAAAGAACAGCTGGATCAGAAGCGGCGTGTCACGCAAAAACTCGGTGACCACGGCGGCGGGCCAGGAAATGATCTTGAGCGGTGCGGCCTTGAGCGCGGCCCAGACCAGCCCCACGACCAGCGCGATGAAAAAGCCCAGCACGGTGGCCTGAATGGTCACCCACATGCCGATGAGAAGAATAGGCAATATGGACGCGGCAAACGCCCAGCCCGAAGAGGTGTCCCATGCAATTCCAAACAGCATTTTCTTACCTCGCTCCGGCGCGCCAGCGGCCAACGAACCGCTCGAGCAGCTTCATCATGGCGGTCAAAACCAGCGCCAGCCCGAAATACATCAGCAGCGCCAGCGTGTAGATCGTTGTGGAATCCTGGGTGAAATTGCGCAATTGCTCGGCGCGGAAGGCCAGATCGGACAAGGAAATGAGCGAAACGAGCGCGGTATCCTTGAGATTTTGAATGGCCAGATTGCCGAAAGACGGCATCATCTCTGGGATGGCCTGCGGAAGCGCGATGCGCCAGAGCGTCCGGCGCGGCGTGAAATTGAGCGCCTTGGCGGCCTCGTACTGATCCTTGGAAACCGACTGGATGGCCCCGCGCACCACTTCGGCGCCATAGGCCCCGATATTGAGCGAGAGCGCCATCACCCCGGCAACCACGGGGGGCAGGCGCAGGTCGATGCCGATGGCTTGCCCTGCAACCGGCAGCGCGAAATACAGCCAGAACAGCTGCACCAGCAGCGAGGTGCCGCGGAAAATTTCGATATATCCTATCGAAATCGCCTTGATGAGCGGGTTATGGGCGAGCTTGCCGATGCCTGCAGCGAACGCAAGAATCGCTCCGAACACCGTTGAATAGATCGTCAGCTCGATGGTCACCCAAGCCCCCAGCATCAGGGGGCTGAGATATTGCGTCCATTCCATGAAGGCGTTCTCGACCTAGCTTTTTATGGATACGGGTGAAGCCTAACCAATTTACCGGCGGGCGCGACCAGATTGAGCAGCGCCCGCCGGCAGATCAGATCACACAGCCGAGCTTATTCGGTGCAAAGCTCTTCAGTGCTCATGTCGAACGAGCGCGAGGTGTCCGCATCGGTAAAGCCGTAGCCGGACACGGTCTCGAGCCATTCGTCGGTCTGCTTGTACTCGGCCAGCACTTCGTTGACCGCGTCGCGCAGCTCTTCATTGCCCTGGGCAAAGACGAAGCCGCCCCAGGAGCGCTGTTCGGTGCCGTCGATGACCGGATCGGTGAACCCTTCAGCCACTTCCACGGCATCACTCTGGCCGGCCAGTTCGCTGGCGGTCAGACCGGTTGCGGCATAGGCGTCGGCGCGGCCGGTCGAAACCGTCGAGATCGCGTCGGCGTTCGACGAGATCGTCACGAGCTGGTCTTCGGACACACCGAGCGCCTGCATCATGTCGAGCTGGTTGGCGCCGGCCATGATGGCGACGGTCAGATCGGAATTTTCGGCGAAATCGGCATAGCCGCTCAGCCCTTCGGGATTGCCGGCGGGCACCAGAAGACCTTCACCGTATGAGGTGTTGGGCTCGGAATAGATGACCGTGGCACAGCGGGTGGGGATGATGGCCATCTCGGCTGCGACCATGTCGAAACGGTCGGCCTGAAGGCCGGGGATCAGCGAGGAAAAGTCCGTGGTGATCCATTCGATATCGGTCACGCCGAGCTCCTCGACGATGTGCTTGGCCACGTCGGGGCCGGCACCCATGGCTTCGCCGGAAACCGGATCGATATAGCCATAGGGAATTTCGTTGGCGACGGCGATGCGGATCGAACCGCTCTCCTGGATTTCTTCAAGGCTCGCCGCCTGCGCGGCGCCTGCGACGGTGAGCGCTGCGGCGCTGGCGAGCAGGGTTGTTTGAGGGCCTTGGAAATTGTTGCGTGCATAATGTTCCTGTCCTTTGATATTATCGCTGACATTGTGCGCAGTGCGGCAATTGAGACCAAATATGGCTCCAATTCACCGAAAGTCGGGCAGCATCATTCCCGAAGTCACTTCAGGGATAAAGCCGCCTTATCACTGCCGAACTTGAGCGTTCGCTGCACATAATGCTTTAACACGGGCTAGGGTTGCCAACTTCTCGCCACAAGTCGAGGGACGATACGTCTATAAGGGCGCGGTCTGGCAGCAAGATCGACTGCGCCGGCGGGGTCAAAATGGAAGGACCGCCCTCGCGCCGGGGCTGCATAGTCGTTGGACAAATTTGCCGGACCAGCCCGATCGTGGCGCATAGAGCCGGCGTGTCGGCTGACTCTTACGCTGGACCCAAGGAGTGGTGCATGGCCGCAATGGTGACGATGGCAGACGTGCTGGCAGCCCGCCGACGCATACGCCCGCTCGTACACCGTACGGCGCTGACCGAAAGCCTGTCGCTGTCCAAAGCGAGCGGGCAGACGATCCTCCTCAAAAACGAACAGCAGCAACTGACCGGCAGCTTCAAGCTGCGCGGCGCGACCAATGCGGTGCTCTCGCTTTCGGTTGACGAGCGCGGGCACGGAGTTGCGGCGGCCTCCACCGGCAATCATGGCCGTGCCCTGTCCCATGCCGCCAAGGCGGCGGGGACGCGGGCGGTGATCTGCATGTCGTCTCTGGTGCCATCCAACAAGGTCGAGGCTATCAAAGCGCTGGGCGCCGAAGCGCGGATCGTGGGCAAGAGCCAGGACGAAGCGCAGGTCGAGGTGGACCGGCTGGTAACCGAAGAAGGGCTTATCGATATCCCGCCTTTCGATAAGGCCGAGGTGATCGCCGGACAAGGCACGATCGGGCTGGAAATTTTAGAGGATGCGCCCGAGCTCGACGCGGTGCTGGTGCCGCTTTCCGGTGGCGGGCTGATCGCGGGGGTCGCGCTGGCGATCAAGACGGTTTCGCCCAATACGCGCGTCATCGGGGTGTGCATGGAGCGCGGCGCGGCCATGGTCGCCTGCCTTGCGGCGGGCAAACCGGTCGAGGTCGAAGAGCTTGAAACGCTCGCGGATTCGCTGGGCGGGGGAATCGGGCTGTCCAACCGCTATACCTTTTCAATGGTGCGCGATCTGGTGGACGAGACCATTGTTTTGACCGAGCGGGAAATCGCCGAAGCGATTGCACACGGATATGCCGAGGAACGCGAGGTACTCGAAGGCGCTGCGGCCGTTGGAATCGGGGCGATCCTTTCGGGCAAATTCGTACCGAGGGGCCCGACCGCGCTGGTGCTGTCGGGCAAAAATATCGACATGGGCGTTCATGCCGAGATCGTTGCGGGCACGCACAAGGCATTGGGTGAGGCGGCGTGATGGGGATTTTCACTACCGCCGGGCGCTTTGCTGATGCCTTTAGTTGGATTCCGGGAACAAGTCCCGGAATGACAATGGGGGGAAGTAAGCTCTCGCGCTCACCATACACTCGACTGTCATTCCGGGACTTGTTCCCGGAATCCATCTTGAAGCCGCGCCCCAATCTCAGGAGGCCGTGTGATGGCTGATGTGCAGATCCTCACCGAAGCCGATCTGAAAAAGCTCGTGCCGCTCGATCTCGAGGCCGTTCAATGCGTCGAGGACGCCTTTCGCGCCCTGGCGGGGGGCAAGGTGGTGATGCCGCCTATTCTTCGGCTCGATATTGCCGAAGCCAATGGCGAGGTGGACGTCAAGACCGCCTATGTGCCGGGGCTGGACAGTTTTGCCATCAAGATGAGCCCGGGGTTTTTCGACAATCCCAAGATCGGGCTGGCTTCGACAAACGGGCTGATGGTGGTCTTGTCGGCCAAGACCGGGCTGCTCGAAGCGCTGCTGCTCGACAACGGGTACCTGACCGATGTGCGCACGGCGGCGGCGGGCGCGGTGGCGGCACGATATCTTTCGCGTGAGGATTCGGAAAGCGCCGCGATCATCGGGGCCGGCATGCAGGCGAAACTGCAGCTTGAAGCGCTGACGCTGGTGCGCCCGATCAAGAAGGCCGTCATCTGGGCGCGCGACCGGGGCAAGGCCGAGGATCTGGCGCGGCACGCTTCGCTGAAACTGAAGATCGCCGCATTGGTGGCCAGCAGCCCCGAGACGGCGGTGCGCGGTGCCGACATCGTGGTCACCACCACCCGGCCACCGAACCGCTGGTTCTGGCCGACTGGATCGACCCCGGCCAGCATGTAACCGCCATGGGATCGGACGCCGAGCACAAGAACGAGATCGATCCCGCGCTGGTCAAAAAAGCCGATCTCTATGTCGCCGACCGGTTGAGCCAGACCCGGCTTCTGGGCGAATTGCACCACGCCATTAAAGCGGGACTGGTGGGCGAAGGGGACAATTTTGCCGAACTGGGCGCAGTGATCGCCGGGACAGTGCCGGGCCGGACATCTCAAACGCAAATCACCTTCGCCGATCTCACCGGCACCGGGGTTCAGGATACGGCGATTGCCACCCTGGCCCGAACCCGCGCGCTTGCCAGCGGCGCGGGCACACTCTTTCAGACCTGATCGTCAGGTCTTTTTCTGGAGCGCCAAGGCAAAATGCCCAATACCCGCCTGCCCTTTACCCTGCCCGAATATTACGAGCGCCTCGAGGCCGTCCGCCGGTCGATGCAGACGCAGGGCATCGACGTTCTGATCGTCACCAATCCCTCCAACATGCACTGGCTGACCGGCTATGACGGATGGAGCTTTTACGTGCATCAGGCGGTGATCGTTTCACTCACCGACGAGCCCTTGTGGTGGGGGCGCCCCATGGATGCGGTGGGAGCTGAAAAGACCACATGGCTGGCAACGGAATCGATCTATTTCTATCCCGATGATTTCGTGCAGAACCCCGACAAGCACGCCTATGTGCATCTGTGCGGTGTGCTCAAGGACAAGGGCTGGGACCAGCGCCGCATCGGCGTCGAGATGGACAATTACTATTTCACCGCCGGGTGCCTTGAAACGCTGCGCGCCGAAATTCCTTATGTGGCAGTGGCCGATGCCACTTCGGTCGTCACCTGGCAGCGTTCTGTCAAATCGGAAGCCGAGATTGAATATATGCGCCGGGCGGCACGGATCGTTGAAGCGATGCATGCACGCATCCGCGAGGTGACGCGGCCCGGCTTGCGCAAGAACGAACTGGTCGCCGAAATCTACCACGCCTCGCTGGTCGGTGCCGATGGCTATGGCGGAGACTATTCGGCAATCGTTCCGCTTACCCCCTCCGGGCGCGATGCGGCGGCGGCGCATCTGACCTGGGATGACCGCGAGATGGTCAAGGGCGAAGGCACGTTCTTTGAGATCGCAGGGTGCTACAAACGCTATCACTGCCCGATTTCACGCACCGGCTATCTGGGCAAGCCGCCCAAGGACATGCTCAGGGCGCAGGAAGCCGTCCTCGAAGGCATGGAGGCGGGCATGGCGGTAGCCAAGCCGGGCTATACGTGTGGAGAAATCGCCGATGCGTTTTTCGGCGTGCTCAAGAAATACGGCGTCGAGAAGACCTCGCGCACCGGCTATTCGGTCGGGCTGTCCTATCCCCCCGATTGGGGCGAACACACAATGAGCATCCGTCCGGGCGACCCTTCGATCCTGCGCGCCAACATGGTGTTCCATTTCATGCCAGCCATCTGGACGCCCGAATGGGGCTGGAGATCACCGAAACCATGCGCATCTCCGACGAGGGCGGGCCGGAGTGCCTGGCCAATGTGCCGCGCGAGATGTTTGTGAAGAACTAGAAGGGGCAAGGCCCCTCGCCCCGACCCTCTCCCCAGAGGGGCGCGGCCCTAACCAAATATTGTGGAGTTTGATTCTTGGCCCATAGACTGCTCGGTGAAACGCTCGAAATCCTCGCGGACCTGATCGGCTTTGAGTCGGTGTCGGCGGACAGCAATCTCGAGATGATCGCCTATATCAACCACCGGCTCGACCAGATCGGCACGCGCACCTATCTGACGCTGAACGAGACCGGCAACAAGGCGAACCTTTTTGCAACGCTCGGCCCGCCCGAGGCCGATGGCGGGATCGTTCTGTCGGGGCATACCGATGTGGTGCCGGTGGAAGGGCAGGACTGGAGTTCGGACCCCTTCACGGCCACGCTGCGCAACCGGAAAATCTACGGGCGCGGGGCGTGCGACATGAAGGGGTTCATCGCCTGCACGCTGGCTTTCGCGCCCTATTTCCAGGAAATCGGGATCAGACGCCCCATCCATCTGGCCTTCACCTATGACGAGGAGGTGGGGTGTCTTGGCGCGCATGTGATGCTCAACGAGCTCAAGACGACCGGCCGCAAGCCTTCGCTGTGCATCGTGGGCGAACCGACCATGATGAAGATCGTCGAGGGCAACAAGGGGTGCTGCGAATACACCACCCACTTCACCGGGCTCGAGGGCCATGGCTCGATGCCCGACCGGGGGGTCAATGCCGTCGAATATGCGGTGCAATACGTCACCAAGCTGCTCGAAATCGGCGGGGCGCTGAAATCGCGCGCGCCGGAGGGCAGCCGGTTCGACCCGCCCTGGTCGACGATCCAGATCGGGAAAATGGCCGGTGGCATCGCGCGCAACATCATTCCCGGCCAATGCTCGGTCGAATGGGAGTTGCGGCACGTCAATTCGGGCGATTTCGCCTTCACCCACGAGCAGATCACAGGCTTTGTCGAGGATGTGCTGCTGCCGAAAATGGTGGACATCCATCCCGACGCGGCGGTCATCACCGAAACCATCGGGGAAGTGGCCGGGCTCGAACCGATGACCAAATCGGAAGCCGTCGCGCTGGTGCGCGCGCTGACCGGCAATGAGGACCCAGCCGAATGCGTGGCCTTTTCAACCGAGGCGGGCCTGTTTCAGGAAATGGGCATCGATACGGTCATCTGCGGGCCGGGTTCGATCGAACAGGCGCACAAGCCCGACGAATTCGTCGAACTCGACCAGCTTTCTGCGTGTCTGGACATGATCGAGGGGCTGGAAAAGCATCAATAGGCCGGGTGAGGATTTTTCGCGGGGAGATGACGGCGGGCGCGGTGCATTTGCACTCTGCAGTCATCCCGGGCGGAGACCCGGGATCCAGTAGCCGGCAGCGTGGCGGCTCCGTCTCAAGCGTTGGGGGTACTGGACCCCGGCTCAAGGCCGGGGTGACGGTGTTGGTTTGGAGGCGAGGAAGGAACTCGCTGAGGCCTTTTGCATCCTAGCGGAACGCCGGAATGACCTCGCGGCCATAGCGGGCGATGATGTCTTCTTCCTCGCCACTGTCGAGATAGATGTTGAACTGGGTGATGCCCGCTGCTTCCAGATCGCGGATTTTTGCGATGTGGTCCTCGGGTTCGCCGAGCACGCAGAAGCTTTCAACGATGTCGTCGGTGATGAAATCGAGGTACGGGTTATCGGACTGGCCGTGCTTGGAATAGTCATAGCCGCGCCGCGCTTCGATGTATGAGGTCAAACTGGCGGGCACCTTGTCGGAATCCGCGCCGTATTTCTCGACGATATCGGCCACGTGATTGCCCACCATGGCGGGGAACCATTTTGTGGCTTCGATGGCCTTCTTCTTGTCTCCGAAATAGGCCGGCGCGGCGGCCATTGACCGATAGGCCGACATATCGCGCCCGGCGGCCTTGCCCGCTGCGATGCACTGGTCGGTGAACCATTTGCACAGGCCCGGCTCGGCAATCTGGAGCACGACGCCATCGGCGCTTTCCCCAGCGGTTTTCAGCGCCAGCGGACCATAGGCGGCAATCCAGCTCGGCATGTCGTGGCCCACCGCCCAGGGAAACTGCACCGGATTGGGCACATCGCCATACATCACCTCCTCGCCGCGCACCATGGCGCGGGTCTTGGCAATGAACTCGGCCACGCGCTTCAATGTCGCGGGCTTGTGGCCCATGACACGGCGCGAGGAATCCCCCCGGCCGACGGCCAGATCGAAGCGCCCGCCGCTCTGCTTGGCAAGCGAGCCGAACAGCGATGCCGCCACCGACCAGTCGCGCACGTCGGGATTGGTGACCAGCGGCCCGAACCGCATGTGTCTGGTCCATTCCATGCCCATGGCCATGGCCGGGTACGGATCGCGCCAGAGAATGTGGGAATCATAGAACCAGCAATAGGTGAACCCGGCATATTCGGCCGCCTGGATCAGATAGCGCGCCCTGTCGTGATCGACAAAACCCTTGAAGGTTATTCCGAATTCCATGATGTTCCTGCCCTCTTAAACCTCTCGCTCCGTTTGCCGCGGAGCAATATTTTGACCAGACGATCAAATTTTTGATCGCTGCGCAAGCGGAATTTGTCGGAGGGCTTTCAGGATAAGTGGGCGCCACTTATCCGGCTGGCAAGCGGGCAAAGCCAAAGCTGCAGATCATTTCCTCGCTTCGGTGAAATGATCCGGCCCATAGGCGATCATCGGGCGGCCCGAGCGAGGGTTATGCACAATTGTTGCCGCAACGCCATAGACGCGGGCCAAAAATGCGGCGTCGATGACCGTTTCGGGTGCCCCTTGTGCCACCACCCTGCCCCGATCGAGCGCCACGACATGGTCGAACCAGGCGGCGGTCAGGTTGAGATCGTGCATGGTGACGAGAATGGTCAGCCCTTCGCCCGCGAGCGCGCGCAGGATTTCCATGACGGCGATCTGGGCCGAAAGGTCGAGATGGTTGGTGGGTTCGTCGAGCAGCAGCAGGCGCGGGGATTGGGCCAGGGCGCGCGCAATATGCACCCGCTGTTGCTCTCCCCCTGAAAGAGTGGGAAAGCGCCGGGCTGCGAATTCGGTGACCCCGGCCCGGGCCATGGCGCGGGCGGCGATCTCCTCGTCACCGGTCTCGCTGTCGGCAGCCCACAGGCCCTGATGCGGCAGGCGACCCAGCATCACCACGTCATGGACGTCGATGGGCTGCTCGGTCGCGGCGCTCTGTTCGACCAGCGCGGCGACGCGGGCGCGCTCCCGGCGCGGCAGGGCGTGAAAATCGGCACCCTCGAAGTCGATATGGGCGCGCGCGCCCGGCTCGAAGCCGAGGATCACCCGCAGCAGCGAGGATTTTCCGGCGCCATTGGGGCCGATCAGCGCGTTGAGACGGCCGGGCTGGATGGCAAAGGATACATCATCGAGGATGGTCTTGCCCTCGAGGGTGAGACTGGCGCTTTGGATGGAAAGGCTCATGTGGCCCGCCTGTTGCGCAACAGGATGAGGAAAAAGGCCGGGGCGCCGATCATGGCAGTGACGATGCCGACGGGCAGCTCACGCGGGTCAAACAGGGTGCGGGCCGCCGTATCGGTCCACACCATGAAAACGGCCCCGGCCAAAGCCGCGAGCGGGAGCAGATGGCGATGGCGTCCGCCGGCGACCAGCCGCACCGCATGGGGCAGGATCAGTCCCACAAAGCCGATGGCGCCCGAAATCGCGACAAGAACGCCGGTCAGCAGCGCCGTGCCGCCGAGCATGATCCAGCGGGTTTTTTCCACATCGATGCCCAGAGCGCGGGCGGCCGTATCGCCGAAGACGAAGCCGTCGAGGATACGGCCCGAGGCAATGAGCGGAGCGCCGACCGCGGCGAGCGCCACAAGCGCCAGCCCGGTATCGGACCAGCGCGCGCCGGCCAGCGAGCCCATCAGCCAGGAAAGAATTTCGCGGTAGGAATCCCCGGTCGCCGTCCAGAAGATCAGAAACGAGGTGAGCGCCGAGGCGAGCGCGGAAACGGCCAGCCCGGCGAGAATGGCGCGCGATGCGGTGATGGCGCCGAGCGAGCGAGCCAGCCCCAGCGTCAATCCCATGGCGATCAGCGCGCCAATGAACGCCCCGACCGGCAGCAGAAGCGTCGCCCCGATCAGCATCATGGAGACAGCACCCACCGAAGCGCCCGAGGACAGGCCCAAAAGGTAAGGATCGGCCAGCGGATTGCGGGTCAGCGCCTGCATCACCGCGCCGCAAATGGCCAGCCCGGCCCCCACGGCGGCAGCGGCCAGAACGCGCGGCAGCCGCAATTCCCAGACGATCCCCTCGCGCAGGCGCGAGACCGGGTTTTCAGAAATAATACCGAGCTTATGGGCGATCACCGCCCAGACCTCGCCGGGGGAAATATCGGCAGGACCGATGGTAACCGCGACGATGAGAGAGATTCCGAGTGCCAGCGCCAGCCCCGCCAGCCCGGCCTGAAACTTCAGCCGCCGCAATGCGGCGGGCGTCAGGGCGGAAAGGCCGAGCGGGGCGGCGACCATGGCTAGAGATCGAGCTCCTGGAGTTGCCGGGCCAGATCGGCGGTGGCGGGGATGGAGCGGATGCCCGGTTCGGCGGCAGGGAACGGGATGATGATGTAGCGCTCGTTTTGAACGGCGCTCATATTTGCCGTCGCCGGATTGTCGTTGAGCAGCGTGATTTTCTGGGCGACCGAATTCCACGCCGCATCGACGAGGATCATCACGTCAGGGTCCTGATCGACGATGGCTTCCCAGCTTGCCGAGGTCCATGTGTCGGCCACATCGGCAAAGATATTGGCAATGCCCAGTGCCTCCATGGTCATCTGCGGGCCGCCGAGACCGGCCCCCACATAGGGCGTTGAAGTGGCCGAGGAATACCAGACGCCGGTCAGGTTTGAGGCGGGCTTGACCTCTTCGAGCATGGTACGCTGTTCGGCCACCAGTTGGGCGGCGCGATCCTCAACATCGAAAATCGCACCCATTTCGACGATCTGGTCGAACACGTCTTCAAACGAGAGCTTTTCCAGCGTGCCTTCCGAGCGGCAGGCGGTCGGCGCGACATAGGTGGCAACGCCCAGCGCATGCAGGCTGTCGCGTGTCCCTGCCCCATCGGCGGCAAAGCTCGATTCCCAGCCGCCATAGACAAAATCGGGCTCGGCTTCGAGGACCACTTCCTGGGAGGGAACGCGATCGGCAAGGACGGTCAATTCGCTGTCGGGCGCCCATTCATCGGGCACCGGGCCGTCCTGAAAGCCGACGCCGACGATTTTTTCGCCAAGGCCCAAGGCCAGAAGCAATTCGGTGGCGGTCGACTTGATGGTCACGACCCGTTCGGACGGCGCATCGAAGGTAACTGTCGTGCCGCAATTTTCGATGGTGAGGGGGTACTCAGTGGCGAGGGCAGGGGTTGAGAGGGCGGCGGCGAACAAGAAACCCGAGAGTGCCGCAATGGCGATGGACACCGGCTTGAGCCGGAGCGGCGATGGGCGCAAGGCGTAACCACACACCCATCCTGTCACCCCGGCCTTGAGCCGGGGCCCAGTAAGCGGCAGAGTTTGCGATTTTGCCGGAACGCTGCCGTGTACTGGATCCCGGTCAAGCCCGGGATGACGGCGGTGTCTGGAACGAGCGCCGAGCCCCCCTCGCCCCTCCGGGGAGAGGGCCGGGGGTGAGGGGCCGGCCACGGGATCGGACGAAAGACAGTATCCTCATTTCACCTTTTCCTTTTTCGCCGCCAGCTCGCGCATCGCAGCCTCATAGCCCTGCTTATAGGCCTCGGTCGAGCCGAAGCGGAACATGTCGTCTTCGCCCAGCCTTGCCAGGGTTTTCGCGCCGAGGCTTTCGGGGTCGATCACCAGCTTTCCCAAACCCGCGCTATCGCCACTGGCATGCGGGACGCCTTGCCCTTGACCAGATCGGCGGCGGCGGCAAGCTCATCGGCAAGCACCGTGACCGTAACGTTCAATGGCCGGCCATTGGCATCGACCCCGCCGCGCAGATCGTCGACCAGTTGCACGCCCGCCGCGCCGATGGCCGCATCGGTCTGGCCGACGCGCCAGGGGCGGCCCAGGGTATCGGTGATGATGATGCCGAGCCTCTTGCCGGTCTTCGCCCGCAGGGCCTTGCACAGCGCCCGCGCCGACGCGTCGGGGTCACGCGGCAGGCGCAGGGCGAGCCGTCGGGGACGTTGGAGGTGTCGAGCCCCGCGGCGGCCATCACCAGTCCCTGCCGGGTTTCAACGATCTTGGTGATCCCGCCCGCGTGGGCGCGCTCGGCGACGATGCGGACCGTATCTTCCTCAATGGCCATTTTCGCGCGCCGCGATGGGCACCTGCATGCCTTCGGCCTTGGAGACGATTTTTGAGGTGACGATCAGGATATCGCCATCGGCCAGCGCGGCGTCCGGGTCGGAGATGGCCATGGCGTCGATGGCGCCTGAAATCAGCGCGACCAGATCGTCCCCGGCCGCGATCTCGGGGATGCCTTCTATGCCCCAGAGTGTCAGTCGGTTGGCCATCAGCGCTTCTTGAGTTGGGCAGCACTTTTTCGGCGAACACGTCTATCCATTCGCGCTGTTGCGGCCCACATTGTGCAGATAGATGCGATCGAAACCGAAATCGGCGAATTTTTCGATATGCTCGAGATGCTCTTCGGGATCGGGCGAAATCACCATTCTTCCCTTGAAGTCCTCGGGGCGAACCAGCTTGGCCATCTGCTCGAAATCGAAAGGAGAGCGGATGTCGGCCTTGGGGAATTTCATGCCGCCATTGGGCCATTCGGTCATGGCGTTGGCCAGTGCTTCTTCGTAGGTCTCGGCCCAGCTCAGATGGAGCTGGAGCACCTTGGGCATGGTGTCTGGGTCCTTGCCCGCCTCGCGCGCCCCTTCGGCAAATTTTTCAAACAGCATCTCGATCTTTTCGAGCGGAGCGCCGACCGTGATGATGCCATCGGCAAATTTGCCGGTCTTTTTGGCGTTGAGCGGCCCGGCGGTCGCCACGAGAATTTCGGGCGCGGTTTCAGGCATGGTCCACAGCCTTGTGGATTCCATGCGGTAATATTCGCCCTTGTGCTTGGTGTCCTTGCCGGCAGCCGAGTTCTCGAACAGCTTTTTTATGATCTGGACGGCCTCGAACATGCGGGCGGAACGCTCGCCCACATCGGGCCAGTATTGGGCGAGGAAACTTTCATTGAGCGCTTCGCCCGCTCCCACACCCAGCCAGTGGCGGTTGGGATACATGGCGGCCAGCGTGGCCGACGCCTGCGCCACCATGGCGGGGTGCCAGCGGAAAGTGGGGGTCGTGACACCAGGGCCCATATCGCCCTTGGTGCGCTCGCCGATGGCGGTCAGAACGTTCCAGACAAACGCCGATTGGCCCTGCTGGGGCACCCAGGGCTGAAAATGGTCGGCGGCCATGGCGCCGTTAAAACCCTTTTGCTCGGCATATTCGGTCAATTCCACGCAATCGCGCGGGTGAAACTGCTCGAGCATCACCGCATAGCCGATCAACCCCTCTTGTCCCGATTTGAAAACGGACATCGATGCGACTCCCCTTGGCTTTGCCATCAGTCAATCACAAAGCCGGAATGAGCAACAGGGGGATTTTTGACCTTTTGTAAAATTTTTTTGGTACGAAGGAACATAGCGCTCCTTCATGCTCAGACTGTCATCCCGGACCTGATCCGGGATCCAGTAAACCGAAGCGCTGGCGATTGCGCGCTGGCGCGGAGCGTACTGGCCCCCGGCTCAAGGCCGGGGTGACAATTGGTTGCAGCAGGCCAGCCTTATTCGATGAACGCTTCTACCTTGGAAATCTCGCCGAGCATACAGGCGTCGGCCACCAGTTGCAGCGGAGAAATATCGACATCGCTTTTGCCCTGCGCCAGAAGCGAGGCGAAATGGGCGTAGATGCCGTCATATTCAGTGTCGTCGGCGGCCAGCTGGGTTTGCCCATCGATCTTGAGCACCGCACCGCCGCTCGAGAGTTCGAGCAGTCCCGCATCGGTTCGAACGGTGATGTCCCAGGTCTGCGGTCCCTCCTGGCGCCAGTCGAAATCGGCGGCAACCTTGTGACCGGTGACCGCAACGAAATCGATTTTCGCCGCGATGGGGGTCTGGCGGTTCTCCGGCACCTCGAGCACCGCGCCGGTCACCAGCACCGGGGCGGGCAGGACATGGGTGAGGATCGAGAGCGCGTTGATGCCCGGATCGAACACGCCCATACCGCCGGGCTCCCAGATCCAGTCCTGGCCGGGATGCCAGCGGCGCACGTCCTCGCGCCAGACGATCTCGACGCTTTTTATGGCCTTGTCGGCCAGCCACGCGCGTGCCGGTTCGACGCCCTGCGCGTAGCGCGAGTGCCATGTGGCAAACAGCGTTACCCCATGCTCGGCGGCCAGCGTCTTGAGCCAGTCGACTTCGGCGACGGTGGCGCCGGGCGGTTTTTTCGAGCAGCACGTGCCGGCCGGCGCGGATGGCGGCTTCGGCGTATTGGCGGCGCACCTGCGGCGGGGTGCACAGCGCCACTGTGTCGATATCAGGACGCGCCGCGAGCATCTCATCGAGCGCCTGGAAATGGTCGACACCCTCGAGCTCGGCGTTGCGCGAGACGATGGCGGCCAGCTCGAAATCGGGGTTCTTGGCGATCGAGGGCAGATGCTGGTCACGGGCGATCTTGCCCAGCCCGACAATGGCGATCCTGTGTGTCATCAATGGGAATCCCTGCCCACTTCGCGGCCGCGACAGCCCCTGAGAAAATCGAAATCGGCGCCGGTATGGGCCTGATCGACGTGATCGAGGAACATTCTGGCATAGCCCGAGTCCGGCTGATCGGGCAGCGGGGACCAATCGGCCAGCCGGGCGGCGATCTCGGTTTCGGGAACGTCGAGATGGATGGTGCGGTTGGGCACGTCAATGGAAATCATGTCGCCATTGCGCACCACGGCCAGCGGACCGCCCACCGCCGCTTCGGGCGATGTGTGCAGGATCACCGTGCCATAGGCAGTGCCCGACATGCGGGCATCGGAAATGCGCACCATGTCCTTTATGCCCTTGCGCAGCACTTTGGGCGGCAGGCCCATGTTCCCCACCTCGGCCATGCCGGGATAGCCCTTGGGGCCGCAGTTTTTCAGCACCATGACGCAGGTCTCGTCGATATCGAGCGCCTCGTCGTTGATCTTTGCCTTGTAGTCGTCGATGTCCTCGAACACCACGGCGCGGCCGGTATGAACCATCAGATGCGGGCTGGCCGCCGAGGGCTTCAAGACACAGCCATTGGGCGCCAGATTGCCCTTGAGAACCGCGATGCCGCCATGGCTGGTCATAGCCTTGTCGACCGGGCGGATGACGTCCTCGTTCCAGTTGCGGGCATTGACGATTTCCTCGCACATGGTGCGGCCCGAAACGGTCAGCGCATCGCCATGGAGCTTTTTGCCCTCGAGCAGGGATTTGAGCACCACCGGCAATCCGCCGGCGTAGAAGAACTCTTCCATCAAATATTTGCCCGAGGGCATGAGGTTGACGATGGTGGGAATATCGCGGCCCAGCCGGTCCCAATCCTCGAGCCCCACATCGACGCCGACACGGCCCGCCAGGGCCAGCAGATGAACAACGCATTGGTCGAGCCGCCGATGGGCGCCATTGGTCATTATGGCGTTTTCAAACGCCTCGCGGGTGAGGATATCGGAGGGCTTGAGGTCGTCCTTGACCATATCGACGATACGGCGGCCCGTCAGTTGCGCCATGACGCGGCGGCGGCTGTCGACAGCGGGGATCGCCGCATTGCCCGAAAGTGCCATGCCCAGCGCCTCGGCCATCGAGGCCATGGTGGAAGCGGTGCCCATGGTGTTGCAGGTGCCCGAAGACCGGCTCATGGCCTGTTCGGCTTCGAGAAAATCCTCCTGGGTCATTTCCCCGGCCTTGATGGCTTCGCTCATCTGCCAGAGCGCGGTGCCCGAGCCGACCCGCTCGCCCCGGAACCAGCCATGAGCATGGGGCCGCCGGTGACGACGATCGAGGGAATGTCGGTGGAGGCCGCGCCCATCAACAGCGACGGGGTGGTCTTGTCGCAGCCCACCAGCAGCACGGCGCCATCGATAGGCTGGCCGCGCATCACCTCTTCGACCGCCATGGCGGCGAGGTTGCGATACATCATGGCCGAGGGGCGGAAGGTGTTTTCCGAGGCCGAGAACACCGGCACTTCGAGCGGGAAGCCGCCGGCCTCCCAGACGCCGGCCTTCACCTTTTCGGCCAGCTCGCGCAGATGGCCGTTGCAGGGGGTGAGGTCGGACCAGGTGTTCAAGATCCCGATCACCGGGCGACCGTCGAACAGATCGTGCGGATAGCCCTGATTTTTCAGCCAGCCGCGATGATAGATGCTATCGCGCGAGGTCCGCCATACCATTCCTGCGAGCGCAGCTTGCGTGCCATTGAGCCTTTTCAAATGCCATTGCCCTGCCCTCTTCTTATAGCGTTTTGACTGCGACAGGCGCGTCGGCGGCGTGTCGTATCGATGGTGAGCGGATTGTTGAGCGGCAGGCCGAACGGGGCCGCCTCGATCTCGAAGATGTCGCCTTGCCGGGTCCGGATGCCATCGGCAAAGCTCAAGGTCGCCGTGCCGAACATGTGCACATGCACATCGCCGGGCTTGCGGAAGATTTCGTATTTGAAGTGGTGATGCTCGAGGTTGGCCAGCGTGTGGCTCATATTGTCCTCGCCGGAAACAAACGGCTTTTCCCACAGCACCGCACCATCGCGGATGACACGCGAGGTGCCCTCGATATGGGCGGGCAATTGGCCAACCAGGATTTCCGGGCCGATCGAGGCGGGGCGCAATTTCGAATGCGCGAGATAGAGATAGTTCTGCCGCTCGGTGACGTGGTCGGAAAATTCATTGGCCAGTGCAAAGCCGATCCGGTGCGGCACGCCTTCATAGGAGATGACATAGATGCCGGCGATTTCGGGTTCCTCGCCCGCGTCGAGCGCAAAGCCCGGCGAGACGATGGGCTTGCCCGGTGCGACCAGTGCGTGGCCATTGCCCTTATAGAACCATTCGGGCTGCACGCCGGTCTTGCCTCCAGCCGGCTTGCCGCCCTCGACCCCCATGCGGAACATCTTCATTGAATCGGTGATGTTTTCATCGGCACCGGCCTTCTGGTGCATGGCGTTGCGCGTTGCAGCCGAGCCCAGATGGGTCAGCCCGGTGCCGGTCAGGTGCAGGCGGGCGGGATCGTCGGGAGTGATCGGAGCGAGAACCCGACCCTCGGCATAGGCGGTCTCCAGATCGACGCTTTCGCCCAATCCCTGTTCGGCGATCAGTGCGACCAGCGCCATATCTCTGGCGATGGCGCGCTTGGCCAGCGCCAGAATGGATTCCGCGCCATTGACGATCTTGGCACTGTCCCCCTCGCGCGCCACGACGCGCTGGGAACCGCTGGTATCGAGAATCTGGGAGAGCAGCACTTCAATAAACTCCAGGCAACAGGGGGAGACCGGCGCGCTGGAGCGCGCCGGAAAAGATCAGGCGGCCTTGTTCTTGTTGTAAACGTCGAAGATCACGGCAGCGAGCAGCACCAGGCCCTTGATCATCTGCTGCCAGTCGATGCCGATACCCATGATCGACATACCGTTGTTCATCACCCCCATGATGAACGCGCCGATCACCGCGCCGACGATGGTGCCGACACCGCCAGCCATCGAGGCGCCGCCGATGAACACAGCGGCGATGACGTCGAGCTCGAAGGTTTCGCCCGCCTTGGGCGTCGCCATGTTGAGCCGGGCCGCGAACACCAGCCCCGCCAGCGCGGCCAGCATGCCCATATTGGCAAACACCATGAAGGTCAGCCGTTCGGAATTGATGCCCGAAAGCTTGGCCGCCTTCTGGTTGCCGCCAACCGCATAGATGCGGCGGCCGATGGTGGTCTGCTTGGAGATGAAGCTGTAGCCCGCGATCAGCACCGCCATGATGATGAAGACGTTGGGCAGGCCGCGCGAAGTAGCCAGCAGATAGACCAGATAAACCACCGCCCCGCGACCAGGATGTTGCGGCCGGTGAAAAAGGCGAAGGGCTCGTCGGGCGTGCCGTGCTTGGCTTCCTTGGCGCGGGCCCGCACCGAGAGCAGCACGAGGATGGCCGCGGCGGCAACGCCGAGCAGCATCGAAAGCATGTGCATGCCCTCGACCGAAAACAGGTCGGGGATAAAGCCCGAGGCAATCAGGCGGAATTCATCGGGGAACGGCCCGATGGACTGGCCCTTCAAGAGCACCATCATCAGCCCCTTGAACACCAGCATGCCGGCGAGGGTCACAATGAAGCTGGGGATTTTCCAGTAGGCAATCCAATAGCCCTGGATGGCTCCGATGGCCGCGCCAACGGCCAGGCAGATCAGGGCCGCGGGCACGAAATGGATATCGAACTGCACCATCAATACGGCCGCCAGTGCGCCCACAAAGCCCATGACCGAGCCGACCGAGAGATCGATATGGCCGCACACGATCACCAGCAGCATGCCCACCGCCATGATGACGATATAGGAGTTCTGGAGCACCAGATTGGTGACATTGGCCGGGCGCAACAGGATGCCGCCGGTGGCGAACTGGAAGAACACCACGATGGCGATCAGCGCGAACAGGATGCCGTATTCGCGCAGATGGGTCTTGAGATAGCCCACAAACACCGACTGGCCGCCGGTTGCGGACGAGGATTGGGTGAGGTCAGTCATTGTGGTGTTCCGTTGGTGAATTGATCGAGAAGGCTCAGCCCGTTTTTGGGGAACGCCCGTCCCCCACCGGGGCAGCGACCGAGCGCGGAAGACGCAAGGGACATCGCCATCACGCCGCCCTCCCCGTTTTCAGGATCATCGACATGATCTTTTCCTGGCTGGCTTCGGCGATGGGCAATTCGCCCACGAAGCGCCCGGCGTTCATGACGTAGATGCGGTCGCAGGTGCCCAGCAGTTCGGGCATTTCGGACGAGATCACGACGATCGCCTTACCCTGGGCCGCCAGATCGTTGATGATTGAATAGATTTCGTATTTGGCGCCCACGTCGATGCCGCGGGTGGGCTCGTCGAGGATCAGGACGTCCGGCCCGGCATAGAGCCATTTGGACAGCACGACCTTTTGCTGGTTGCCGCCCGAGAGATTTACCGTTTTCTGGCTGATCCCCGAGCTCTTGATGGCCATCAGCTTGCGGTAGCGTTCGGCGACCTCGCGTTCCTTGTGGTTGTCCACCACGATGCCATTGGCAATGCCGTTGAGATTGGCGAGAGGGACGTTGTCGCGGATCGGCTGGTCAAGGACCAGGCCATAGGTCTTTCTGTCTTCGGTGGCATAGCAGATGCCGTTGGCAATGGCTTTGGGCACCGAGGAGGTATCGACGGGCTGGCCGCGCAAAAGCACCTCGCCGGAAATCCTGTCGCCATAGGATTTTCCGAACAGGCTCATGGCCAGTTCGGTCCGCCCCGCGCCCATCAGCCCGGCGATGCCCACGACCTCTCCGGCGCGCACCGAAAAGCTGACATCGTCGACGACCTTGCGCTCGGAATGGATGGGGTGATGGGCCGTCCAGTTTTTGACCTCGAACAGCACGTCGCCGATCTTGGGATCGCGGGCCGGGAAGCGGTCGGTCAGAGACCGCCCCACCATGTCGCGCACGATATCGGCCTCGGAAATCTCGGAGGTGTGGCAATCGAGGGTGGAAACTGTGTGCCCGTCGCGCAGCACCGTGATGCGGTCGGCGACCTGTGAAATCTCGTTGAGCTTGTGGGAAATCAGGATCGAGGAAATGCCCCTCTCCTTGAGTTCGACCAGAAGGTTCAACAGCGCCTGGCTGTCGGTCTCGTTGAGCGAGGATGTGGGCTCGTCAAGGATCAAGAGCTTGACTTGTTTTGACAGCGCCTTGGCGATTTCGACGAGTTGCTGCTTGCCCAGGCCCAGATGGGTGATCTTGGTGCGCGGAGATTCCTTTAGGGAAACGCGCTTGAGCAGGTCTTCGGTGCGGCGATAGGTTTCCGACCAGTCGATCACGCCGTTGCTGGCGCGCTCATTGCCCAGAAAGATGTTTTCGGCAATCGAGAGCAGCGGAACCAGCGCCAGCTCCTGGTGAATGATGACGATGCCGCATTTCTCGCTGTCGGCGATGGAATGGAAATGGCGTTCCTCGCCTTCGAAAAAGATCTGGCCCTCATACTCGCCCGAAGGATAGACGCCGAGAGCACTTTCATGAGGGTGGATTTGCCCGCCCCGTTTTCGCCGACCAGCGCGTGAATTTCGCCCTGCTCGACCACGAGGTTGACGTTTTCGAGCGCGTTGACGCCCGGAAAGCTTTTTGTGATGCCACGCATTTCGAGAATGGACGTCATGGCGTTCCGTCTCTCTTTTCTGAGTGTGCGGCGGGGCGTTATGCTGCCCCACCGCACGGCCTCTGGAGGAGGATCTTATGATCCCGTCGGTCGCGCTTTCGAACCGCAAAAGTGGTGCCCACTTTTGCTGAAAGCACTCAGTTGGCGATCTGGTCTTCGGTATAATACCCCGAACCCACGAGAACCTCTTCGAGATTATCGGCTGTCACCAGCACCGGCTCGAGCAGGTAGGAGGGGACCACCTTGACGCCGTTGTCATAGGTTTCGGTGTCGTTGATCTCGGGCTCCGCATCGTTGATGAGGGCCGAAACCATGCCCACGGTCACGCGGGCCAACTCACGGGTGTCCTTGAAGATCGTCGAATACTGGTCGCCGGCCATGATTGCCTTGACCGAGGGGATTTCGGCGTCCTGACCGGAAATGATCGGCATGGGCATGTCGCCCGAACCGTAACCAACTCCGCGCAGCGAGGAGATGATGCCGATCGAGAGCCCGTCATAGGGCGAAAGGACGGCATCGACAGTGTCGTCGGTATAATGGGCCGAGAGAAGGTTATCCATGCGGGCCTGGGCAACCGAGCCGTCCCAGCGCAAGGTGCCAACCGTATCCATGCCCATCTGGCCGGATTTGACGACCAGCGTGCCATCGTCGATCAGCGGCTGAAGAACGCTCATGGCGCCGTCATAGAAGAAATAGGCGTTGTTATCGTCGGGCGAGCCGCCGAACAGTTCGATATTGTAGGGTGCTTCGCCGCCCGCAGCTTCGAGACCATCGACAAGCGACTGGGCCTGCTGCACGCCGACCTTGAAGTTGTCGAAGGTGGCATAATAATCGACGTTTTCCGAGCCGCGGATCAGACGGTCATAGGCAATCACGTGGATGCCGGCGGCTGCGGCGTTTTTCGAGCGCCGTGGTCAGCGTGGTGCCGTCGATCGATGCAATAACCAGCACGTCAACGCCGCGCACGATCATGTTTTCGATCTGGGCAAGCTGGTTGGGAATGTCGTCTTCGGCATATTGCAGATCGGTCTGGTAGCCGGCGGCCTCGAACAGCTCCACCATGGAATTGCCATCCGAGATCCAGCGAGCCGAGGATTGGGTCGGCATGGAAATGCCCACCGAACCGGCTTCCTGCCCAACAGCAGGCATCACCGATAGCGCAGAGGTCATCACCAGAGCGCCAAGCCCTGCCAAATTGATTTCATGAGGTTTTCTCCCTGTCAGTTTCGCCCGACGCCTCTCGTCGTAGCGACCTCCTGTACCGCGTCTCCCGCGGCAACCAGCAGCACATTTGCATATAGTATGATTATTTGTAAAGCGGCTGTTTGAGCGGTCGCGCGCTTTTTCAACACCGATCCACTTTGCGTCGCGCGTGAGTGCAGCGAGGGTCCATTGGGCGTCACCGCGCATAAGGGGTGTGTCCAGCGGGCGTCAAAACGCTGAAAGCACCGGCATATCGAGGGTTCAGCCCTTGGCGCTGCCCAATGCGGTCGTTGCCCGATCGACACCCGACTGGATGGCCTGACGCATGGCGACGCGCGCCATTTCGGGGTCTTTTGCCGCTATGGCCTCAGCGATGTTGCGGTGCAGCCGCACTGCCTTGTCAAAGGCCGTCCCGCCTTCGACCGGCGAGGAAATGGTGAACGATGCCATCAGCGCGATTTCGACGACATTGGAGAGTGAAACCATGAAGGGATTGCCCGATGCCTGGGCGACGACCCGGTGAAATTCCACGTCGTTGCGGGCGAAGTCCTCGGCGCTCTGGCCCTTGGTCTCCATGCCCCTGAGCCAGCCCATCAATTCATCGGCCTGCTCGTCGGTACGCCGCTCGGCGGCCAGCGCCGCCGCGTCGGGTTCGACGGCCATGCGGATTTCGGCCAGCGAAGCGATAAAATCAAAGGAAATCCCCGACTCCAGGTGCCAGAGCAGCACGTCGGAATCAAACATGTTCCAGCGGGCCCGCGGCAGAACCCGGGTTCCGACCCGCGCCCGCGCCTCGACAAGACCCTTGGCCGACAATGTCTTGAGCGCCTCGCGCAGCACGGTGCGGGATACGCCGAACTGGTCGATCAGATCGCTGTCGCCGGGGAGAATCTGGCCTTCCTTATAGGTTCCGCCGACAATGGCGGTTCCGAGCGTGTACATGACATGGGCATGGAAATTGTGCGGCTTGCGTCGTGCAGCCGCCGGCCCGGCAGTTGTTCCCGCCCCCTCCCGATCGCCTATAGTTCCCGCCATGCCGGTCCGCCTTTACTGGTGCGCCGGCGTATCGCGGCGCAAACCGAACATGACAAAGGCGGCAATGGATTGTCAAAATAAAAATATAATAAGATAAATGGCGCTCGATGAGGGAGTCGGGAAGAGCGGCTGGTGCCATTTGCCGCCAATATGAGGAAGAATCAATCCATGACGCAATTTGCCCTGCGGCGGAAGCCGCGCGCGAAATGACGATAGCCGCCGACTGGATCGCCGTCGATTGGGGGACCTCGAACATGCGCGCCTGGGCGCTGAGCGCCGACAACAAGGTGTTGGCGCACGGGGAAAGCCCAAAGGGCATGGGCCAGCTTTCCCCATCGGAGTTCGAGTCGGCGCTGCTCGAGGTCGTGGAAAAATGGCTGGATTCAGAACGTGTTACACCTGTCATGGCCTGCGGCATGGTGGGCGCGCGGCAAGGGTGGATCGAGGCGGAATACGCAATCACCCCCACCCCGCCCGTCGCCGCCCGGCCGACACGCGCGCCGGTCACCGACCGGCGCATCGCGGTTTTCATCCTGCCCGGCGTCAGCCAATCGGCGCCCCCCGACGTGATGCGCGGCGAGGAAACCCAGATCGCCGGCTACATCGCTTCCCAAGGCGATAATGCCGTCCTGTGCCTTCCGGGCACGCACAGCAAATGGGTGGACATCGCCGATGGCCGCATTGCGCGCTTCCGGACGGCAATGACCGGGAAGTCTTTGCTCTGCTTGCCGAAAAATCCGTTTTGCGACATAGCGTTGGCACGAACGAATGGAGCGATGACGCCTTTGCCGCCGGCGTTTGGGCCGGGTTGGAAGCGCCCGATATTCTGACCAGACTGTTTTCCATTCGTGCCGCGAGCCTGCTCGAAGGCGCCTCGCCACAGGTTTCCAGAGCCCGGCTTTCGGGATTACTGATCGGTGCGGAACTGGCGGGAACAAGCGATTTCTGGCGTGGCAACGCCGTTGCGCTGGTTGGCGCATCGCAATTGAGCGCGCTATACCAGACGGCGTTGGCGCTGGCTGGTGTTTCTGCCCACCGGTACGATGCGCATGACATGACACTGGCCGGACTTTGCGCCGCCCGTTCGACCCTGGAGGATACGCAATGACCCGCAAGCTGATTGCCATATTGCGCGGCCTCAAACCCGACGAGGCGCTGGGGATAACAGAGGCGCTGATCGAAGCAGGCATCACCGCCATCGAAGTGCCGCTCAATTCGCCACAACCGCTTGATTCAATTGAGAAAATGTCCAAGGCATTCGGCGGTGACGCGCTGATCGGCGCGGGGACCGTTCTGAGCGAAAAAGACGTCGCCGAAGTCGCGCAGGCGGGGGGAAAACTGATCGTTTCGCCCAATTGCGACGCGACGGTGATTGCCGCCACAAAGGCGGCGGGCCTACAATCATTTCCGGGCGTTTTTACCGCCACCGAATGTTTCGCAGCGCTCAAGGCGGGCGCGGACGGGCTCAAGATCTTTCCCGCCTCGATCATGGGGCCGGCGGGCGTTTCGGCGCTCAGGGCCGTGCTGCCCCGTTCGGTCCCGGTCTATGCGGTGGGCGGCGCCGGAGCGGACAATTTCTCCCAATGGCGGGCCGCCGGGGCCGACGGATTCGGCATCGGCACGGCGCTCTATGCGCCAGGCCTGACGGCGAAAGAGGTGGGCGAGCGGGCCCGCAAACTTGTATCGGCCTATGACGAGGTTATGGCATGAGCGCGCATATTTTCGACGATCGATCCTGCTTTCTGGGCGAAGGTCCGCTCTGGCATCCCCAGCGCGAGCAGTTGTTCTGGTTCGACATAATCGGACGCACGCTTTTGACCCGAAAGGGGGGCGATACGGGCGCCTGGACGTTTGATGACATGGTTTCGGCAGCCGGCTGGATCGACCGCGACAACCTCCTGGTGGCCGGCGAAACGGCGCTGCTCAAGCTCAATATCGAAACCCGGGAACGCGAGATCGTCGCCGCGCTCGATATCGGCGAGGGGCTCCGAACCAATGACGGACGTGCCGATCCGTGGGGCGGGTTCTGGATTTCATCGATGGGCAAAAAGTCCGAAAAGGACGCAGGTGCGATCTATCGGTTTTACCGCGGCGAAGTCACAAAGCTGTTTTCGTCCATCACCATACCCAATGCCATCTGCTTTTCGCCCGATCGGGCCTATGGCCATTTCGCCGACACGAGCCGCGGTTTCGTCAAGCGTGTCAGGCTCGATTCCGAGACCGGCGTACCGGTCGGTGAGCCCGAGATCTATCTTGACCTCGCCGGGGAAGGGCTGAACCCGGACGGCGCGGTGATCGATGCGGCGGGCAATATGTGGCTTGCCCAATGGGGTGCCGGCCGGGTTGCCGTATATGACCCATCGGGCGCCTTGCTTAAGGCTGTTTCCGTTGGAGCGCCGCATTCCTCCTGCCCGGCCTTCGGCGGCGCTGATTTTTCCACCCTCTATTGCACCACGGCTCGCGAAGGGCTGGACGCGGAGGCGCTGGCGGCGCATCCGGATTCGGGCAAGGTGTTTTTTCGTCGAGGGCGTCGGCCCCGGACAGGCCGAGCCTGCGGTAATCGTCTGATTTCCAAACAAAAAAGGGGCGCCGGAGCGCCCCTTCACATTACGGACCGGACCCCTACTGGCGTTCGGCGGCGATTGCTTCCTGAGCGGCGGCATAAAGTGCCTCGCCATCAATGCCGATGGCGTCCATATCGGCAATCCACTGGTCGATGGTCGCCTGGGCAGCCTCCCTCCAGCGCGCGGTTTCCTCTTCGTCGAGGGTTATGATGGTGTTGCCGGCGTCCTCGGCGATCTGCCGACCTGCAACGTCACCCTGATCCATGGCGCGACCGAACATCTTGGAGGTTTCGAGGCCGGAATTGGCGTCGATTACGGCCTTGAGGTCGTCGGGCAGGCTTTCATAGGTGCCACGGTTCATCACGAACCCGAAGGTCTGGGTGTAAAGGCCGTTATCGCCCGAAAAGCCTGTGTGGTTGGTGACCAGTTCGGCGATGCGCAGCGAAGGGGTGACTTCCCAGGGAACCGTCGTGCCGTCGATCACGCCGCGCGAAAGCGCTTCGGTGGTCTGAGGCACAGGCATGCCGACCGGTTCGGCACCGAGCTGGGCGAGCATGTTGGAAATGATGCGCGACCCGCCGCGGATCTTTACGCCCTGGATATCCTCGAGGGAATTGACCGGATTTTTCGTATGGAAAAGGCCGGGACCATGGGTGTGAAGGGCGATGACCTGAACGCTTTCGAACTCGTCAGCGGAATTTTCCATGACGTAGTTGTAAAATGCGGCCGAGGTTTCTTCGGCGCTGTTGGACATCAGGAAGGGCAGTTCGAACACTTCCGATTTCGGGAAGCGGCCGGGCGTATAGCCAAGCACAGTCCAGATCACATCAACCACCCCGTCCTGCGCCTGACCGAACAGGGCGTCGGGCGAACCGCCCAGTTGCATGGACGGATAGAGCTCCACGGTAATACGGCCGTCGGACTGTTCCTGAACGGCTTCCGCCCACGGTGTGATGGCGTCGGCTGGAATGGTGGCTTGTGGCGGCAGCATCTGGTGGACGCGCAGCGTCACCTCCTGGGCCATGGCTCCGGCGGCAAACGAGACGGTGGCAACCGCCCCGAGCAGTATGGATTTCAGTTTCATTTGGTCTTCTCCCTTTGTTGCACGCTTTTTCGCGTGTGAACTCCTCACAGTCTTTAGAGCATTTCAGCGCTTCTTCGCATCGCTTCGATTGCTCCAAGTCCTTGTTTTTTTCGCGCTTCCGAACCGGTTACGTGGTGCCCACCTATCCTGGCGGCGCTCCAGCCGCTCAATAGAGCAGCCACACCAGCCCCAAGGTTATCGGTGGGAAGGCGACGAGAATGATGGTGCGCACGACGTCGCTGGCGACGAATGGCAGCACACCACGAAATGTTTCCGACAGGCGCGTTTCCCGGGCCATCGAATTGATGATGAACAAGTTCATCCCCACCGGCGGCGTTATCAGCCCCACTTCGACGACGATGAGAACCAGAATGCCGAACCAGATGGCAAATTCGTCCGGGGTCAGGCCAAAATCGAGGGCCGACATCATCGGGAAGATGATGGGCACCGTCAGAAGGATCATCGAGAGCGAATCCATGACGCAGCCGAGGACGAGATAGAGCAACAGCACGATCGCCATGACCACCCAGGGGTTGAAGCCCTGCTCGGTGACCCATCCGGCTGCAAATTGTGGCAGTTGCGAAAGAGCCAGGAAGCCGTTGAGCGAGGCGGCACCCAAAACGATGAGGAAAATCATCGCCGTTGAGGACGCCGTGCCCAGAATGGCCGCCTCGAGCCCCTTGCGCGACAGCCGGCGGGAGGCAAGCGCCACCAGTCCAGTTCCCGCTGCGCCGACGGCAGCGGCCTCGGTGGGGGTGAATATGCCCGTATAGATACCGCCGATGACCAGCACGAAGATAGCCACGACCGGCCAGATGGTTGCCAGTTCGCGGAATCTTTGACCATAAGGCACCCGGGCGCGGATGCCTGCCGATTCAGGGCTGACGCGGACATAGATGGCTACAACGATGAGATAACCGATGGCGGCCAGAATGCCCGGCACAAAGGCGGCCATGAACAACTTGGCGATATTTTGTTCGGTCAGGACGGCAAAGATGACCAGAATGACCGAAGGGGGAATAAGGATGCCCAGCGTGCCGCCGGCAGCGACGGCGCCGGTCGACAGCGCACCGGAATAGCCATGTTTCCTCAGTTCGGGCAGGGCCACATGCCCCATGGTGGCCGCCGTTGCCAGCGAAGACCCGCAGATGGCGCCGAACCCCGCGCTGGCGCCCACGGCAGCCATGGCGACGCCACCCTTGCGGTGGCCCACCCACGATGCCGCGGCGTTAAACAGCGCGGCCGACAGGCCCGACAATGTCGCGAACTGCCCCATCAGGATGAACAGCGGCACGACCGAAAGCGAATAGGACGCAAAGGTGGAATAGGTGAGGCTCTTGAACTGGGCCAACGCTGGATTGAAGGTGCCGGTGATGATCCAGGAACCGAAAATGCCCACGCCGAGCATGGCCAGACCGATGGGTACACGCAGAAAGATCAGCAGCAGGATGACGGGAAACGAGAGCAGGCCAATAACGATATTGCTCACAATTCGCCCCCCGACGACTGGATTTCGGACCGTCCGCCCATCGCATTTGAAATGGAACGGCCAAGCACGTAAAGCGCAACGATTACAAAGACCACGGCTCCCGCCAGCGCGGCGCTGTAGGACCAGCCCAGCGGCATGCGCAACAGGAGCGTGGTCTCGTTGTAGCGGAACTTGTCGAGCATTCCATCATAGAGGCGCCAGGCGATAAAGCTGGCGGCGACAAGCATCATGATGTCGGTGACGACGAGGATCCATCTGTTGACGATGGGGCCGAAACGGTCGGTCACTATGGTGACGATCGCATGGCCCCGCTCAAGATGAGCCCAGGGCAGGAAAGCGAAGACCGCAAAGCCGATGCCGGCCTCGACGAGTTCATAATCACCGCGCACCGGCCGCAGGCCGGCCCACAGCAGCGCGCGACCGGTGACACTGACAACGACAAGAAGGACGAGCGCTATCAGCACCACGCCGCCGGCCAGCGCCATGAGCTTTGCCAAGCCATAAATGCCTCGCCCCAAGGGCGACTTATCCTGGAACAAATTTATCCTCCCCAGCACGCCCCGATGATACCTTTCCATCACCCGATTGTGCGCCGTTCACCCTTGTCCATGGCCGTTTGAGCGAACAATGGATTATGCACACAAACGACAGGACAATCCGAACATCGAGCTTATGCTTCTTTGCCAAAATGTATATATCATAACTACTTTTGACAAGCGTTCCCCAGCGCGTGATTGCCTTTTTCGCCCAGCGCATTAAATTCTGTCTCATAACAAACAGGGTTGAGCCTATGTCTGCTGTTCAGGGGTCCGTCGCCGATGAAGCCATGCTCGAGACCGGGGCGACCACCGATATCGTAGGGTACCGGTTGCGCAGGGCACAATTGAGTGTCTTTCAGCGTTTTCTCTCGGCCTTCGAGGCGCTCGATCTGCGTCCGGCCGAATATTCGGCCCTGGCGCTAATTGGGGACAACCCCGGCCGCAAGCAGACCGAGATTGCAGAGATTCTTGGAATCAAGCGCGCCAATTTCGTTGCGCTCATCAATGGTCTCGAAGGCCGAGGCCTCACCGAAAGGCGCACGGCACCCGGTGACAGGCGAGCCAACGCACTCTATCTCACCAAAGAAGGTGAGCGCTTTCTTGCAAGAGCCCGCAAAGTCCAGGATGATTTCGAAGCCGATTGCATAGCACGACTGGGCGGACCAAAGGCCCGCGACACGCTGCTCGAGCTGCTGGGAAAGCTTTGCTGATCGCCCATCCCGGGTTGCGCAGCCGAAACGATCAGAGTCAAATGGGCTGGCGAATCATCTTCTCCTGACCGCACCGGGCCTTCTTGTCTTCCATGTCGCTTTTTTCCAACGCTACGGCCATCGACGCTGCGCCGGCCGGTGGGCTGGACATCTTGCGATCGGTGTTCGGGCTGGATGCCTTCCGTGGGCAGCAGCAAGAGGTTGTCGAGCATGTGATGGGCGGCGGCGATGCCGTGGTCCTGTTTCCCACAGGGGCGGGGAAATCGCTGTGCTATCAGATCCCGGCGATCGGCCGACGCGGGGTCGGTGTTGTCATTTCCCCTCTGATCGCCCTGATGCGCGATCAGGTCGAAGCCCTTAGGCAGGCCGGTGTCAAAGCCGCGGCTCTCAATTCCTCTCTCTCGCCTGACGAGAACCGAAGCGTGCGGCAGGCCCTGCGCGACGGGGAGTTGGACCTTCTCTATGTGGCCCCGGAGCGGTTGGCGGCGGCGGGATTTCTTGAGCTTTTAGCCAGCGTCGAAATCGGGCTGTTCGCCATCGATGAAGCCCATTGCGTGAGTCAGTGGGGCCATGATTTCCGGCCCGAATATCGCGAACTGGCCAAGCTGCGCGAGCTGTTTCCCCATGTGCCACGCGTCGCGCTGACCGCAACGGCGGATCCGACAACGCGCGCCGATCTGATCGAGCGGCTGGGGCTTGAGGAAGCGCAGCTCTTCATATCGAGTTTCGATCGCCCCAATATCGGTTATTCGATTGTCGAGCGCGCCAATGCGCGAGCGCAATTGCTCGATTTCCTGGGCCGACACAAGGGCGAAAGCGGTATTGTTTATTGCCTGTCGCGCGCCAAGGTGGAGGCGATCGCCGAGTTTCTCAATGACAAGGGTATTGCCGCCCTGCCCTATCATGCGGGACTCGATTCGAGCGTGCGTGCGCGCAATCAGGATGCGTTCTTGAAGGAAGACGCTTTGTGCCTTGTTGCCACCGTGGCCTTCGGGATGGGGATAGACAAGCCTGACGTGCGCTATGTGGCACATATGGATCTGCCCTCCTCGATCGAGGCCTATTATCAGGAAACGGGCCGGGCCGGGCGCGACGGGCAGCCCTCGGAAGCCTGGATGTGTTATGGGCTGTCAGATGTGAGCCAAAGGCGGCGCATGATTGCCGAAGGCAATGCGCCCGACGAAATCAAACGGCTCGAAAACACCAAGCTCAGCGCCCTTCTGGGCGTATGCGAGACGGCGGGCTGCCGGCGGCAGGCGGTTCTCGCCCATTTCGGCGAACAGCATCAAGGCAATTGCGGGAACTGCGATACCTGCATCAACCCAGTCGATAGCTGGGACGGCACCGAGGCCGCCAACAAGGTGATGTCCTCGATCTATCGCACCGGGCAGCGGTTCGGCGCGGCGCATGTGATCGATGTGGTGATGGGCAAAGCTACCGAAAAGGTGGAGAAATTCCGGCACCAGCATTTGCCGGTTTTCGGTGTGGGGCAGGACATTTCGGTCAAGACCTGGCGCTCGGTGGTGCGGCAGCTAACGGCCATGGGGCTGGTGCATGTGAACCATGAGGCCCATGGCGCGCTTTATCTCGACGAGGGTGCGCGGGCGGTATTTCGGGGCGAACGGACGGTGACGCTGCGACGCGACCACGAGCGCAAGAAATCGGACACGAACCGTGCGCTGGGTTCGGGCGAAGCGCTGTCGCCCGAGGCCGAGGCTGTGTTCGAGCGGCTGCGGCGCAAACGGCGCGAACTCGCTTCGGCGCAGGGCGTCCCGCCCTATGTGGTGTTTCAAGACACAACGTTGCGGGCCATGGCGCAGCACAAACCAGCGACGCTGGACCAGTTGCGAGCCCTGCCCGGCGTGGGTGATGCCAAGCTGGAGCGCTATGGCACAGCATTCCTCGCGGCGATAGCCAGCGCGGACTAGCTTTACGCACTCCGGCCGCGCTACAACCGCACATCTTCCGGCCGATTAAAGCAAAGCCAGCACGATGACCGAGATTGACAGGATTGACCGCAGAATTCTCATGGAACTGCAACGGGACGGGCGGATCACCAATTCCGAACTTGCCCAGCGGGTCGGTCTGGCGCCCACCTCGATGAGCGACAGGATGCGGCGGCTGCAAAAGCACGGCTATATCAAGGGCTTCCGCGCTATTCTCGACGCCGACCAGATCGGGCTGGGGCTGTTGGTTCTTGTGGAAGTGTCGCTCGACAAGACCACGCCCGACATCTTCGACAAGTTCGCTGCCGCTGTGCGCAAGCAGCCCGAAGTGCTCGAATGTCACATGGTTGCAGGCGGGTTCGACTACCTGGTCAAGGCCAGATTGCCCGACATGGCGCGCTACCGGGCCTTTCTGGGGGACGTGCTGCTGTCACTGCCCGGAGTGCGGGAAACCAGAACTTATCCGGTGATCGAAGAGGTCAAGGATGATGGGATCCTGCCATTGTAAGGCAGGATCAATCGGTTGCCGCCGTCTCAATCGGCACCATCTGTTTCTTCGTGCTCGCCGGCGTGAATAATCATGTCGGAGATCACATGGCGGATGTGGTGGTCGTCTGCCTCATAGTGAATGTGCTTGGCGTGGCGCGTCCCTCGCACCAGGCGCGCTGCCCGCAGCAGGCGCAAATGGTGGCTGACAAGGGATTGGGACGCATCGATCTTGCGGGCGATATCGCCCACAGCCATGGACTGGTCGAGACAGGCGAGCAGTATCTTGAGGCGGGTGGGGTCACCGAGCAGCTTGAATGTCTCGGCGACGACGAGAATTTCGGTTTCGGTAGGACTGGGTCGGTCGCTCAAAAGGCCCTCGCGGCACAGAATTGATCGTGGCCGCCATCCTATCCGGATTCTGCCGCGCATGCACAACGCGTTCGCTTTTTCAGAGCCGTCAGAGCGCATGATGATTTCGCCGGCCGGTTCAAGGCCGGCAACATCCTCGGCGACAGGCAGCGAATGCCGATTCGCCTTCTAATAAAGTAACTCACTTGTGTTATTATTTCTCGCGGCGCATACTCTGGTCAAATTGGACGAAAAGATCCGATGCCAGTCCCGCTGAACGGGGCATAGGAGTGTAATTTCAAAGGTAGGATTGTCCCGATGACCAAGATCACACGACGCATGTTCATGGCGTCTTTACCGGTGATGTATGCAGCCTCGCACATCCCGGCCTGGGCGGCTCCGCTCAGCGATCTCGACCTGATCGCGCAGCAGAAACTGGAGCCGGCCATTGTCACCCTTTATCGCCGTCTCGAGCGGCTGACCTCCACCGCCACGATCATGACCACAGGCGCACACCCCGATGACGAACCGTCGGCAATGCTCGCCGCGTTGCGCCACGTCTATGGCATCCATCCTGTGGTCTATGCCATCACCCGCGGCGAAGGCGGCCAGAACTCGATCGGGCCGGAGCTGGGCTCGGTGCTGGGCGTTCTACGGACGCGCGAGATGGAAGAAGCTTCGCGCTCGCTCGATGCTTCGCTGGCGTTCGGCAGCTTCGGGCACACCGATTCCGTCCACGATTTCGGCTTTTCCAAAGATCCCAACGAGACCATCGACCAGTGGGGGCCGCGACAAGATCGTCGAGCGCATGACGGCGGCGTTTCGCAAGTACAAGCCCGACATCATCATGAACTGTTTTCTCGACGTTCCCGGCCAGCACGGACATCACCGGGCCGCCAATGTCGCGACGTTCATTGCAGCCGAACTCTCGGGCAATCCGCAGGAATTCCCCGAACAGATCGCTGGCGGGCTCGATACCTGGGAAGTGCCGAAAATCTACCAGCCGGCCTATGGCGGCGGTGGCGGTGTCTATGACGACGAGGTGCCCCCCCTCCCGTGACCCTGGTCGTTACCGCGCCCGAGCGCGACAAGATTTCCGGTGCGACTTTCCCACAGATGGGAGAATGGTCCCGCTCCTGCCATCTGACCCAGCGCATGGGCCGCTGGCGTCCCGAGCCGCAGACCGAGTGGGAACTCAACCTCTCCCGTGTTGCCGGTGGTGGTCAAGGCGGTCAGGAAAGCGACATCCGGGAAGGGCTTATCGCCACAGTTGGCGATATCGCCGAACTTGACGGCATGCCGTCCAATACCGCCGACGCGCTGCGCGAAGCCCAGGGGCTGATCGAGGAAGCCATTGCCGATTATGGTGATCCGGTCGTCGTGCTCGCGAAAGTGGGCAGAGTGGGCGAACTCATCGACATGGCCCGCGACAGCCTGCCTGAAGCGTTGCACGCCAATGTCGCGCACAGGCTGGATCGCAAGGTCAAGGAAATCGACCTCGCCCTCGCCGCCGCGGCCGGTGTCCAGATCCGGTCCTACACGGAAGGCGGGGACGTAACGCCCGGCGACGAAGTGGTTATCAAAACCATAGTCGACGGCCCCGAAGATGTGACGATCGAGGGTGTCGAGATCGTTGCGCGCGAGGGGCTTATGGCATCAGGGGAAACGGTTTCTGTTGCCGCAGACGCAAGCTACACCAATCCTCTGAGCGAAGAGTTTGATCCGCTGGGCGGTAATGGCGATGCGCACACCAGGGTCTCGCTCAATATCGGGGGTCGGACCGTGGTGCTCGACGTCGATCTGGAAGATCAGCTGCGTGTCATCCCAAGGCGTCGATGACAATCGAGCCGAGCGCCGTGGTTTTCAATACCACAGCAGAGCTGGGGCCCGTGCCCCTGACGGCGACGCTGACCAATGCGACACTTGGCGATCTGTCCATGCCGGTTCCCGAGGGTTGGGCGCTCGATGAGACCGAGCGCGCTTCGGATATGAGCGGCACGTTCGAACTGGTCCCGCCCCAGGGGCTCGAGCAATCACGCTTTGACATCGAGCCTGACCTTTTGGGCGAACGGGCCTACCAGATCGATACCTTCACCTATCCTCATATCGGCCGGTCGGTTGTCCCCACCACGGTATCGGTTCCCGTGCAGGCTGTTGGAGCCGAGTTGCCATCGATCAAGCGTATCGGTTACGTGTCGGGCGGCAACGACAATGTCGGGCTGTGGATGGAAAGGCTCGGGCTCGAGGTGGTGGAATTGTCACCCGAGGATATCTCAAGCGGCACCTACGCCGATCTTAAAACGATCGTCATCGGGATATTTGCATTCGGGCGTCGGCCCGATCTGGCCGAAAACATCGGCGCCCTTCATGATTGGGTGCGCAATGGCGGGCATTTGGTGACACTGTATCACCGCCCGTCCGATGGCTGAATCCCGAGACCATTCCGGTCGCCTATCTCAAGATCGGCTCTCCC